>Ga0210022_1001780_pt1 | contig 13970 bp, 14 predicted proteins | sample CryGeymeta201520_FD_183984 | JGI IMG/M metagenome (GOLD analysis project Ga0210022, IMG submission 183984) | Groundwater microbial communities from Crystal Geyser aquifers in Utah, USA - Crystal Geyser metaG 2015-20 (SPAdes) (version 2) | ecosystem: Environmental > Aquatic > Deep subsurface >... | reverse complement strand
TCGAGAATCCTGGAGGAGACTAAATGACTCGACAAAAGAATTCAGGCAAGGCAACGCCCTCCAGGTCGCAGAGTGTGTTGCTTCGGGAATAAGGGATGGCAGCGCAAGCTGAGAAGTTGGGTTTTGTGACAGCCCTATTAGAATTGCCCGCGATGATAACTAAAAAATGTCCGCTGAATAAGGGAAGGGGAGCGAATACATACTCCGTGGAAAGGATAACCAATGATCAACGAGTATTTGATCAAGGACTTGCACCTGACCCAAGTTCAGATTGATGAACTATGGACATTTGTCAAAAAAAACAAGACCATCTTGAACCCGGCGATGCGGCGGAGTTGGGGGACACATGGGTCTGGAAAGCCATCGACCCTGTCAGTCGCCTGAGAGTGGTGAGCCATATCAGCCACGAACGGAGCGAGGCAGAAGCCACAACCTTCATTGCGGCTTTCAAAAAGCGCACGGATGGTCAGAGTCCGCTGTTCACCAGCGATAAACTGCCAGCCTATACCGCCGCGATCGTGGCCAACTACAGTGTATCCGAACCGCCTCCCACCAAACGTGGGCCAGGTCGCCCGTCGAAGAAGCCCCGTCTGGTGATTGATTTTGGACTGCTGTACGGCCAAGTCATCAAACGTCGAGAAAACGGACATCTGGTGGAGGTGGAACGGCACGTTGTGTTTGGAACGTTGGAAAAGATTGAAGCCATTTTGGCTAAAGATGGGTGCGGAACAAAGATCAACACTTCGTACGTGGAGCGAGACAACCTGACCTCACGCCAGCAGAATGGATGCCTTGTCCGAAAGACGCTGTCGCATTCCAAAAAAGTGAACTTCCTCCGATGCCATGTTGCTTTGGACGACCTCGTATTTAACTTTGTCAGACCACATAGCTCTTTACGCGTCGCACTAACCGAGCCCGCTCTACACAATCGCAAATGGGAGAAACGCACTCCAGCGATGGTGGCTGGACTCGCTGACCATGTCTGGACTTTCGAAGAACTGCTAATGTTCCGTGTTCCGCCCAAGACCAATTCTGAACAATCATCACGGTTAAGAGATACAGCATCCACTTTTTGGCTCTTTGAAAATCCGCTGAGATATACCCAGATATGGGCTAAGCAGGTATGTGGAAGCCTATCCAGTCCATATCTGGCAGTAGGCAGACAGGTTCCCGCAGAGACAAACTGACACGCAATAGTGACTTTTGCGGTAGTGCGTTTAGACAGCCACTTTTTGCCCATTCAAGCAAATTTTGCCCCAAAATTGCTGGAATTCTGTGTTGGTCAGCATCATCTTGCACATTTCATGTGTCATTGCGAGGCGTAGTTTGCCGAAGCAATCCCCCATATCTGGCAGGAGACTGCTTCGTTCCAAGTTTCATAAGTATATGCGTTCTACTACGACTTGGCCCTTGCAGGTCGATCCGTCGCCAAAAGCATGTCGCCTATACAAGTTGCAAGCGTATTTGGCTCAGATTGTACCTGCTTATGTCAATGCCCAGCCGTAAAATCCGCGTAAACTCGCGCGGCTCGGCGTGCCAACACCATGAAAAACGCGTTCTGCGGCCAACTCAAACTGGTGTTCTTGACCTGCGCTCGGAACTTGGGTGCCGTCGCGAATAGCAAAACCAGAACAGATGTACTTATGAAACACTCTGGTATACTAAATGTAGTGTACTGCTATTTGCGATTTGAAGTTCCAGAGTGTCAGAGCAGCAAGTTTTCTGACATTATTGATGTCGGAAGGATGGATGTTTTTAAAAACACCGAATAATATTTGGATGGTGTAGATGCGCTGGAATCTCTTAATCTTTTTGGGTATCACTAGTCACACAATGTGATGATACATTTTTTCGATTCAAAAAAGGGTTAGATGATCGGTTTGTACCGGAGCTTGGATGATGTGCTTTAAATTTATTCGATAATATTATTACTGATTTGAATAGGATATATTGATGTGAGTCGCGAATACAAAATGAAATCACCTCAGGTTTGATGTAAATGTCCCAATTATCCTTATCGGGCTTCACCGATTATCTGCTAGGAAACACGCCAATGCATCGTGCAGTATCATATTGTGCATCGCGAAATCTTTTTGTTAAACTAGAGAAACACAATCCTCTCGGTAGTATAAAGGATCGAACAGCCTACTTTATTATTCGTGATTTAATCGATACTGGAAGATTATATCCTGGCATAAAATTGGTTGAATCTTCATCAGGTAATCTTGGTCTTGCCTTGGATTATTTTGCAAAGAAAATAGGCGTGGAATTTGTATGTTTGATAGATCCAACTCTCCCAATCGAGAAAAAACATCAGCTTGAGAGCCATGGAGTCTCTTTGAAAATAGTCGACCTTGGTTCATCAAAGACATACCGAGATGCTCGTATCTTGATGGCGGATATGCTAGATGCACAACCAGAGTGGATATGGACACGACAATACGATAATCCGGCAAATGTACTAAGCCATTACAAAACTACAGGACCGGAAATTTGGCGTCAAACCAACAATAAAGTTGATGTTGTAGTCTGTTCAGTCGGGACGGGGGGAACAATTTGTGGAATAGGATCTTATCTAAAGGAGCAATACCCTGACGTCAAAATAATAGCAGTTGAGCCCTTAGGTTCCACAATATTTGGCGGTGTCCCGGGTTGTTACTTAAGCGTTGGCTCTGGAATGAGTACCCCATCTCAACTCATCAAAAAATATGGTTCTGTTATTGATTGTTGGACACAGGTGTCAGATATTGACGCTTTATTTGCTTGTCAACAATTTATGAACTTGGAGAAGATAAGCCTAGGAGTTACAGCAGGCTCAGCGTTAGTAGTTGCAAAAAGTATCGCACAAAAACACCCTGATCAAATAGTTGTATCCGTAGCACCAGATGGCGGAGAGAATTATTCTACCATCTTCCAAAAGGCTGAAGTAAAATATGTAAAGCAGCCAGAAGTCACACTTCATTCAATAAGGAATGTTACATAGATGGAAATCAAAATTGTTGGCGCAAAAGAAAATAATTTAAAAAACATCACTGTTAATATACCTAGAAATAAGTTGATAGTAATAACAGGAGTGAGCGGATCCGGGAAATCATCTCTTGCCTTTGATACCATTTTTGCCGCTGCTCAAAGAGAGTTTTTAGAATCAATGAGTAGTTATGCACGACAACGCCTTCCCAAGATTAACCCGCCAAATGTAGATGTCATTGAGGGGCTGTCCCCTGCAATTATGATAGATCAACGGCCTTTAGCGAGAAATCCTAGATCTACAGTTGGCACTGTAAGTGAAATATATACCTATCTCAGATTACTCTTTTCGAGACTTAGCAATTCCGGCTTGAATGCAAGTGATTTTTCGTTTAACAACCCATCTGGGGCATGTCCTACCTGCACGGGACTTGGTATTGAACTTTCTCCGGACCTGGACAGATTAATAGACTGGGATAAATCCATCAAAGATGGCGCGATTCTTCATCGTACATGGAAGGTAGAGTCCCGTTATTGGAATATTATTAGAGCAATTGGTTTGTTTGATTTAGATAAGCCTCTGAGGGATTATTCAAAAACAGAACTAGACACACTTATTTACTCAGCTCCCCTACAGTATCAAAATCAGGATGCCGGCTATATTCAAAGTTTTTCGTTTGAGGGTGTTGTAAGCCGATTGCTTAAGCGGCAACGCGATAGCCGTGGTCAAGAGGGAAATAAATATGATCAAAGTTTCTTTTCGCCACAAGTTTGTAGCGAGTGCAAAGGTTCTAGACTAAATGCACGCGCGCGCGATGCTATTGTGGACGGGAGAACCATTGTAGATTGGGTGACGATGGAGATTCAACATTTACTACCCTATATTGATACTATTAGCAGCCCTTTAGCTGAAGCCATTTTGCCTTATATAAAGAGCATGCTAAAGCACTTGATTGATGTGGGCCTAGGTTATTTAACACTGAGCCGTTCGGTTGCTACGTTGTCAGGTGGAGAGGCTCAGAGGGTAAAGTTAGCCCGACAGCTTGGAAGCTCGTTAGTGGAAATGATATATGTACTTGACGAACCTACCGTCGGATTACATCCAAGAGAGATTGATTATCTTTCGAAAATACTCCGTCAATTGGTTACCAAGAGTAATACGGTGATCGTTGTTGAACACGACCGCAATGTAATGCTAAATGCAGATTATATAATTGACATTGGACCTGGCGCAGGTACTTTTGGTGGTAAAGTTGTTGCCCAAGGAACTCCAGAAGAAATTATGAAAAGTGGATCTTCTACAGGGCAGTATCTTTCGGACGCAATTGTTGTGAAGAAAAAAGAAAAAAAGCGCAGTTGCACAAAACAAATCGAAGTCCGTAATGCAAGGTTGAACAATCTCAAGAACATTACGGTTCACATTCCAACAAATGCCCTGACTTGTATTACAGGCGTTTCTGGATCAGGAAAAAGTTCGCTCATTGATGTTCTTGTTAACAAAAATCCCCAAATTGTAGTTGTAGATCAATCACCGCCTGGCTCCTCATCAAGATCGAATCCGGCTACGTATACAAAGCTGCTTGATCCTATTAGAAAACTATTCTCAAATGCTACTGGTCAAAGTTCATCACTGTTTACATTCAACAGTGATGGTGCCTGTCAAAAATGTAAGGGACTTGGATTTATCAACATTGACCTACATTTTTTAGGTTCCTTTGATCAACCCTGTGAAGATTGTAACGGGACAGGATTTAATGAAAAGGCTTTAAGATATAAATATCGAAATAAAACGATCGCCGATGTCTTTGATATGACAATCAAGGATGCATTGCTATTCTTTGATGAGCCAAATATAAAGGCCAACCTAGCATTATTACAAGAAGTTGGTCTCGAATACCTTCGATTGGGCCAACCGTTAAACACACTATCCGGTGGTGAAGCGCAACGCATTAAGTTAGTAAGTCGTTTAGGACAAAGAGGAAACATTTTTGTACTTGATGAGCCTACTAAAGGATTGCATTTTGCAGATATTGATCGGCTTTTGCTGGCATTAAATCGGCTAACAGATAATGGAAATACCGTAATTGTAGTAGAACATAACTTGGATGTAATCAAGAATGCGGATTGGGTAATTGATCTTGGCCCTGAAGGTGGCGAGAAAGGTGGGCAACTCATTTGTGAGGGAGCACCTGAGTTATTAGTTACACAACCACTTTCGTATACAGGGCTGTATCTTAGAGACCTATTAAGTGTTGGCCGTTAAACAGGGATATACAAAAAATGAGGCTGACAATCTTCTTGTTTGCCAGTTGGTTAGTAAAACATAATTTATACGCTGTGTTAAATAGTTTTCCACTTAATTTCATCATTATCAATGTTGTCAATCATAACTGCAAATCGGATAAAACATATGCTGAAAAATTTTGAAATTCAAACAAGGAATTTAAGTATAGATGATATTGGTCCCGTCTATAAATTGGGGTATTCTATTTTTGATTGGCCGACAGAACGTGTTCTTTGGAACGAACAGATTGTTCGATGGTACTATGAACAATCCCAAGCAATTTGCTTCGTTACTGAGAAAGATAGTGGGATAATTGGATTCATATTATGCTTTGCCACTCAATCTTTAGGAAGGGTTGAGTGGGTGGCAGTTGATAGAATGTTCCAAAAACAAGGCGTGGCAACCGAACTTTTACGCCATGCGCTATTAGTTTTTAAATTAAATAAAATAACACATATTTCTACTTTGGCTCGCGAGGATGGAAAAGCAAATACATTCTTTATTCAAAATGGATTCCAAAATAGTGGACTTCGTAAAACAGAAATGTCCCTTAATACGCAAAACTTTAGCAAAGGTATAAAACAATCTTCTTCCGCAAATCCGTGATTTTAGCGAGGAAAAATGTCAAATGATTCCCCTGAGTACGATGCATTAGCTAACATTTATGATTTGTGGGCTTCAGCAGACCCTGCATGTAAAGCAACTCATGATTTTTATGTTCGCTTGTGTAGTGAATCAAAAGGTATTATTGTTGAACTTGGCATTGGGACTGGGCGTATCGCTATTGATATAGCTAAAATGGGTAAAAATATCATAGGGGTAGATATCTCAAATTCCATGCTAGAGAAATGTCGTCTACGAGCAATGAAAGAAGGCGTCCTGGATCGGATCAGATTAATACAAAGCGACATACGGGCTTTTGAGCTACATCAAAAGGCAAATCTGATTATCTTTCCATTTCGATCAATTGGTCACTTTCTGTCGATAAGAAGTAAGAAACAGGCTTTGCAAAATATTTATAACCAACTTGTTCCCGGTGGCCAACTTGTGTTTGATCATTACATTTTTTGTGAATCCTGGGCAAAAAACCATGATGGCATTCCGAGGTTGATGTACCATAGCCAACTTCCGAATGATGGTAATCTATATTTATGGGATACATATCAATATGATTATTCTGCGCAACAAATGGCCTGCACAATTACGATTGAAAAAACAGACAAAAATGGTATTGTAGGCAGTCGAGTTCATTGTCCACTTAGTTTTAGCTGGATTGATCCTAAACAGATACGTCAAATTGCTACTGATGTTGGATTAGAATTTGAAGCAGTCTATGGAGATTTTTCTTATAATGAGCTAACGAACGCATCATCTGAACAGGTCTGGTTATTCCGTCGCCCTCGAAACTAACTTTTTCAATCATAATAATTATTGAAAACAAGACAAAATGGCAAAAAATATACCTCTTCACCTAGTGCCGCAAGACTTATCACTTACTGATAAGATAATTCTTGAAGTCGCAGATCAATTTGGCACTCCACTTTTTATATATGATAGACAAAAACTAGAATCGAATTGGAAAGATTTAGTAAACCATCTTCCAAGAGAAATCAAGATTTATTACTCGGTCAAAGCGAATCCCAGCCTAGCGATCCTTCAAATCTTTGACAAACTCGGGGCAAATTTTGAAGTTGCGTCCATTGGCGAACTTAAATCTGTTTTACAAGTAGGTGTATCTTCATCAAGGATCATCTTTATTGGACCTGGTAAGACAGCTGCTGAACTTCAATATGCAATTAAAAAGCAAATATATGCCATTGTTAGCGAATCTCGCCGAGAAGTATATGATATACAAGCCTACTCTCATGATTTCGGGCAAAATACCCGAATAGCCCTTAGGATTAATCCAGGTCAAGGAAAAGGAATGCTTGCAATGGGGGGGGAGACTCAATTTGGGATGGACCCAGTAACTGCTTTAAGTATCCTGCAGGATGAAATTCATTTATCAAATATTGAAATTTTAGGAATACACGGATACTTAGGAACCCAAATTCTTGATTGGAGGGCAATTATTAATCATTCGCACCAACTCTTAGATATTGCTGATGAATTACAACAAAAAAGCGGCAAGTTATTTTCGTTTATTGATTTGGGGGGAGGTTTTGGCATTCCATATCATGAAACTGATTCATCATTAAATTTAAAAGAACTCCATGCCGGATTGTTGGATTTAATAGGTAAATATATTGAAAAATTTCCATCTATTCGAAATATTGCAGTCGAATCTGGGCGATTTCTTGTCGGCTCATCTGGAGTATTTGTCGCTCGAGTGCTTGACATAAAGAAATCGAACGAGCAGTATTTTGTAATACTAGACGGAGGAATTAATGCTTTTGGCGGCTTTGATAGATATGTTGGCTCAAGACCTACACCAATTCGGTTATTGGAAAAAGAAAACTCCGAAGAAAACTCAGTAACACTTTGTGGACCGCTATGTACACCCCTAGATCGTCTTGCAGCAAATATATTATCGCCATTGCCAAAAAACAATAGCTTAATCGTGTTCTATTTGGCTGGGGCATACGGATATAGTGCAAGTCCAGGTTTATTTTTAAGCCACGGATATCCATCCGAAATTTTAATTTCCCAAGATAAGTCATTCGTGATTCGGCAACGAATGTCCCTTGACGAGTTAATTGCGCATCAGAAAATTCTAGTTTTTTGAGTGAATAATATATTAATACAGGAGACGCCCAGAAATGCAAAAAAATGATTTTCTGCAGGAAGACTTTGTTCTAACAGAAATCAAGAAAATTGTATCAAAGCTTCCTGGATGTTTTATGGCTTTTGAGCGAATCCAACGCGATCATCGATTGCGAGAGGATGTTGGCTTAGATTCACTTAGCATGGTTGATCTAATGGTTGCTATTGAAGACAATTTTCAAATTTATTTTGATCCTCTCCAAATGGATTTGGATGAAGCTTTTAAAACAATAGGGTCGATAACAGATTTTGTGACGATGCTGAGATCTAAAAAATGAAGAGAGTCCATGTTGCTAATATGCCAATCAGGTCAATTGTTATAGCAAATATTGCAGAGTTCAATCGCAGAACGATGGTAAAAGGCTTTTCCCAGAATGAGTTTATTCCCTGGGATGAGGCCGGCGTTACACTTACCGACATTTCATTATTTTGGTGCGGCGACGATAAAGTAGTGGTGCTTCCCGGGCCTCCTGATGAAACATTTTTATCCGATTTGACAAAATCCCTAGGGTATAAAAACGTCAAAGTTGTTTGGCCAAAAATAATGAGTTATTCAATATGCGATGACATTATTAATGACAAAGAACTTTTTGAGACTTTAGTACAAATAATTCGGAATTCAGATATGCCTAGAATTGTTTCATGGGGTGCTACAACACAATTTTATTCACTATTGAATGAGCTCACACTAGCAGGAGTGCACTTTGTAGTACCGGAAATCCCAGAATCATCAAATTATTGGACGGCATTATATTTTGAATCAAAGTCTGGGTTTAGAGAGTTCGCAACGCGAGAAGCGCCAATTCTTAATATTCCCGAAGGCTTTGTATGCGGCAATAAGGATGTTGCATTAGACGCCATCGCTTATTTTTCTAAAAAAGGCCGGGGATTTGTGCTAAAGGCTAATTATGGGACAGGAGGATTTAGCACGATGTGCTATCCTGCAAATCTAACGGATCGTGGTTTTGAGCAACTTCGAAAAGAAGTGGCACACCGGATGGCTTTTGATCACTTTTGGGATAATCCACCAGTCATAATCGAAGAACATATACCAGGTACTGAAAATTTACTGCCGATATCACTAACTATCGATTTTTGTATAAATCAGGATGGGCTTTTGAATAAGGTGGGATGCGGGAAGATGCTCATGAGGCGAGGCTGGTTGTATGCAGGAATCCATTGTGGCAAAGGAGTTTTAGATAATGATACAGAAAACAAGATGACAAGAGCTGGCTTTTACATTGGCGAACAGATGGCGAAAATGGGATATAGAGGATGGTTTGACGTCGATTTTGTTCAGAGATGGGATGGTGAAATTTTTCTAACAGAGATCAACGCAAGAAGGGCTAGCCCAGTTCATATTTTCGATATTGCGCTCCAGATACATGGTGAACACTGGGAGAGAGAATGGTCATTGTATGCAAATGATCATTTTTATCTGCAGGGAGCCTGTCAACCAAGTTACACAAAAATTCGTGATGCTATCGCAGATTTCAATAATAATGATTTTTCGGTGAAAACAATACCCACAATAATTAGCACTGCAGTGACAAGAAAAAATCCATTTATAGGATATGTTATTATAGCGCCAAACGCTTCAGCCGCCAGTAGTTATGCAACTTTGCTGGAAACACAAATAAAACAAATTATAGGTATGTCGAATTAGCCATAATATTCTATTTAAACAGAAGATCGTTGACAGTTTGGTTTTTAAGCCATAAACGAAATGCCCAATTGCTTAACACACAAATTGTGAGCAGTAATATGGAAATTAGACTTGCTGATATAAATGACACAGAACAAGTAAGGCTTTTCTTTTCAAAATACTTGTCCACAGAAAATGATGCTTTATATTCCGACGAATTTTTTTGCCCAGATGGAGTTATGGCTGCCATTAAACGTGGACAAATGATAATAACGATTGAAGATAACAAAATCATAGGCGCCGTAAGATTCTACAGAAAAAAAAAGATACAACAAATATCTTTATATCAGTTTGCCATTGATAGTAACTTTCGAGGGAAAGATCTCTTGATGGAAATGCTTGAAAAATTGCGTGATACGGATATTGTCGTGCTTTGCCCTCGGAAATCTTCTTTCAATGAATATTATCGCAGGACGGGATGGATGTTATTAGAACCTATTAACTGACCTTTCGCTGAAATTGAAACGACTTTCGCGAATTTCTGCCAAAAAAGCCATTTTTGCCGCAAATTTCGTCAAGCCGTGCCCAAAATCGTCACGAGATTCCGCGTTCTCGCCTAGCGACTTGACGCATCGAAAAAGCGCACCCCTAAATATGGGGGTATCAAAAACATTAACCCCATATATAGCGATTTGGAAATTCGCGATTTCACCAAAAATTTCAGCGAATGGACAGTCATTATCTTTTAGAATGCGGCATTGATCCGCAGGAGTACTAACATGTTGAAATACAAAAATTATCTTGGCCTCGTTGAATATGACGCCGAAGGAAAAATCTTCACCGGCGAAGTCCTCGGCTTGCGCGACGTGATTACCTTTCAGGGACGCACGCCCGAGGAACTCGAAAACTCATTCCGCCAGTCCGTGGATTTCTATCTCGAAATGAGTAAATCCCCGTTCGATGTTCGCAGTGTCAAACTTCCCATCACAAAAGCGGACATTCCCGAAGCCGTTCGCGAAAGCAGGGCGAGCGGAGAACGTCGCGCCTGACTCTTCCACATTCCCCTTCCCTCTGATACAAAGCAAAAGGTTTATAATTAGCGCTGGAGGCTCGTATGACTCTTGCAGAACAAATTCAGACGCAAGTAAAAGCGCTCCCGCTTGATAAACAAAGTGAAGTGCTGGATTTCATTTCCTTCCTCCAGCAACGGGTTATTTCATCCCAACCCGTCAAGCGCCGTTCCCTAAAAAAACACCCCGCTTTCGGCTCGTGGAAAAACCGCAAAATTGATGCCGTTAAGTATCAGCAGGATTTGCGTGCAGAGTGGGATCGGCAATGATCGCGGTCTTCCACCTGACTCTTCCACAATCATCCTCCCTCTGATACAAAATTGCCCTCACCCCAACCCCTCTCCAGTAATCGGGAGAGGGGCTTTTGATGTTGCATCTTTTCTTGACTCTGGTACTGCATTGTAGTACCATGCGCTTTGTGAACAAAAAACATCGCGCTATTCTCAAAGCCATCTTTGACCGGCCTGACAATAAAAATATCCGTTGGGATGATTTTATCGGCGCGTTGGTGGAGTTGGGCGCAGATGTGACGGAAAGAGGCGGCTCGATGGTAGGCATGAGATTGAATGGTCGCTACGCTGTATTCCATCGCCCTCACCCCGGAAATCTTATTTACCTTTCCCTGCTCAAAAGTATCCGTCATTATCTTTTAGAATGCGGCATTGATCCGCAGGAGTACTAACATGTTGAAATACAAAAATTATCTTGGCCTCGTTGAATATGACGCCGAAGGAAAAATCTTCACCGGCGAAGTCCTCGGCTTGCGCGACGTGATTACCTTTCAGGGACGCACGCCCGAGGAACTCGAAAACTCATTCCGCCAGTCCGTGGATTTCTATCTCGAAATGAGTAAATCCCCGTTCGATGTTCGCAGTGTCAAACTTCCCATCACAAAAGCGGACATCCTCGAAGCCGTTCGCGAAAGCAGGGCAAGCGGAGATCGTCACGCCTGACTCTTCTGCGTTCCCCTTCCCTCTGATACAAAGCAAAAGGTTTATAATTAGCGCTGGAGGCTCGTATGACCCTTACAGAACAAATTCAGACGCAAGTAAAAGCGCTCCCGCTTGATAAACAAAGTGAAGTGCTGGATTTTGTTACTTTTCTCCAGCAACGGGCGGGCTTATCTCAACCTGTCAAACGGCTTTCTTTGAGAAAACACGCCGCCTTTGGCTCGTGGAAAAACCGCGGGATTGACGCCGTTAAGTATCAGCAGGATTTGCGCGCCGAGTGGGATAGGCAATGATCGCGGTTTTTGATACGAACATTTTGATCGACTCGCTCAACGGTGTGGCGGAGGCTGATGCCGAATATGCGCGCTATGAACGAGTCTTGATCAGCCGCATTACCTGGATGGAAGCGCTGGTCGGCGAGAAGGGCGACGATACACAATTGCGTGATTATTTGGAGACGCATTTCGAGATCGTCCCGCTGGATTTATCCATTGCCGAAACCGCGGTTCAATTGCGCCGCGCTCATCGAATTCGCCTTCCAGATGCCATCATTTGGGCGACGGCAAAAGTTCATGAGGCGGTTCTGGTGACTCGCAACACAAAAGACTTCAATCCTAAACTCGATGGAATTCGCGTTCCTTACGAAATTTAACGGAAAACAAGCTTTCCTCCTTCCCCAATCCTCTTCCCTCTGATACAATACCGCCCGCACGCCGAACGCTTCGTTTTTCCCAAAAGAAACCCTCGGCCCTCCCCGTCGGGGGTTTTTGTGTGTAATTAGGTATCAGGTTCCACGTGTCAGGCTTGCCCTGAGCCTGTCGAAGGGTGTCAGGGTTCAAGTCCGTTTTCCGAATTTGAACAACTAACTATCCAACTACCCAACTACCCAACTACCCAACTACCCAACTACCCAACTACCCAACTACGTAACTATCAAACTACGTAACTACCTAACGAGAATCAACCATGCTCATCGAACGAAAAGAACTCCGTAATATCGCCATCATCGCCCACGTGGACCACGGCAAGACCACCCTCGTGGACGGCCTCCTGCGCCAGAGCCACACCTTCCGCGACAACCAGCAGGTGGCCGAGCGCGTCATGGATTCCAACGACCTCGAACGCGAGCGCGGCATCACCATCCTCGCCAAGAACACCGCCATCGTCCTGCCCGACCCCGTCACCGGCCAGCCCATCAAGATCAACATCGTGGACACGCCCGGCCACGCCGATTTTGGCGGCGAGGTCGAGCGCGTCATGAACATGGTGGATGGCGTTCTGCTGCTCGTGGACGCGGCCGAAGGCCCCATGCCGCAGACCCGCTTTGTGCTAAAGAAAGCCCTCCAGATGGGACACAAAGCCATCGTGGTCATTAACAAAGTGGATCGCAAGGACGCCGAACCCGCGCGTGTCTTGAACGATACTTTTGACTTATTCATCGAACTGGGCGCGACCGACCGACAAGCCGACTTCCCCGTCGTCTACGCGATGGCCACCTCGCAACGCGCGGGACTTACGCCGGATCTGGGACCCGATCTGAGTCCCCTGTTTGACGTGATCCTGCGCCACATCCCCGCGCCCAAGGTGGATCCCGAAGCCCCGCTCCAACTTTTGGTCACCGCCCTCGGCTACGATGATTACCGCGGCGTCACTGCGGTCGGGCGCGTCCACGCCGGCACGATCAAAGTTGGGCAAAAACTGGCGCGTCTCACCGCCGACGGCAAAAACCTGCCCGAAACCGCCCGCTACCTATACACGTTCCAGGGATTGAACAAGGTTGAAGTGGACGAAGTCAAAGCGGGCGACATTGTCTCGCTGGCCGGGCTGGAAGGCATCGGCATCGGCGAGACGCTGGCCGATCCGCTCAACCCCGTCGCGTTGCCCACCATCAAAGTGGAGGAGCCAACCGTCCGCATGACATTTGGCGTCAACACCTCGCCGTTCACGGGACGCGAGGGCAAGTGGAGCGCCTCCCGAAAGTTGCGCGAACGCCTGATGGACGAACTTCGCACCAACGTCGCCTTGCGCGTCGAAGAGACCGAATCCGCCGAGAATTTCCTCGTCAGCGGACGCGGCGAATTGCACCTCGGCATTCTCATCGAAACCATGCGCCGCGAAGGTTACGAGTTCCAGGTCTCACGCCCCGAAGTCATTTTCCACAAGGCCGAGGACGGCTCTGTGCTTGAACCATACGAGGAAGTCCACGTGGAGACCAGCAACGAAACCGTCGGTGTGGTCGTGGAAATGCTCGGGAGCCGACGCGGCAAAATGATGGAGATGCACGACACGGG
>Ga0210022_1001773_pt1 | contig 14016 bp, 12 predicted proteins | sample CryGeymeta201520_FD_183984 | JGI IMG/M metagenome (GOLD analysis project Ga0210022, IMG submission 183984) | Groundwater microbial communities from Crystal Geyser aquifers in Utah, USA - Crystal Geyser metaG 2015-20 (SPAdes) (version 2) | ecosystem: Environmental > Aquatic > Deep subsurface >... | reverse complement strand
CCAAAAACGGCGGTGCCAGCGCCAACTTAATCGGTTTGTCTCAGAAAATATCTAGTTTTGTAAGGTTCAATCTTGCCGGAAGCGATTCCCGGTATGTGTGCTTGTCAGCTTTTAGCGGAAACTAAAGTTATAGACATTAAGATAAATATTTGGAATTTAAACGAACCAAAAAGCCTTGTTTTACGGCTATTTTCTGTGGAAGATTTTCCAAATCATATCTTAACCACTATAGATTGAAAAGTGAGTGGACTGTATGAAAAAAGTATGTATTTTAGAACAAGGCTATAGTGTGTCTTGCCTACCGCATTAATGTTTGCTGCCCACGGACTAAAGGTCTTGGGCGTAGACGTTAATGAGGAGATCATTCATCCCCTTTCAAGTTATTCTCCTGAACATGATGCTAATTCCTAGTGCTAACGAGCAGGATATGCGACCTTCCCGTAATTCAATACTCACACTGATTGCTAGATTTAACCCCTTTCTCTACCCAAAGCGGGTCAAAACGATATTATCCAGCCGCAGGCTTTTTTTTATAACGGGAATGGGCAGGTCAGGAAGCGTTTTTTTGTCCGACTTACTTAACGTGCCCGGCGCTGACGTCTACCATGAAACCCATGCCGATTTTAAGGCGCTGGTTGACGCGTATTGGAATCCTGCCAATGCCAATGAATATATTGATGGAATGCGTGGTCGGGTTATCGCATCAAGGATACTCAGTACCCAATGCGAGATCTATGGAGAAGTGAATGGTTTGTTGCGCTTCCACGTGAATGCTTTGCGGCGTTTTGAAAACGCGACAATCTTACATCTTGTGCGTGATGGCCGCCTGGTTGTGCGTTCGGGTATGAACAGAAAGGCATTTACGCCCACTGATAGTAATGTCACCGGCCGAATAGAGCCTTGGGCAGACGACCCTTATCGGGAGCGATGGCCGGCAATGGATCGCTTTGAAAAAGTTTGTTGGTATTGGGCTTCCACGGTCAGATATCTTATACAATTGCAGGTGCCTGTTGTGCGGTTTGAAGATGTGATAAGCACCTATGAACAATTTGATCGCCAACTACTTCAACCCTTGCAGGTTACGGTTTCGTATGAGCACTGGCAAGCAGAAAAAAGCAGGCCAAAAAATTCCAATACCGAAAACGCTTTTCCTGTATGGCGAGATTGGAGCGCAGATCAAAAACGCCAGTTTCTCGATATTTGCGGCGACGTCATGAGCACTTTGGGATATGAAATTTAGCGGATTACATTTGTTGGAATAATTGCACGGGCAATCTTGATCAAAAACATTCCCTGCCCTTGCTCCAAAGAATATTCAAACGATTTGCCAAAACTCACTGCGAGGTAGTTATCATGAAAACAAGGTTTGCAAATATAAAGCGTTTCCTTGGCAATACAAGAAATTATAAGCCTGTGTTTAATCCTCCAATTTGGTATGCGTTGAAAAAGAAGTGGGATATTGTGGGACGGATAGACACCCTGTTTTGCCCTGAAAAAGCCTTGGATAGGCACCGCATTTTTATCAATGAGCGGATACTCGAAATCCCTTTTGTCCACCGTTGTTTAGATTCGGCGCCAGGTAGCCGAATTCTCGATTTTGGCTGTGTAGAAAGTAACCTTGGAATTCAGCTTGCCAGTAGAGGAATGTTGGTAACGGGGGTGGATTTACGACCATATCCCTATTCCTGTCAGAATTTTACTTTTTGCCAGGGCGATTTCTTCGAACTTGACCTGCCAGAAAAATCGTTCGATGCCATTGTTGCTATTTCCGCTGTGGAGCACGTTGGATTGGGGGCTTATGGCGAGAATGCACATGGAAAAGAAGCGGATCGCCGAATTATAGATAGATTCTATGAACTTCTTACTCCTGGGGGACAATTGATTTTGACAGTTCCTTTTGGAATGTGGAATGTTACCCCCTTTTGTCGAATTTATGATAATAAAGCTTTGCACAGTTTACTAGAAAATTATGTTTTGGATTATGAAGAATACCATGCTCGCACCGATTTTGCTAATTGGTCGCGTACGACGGCAAGTGATCTCTCGAAAAAGAAATGGGAACCGGTTGGGCATGGTGCTGATGGCGTCGCGTTGATCTCTGCCAAGCGACCAATTGGCTCAGATTAATTATCGCAGTATCTCTGGTGATACCATGCTTGAATTACGGTATAAAATTTGATGATAAGAAAGCATAAACTACGTAGATGACATTAAAGCAATTTGGAAGCGCCACGGTTCTATACGCTATTGGCACCTTCCTTCAACGTATTGGCGCTCTGATCCTTGTCCCACTTTACACATCTGTTTTGATTGTCTCCGAATATGGGGCTTTGGAGACAATTATGGTTACTCTGCAAACTTTTACTATCCTGATCAATTTAGGGCTAAGTAATGCGCTGGTACGTTTTTATTCCGAATGTGACGGGGAAGAAGATGTTTTTGAAATGGTGCGCACTTCCTGGGTGCTTGTCTTTGCTTTATCCCTCGGCTTGTTTTTTTTAATAAAACCGTTGTTTGAACCAATTGGTTTCGCCCTGCTTAAAGATAAAAATTATGGCGAATTGATTGCGCTGGCATTTTTATGGGCGATCGGCGGAGCGCTCAACCAGCAATATTTTGCTTACTATCGCGCCCGTCAGGACGCGCGCGCATATATTATTGTCTCAATACTCTTCTTTTTGGCGTCAACGCTGTTGAATATTCTGCTTATTCGCTTTATGAATATGAAGCTGGTTGGTGTGTTATATGGTAACTTGATCGCAGTTTGGGGCATTAATCTGATTGCCACTATAAAGTTTTTTGGCTCTGGTCGCTCAATATCTGTACGATGGGCAAAAAAACTATTCGGTTTTGGCTTTCCGCTGGTGTTTGGGATGCTGGGTTGGTTGATTCTAAACTCTGCGGACCGCTACTTTTTGGCGTATTATCGCAACCTTTCGGAAGTAGGGCTTTATGGTTTGGGATACAAGGTTGGCCTCATTGCCCAGATGGCGATAATAACGCCTTTCCAATTAGCCTGGGGACCGTATATGTTATCGCTATATTCATCCTTCAAAAATAATTTGGAGCATGAATATTCCAGAGTATTAACTTATTTACTCGCTGCTTTTAGTTTCGTGGGCTTGGGGATATTCCTCTTTTCAGGCGAAATCGTAAGATTACTTGGTTCAGGAAAGTTTGCGCAGGCTGCCAATGTTATCCCATATGTGCTTATCGCCTATTTATTTCATGGCATATACTATTGGGCCGCCAGTTTCCTGCACCTGATGAAAAGAACGATTCTTAACAGCATGATAATTGCATCAATGGCGTGTTTGAATCTATTACTCAATTGGATGTGGATACCGCGATGGGGTTGGCAGGGGGCGGCTTGGGCAACAATGGTTACAGTTAGCGGAGCAGGCATATTTACTTTATTGGCTGGAGAATGGGCGTACCCGGTTAAATTGCAATATATACGCATTATTAAACTATTTTTAACTGTGTTCATCATTGCTCTTGTTCACTACTTGGTGCATGCGCCTTCGCCTGTCTTAAGCCTATTGACGTCAGCGGTTTTATTTCTATGTATGCCTTTGCTATTGGTTTTAGTTGGTTTCTTCGAATCCTTTGAAATAAGATTCATATTGGATTTGCTTGAATTGGTAAGGCGAAAAATGGGTATTGTTCGATTATAGGTTCAAAAATAGAACATCAAAAAAGAGATGAAAAGGAGATTGCCATGTTATCACACGAGGAAATGATTAAATTTCAAGCAAACGAACATTTTTTGATCGAAGCAGAAAATTTTCAATCCAAGGATGAATATATTTTACAGCTCTTGCATGTTTTTGCTTATACGGAGGTGGCACGATTGGCTGAAATCAAAAAAGTGCTGGATTTGGGGTGTAATACGGGTTTTGGCACTGCAATTTTGTCCAAAGCTGTCAGTAAGGTTGTGGGAGTGGATGTTTCAGAGAAGGCCCTATCCTTTGCAAGGAACAAATATGCCGAACTTGGGATAGAGTTTCGGAAGGTGGATGGAGAGCAACTTCCTTTCCACGATGGCGAATTTGACACAGTCGTAAGTTTTCAGGTTATTGAACACGTTATTGGATACGATAAATATATTAGTGAAATAAAAAGGGTGCTCTCTCCAAAAGGAATTGTCGTCTTCACAACTCCAAACTCTTCCATCAGGTTGGACCCTGGGATGAAACCATTGAATCCGCTTCACCATCGCGAATTTACTGCCCTTGAGCTTAAATCTTTATTGGATAATTTTTTTCCCAACGTAAGTGTCTTTGGACTTTTTGCGGCAGATCATATTTATTCAATCGAGTTTAATCGCGTGCATAGTGCGCTTATAAAAGCAAGAATAAAAAGGATGGCGCCCAAATTTATGTTAACTATGGCGCGACGCCTTCGCGACTCTCTTGCCGGTAAGCGGAAGAGAGAGAAGACCACTTTTGTGCTGGACAAAGAATTTATAAACCAATCCAGGATTGAACACTTATACTATCGTCGCGATAATCTTGCCAAGTCCCTCGATTTATTGGCTATTTGTGCCGATGACCGGGAAACTTTTGAGAGTTTTCAGCGCCAATTTGTGGAGGGCGATAAAAGATGAGACAAATTGATGATATACCGCAAGTTTCAGGTTGATTCTGACTTTGCATGCCCTGCTTAAAGATAAATGGAAACCCGCGCATGAATAACATATGTAAGGTCATCCTTCTTGCTGGAAATTTTCCCCCCGTGGTCGGTGGAATTTCCGAACATTTGGGTTTGATTGCCCAAAATTTTCCAGTAATCCTTAGTGTTATTGGAATGCCTACACGGGATTGGCAGTCTTTTGACTCTCAACAAAAATTTTACATTAAGCGCTTACCACTTCCCGAAAGCTGGGGTACATCAGCTTCAAAATATAAATACCTTGCTCTGTATTATTATCAGGAATTGCGAAAAGAAAAAAATTATGACTATATTTTATGCGGCGAAGCTCATCACACATTAATGCTCCCTGCCTGGTGGGTTCACACACAAACAGGGATCCCCTTTGGGGTATTTACCTATGGTGCGGAAATGCTTCGGCACCAAAAGCAGGTTACTCGCTTTCTCTTTAACCCATTGTTATGCGCCGCGCAGAATGTCTTTCCAGATAGTCAGCGGGCGGGGGAAATTTCAAAGGATATTGGCGTAACGCCGGATAAAATTCACGTTGTGAATCCAAATGTGAACATCGAAAGATTAAATGGGAACATCGCCCCGGATGTAATTCAGAAAAAATTTGGCTTGCAGGGGAAAAAATGTATCTTGAGCATGGGCAGATTGGTAGAACGCAAAGGACAGGATATGATGATTCGGGCATTGCCCGAAATCCTCAATAAAATACCAAATGTTCACTACATCATTGCTGGTCGTGGCTCGTACGAAGTTCAACTCAGAAAACTTGCCAAAGACTTGAGCGTGGAATCTCACATCACATTTACGGGTTATGTCTCAGATGACGATTTAGGTTCTTATTATGCCTTATGCGACGTGTTTGCCATGATCAGCCGCGAGATTCCCGAAAAAGGCGATATTGAAGGTTTTGGTATTGTTTACTTGGAAGCCAATTTGTTTGGCAAACCGGTGGTTGCAGGTCGCTCCGGCGGGGTTTCGGATGCCGTCCTGGATGGTCAAACGGGCTTGATGGTGGACCCTGACAACCCTTTAGATGTGGCTAACGCGGTGACCAGATTGCTTTTAGATCCAGCTCTTGCGCGCCAGCTTGGCGAGGCGGGGCGCGCCAGGGTGTTGGAAGAATTTTCAGGGCAATCTGCCGTTCAGAAATTACACAATGCTATGGCGCAAAGGCTGCATTAGAATGGCGACCATCTATAAAGTTTTTCTTCGCAAATTTATTGAAGTTCCTTGGGCAATGCTGGCGGTTATAGCATCGCTATCTATCGTGGCGGATTTATGATAGAGAGCTTTTCCGACAACACTTTCCTGGCAATTCTCATTGTTATCTCAGGGTTTTTAGCATTTGGAATGATGCTTTTCTCCCCAAAATTGCATAGGGTTATTTTTGCGGTGTACATTTTCGTCTTTCTCGCTGCGTATGATTTTATTGGATACAACCCTGCATTGACCTCCCCCATAAAAATATATTTTGCGGATGGTATTTTGCTTTTTATGGCTGTTTTGGCGTTCCAGGTTCTTTTCCGACAAATTTCTTTTCGCCGTTTACAATCACCCATAACCTTGCTCCTCTTCGTAAATTTTGTCTTTGGCATTGTAGCCGTGGCAATTGGTCTTTTTGTTGGGAATTCTGCGAACGATGTACTTGGCGATTTTCGCCGTTTTTTTCTCTACCCTCTTGTTGCTCTTTATGTCTTATCTATTCCTATCAAATGGTCAGGCCTAAAAAAGCTAGTTATTATATTTGGTTTTGCTTTATTAATTTTGAGTATAGGAGCGTTTATTCGCTTTGCAACAGGCACATCTTGGGACCCAGAGCAATTTAACCCAACCGGTCAATTTCGCGCCATTGGTTATTTTTCTGGAATTCTGGTGTCAATGGGAGTTGGGGTGCTTTATGCAATCTCCATGCATAGCCATCGCTATCGAAAATTTTTCTCATTGGTTATAATGCTTGTATTCGAGGCTGTACTGTTCGCGTCGGGATATCGTTTGCTATGGGTTGCGGGGATATTTGTCCCTCTTTTTGTAGCATATTTTTCTTCTAGGGGTCTTCAGAAAGGCTTACGACCACTTGTCATTGGAGTAGTAATTCTGGTTCTTTTGGCAGGTCTAATTTCATTCGCACGGTCTTTCTTTCCTGATATATATTATCGTTTGACGGACAGATTATATACCGGCGCTTACAACTTTGATTTTAGCAATAACACTCGGTATTATGCTTGGACAACAGCGTGGTCAAAGTTTTTAAGTTCTCCGATCGTGGGAGTTGGAATTGGGGATCAATTTCAATATATTACTATCGATTCAAAAGGTGGATATATTATAAGCAACAGCACTACGCACAATGTTTTAATGAGTTTATTGTATCAGACCGGCGTTTTAGGGGCAGGTTTGTTTCTCCTCGTTCAAATTACTTTTACTATATATGTGTGGCGGGGATTGTCCAAGATAGAGTCTCGCGCCCGAATTCCTTTAATTGGCATGTTAGCAGGCTATTTTTCCGCCTTAATGATGGGAATGGTTCAGCCCACGTTTGAAGCACCTGGCGCAATTGTGATGTTTTACCTATGGATGGGACTTATTCTAAACATATTTCGTATGTTCACAAGCAAAGCGCATGACTAATAACTATGTAATTGTCACCCCTGCCAATAACGAAGAATCCTATATTCGATTTACCCTCGACTCTGTTGTTGCCCAAACTGTCTTGCCCGCGCAATGGGTTATCGTGGATGACGGTTCGACTGATGGTACGGCGGATGTTGTTCAGGGTTACATTGAAAAACACATTTGGATCAAACTCCTAAAAAATTTCCCGGATGAAAAAAAACGCCGGGGGGGAGGCAAGGTAGTAAGGGCTTTTAATTACGGCTATCAGGCTGTGGATATTGCGGATTTTGAATTTGTAGTAAAGTTGGATGCCGATCTCACCTTACCCTCAAATTATTTTGAAGAGGTCGGCAGAATTTTTGAGGCAGATCCGGTGGTGGGGATGTGTGGCGGTTATTTATCTGAATACTCGGACGGGCAATGGAAAAAGGCGGAGGCTGCGGGCTATCATTTGAGAGGGGCGATAAAAGCATACCGAAAAAAATGCTTTGATCAGATTGGCGGAATCCCTCTTACTTCTAATTGGGATTTCTTGGACGGGATGAAAGCCATGTCTTTGGGTTGGATCATTAAAATATTGCCCCTGAATGTAAAGCATCATCGTAAAACTTCAACCCTTATTAATCGAGGCCTGAATTCTTCTTTTGTTACAGGAAAACAATACTATAAAGACGGCTACGATCTATTTTTGGCGATTTGTAGATCAGCGACTTATGGGCTTCGGACAAAACCCTATATTCTCACCTCGTTTGGGTTTCTACTCGGTTTTTTATATAATTGCTGGTATAAACCGCAAAAAGAAGTGGATCCGGAGCTGGAAGCTTTTATAAAGAAATTTCAGTATGCACGCATAAAAAACATTCTATTGAGGAAATCATGATCGTTATTGTAGATTACGATATGGGCAATGTGGGCTCGATTCGCAATATGCTGGAACATATCGGAGCAAGTTCGATCATTTCATCGAACCCATCCGACTTAGAAGCAGCCGCGAAAATCATCCTGCCAGGTGTGGGCACTTTTGATAAGGCGATGGAAAACCTAACGAAACGCGATTTGATCCCAATCCTGAACAAACGCGTGAAAGAGGATGGAATACCCATTTTAGGCATTTGCCTTGGGATGCAGCTTTTTACCCAAAAGAGCGAAGAGGGGCAAACCCTCGGGCTGGGCTGGCTTGACGCTCAAACTGTACGCTTTAAATTCGACAATCCTAACCTCAAAATCCCGCACATGGGATGGAATTTTGTCACATATAAGGATACCTTCCCAGAGGAAATGCCTCGAAAATATTATTTTGTCCATTCTTATCACGTTATCTGTAATGACGCAAAAGATATTTGGGGCGCTTGCGAATACGGGCGTCAAATTACCGCCGCGGTGAAAAAAGGGAATATGTGGGGCGTGCAATTTCATCCTGAAAAAAGCCATAAATATGGGGTCGAATTTTTTCACCGCTTTATCTCGGGAGATTCATAATGCTTTTGCCCAGGGTTATTCCTTGCTTGTTGGTCAGGGATAGGAAGTTGGTGAAAGGGGTTGAATTTAAACGTCACCAATATATTGGCGACCCCATTAACGCCATCCATGTCTATAACGAGAAGGAAGTGGACGAGATCGTTGTTCTGGATATCGGCGCTTCGTTGTGCGGGAGTGGTCCTGATATTGACTATGTCAAACAAATTGCGTCCGAGTGCTTTATGCCCCTTGCCTATGGAGGCGGCATAAGCACATTTGATCAGGCGAAACAGTTGTTCAAAGTAGGGGTCGAAAAAATTGTTCTAAATACCCATGCCGTTGATAACCCCGACTTGGTCACTAACTGCGCCTCCGAATTTGGTAGCCAAAGCATTCTGGTTTCCATTGACGTGATTAGGGACGCTCCTGAACGTTATTCATTATATAAACTTTGTGGAACCAGACAGGTTAAATTAGACCCACTTGAATTTGCCATGAAAATGGAGAAATGCGGCGCCGGCGAGCTAATGATAAACTCAATTGATCGCGACGGAAATGGGACCGGCTATGATCTCCAGATCATAGAATTGATCGCCTCTCGCGTTAACATCCCGCTTGTGGCGTGCGGCGGGGCGGGTAACATTAATCATATTAAAGCCGCAGTGCGCGCAGGCGCGTCAGCCGCTGCCGCAGGCAGTTTGTTTGTCTACTACGGAAAGAGAAGATCTGTACTAATTAATTACCCCACCCAAACCGAGTTATCCAATTTGTTTCTCGATTGACGGGATATATCTGTTGTTGCAAGTGTTTCAATATCCAGTTATGACGCAATTTGAAAGGATAAATTATAGATGAACTCAGAAAACCAGGTAATTTGTTCAAAATGTATTATGGATACTTCCGCTTCAGATATCTATTTTGACGAAGCAGGTGTCTGTAATTATTGCCATCAATTCTCGGCGATGGAAGGGGAATATCCCGTCGGAGAATTTGGAAAGATTAAATTGGAACAAATCATTGAAGAAATCAAGGTGGCAGGGAAAGGCAAACCGTATGACTGCTTGATAGGAATAAGCGGGGGGACAGACAGCATGTATACATTATTGATGGCGGTCGAACATGGTTTGCGCCCCCTGGCTGTGCATTTTGATAATGGCTGGAACGGTGAAATTGCCGTTTCTAACATATACAACGCGCTTAAAATTCTCGATCTGGATCTTGAAACGTATGTGGTGGATTGGGAAGAGTTTAGGGATATCCAACTCTCTTTCCTCAAAGCCTCTGTTCCAGAGGTGGAGCTTCCTACAGATATGGGAATTAGGGAGGTGTTGTATCGGACGGCTGCAAAACTAAACGTCAAGTACATCATTGAGGGTACGAATTTTCGCGCAGAGGGGATTGTGCCAAAAGTGTGGGGATATAAAGATGGCAGATATATAAACAGCGTTCATACCCGGCACGGCTCCGTGCGAATGAATACTTTTCCAAACCTTACTCTCGATAAGTTTGTTTATTACAATTTTGTCAAACGTATCAAACTTGTCAGATTCTTAAATTATCTGGAATACGATAAAGTGCCTGCCAAGCAGGTATTGAAACAGCAACTTGCCTGGCAGGATTACGGGGCTCATCATGGCGAGTCGGTTTACACCCGTTTTTTTCAATATTATCTTGCCCCGGTGAAATTTAACATGGATAGGAGAAAAGTTACACTTTCGGCGCTTGTTAGGAGAGAAAAAATTTCCCGCGAGGAAGCCTTGAAAACCGTACAAACAAACGACTATCTGGCAGGTGGCTTTGAGAATGACAAGAAATACATTAGCAAAAAACTGGAGATGTCCCTTGAAGAGTTTGAAAGTCTTCTTAGCCAGCCGCCGCACACTTTCCAGGATTACAAGACGTACCATAATTTGTTGAAATTGGTTGAGCCAGTCATTTACTATGCTCATAAGCTGAAACTTGTGTCTGGCGTGTTTCAAGGAGGAAGATATACAAATGAGTATCACAATGTTCGTTCTTCAGTTGACAGGGAGCAGAGCGAGTGAGTCAAGGAATTAAAAATGGCTAAAATCTGCATGGTGGCTTATACCTATTACGAGCGCGATCCACGGGTTCGGCGCGATGCCGAGACTTTGATTGAGGCGGGCTACGCGGTGGAAGTTATTGCGCTTAGGGATGATACGCAGTCGTCGAAAGAAATCATTGGAGGCGTAAAAATCTATCGTGTTCCCATGTCCAAGCTACGAGGAGGCAAGTTAAGTTATGTCTTTACATATCTGGCATTTTTCATTTTCGCGTCTTGTTATGTATCTATACTCCATTTGCGTAATCGTTACAGGCTGATCCATGTTCATAATATGCCCGATTTTTTAGTGTTTTCTGCGCTTCTGCCAAAAATACTGGGCGTTCCAGTTATCCTCGATATCCATGATCCGATGCCTGAACTGTTCGGCTCAATTTTTACTGGAAAGGCAAATTCATTTTTTCGTACCATCCTTCTTTTCGAAGAAAAAATCAGTTTCTGGTTTGCAGATCAATTAATTACCGTGCATAAGGGCATGTTTGACTTGTTGACTAACCGTGGCGTTAATCCTGCTCGTTTGGAAATTATCCATAACCTTCCTGATCCGGCCGTATTTGGCAAGCCCATAGCGACGCATGCAAACCAGGATTATTTTACATTGGTATATGCCGGAACCGTTTCGCCTCGCCACCGGCTTGATCTGGCAATTCAAGCGCTGTCTAGTCTAAAAGATGAAATGCCCGACCTGCGATTAAAAATTATCGGGGACGGGCCAGACCTGCCCAGGCTGAAAAGTCTTGCTAAAGAAAATCAAATCGAAGCAAAAGTGGATTTTCAAGGCGTTGTCTCGATGGTTAAAGTGCCTGCGTTATTAGGACAATGTGATGTTGCGCTTGCATCCTACTCCGATGACGATTTTGGGAATCTCGTTTTCCCTACAAAAGCAGTTGAGGCGCTCATGGTTGGGCTTCCTGTGCTTTGCACGAAGGTTAAGGCGGTGCTTGATTACCTCGATGATGAAACCTTATTTTATTTTATGCCTGGTGACATAGATTCATTTATTCACCAGATCCGTTTGATCCGTCAAAATCCAGAACTTGTAAAAACAAAATTAAAAAATGGACAGAATTTCCTGTCAGTATATAATTGGGATAAAGAAAAACGTAAGTTAATCCAGATAGTAGACAATCTTTGTAGAAAAGGATATGAACAATGAATAAAAATGGAAATAAAGTTGACCTTGTTATAGGTCTTGGAGAAATTGGTAAGCCTTTAAAGGAAGTTCTAGAGCAGGCTTACTTAATAATCGGCAGGGATATTGACCCTGTAGAAATTCCAGGAAAGATCGGCGTTCTTCACGTGTGTTATCCGTATCAAGTCGGCGATTTTGTGGAGACCACGGTCAACTATATTGAGCAATACCAGCCGGAATTGACGATCGTTCACTCGACTCTCGTGCCGGGTACCATGCAAAAGGTATTTGAGCGTGTGGGAGGGCAGCTGGCATACAGCCCAGTTCGCGGCAAACACACCCGCATGCGCCAGGAATTGATGCACTATACAAAGTTCATCGCCGGGATGACTCCGGAAGCGGGCGAACGCGGGATGGAATATTTATCTGGCGCAGGCTTTAAAGCGCGGCAGGTCTCTACGTGTGAATCGCTTGAACTTGCGAAAATCATCGAGACCACTTACTTCGGTCTCTTGATCGCTTGGGCGCAGGAAGTGGAACGATACTGCGCCGCTCTTGGCGCAAACTATGACGAAGCCATGCTGCTTACACAGGAAGTTAATTACCTTCCGCCGGTGGTCTTTCAACCCGGTTTTATAGGCGGGCATTGCATTATGCCGAATATTCAACTGCTCGAAACGGTTTGCCCGTCTCCATTTCTCGATTTGATAAAAGAATCGAACGAGCGCAAGAAAACCGAATGGACCAAGCAAGGCAGGGATTTAAGTGAACGTATCGCGCCGAAAAATAAGGCGCAAGCGGAGGTGTAAATTCGTCTTGCTTTTTGATTGAGGGCGAGCGCTACAGTTTTATCCTGGCTCGCTCGAGGGATTACAACCACCATGCTTCGTCAATTCAGCGCCAGGCGCATCATCTTTTTCTTCCTGCTTGATTGGCTCGGTACGCTGGCGATGCTGTATCTTGCCGCGTCCCTGCGCGCCAAGTTCGGGAACCTGCCGGATGCGTTTCTTGCATTGCTTAGTCTCGTGGGTATCCGGCCAGGAGGCGGTTGGGCAGATTGGACTGCGGTTGACCCCAGTCTCATCTTGACATCGCAAGTGTTTGTCCTGATTGCTTTGATCTGGCCTTTTTATTTTTTCGTCTTTTCGGTTTACGACGGACGCCGTAATGAAACCCTAAAAGTTGAACTGCTCAATGTCTTTTTGGCAGCCTGTACCTCTACGATCACACTGGCAGGTATTTTGTATCTTACCTACCGCGAAACCTCGCGTGTCATCTTCATTGTCTTTTTCTTCTTGGATGTCGCGCTGTTGCTCGGTAGTCGCGTAGTGTTGTGGGCCTATCGTTTGAAACACACTCATCTACAAACGAGTCGCCATGCCGTCATTATTATCGGCGCTGGCCTGGTGGGACATAATATTGTCGGAGAATTGAGAAAATACGCGTGGGCGAACATCCATTTGATCGGCTATGTGGATGACGATCCGCATAAGCAAAGCCAGCAATTCGATGGTATACCGGTATTGGGAATGTTGGATGATGTGGCAGCCCTCGTCGCAGCGCACCAGATTCAAGATGCGATTGTGGCGTTGCCGCTGCGAGCGCACAAAAGGATTGTGGAAACGTGCCAAATCCTCCAGCAATTAGGCGTGCGCGTGTACGTCGTTCCGGATTTATTTGCCCTGTCATTCCCCAGCGCCACATTGGATGGATTCGGCGGTATCCCGGTCATTGATCTGGGACAGCCCAGCATCTACGGCTGGCGGCGCCTGGTCAAGCGAACGTTCGACACTTTGGCGGTCACGCCTGGCTTGATCTTGCTTTCTCCGTTGTTATTGATTGTTGCCATTGCAATTAAGTTGGATTCGCCTGGACCGGTCTTTTATCGGCAGTCCCGCGTTGGCGAAAATGGCCGTTTGTTTACCATGCTCAAGTTCCGCTCGATGAAAACCGGGAACGATACGAATACGCACAAACAACATATCGCAAAATTAATTCAGGGAAATATTAGCGTCGAGCAATTGGGCGGTAAAAGTCTTAAACTCGAAGACGACTCCCGCATCAC
>Ga0210022_1001758_pt1 | contig 14093 bp, 12 predicted proteins | sample CryGeymeta201520_FD_183984 | JGI IMG/M metagenome (GOLD analysis project Ga0210022, IMG submission 183984) | Groundwater microbial communities from Crystal Geyser aquifers in Utah, USA - Crystal Geyser metaG 2015-20 (SPAdes) (version 2) | ecosystem: Environmental > Aquatic > Deep subsurface >... | reverse complement strand
AGGAGCGCTGAGCGGGCGGATTCTGCGCCGGGCGGACACCTCAATACACCGGCGTCCGCCACTCGGGGAACAGCGCCGAGGTCCCTCGCCGCACGCCCGTGAGCAGAGCGCTCAACTCGGTGCAGATCGGGCCGGGCTCACCTGTGCCGATCCTGGCGCCATCGACCTGCACGATGGCCTTGATGCCGGTGATGCTGGCTCCCAGCCACACCTCGTCCGCCAGGAGCAACTCGGTGCGGTCGAGATCCCGCTCGTTGACCTGGCGCCCCAGTGGCCCGCGCAGTAGCTCCAGGCACGACCGGCGCGTCATGCTGTCCAACTGGTCACTGGTCAGCGAGGGGCAAGCGATCTCGTCGCCCCGCGCCATGAAGATGCAGTACCGCGGCATCTCCGCCACCTTGTGCCGTTCGTTCAGCATGATGGCATGGTCCACACCCGCCCGTTCGGCCTCCATTTGCGCGTGCCGCGCGTTGAGGTAGTTCGCCGGCGCCTTGATCCGCGGCGGCATGATGTGGTCGGGAATGCGGGGCCACGAACTGACGACTGCCGTCACGCCCGGCGGCGACGCCTTTGGCCACGTTAGCGGCAGCACCAGGAGACCGACCGGCTCCGTCGCAGTGAGGTCGCCGAGGCCGCCAGGGCTGCTGATGTAGCCCACCAGCCGGATCGCCGTGTCCTGCCGGAAACCGTTGCGTCGCACCGTCTCCAGCACGGTCTCAACGATCTCGTCGACCCCGAACTCAGGCCGGAAACGCATGAGCTTCATCGACTCGGTGAAGCGGGTGGCGTGCTCGCGCAGACGGAAGAGGTGGAGCTGCTCGTCGGTCGCGTTCCAGTAGCCGCCGAGGACATCATACACCTGCAGCGCAAAGGCGAACGCCGGGCAGGTCACGGACACCCGCGCCTCGCTCTGGGGGACGAACTGGCCGTCGAAGTAGACGATTGCCGGCTGCGGTTCTGGCATGAGTACTCCTGTGAGAACGACGTTACCTCGTAGCCACGAGCGCCAAGCGAGTGGGCGCCCCCCGCAGCGTCCCTCGGCTTGGCGCCTCGGGCTACGTTTTCACTCGACGTCGTGCCCAACCAACGGGTGGGCATGGACGGCAACCCACTCACCCCTGCTTCGATTTCGCCAGCGCCCGCCCCCGCCCGCGGAACATCGAGCCCGCCACCAGTAGACTGACGACGGTCCCGCTGGTCGCCACCAGCACGATCACCGAGAACAGGCCGGTGTGGCACAGGCACAGCAGCACGGTGTGGGCCACGGCGGCCGGAATCAGGACGAACAGAAACCCCAGCCGCCCCCGCCCAAGCTCGTAACTCACCAACGTGTTCAGCGGCACCATTGGCAGCATGGCCAGTGAGTACCAGCGGACCAAGGGAGCGATGGAGGCGTACTGGGGCCCGAACACGCCGACAGCAATGCCGTCTGCCGCCCCCGCCAGAACGGCGGCGCACGCCCCGCACATCAGCCCGCTGAGCACGAAGCTCTGGGCGAGCACGCGCCGGGACCGCCGCGCCCGGGCTGTGTCGTGGGCGACGACAGGAAGCATCACGGTCGTCACCGCCACGGAGATGTAGAGGACAGAGCGCCCCAACACCGCCGCTGCCGCGTAGTCGGCCGCCTCCTTCGGCGGAAAGAACACCTTGACCACAGCGACATCGATGTTGCTGAGGGCCGCGTAGCCGCACAGCGCAGCCGCGACCGGCACGAGGAACTGCTTCAGCGCGCGGAACTCCGCAGCGGCGTCGGCAACGGACACGGGGCGCAGCACGCGCAGCGACGGATAGACAGCCACGATGGCCGCCGCGATGGCTGCCACCGAGGCCCCCATGGCGCCTACCGCCCCCGCGCCAAGGGCAACCAGCGCCACGCACGCGCCGAGCCGGACGACGCCTTCGAAAACCTGGCTGAGCCCCAGCGCGACGAAGTCCCGGAGCCCCTGCGCCGCCCCTCGCCAGACAGGCAGCAGGATGAGCAGCGAAATCACCGGCCCCGTCACGGCCACAACCCACACGGAATGGGCATGCATCATCCGCGTGAGCAGCGGGCTGGTGACACTGAGCGCGCCGCCAACCAGGATGGCGGGCCACAGCAACCCGCGAACCGAACGTCGGAGAACTCCTCGCGCCAAGTCGAGCCGCCCGGCCGCCGCCGACTCCGCGACGCTCTTCGCGATGGCAGTCTGGATGACGCTGGCCGGTAAGCCGGCCATGAACACTAGCGACAGCAGCGCGCTCACGTCGCCGTACGCTGCCACCTCCAAGTTCCGCGCAGCGTACCAGTGGAAGGCGTACTGCAGGAATCCGGCGGCAATCCCCGCAACGGTGACGATCCCCGTGCTCCTCAGAAACCCGGTTGAGCCGGCGTTGCTTTGCGCTCTGCGGCTCACGCGCCCCAGTCGTCCTCGGGCAGGCCGAACAGGTCCAGGGCGTTCTGGCGCAGCATCTTCCAGGCGAGGTCGACTGCTGCCTCCTCGCTCAGGTAGTCCTGCTCGACCTTCTTCACCAGCACATCCGTGAGGCAGCGCTTCGCCATCTGCAAGTGACCGTAGACGTTCTCCGGGAAGTGCACATCGGAGCCGAAGCCCAGGATCCGACACGCCGGCACCAAGTCGATCCACTCGTCCAGCGTCCGCCGGCTGCCTTCCATCGAGATGACGTACATCCAGCACATGCTGACCGTGGCGTTGGGGTAGTGCTTGCCGATCAGCCCATGCTCGACCGTCCACGGATAGCCCGCATGGAACAGGTCGAACTTGGTGTGGCGGGCGTGCCGCAGCAGGTTGCACAGGTGCAGCGGGTCGGAGTGCGGAATGTGTCCCCAGTTCGTCTGCGTTCCACAGTGGAGCTGGAAGACCAGCCCCAACTCGCCGGCCTTCTCCGCCAGCCAGAAGACCAAGTAGTCCTCAAATCGCTTGCGGTCCGGCGGCGCCAGTTCTTCTCCCTTGAGCGTCTTCTGGAACAGCCGCTCGACGGTCGCCACCGACTGGGGTTCATGAAGCAGCGTCCGCCGGTAGGCATGAGCGCTCTTGATCGCCACTGCCCCTTGTTTCTTGTAGCCCAAGAGCGCCTTCTCCAGCGCCGCCTCCAGCGACCGGAGGTCGAGAATCGCAGAGTTCGTGAACTCTGCGATTCTGTCCACCATGGGCTTGTCGCAGAGCTCGAGCCACTGCTCGATGCGCACCGACGGAACGGCGTACTCCGGCTCACAGGCTGGCGCAAACGGGTCCACGTTCAGGATGCCGGTCTGGATGTTGCAGCGGTCTTTGAGCACGTGGTGGTACCACTCGGGGTCGCGCCCGCGCTCAACGATCTCCTCGTTCAGCTTGCGCCAGTTGCCGTCGGTCAGCTCCTCGTCCTTGAAGCCGAACAGCCCCCGAAACGTCACCAAGTGGTGCCGCCAGTACGAGACATTGCGCCCGCGGTCGAGTGCCTCCCGCAGCACGCCCCACCGCTCGTCGGCCGACGTCGCGGCGTCGAACGTCCGCACCTGCTCCGGAGTAACCAAGTCATTGAAGTCCCGCCGGAAGTACGCCATCAGGTTGAACAGATCCGGCCCGCCCCCCTCGGCGTAGTACGACTCCCGGCTCTTCATGTGCGAATGGCAGTCGACGACGCGAATCCTGTCGATCTCCGCAGCCAGCCGTTTCCAGAGCTTGCCTGCTTTCTTCCCTTTTCCCATCTCTTCGGCTCCTTCGAGGGCGCGTTCGTAGTTCCGCGTTTACGCGGGCCAGCCCCGCGCGCTCACCCCGTGAACGGCCAACGGCCCGCGTGAACGCGGAACTACGAACGGCTCCAGTCACGCCAGCCCCGGTCCGCGGTAGTCCGAACCGAACCGGCACCCGAAGGGCTCGTCGTGGGGTCGGAACGGCACCCTGGCGCCGATCTCGTCGAGGCGCGCCAACACGTCCGCCGGCAGCGGGCCGGCTTCGACGGCAGCGACGTTCATCTCGACCTCTTGCACGGACCGCGCCCCCATCAGTGTGGTGGTGAGGTCCGGATTCGAGATCACCCAGCGGATGGCGAGATCGGTAATGGGCATGCCCAGCTCGTCCAACAGGTCGTACAGCGCAGCAAACTGGTCGCGCCGCGGCGGCGCCAGCCAAGCCGGTGGGTTGGCAATCTGCTCATCGAACCGTCGCGCCAGCCAGCCCTGTTGCAGGGGCGAGCCGATGACGATCCCCATGTTCTGCTGCTTTGCTACCGGGATCACGGCGAGTTCGGCTTCCCGCCACAGGAGGCTGTAGTTGAACGCGGTCAGGACCACGTCATACTGCCCCGTCGCGCAGATCCGCGCCATCACATACGGCGTCGTGCCGCCCAGGCCGGTGTGGCGGATCAGCCCTTCCCGCTTCAGCTCAGCAATGTACTCGGTGACGGGGCCGGTGAACGACTCCCCGTCCGTCCACCAATCGTTCTGCCCCGGCCGGTCCGGCTCGTGGACCATCAGGATATCGACCGAGTCCCGCTTCAGCAGCCGCAGGCTCTCGGCAAAGGAGAACTTGAGCTGATCCAGGTTCTTCGCGTCGAACGGTTGCGGATTGCCTCCGAGCTTGGTCGAGAGAATGTACGGCTGGGCGACGCCGTCGAACGCCTCGCCCAGCACTTCCTCGCTGTCGGCGTAGCTGGGCGCCGTGTCGACGTAGTTGACGCCCAACTCCAGGGCTCGATGCACGGCGTCGTACGCGCGCTGCCGGTCGGCGCCGCCCACCTTCGAGACAAACAGCCCGCCCAACGACAGCAGGCTCACCTCAAGTCCTGTCCTCCCAAGGGTTCGATACTCCATCGCGCGCGCTTCCTTTCCGCCCCGCCGCCCAATGGGATTGGACGCCGACCCCGGCGTTTCCTCTCGCGCCGCCAATATGGACACCCCGTTGCACTACCCGGCTGTCACCACTCACCACTCACCACCCGCCATGCACTGGACCTCCATCGTCGGTCTTATCTTCGTCACCACCGTGTGGGGAGCCGGGTTCTCGGCCATCAAGATTGGGCTGGGGTACCTCCCGCCGTTCCTGTTCGTCGGTTTTCGGTTCCTTGTCGTGTCGATGATTCTGGGTCTCGTCATGAAGGGGCGCGGCACGGCGTTCCGAGTGCCGCGGGCGCACTGGCGGGAGATGGCAGCGCTGGTCTTCCTTTTCTACGCCCAGCAGGGGCTGCTCTTCGTCGGCATGCAGCACACCCACGCCGGCCGCACGGGAGTGATTCTCAACAGCCAGCCGCTCATGACCGCCCTGCTGGCGCACTTCTTCGTGAGCAAGGACCGGCTCTCGACGCCAAAGATCCTCGGCGCCCTGATCGGCTTCGGCGGGGTCACCGTCGTGTTCGGGGACCGGCTCGGCCCGCTGTCGCCGATGGCGCTTCGCGGCGACTTGCTGATCTTGGCGGCTGCCCTCGGCTGGGCGGCTGCGAACATCATAACGAAGCGCTTGGAGGGCAAAGTAGCGCCCAGCACGATTGTCGTCTGGTGCGCCTTCGGGTCCTCCCTGGCATTCCTCCTCACCAGCGGTTTGCGGCACGAGTCGGTCCTCAAGCTACCCGATGCCCGGTTCTGGATCGCGGTGACCTACCTCGTCCTCATCGCCACCACCTACTCGTTCGTGCTCTGGAACCGACTGATCCAGCGCAACCTCCCCAGCCTCGCCACTTCCTTCTGCTTTCTCACCCCCGTCGCCAGCGTCTTCTTCGGCTGGCTGATCTTGGAGGAGCCGCTCACCAGCGGGATGCTGCTGGGCACCGTGCTGGTGGCGGCCGGGATTGTGTTGGCCAACCTGTTCGGGGCCAACGGTGAGGGCGTGCCGACACGACTGCGGCAGGAGCGGGCTGACAGGTGACCCCGACCCGGACTTGGTCGCGTCCCGACCGGCACCGTCAGGTCTGAGGCACGGCGGGCGTCCTCTGCGTCACGCGTTGGCTGCCACGACTGTCCACTCCCGCCCAGAACTCAGCGGCCGCCCGGTGGAAGTACTCGATCAACTCCTCCTGAGTCATGCCCTGGGTCTCGGCGTGTATCTTCTCCTGACTGCGTCGCTTCATCTCGACGCACTCAAACGTCTTCGTCGTCATAGCTAACGACCTCCAGGGGGCCGGCACTGGTGAGGAGCGGGCGCCCCGACGAGTTCGGTAGCCGTAGTCTCCGAGACGAGGACCACGTGCTTCCCGAGTCGAACCTCGCGGAAGAGCCGCTGGCTCGCTTGCTCATACTCCGGGTCAAAGCGGCCGCCGAAGACCGACGTGTCAACGTCGAGGCGGGTGGGCTTCAGCGTGGGCTCTGCTCCTATTGGTCCTCTGCTCCCCAAGTCACAGGATAGCCGACTGCAGCCTGGGAGGCGATGGAGGCTGGCGGCGCGCGCTGCGCCGTCGCCCCGTTGCCGAGCAGGAGAAGAAGCTGTCCCTACTGCCAGAGAGCGCGTCAGCGGTCTGACTGGTTCCACGAGCAGGTGCTGTCGCCGGGGTACTGCCCGGTGACAGGCGAAGACGAGCCCGCGTTCGTGGATTTGCACGAAGAGGTCGTGCTGTGGGACGGGAGGGTCCGCCGAGCGGCGCGGGAGCGGCGAGGGCGGAAGGCGTGCCTGCCGGACACGCAGGCGTAGAGCCAGCCGGGCGGACGCCCTCCGCCCACAAGGGCGCTGGTCTCTGCTATACTGAAGTGCGTGCCCTTCCTGACTGTGGAGCACACCACAGGAGGCGAACCCAGTGAGCGCCCTGCCCCTGACCATCGATGCGCACTATGACGGCAAGGTGATCGTGCCGGACGAACCCGTCGACCTCCCCGAGAACCAGCCTCTACGCGTGGCTTTGCACCTGGTAGCGCCCGGCAAGGCGCTGCCCCCTCCCGACCGGCGGGCGGCGCTGGAGCGTCTGCTTGCGCGGGGCGTCCGCCGCGTCTCGATCCCCGACGAGGCACTGCGGCGCGAGAGCCTGTACCGGGAACGGCTGTGAGGATCCTGCTGGACACGAACTTCTTGGTGCGCCTGCGCGACGCCGACCATCCCCGGCATACCGTGTGCGCTCAGACCGCTCGTCTCTTGCAGCAAGGGGAACACCTGCCGTGCGGATGCGCCCAAGTGCTGATCGAGTACTGGGTCGTCGCCACTCGCCCGCTCGAAGTCAACGGATTGGGGCTGACCACGGCGGAGGCCGAAGAGGATCTCACGGACTTCGCTCGGGCCTACGTCTGGCTTCGGGAACCTCCCGACCTCGTCCACAGGTGGCGCGCGCTGGTCAACCAACACGCGGTACGGGGCCGCCCAGCCCATGATGCTCGCCTGGTGGCGGTGATGCAGGCGCACGGGCTCAATCATCTGCTGACACTGAACCCGGCGGACTTCAAGCGCTACAGCGGGATGGTCTCCGTATCGCCCGAAGAGGTGCTGGCTGGGAGCTTGTGACCGGCGCGCGCTGCGCGGACGCCCCGGTGCCGAACAGGACATCCGGCTGCGAAGGAGCGCGTCAGCGGCCTAACGGGTCCCACGAGCAGGTGGCCCCGGCGTCGCTGCCTTCCGACGTACCACCCGAGCTGATATGCTTGGGGGGTTCGTCACCGCCGTGTGCTGCTGGAAGGCAGCGCCCGGCCTGAGGCTGCCCAGGGAGCTGGAGGTCGAGTGCGCCACCAGAGGAGGCAATCCGTTTGAGGAAGCGCAAGACGCAGCTCTACCCGATTGTGATCGAGTGCCTGGCCGAAGGCGGCTGCCCTGCGGAGCGCCCCGTGCTGCCGGGGCGCCGCGTAAACCAAGCCAGCGGATGTCCGCGGCGCTGGCTTGAGCCACTTGGGCAAGTGTGCTACCCTGTCAACTGTCGAAGCCGTGCCGCGAGGCACCAACAGGAGCCATCGTCATGAGCGCCGTCGCAACCTTGGAGATCCCACAAGACATCCGGGACTCCGCCCGGGTCAGCTTGGGCGACTTGAGGACCGAGTTGGCCGTCTTCCTATACGGCCAAGGGCGCCTTTCCGTCGGCAAGGCGCGGGAGCTCGCCGGTATGGCCCTGTGGCAGTTCCGCCAGTTGCTCGGGTCGCGGCAGATCCCCGTGCACTACGGCGTGGCGGAACTGGAGGAGGATGTTGCGGCGTTGCGTGAGCTGAGGAGGCGATAGCTATGGTGCGCAAGATCGCCTGCTCGGATGCTGCCCGGCAGGCATACTCACTGAAAGGCCGAGCGAGGTACTGCCCTTGACCAAACGGGCACCCAAGAGCGATTTCGACACTGCCTGGAAGGAGCTTCTGCAGCGGCACTTCGAGGCCGCAATCGCATTCTTCTTCCCCGCGGTGCACAGCGAGATCGACTGGCGCAAGCGGCCCTCGTTCCACGACAAGGAACTGCAATACGCCGTCCGTCACGCCGGTCGCGGCAAGCGCACGGTGGACTTGCTGGCGAAGGTGAGACTGAAGCGCGGCGCGCAGGTTTGGATCTTCCTCCTCGTGGAAGTGCAGAACCAGCGAGACCCGGACTTCGAGGAACGCCTGTTCGGGTGCAACGCCTTGCTCTCTATCCGCCACCGGCAACACGTCGTCAGCCTGGGCATCTTGGGCGACACCCAACGCCACTGGCGACCGAACCGCTTTGCGCGCGCCGCGTGTGGCTGTGAGATCGACTTCAGGTTCAACGTCGTCAAGCTGCTCGACTACGAGGACCGCGTGGCGGAACTGGAGCAGAGCAGCAACCTGTGGGCCAAAGTCGTCTTGGCTCACCTGAAGACATTGGCCACTCGCCCCGATTCCGAGACCCGGCTTCAGTGGAAGAAGCGCGTCATGCACGGCCTGGCCGAGCAGGGATGCTCCAACGACGAGATCGTCGACGTATTCCGGTTCCTGGATCTGGTGATGACACTGCCTCCGGACTTGGAGGGCGAGTTCCAGGAGTACCTGGATAAGCTACAGGAGGAACAGAAGATGGCGTTCCTATCAAGCTACGAACGAAAAGCCATGTCGAAAGGCCGCCGCGAAGGCCGGGTGGAAGGGCGGTTGGAGGCCAGTCAAAGTGCCGTCATGGGCGCCCTGCAGGCGCGGTTTGAGCGCACGCCGGCCGCTCTGCAAGCGCGCATCCGCCAGCTTGACGACCCCGCCAGACTCATGGGCCTGTTGCAGATCGCGGTGACCGCCAACTCGCTCGAAGAGTTCGAGAAGCAGCTCCCAACTGTCGCACAGGCAGCATAGGCTTGCAGGTGCCGATTCGCGGCGTGAGGTCAGGAGCGCGGGCGGCATCTGGCCTCGGACGTGGCGTGAGGCGGCCGGTGCCTCGCGGACCGTTTGCACAGCGGCGGGGGTTCGTTTAGACTCTCCTCAGCGCTCCACCCCACAGGAGGCCCCGGGCTCATGCCCACCCTGAACTGGATCGGGAAGGAAGCGGTGGTGAACCACCACCTGCAGGTTCCCTTTCACTTGCTCAAGGACGTGCCCGAACTCGGTTGCGGCCAGCCGGGCGACGGCAATCTCATCGTCGAGGGTGACAACCTCGTCGCCCTCAAGGCTCTGCTTCCGTACTACGCTGGTCAGGTCAAGTGCGTCTACATCGACCCGCCGTACAACACGGGCAACGAGGGTTGGGTCTACAACGACAACGTCAACAGCCCCGTGATCCGCGAGTGGTTGGGCAAAGCCGTCGGCGGCGAAGGGGAGACGCTCGACCGGCACGATCGCTGGCTGTGCATGATGTACCCGCGGCTCCTCCTGCTGAAGCGATTCCTTCGTCCAGACGGGTCAATCTGGATCTCAATGGACGACTCAGAGATCGCGCTGCTCCGCGTGTTGATGGATGAGATCTTCGGACGCGAGCGGTTCATCGCCTGCAACGTCTGGCAGAAACGCTATTCGCGGGAGAACCGCGAAGCCATCGGCGATGTTCACGAGTACCTGCTCGTCTATGCGATGGATCCTGAGCGGTTCACAGCTACCAGGAACAAGGTGCCGCTGACAGAGCAACAGGCGAAGGTCTACAAGAACCCGAACAACGACCCGAAAGGCCCTTGGAGGACTATCCCGATAACCGCGCAGGCAGGACACGCGACAAAGGCTCAGTTTTACACGATCACAGCGCCGAATGGAAAGGAGTTCAACCCTCCACCGGGCAACTGCTGGCGGTACTCCAGAGAAGCGTTCGAGAAGCTGCGAAGTGAGGGGAGGATCTACTTCGGGAAAGCCAACAACAGCCAGCCGACCACCATTCGCTATCTCTCGGAAGTGGAGGGCGTTGTCCCTTGGACTTGGTGGCCACACGAAGACGTTGGACACACGGACGAAGCCAGTAAGGAACTGCTTAGTTTGTTCCCAGGCGGCACGGCGTTCAACACTACGCCAAAGCCGTCGCGTCTGCTGGAGCGCGTGCTGCAGATTGCGACGGATCCCGGCGACCTGGTCCTCGATTCCTTCGCCGGGTCGGGAACGACCGGGCACGCCGTATTGAAGCTTAACCAAGCCGCACCGGACAGGGAGCCGCGCCGGTTCATCCTTGTCGAGATCGAGCCGACGATCGCCCGCGAGGTCACTGCCGAGCGCGTGCGCCGCGTGGCCGAAGGGTACACGAACGCAAAGGGTGGAAGCGTGGCCAGCGTTGGCGGCAGCTTCCGCTACTGCGTGTTGGGCGAGTCGCTCTTCGACGCGGACGGGAGAATTCGGGAAACGGTGAGCTTCGCCGACCTCGCCCGGCACGTCTACTTCACCGAGACGGGCGAACCATTGCCACGCGAACGAGTGACGAAATCGCCGTTCCTCGGCGCCTGCCGCGGCGTCGGCATCTACCTGCTCTACAACGGTATCCTGCGGGACAAGCGCGCGAACGGCGGCAACATCCTGACCCGCGCGGTGCTCGGCCAACTCCCGACGTTCGACGGGCCCAAGGTCATCTACTGCGCGGGTTGCCTGTTGGGGCGCGAACGCCTCCAATCCGAGCGGATCATCATTCGACAGACGCCTTACGAGATCAAGGTCTCATGATCACCCTCAAAGACTACCAGGAACGAGTGCTTGACTCGCTGCGCGATTTCCTGCGGCAGTGTTCGCGGGATGGCCACCCCGAAAGCGCTTTCCAGAATGCGCAGCTTCGTATCGACCGCACACCAACGCCTTACCTCTCCGTGGCGGCGGCAGGACTGAAGCCCGGCATGCCCTACGTCTGCCTCCGCGTACCGACCGGCGGGGGCAAGACGCTGCTCGCCTGCCATGCCGCTGGCATTGCGGTGGGCGAACTGCTGCACGCGGAGCGCGCGGTGGTGCTTTGGCTTGTCCCCAGCAACACGATCCTCGATCAGACCGCCGAGGCGCTGCGTGACCTGCGACACCCCTATCGCCGCGCCTTGGAGATGGCGTGTGGTGCGGTGGAGGTCGTGACCATCGAGGAAGCCCTCCGGCTCTCTCGGGCGACCGTGGCAGGGCAGACGGTGGTCATCGTCGCAACGATCCAATGCTTCCGTGTTGAGGACACGACTGGACGCAAGGTCTACGACCAGAACGGTTGCTTCTCGGAGCATCTGCTGAACGTTCCGAGCAACCGGTTGCCCGACCTGCTGCCGGGCGCTGATGGGAAACCGAAGCCTTCGCTGGTCAACATGCTGCGGCTGCACCGCCCCATCGTCCTCGTCGACGAAGCCCACAACGCGCGGACCGATCTGTCCTTCGCCACCCTCGGCAACGTGCTCCCGTCGTGCATTATTGAGTTCACTGCCACCCCGGCGCGCGCGAAGCACCCCTCCAATGTGCTGCATCACGTCTCGGCGGCGGAGTTGAAGGCAGCGCACATGGTGAAGCTGCCCCTTCGTGTCATCTGGCGTGACCCAAGTCAGCGCGACCAGTTGCTCGCCGACGCCATCAGTCTGCGCTCTGATCTCGAAAGACTTGCCGTGGCGGAGTCGCAGCAGACGGGCAAGTACCTGCGGCCCCTCATGCTTCTTCAGGCCGAGAGGGTGGACGCGTGTGAGCCTTTGCGTGAGCGGCTGGTCAGCGAGTTCGGGATCGCCAGGGAGGAGGTCATCATCTCGACGGGCAAGCTGGACGAGCTGAAGAGCGTGAAAGACATCTCTGCCTCGAACTGCCCGGTGCGGATCATCCTCACAGTGCAGAAGCTCCGCGAAGGCTGGGACTGCCCGTTCGCCTACGTCCTTTGCAGCCTGCGGGAGACGCGGTCAGCGACAGCCATCGAGCAGATCGTGGGGCGCATTCTCCGGCTGCCGGAGGCTGAGGAGAAGCAGCATCCCGACCTGAACTGCGCCTACGCATTCTCCGTGTCCGACTCACTTACTGAGGTGCTGAACGAATTGCGTGAGGCGCTTGAGAGCAACGGCTTCACCGCGGCAGAAGCAGATCGGATCATCATTCCCGTAATGCAGGGCACGCTGCCTTTGGGCTTTCAGCCCAAGACGGTTCGCTTCGAACCGGGCACGGAGCTCGACTTGGGAGTCGCGGAAGTGCAGGTCGCCGCTCTCTGGGGAAAGGTGCAGCTCGATGCGGCGAAGGGCGAGATCACAGTCCTCGTGCCGCTGGATGACGACGAGACGGAGACGCTCGCGAGTTGCGTGAAAACGCCCGAAGCCAAAGCCAAGGTGGCCGAGGTCGTCAAGCTGGTGCGCGAGGCGGACATGGCGTTCGGCGGGAGCGGCAGAACGCGCGTACCGTCGCCCTACGAGCGCCGCCTCGATTTCGTGGTGCCGTTGCTCTGTGTCGAGGAGAGTGGAAGCCTGTTCGAGTTCGAGGGCACCTTCCTGCTTGAGCATCCCTGGAAGTTGAGCGAGAAGGATGCGTCGCTTCCGGACAGCTACAGCCCCTTACAGCGGCCGAAGGGAAAGTCCGGTCGGGTGGACGTCGGAGGCAAGGGCCAGGTCTTGACTGAGGAACTGCGTGACAGAGCTGAAGGCTCCGATTTCGTCGCGACGTTGCACCAGCAAGTGCTTCAACTCGGGGGCCCGAGCGACTGGACACTCGAAGGTCTCGTCGCTTGGCTTGACCGACACATTGAGCATCAGGACATCCCGCTGGGTGAGTCGGCTGAGTTCCTGCGCAGGGCGGTACGGGGCCTCATGGCGAACCTCGGGCTGGACGACCTCGGTGTGCTCGCCCTCGACCGCTTCCGGTTGCGCGACCGCATCGAGGAGCGTATCCAGGAACACCGAAAGAGCGAACGGAAGGCGGCATTCCAGTTGCTGCTGCTGCCCGATTCGGCGCTGACGGTGAGCGAGGCACGCACCCTGAACTTCAGGACCATGATCTACGAGCCGAGCTGGCTGTACAAAGGCGGCTTCCAGTTCAAGAAGCACTACTTCGGCCCGAAGCCGGGCGAGTTGCTCGAGCTAACGGCCGCCGGCAACCTCACGGAGGAGTTTCGGTGTGCGCAGTTCCTCGACTCGCTTCCCGAAGTGGAGTTCTGGGTGCGCAACATCGCTCGCAAGGCGACTTCCTTCCGCCTGCAAACATCGACAGACTGGTTCTACCCCGACTTCGTCTGCCAACTTGTTGACGGTCGCACGCTCGCGGTGGAGTACAAAGGCAAGGATCGCTTCACTGCAGTTGACGCCGAGGAGAAGCGGTCTGTGGGCGCCGTGTGGGAGTCCCGCAGTGACGGAAGGTGCCTATTCGTGATGCCGACCGACACGGACTTCTCGTCCATCACCCGGAAGGTCAAGCCGCAGTAGCGCACTTGACGGCTGCCTCGGGGCTCGTGAGCAGTGGTTCGGATGCTGCACCGGTTCCGCAAGGTGGAGGCACCAGGGAGTTGCCGGGGCGGTCTCCTTCAGGGCACCGCAGCCGACCTCACTCGCTCACCCCTTGCCCTCCCCGCTGCCGTGAGTTGCAGTCTACGACGCCGACGCCCGCTTAGCGCGGCGCACAGTCTGTCTTCCGTTTGGCGTGACCTGCTCTGCCCAAGCGTGCAGGCGCCGAGAGTGCCGGTTGAGTGGCTCATTGACAGGCTCAGGCCGCTGGTTGCGCCGCGGAGATGATCTTCCCAATCGCTCAGACGATCGATTGCGGCCGCCAAGTCGTTTTACGAAGCCGTCAGATGACCTTGCGGGAGCGCCAAGTGACTTCGTAGGGGCGTCCGATCACTTGCCGGCCGCCTCAGGCCGCTTCGCGGCGACGTGAGGAGACGGCTCGGCGGCATGAGGTG
>Ga0210022_1001757_pt1 | contig 14093 bp, 12 predicted proteins | sample CryGeymeta201520_FD_183984 | JGI IMG/M metagenome (GOLD analysis project Ga0210022, IMG submission 183984) | Groundwater microbial communities from Crystal Geyser aquifers in Utah, USA - Crystal Geyser metaG 2015-20 (SPAdes) (version 2) | ecosystem: Environmental > Aquatic > Deep subsurface >... | reverse complement strand
GCGGAATCGGGAGCATTCCAGATCAACGACGTGCTCAACCGCTCCATCGAGAGTTCGAGAGCAGCAGTACGGTTTGTCGGAGCGGGGAGACCTGTCGCGCGACTGGACAGGATGTCCGCTGCCGATGTGTGCCTGATTGCAACTCCAGACGCGTCGATCCCCGAATGCAGCCGCGCGCTTGCCGCGTCGGGGTTGCTTCGACGCGGCGACATTGTTTTCCATTGCAGCGGCGCTCTTCCCTCGCGTGAGATGGCTGCCGTTAAAGGAAGCGGCGCCCTCGCCGTTAGTGTCCACCCGGTGAAGACGTTCACCGATCCAGCGTTGGACGTCGAGACCTTCGCGGGCACCCATTGCGGCGCGGAGGGAGACGCTGAAGGCCTCGGCGTTATCTGTGACGCGTTCGAGCGAATCGGCGGCAATGCCTTCCGCATCAATCCCGACTCCAAGTCCCTCTATCACGCTGCCAGCGTCATTGTCTGCAATTACCTTACGGCTTTGATGGAGGTTGGAATTCAGACCTTCACGCAAGCCGGCGTTCCCCGGGAGACGGCAATGCAGATCATCGATCCCATCGCGCGACAGACGGTGCAGAACGTCTTTGATGTCGGCGCCGCGCGCGCGCTTACCGGTCCCATCGCTCGGGGAGACAGCGAAGTTGTCGACAGCCAACTGACGGCAATGCGGGAGTGGAACCCGGCGTATGCGGAACTCTATCGACTCCTCGGAGCGGTGGCACTCGAGCTGTCGCGCGAACAGGGAAGCGCCTCTGCAGAGAATCTCGCGGCGCTTTCGCGGATTCTTCGGAAGGACAGGTGACCCATGGCAGACCTCATGATTCGCGTTTTCTCGATCGGTAAATCTGAGCCAGATACAACGATCAGAATACCGAGCGCGATGCTTCGCATTGCGTCGAAGTTCCTCCCGAAGCAAGTCTTGGGCGCCCTTTCGGAACACGGGATTGAGGTCGACAGTATCGTTGAACTCTCACAGAATCCGGAGGCGCTCGGCACTATCGCGGAGATTGATGAACACAACAAGGGCAAGAAGATTGTAATTGCGTTGGAGTAGAACGGCCGCCTCGCGCCACCCAAGCGCGGGATGGAGCTGGCAGTCGGCGGTGGTGAGTGAGTGAGGGCACGAACGCAGTTGGGTGAGAACCTGAATAAATCCTTGCGATGGATCGCCTCCAAGGTCGAGTACCTGGAGGAAGTGGCTGCGCGGAAGAGCGTGCCTGTCGCCAACATGGAGTGCAGGAGTCAGGACTATACTCGTTACGGATGAAAATCCACCTTTCCCCCTCACCCTGCCCTCCCCCCATCGGGGGAGAGGGTCAGGGTGAGGGGGTGTTTTCACCCGTAACGAGTATACATCCAGCCCGGACGATGCATCAGCCGCGGGCCGTGGGAGGCGTTTCAGACCCCTCACGTTTGGTGGGAGCCGGGATATGCAACCATTCGATCGCAACTGACCGCACCCGAAGGATTCGATCCTGCAAGCACACACCTTGTCCTCGATTTTCGCGGCGTGGACATGCTGCTGCGGGCGAACGGAAGATCCTTCTGCGGTTTTGATGCCTTTTACAAGTCCATCCTGCTTCCGTTCACACCGAAACGGCGGTCTCTGAGTGTTGAGCTGGAGTGCTCGATCCTTGCCGTCACGGCGAAGTGGGAAGCCTTGCAGGCGCCCGCGTGGGTCAAAGGAATCTGGCTGGTGGAGAAGGACCCGTCTCTCGTTGCGTTGACCTGCGATCTGCGCATTACGCTGGAGGCTGCCCAGGCGATGCAGCGGACGGAGATAGTGGCCGATCTGGTGGAAGCCATCAACGCGGCGCTGGCGGTGATTGATCCCTCTTCTGAGATTGCGGAGAAGGACATCCTGCGGGCGCGAAGCATCCTCAACAATGGGTTGGCGGAACTGAAATCGCGGCATCGATGCGACGGTCTTCTGTACATGATCGCTCACAGTCACTTGGACACCGCCTATCTGTGGCCCACCAAAGAGACGGTGCGCAAGTGCTCCCGAACATTCTCCTCGATGATGCGACTGATGGAGCAATACCCGCACTTCACTTTCTCGGCCAGCACCCCGCAGCATCTGAAGTTCATGGAGCAACACGATACCGACCTCTTCAGGGAGATCGTGACACGCGTGCAGGAAGGGCGTTGGGAACCGCTGGGTGGGATGTGGGTCGAGTCCGACTGCAACGTACCGTCTGGTGAGTCGCTGGCGCGTCAGTTTCTGTATGGCAGGAAGTACTACCGCGAAACGTCGGGAAGGGATGTCAATGTATGCTGGCTGCCGGATGTGTTTGGATTTACCGGCAATTTGCCGCAGATTCTGAAGAAGTCGGGCATGGACTACTTCATCACCGCCAAACTCTACTGGCAGAAGACCAACACTTTCCCCCACCGCGTGTTTTGGTGGGAGGGGATCGACGGCACGCGAGTTCTTTCACACCTGCCATTTCAGCGGGACTTCTACACTGGATTCATGACACCCGCGAGCGTCCAGCACGTGTGGCAGCATCACAACCAGAAGGGCACGGTCCCGATTTCGGCATATCTCTGGGGATGGGGCGACTGCGGTGGGGGACCGACCGTGGAAATGATCGAGGCTGCAGCTCGCATGAATGCACTACCGGGATTGCCTGAGACGCGGCTCTCCACGGCGCAGGAATTTTTTCAGGCGTTGGAGAAGCACCGTGAGTTGCCGGTTCACAGGGGCGAGCTGTATCTTGAGACTCACCGCGGCACGCTGACCACACAGGCGTGGATCAAGCAGGCAAATCGACGCATGGAGGACCTGTACCGGCAGGCAGAGATATTTGCCAGTCTCGCCGGCATCTCCGCGGGAGAGCGGATCGACCTCACCGAACTCATTGAGGGATGGCATGACCTGCTCCTGCACCAGTTTCACGACATCCTGCCAGGCACTTCGACGAAAGAAACATACGAGGACGCGCGCCAAACGTTTTTCAAGATCGAGTCCCGCGGGCGCGCCGTTCTAACGCAGGCACTCGGCGCGCTGCTCCTTTCGACAATGGGGGCAGGCTCCCACGTGGCGGTGGTCAATCCTCTTTCAGTTGAGAGGCGCGATCCGGTCTTCGTCCCCTCAGATGCTCAATCCGCAGTGGCTGCGGATGGCGCGCCGCTTCCCTCGCAGCGTGTCACGACAGGTCGCGGGAGACCGGGATTGCTTTTCCAGCCGAAAGAGCCCATCGAGGGCTGGTCGTGGTCGGGTGTCACTCTGAGCAGCGAGTTAGTCCCAGCCATGAATGGCCTTCGCGTGTCGAAGCGGAGACTGGAGAACCCGTTCTTCTGCATCCGCCTCAACAATCGCGGGCACATCATGAGTGTGTATGACAAACGGCTCCATCGCGAGCTGATTGAGGACGGGAAGATTATCGGGATTTGGCGGTCGGCAGACTGGCCATTCAACGAATCGGCCTGGAACATTGATCGGGATTCGTACCCACACGGGCGCTTCATTGACGAGATCGCCGGAATCGAGGTCGTCGAGTCAGGACCCGTTTGCGCCGCGCTGCGGCTGGTCCATGAGTTCGGCGCTTCCCGAATCTCGCAGGTTATTCGCATCTACTCCGAAGTGCCGCGCATCGACTTCGCCACACGCGTCGATTGGCGGGATCGCAACATGCTGTTGAAAGCCGTGTTCCCGCTGACGGTCAAGGCACGCACGGCGACCTTCGAGACTGCGTACGGGGCACAAGAGCGCCCGACGCATCCCAATAACCGGTTCGAACGCGAGAAGTGGGAAGTGTCGATGCACCGATGGGTGGACCTGTCGCAACGCGAATTTGGATGCGCGGTGCTCAACGACTCCAAGTACGGCTGCGACGTTCAGGGATCAACTGTGCGGATTACGCTCCTGCGCGCGACATCCTTTCCGGACCCGAGAGCAGACCTCGGAGGGCACGAGTTCATTTACTCACTTTTCCCACACAAGGGAAGCTGGAGGTCGGCGGGTGTGGTGCATCAGGCTGCCCAGTTGAACGAGCCATGTCACGTCCTGACGACACAAGCGCCGGGGAAGGCGTGTCCGCCACCAGTTACCGGTATCGGCGCCCCACGTCATCGCCACCGTCCTGAAGCCCTCGGAGGATGGGAAAGGGTATGTGCTGCGGCTGTATGAATCCAGCGGTCGCAAGATCTCTGCGCGTATCGCGTTAGGGTGGGAACCGAGCGAGGTCTTTGAGTGTAACCTGCTGGAGGAAGATCGCTGCCCTGTATCCATTCAGGGCAACGAAATCAACGCTGCTTTTGGCGCGTATGAAATCAAGTCGTACTATCTGAGGAAGTAGAGGAGCCGGACCGTTCCCCCGCAGCTCTCTCGCTGCATTCAGCCTGCAGACATTGGCTCCACCCGACGCGTGGAGACGGGCCAGAGCAGGGATGTGGAGACCAGCAATATTGGCACGGTCATGGTCCGTGAGATCGCGGGCAGGTCGCCCGAAGAGGGGATTGGCAGTTTGCTGGCAGTCAGCATTGCAGCCCCGGCGCCGCCTGAAATGAGACGCTCGTGTTCCGGCACCCGCGCGAGTTGGGGCAATCCATGCAAGGAGACAGATCAACATGATCCAAGTTCTGCTGCTCACGGGCGCAAACAACCACGACTGGCAACGCTCCGCGCCGTTCTGCAAGGCACTGATGGACGACACGGGGAAGTTCCAGACTGACCTGAGTGAAGAATCCGCAACCACCCTTGCCGACAGACGAAGCATTGAGAAGTACGACCTGTTCTTCCTCGACTACAACGGACCGGAGTGGGGAGAGCCTGCCCAGACCAACTTCCTGCAAGCCGTTCAGAAGGGCGCGGGGGTTGTCGTTCTGCACGCGGCCGACAACGCGTTCCCCGGTTGGGTTGAGTACGAGAAGATGGTAGGACTTCTCTGGCGAGAAGGCACCGGGCATGGTGAATTCCACGAGTTTGATGTCAAGGTCGTCGATTCCGACCACCCCGTGACGCGTGGTCTGGCGGATTTCCGCCTGTGGGACGAACTCTACCATCGCCTCGTCCATAAGCACGACGTGCCGTACCATGTCCTCGCCGCGGCATACTCTGACCCGGCAAAAGGCGGAACCGGCAACGACGAACCGGTGATGGTGGTTACGCAATACGGGAAAGGCCGTGTCTACCACCACGTCCTCGGTCACGTCTGGCCCGGCGACCCCAACGGGGAGTATAAGGGCGCGAGCATGATCACTTTTGAGAACGAGGGGTTCCAGCAGTCGCTGCTCCGCGGCTCTGAGTGGGCAGCGAGGTGACGGGGCAAGTGCGCCAGGAGAAGCTTGTTTGCTCTTGCCGGTGGAAGTCCGGAGTGGGTAAGATTTAACCAACCGTCCAGTGCATCGTTTTGGAAGTTCCCCCGCAAAAGGACGCCGGATCGCTTCAGCGTCCGGTAGCTTACACAGGCAACTACACGTGGAGGCTACCCTCCTTTTCTCCCCTTTCAACCCGTCCCGAGCGCTCGGGACGGGTTGAAAGGGGAGAAAAGATGTCCTTTCTTGGCGCTCGGTAGTCAGTTGTGTGAGCTACCGGACGCTGAAGCGATCCGGCGTCTAATGTCGAAGAATTTACGAAAGGATGCACTAGCACTGAATTCCACGTACAGGGAGGTAACGAACTGTGCGAAGCCGGAAGGAGGGAGATGCTGTGTTCCTCCCGACCAATTATGCTTGGAAGGGGTAGGTGTTGACAACGTGGAATGCGGAGGAGACGCGCAAGACACATCGGGAGTCGGACTGACTCATAGTAGAGGCGCAGCCGGGGTAATGCCCGGTGATTTTCCGAGGGAATCGGAGAAACTCGAAGAGGTCAGAGGTCAATCGCAGAGTCGCAGGGAAACACCGGACTTGCGCCGACAGGCTCTTTACCCTCTTACCCAATTCCCCCTTCCATAACCGTTCCGGGGCCTTGTTGTTCGGCGGCGCAGAGGGAGGCTTCCGCTTGCTTGACAAACTCCATCGCCGACTGGCATTCTACGTCCGGGAATTGGGACATCCCGATACAGACGGACAGCCTTACAGACTGGGCCTTGTTCATCAGAGGCAGATTGCTAACGCGGTCGCAAATCTTCCGGGCGACGATGGGGGCATCGCGGAGATCGGTGTGGGTGAGGAGCACGGCGAACGCGTCGATGGCGTAGCGGCAGACCACGTCGCTTTCACGCAGGCACCCGATGATCATCTTGCCTGAGTCGGACATAGCGGACTCCCACCACTCTTCGCCGCATTCCTCCGAGTAGCGGTTGAATTCCTGGGCACTCACCAGTAGCAACGCGATTCTCAGTTTGAAGCGACGGGCGCGGCTGATCTCGGAATGGACTTGCTCGATGAACTCGTTCAGGGACAGCAAGCGTCGAGTAGAAGAGTGGCCCATCATCTCGGCCAGGCTTGCGGTCTGGACCACCATGTCTTTCATTGGATGACCTCCGGAGGGGAATGCCTTGTATTCTAACAAATCGTGAGGCCGATTACAAATAGCGGGGATTGACTGGGTGCGCGTAGAAATTGTGGTTGTCTGTCATTGCGACGACCGAAGGGAGAAAGCCCCGATGCATCGGGAACATTTTCATGCAGCGGGTCGCCGACAGGTCGGCTTGGATGATTGCGCCGTAATTCTGCGGCCAAACAGAATGGATGGCATCGTATACTCGTTAAGGCTGAGGATCCACGTTTTCTGCCGTAGGATAAAGCTCCAGCTTTGTCTCCCGGTGAGGCGAGTCTGCTGATTGACAAAGCTGGAGCTTTATCCTACGGCAGGTGCATGTTGAGGCAGGACAGCGTCCCATCAGATTCCGCAGGGCCATCCCTCAACCTTAATGAGTATATGACCACCCACGACCACTACTACTCCCATCATCCCGCCTCCCACAGCCAACCACGGATTATCTCGTTTGAGCTACTGGGTCGGCGGTGGCGGTTCGAGACGGACGCGGGGGTTTTCTCGCGCGACCGCCTCGATCGGGGGACCCGTCTGCTTGCGGAGTCCATCGCATTTCCTCAGTCCGGCAGACTGCTGGATTGGGGGTGCGGCTACGGTGTGCTGGGGGTTGTTGCCGCCGCTCAGACGCGGCTGGAGTTTGCATGGTCGACGCCAACCAGCGCGCGGTCTTCCTTGCAGAGCGGAACGCATCTTTAAACGAAGTCTCGAATGTTCAAGTCCTGTGTTCAGACGGAGCAGCGCCCTTCCGGGAAGGATCTTTTGACATGATCGTCAGTAATCCCCCGATCCGAGCGGGAAACCGGGTGATTTTTGGTTTGATTGATGATGCCCCATCGAAACTGCGAGAGGGGGGACAGCTATGCCTGGTCGTTCAGACCCGACAGGGGGCAGCGAGTGTCGCGCGGCGAATGGCAACGGCGTTCGGGAACGTGCAGACGCTCGGGCGCAGTGGCGGGTATCGGGTGTTGCGATCGGCCCGCAAGCGCGGGGATGCCTTGGAATAGCAAGTGAAGGCTCACGTGACGTGGGACGTCTTGCTGCTGAGAATTTGCGCTGTCTGCTTGCGTGGCGCTGACCCTTCTAACGTATACCGGCTCAGGTAGAAGACGCGCCCACACTCGCATGAAGTACATTCCGTGGTGGACATATCGGAGCTGGCCCCTACGAGAACTGAAATTCCGGCAAAAGAACGACCCCAGTTTGAGACTCCCCCGATATAAAATCGGGAGTATCCACCGTTACGCTGGAATTTCAGTTACGAGAAACTACAAGTGGCGATTCTCAACCTAAACAAGTATAATCAAGTCGTGACAGGGGGGAGGAGACCCGATGGGCAAGTTCCTCAGCATATTCGTCACAGGACCCGCTTGTGGTAGATGAGCCACAGAGGTGGAGACGATGAGAGTCAAACGGAATAGAGGGACCGCTGCCGTTGAGTTCGCCTTGGCACTCCCCTTCATGCTGTTGGTGCTGGCGGGCATTGTTGATTTTGGGCGAGCCTATTCCATGCGCGTCACGCTCACCAACGCGGCGCGCGAGGGTGCGCGCTATGCGGCTGGGAACCCAGATGATGTGACCGGGGCAGCGACGCGGGTTATGGATGAACTTTCCGGCAGCAATGTGTCACTTGCCAGTATGTCCGATATCAGCCTGTCCGCACCAGATGGAACGGCGGCCGGCGACCCTGTTTATGTGACTGTGCAGCATACGATGCAACCTTTCCTTGGGGCGATTCTTGGCATCGGTGATCAGACCCTTAGAGCGAGGGCTTCCATGGCGATTCTCCCCGATTGACGCCCAGGTGGTGAGCGCACATGATAACCCATTCACGTACAACCCTACCGGGGACACGTTTTCCACGCTCCCGGCGTAGCGGTCAGGCAATGGTGGAGTTTGCTCTGGTTTTGCCGGTGATGATCCTCATCATCCTTGGGATGATCGAGTACAGCCGCGCTTACTACTCCTCCAGCCTGTTGCAGAACGCGGCGCGCGAGGGCGCCCGATATGGTATCCTGCATCCCGACTGGGTTGATGATGCCGACAACGCCGATCCCGACAACGTCACTGCCCGAACGCAACGGTTTATCGCAGGTCTGAACATGAACAACCTGACCATCACCGTGTCCTATCCCGACGGCAACACCAGCCGCGGCAGCCGTCTGCGCGTCCAAGTTACCTACCCGTACCAATCGATCGTTCCATTCCTCAACAACTATACGTTGAGAGGTCAGTCAACCATGCACATTGAGGCGTGACGAAGTTCAGGGGGGAGTCGCCAATGCCCGACAATAGACGAACTATCAACTCTCGCGGACAGACCATCGTGATCGTGGCTTTCGGTCTGATTGCGGTTCTGCTTTTCGCCGCTCTTGCCGTGGACGGCAGCAATGCCTACCAGCAGCGCCGACGCATGCAGAACGCGGCGGATGCGGGAGCTTTGGCTGGCGCCCGCTCGATGGCAAGCGGAGGTGTGACCAACGATGACATTCTGTCAGTGATTGCCACTTATACGGCGCGCAACGGCGCTCCTTCCGACTCCATCGCTGCGTTCTATGTGGATGACGACTCCGTACTCGGCGCTATCTCGGACTATGGACCGAGCGCTGTTCCTCCCTCAACCGCCGCAGGCGTGCAGGTGTACTGCGAGACGATCTTCACGATGTTCCTCGGCGGCATTATCGGCATCGGGCAGAAGAAGGCGTCTGCGGAGGCAGTGGCAAAGGTGGGCGCCATGGGATCGCTGGATTCGGGGGCGTTTCCCGTTGGCGTCAACGACGAGCTGCTCACCGGCATCACCGCAGGGACGCGCATCAAAATCTGGGACGACAACAAAATCACGAACGACGCGGGAGCCATCCTCGCGAATGGTGAGCGTGGTTGGCTGAACTTCAACTATGTTTACAGCACGGATGACCCCAACGGGCGCACTGACAGCACGAGCCATAGCAATAGCGATCTCAGGGACTGGGTCATGAACGGCTATGATCACTCGCTCTTCGCCGGATCTGTTGGCGGGATGGACGGTGACTTTGTCAATGGCGACCCAGGTGTTCGGGCCTCCACCATCCAGGAAGCTGCAGACAGGATTGGCGAGATTGTGCTCCTACCGATATACGATGACTTCTACGACGATGCCGATGTTGAGAACTACGTAGAGGACAACGGTTTCACCGAACCCGACACACATTGGCCGAACGGAAACATGTACCACATTGTTGGTTTTGCGGCCTTTCGTATCACAAATGCTGTCGCCACGGGAAGCGATAAGTACATTGAGGGGGAATTCCTTTCGAGGGTCGGATCGGGAAGCTTGGCCAGTGGAGGCAGCTACTCGAGCGATGAGAGCATGAAGGTGGTAACTCTTGCAGAGGTCAATACATCCATCGGGACCACTTCATCCAGCACTTCCTCAACCAGTTCCACTTCGAGTACGAGTGGAAGTTCCTCCACGAGCACGGGCAGTAGCAGTTCCACTTCCAGCACCAGTTCAGCATCAAGCACTTCCAGCAGCAGTTCGTCAAGCTCGGGGAGTAGCTCATCGTCCAGTGGCAGCAGTAGCGGAAGGGCGAGTAGCGGGCATTAGTTCAGCGCGGGCGCCAACGGGGAGGTTCTCTTCCGCATGGTTGTTCGACCCCGTTGTCTGTTGCCCCACCGACAGACAGCAATTTCTTTCCGTTGCTTGTGGAATACTCCCCTGAAATCGACAGAATCACGGTATTAGCGGTCTCACCAACCGCAAATTGCTGCCCGCGGATTTGCGATTGAGTTCTCTGGTGGTTATAATACGATTCAAGTTTGATGATCCCCTATTGCATCCGAATGACGCCATTGTTACGAAGGGAGCAGTGATCGCAGTATGAAAAATCCTATTGTATTGGGTGCCATTGGTTTAGGTCTCCTTGCCGCTGTTGTTACGTTCGTTTATGTCAAGAAGAAAAACATCGTCCCAGAGGGTCCTCCCCCGAAGGCTACGTACGTCGTTGCGAAGGAAGCGCTGTATCCCCGCATCCCCATTTCGGAGGATATGATTGAGTCCGTTACAGTGGAAGGGGTGCAGGACGCAGCGTTCCTAAAGGATATTTCCGCGATCAGGGGCAAGAGCGTCCGTCGGACAATTGCGGTGGGTGAGAAGATCAGGACGGACGCCATCAGCGCCTCTGCGACAACTTTCCCAATCCCCGATGGGCTGCGCGCAATACCACTCTTCTTCGACCCGAAACAGACGACCGCCGGGCTACTGAATGTGGGGGACAAGGTGGATGTGCTTGTCGTCTACGTGGGGGCCGGCACCGATGCCACCGACGCCGTCGCAAGAACCGTTGCGCAGAACTGCGAAGTGATTTCCCTGGATGTCCCCGGCGCGATGCCGATTGCCGAGGGAAGAGACAAAAAGAAGGCTAAGAGCGAGGAGACCAAGAGACCCGGGGAGGAGGCCGCGCTGGCCGAGATGGTTCGGGTGGTCGTTGCGGTTACTCCGGATGACGCCGTCAAAATCACGGCCGCAACCGAACGGGGTGACGTTCGGCTCTCCATTCGTAACCCGGAAAATGCCCTTCACGCGAAGGTCGAGGAGGAATGGGAGCATCCGCACCGCAAGCACTCTCACTACCCCAATTCCGCGCCGGCCTCATCGGGGAATCGATCAGGGGTTGTTGTCCCCGGCGGGGAGGGAGTGGGTGGACCCCGGAGAAACCTGAAGAAAGCCGCTATTATACTTCCACAGCTACCAGCGCCTACCGGAGTCGTCCCTCGCGCGGTCCCCTCACCGCCGTCTGCTTCTCCGGCGAAGACTGTTCAAGTGGTCAAGGGAACTCAGGTTGAAACGGTTACCGTGCCGGAGTAGACGCCGGGTCTGGGCGGAGCTGGTTCTGTGGACACACTCGTATTGCCTGCGCTGCACTGAACGGATAGAATGGGGTCGCTGTTCAATGAGTGGCGCAGGCGTGGTATAATGGGTGCGCCTTGAGTTCTCAGACTGCAACAGGGAGCCATGCGGTAACTTGCTTCCCCGAATTACCATATTGCCCGGAGGGCGATTAAATGGCGAAGGAGAAGGGGAGTCGCTTCCGGGCAGTCGGAAAAACCATCTGAGATGGGTGCGTTCTGCGGGACATCCATTGGGGAGACTAACGACCAAAGGAAAAAGCATGGCCGAAAGTACTGAAGAGACCCGAATCCTTATTGCCCACCTAGACACGGGGCTTTTTGCCGAGATCGACGAAGCGCTGGTCGATGAGCGTGTGATGCGCATCGTCGCACGCACAACCAATGCCGACCAAACCATCAGCGTTACCTCGGAAGTGAAGCCGGATGTGATCGTTATTGATGGTGACGCGTTAGAGCTTGACGCTATCCACACGCTGGAAAAGATATTCGTTCAGGACCTCCCTGTTGGCAGCATTATCCTGTGGGCTGCTCAGGACAACGATAGTATTCGTGCTGCCATGCGCGTCGGAGCGGAGGATTTTCTCATCAAGCCGGTTGACCCGGAAACCCTTCTAACAGCCGTCGACGAAGTTTTCAAGGTCGTGCGTGAGAAGTTCCCGGATGGGTGGGCAGCGCCGCCTCCCTCCCCGGCGGACGCAGGGGCGACGCAGGACGCCACTGCCGCCCCGGGAGCAGGAAAGGCTACTGGTATCTGCAGCGGTAAAGCAGGCGTAGGCAAGACGACCCTCGCCACGAACCTCGCTATCGCGCTGGCAAAGTATGAGGGCAGCAAGACCACGCTGGTCGACCTGGACCACTCGGATGCGGCGGTACTTCTGAACATCCGTCCCGCGCGCAGTCTGAAGGACCTGGCGCAGATTGCGGATGAGCTCGATGTCGGCATGGTCAACTCCTGTATGGCGCACCACAAGGAGGGACTCAATCTGCTCCCCGGGTCTACCGACCCGGGCGCCGAGGACCTGGATGTTATTCCATTCGCGTTACTCGAGAGGGTGGTGAACATCCTCCGGCAGACCCAGGATCATATTGTGATTCTTCTCCCCATGCTGCACGGAGATGAGCAACTCCGTTACATTGAGCTGTGTGACATGGTCTATCTTGTGGCCACCGACCACAATCTTCTCGACCTCAAAGGCACCAAGACGTTTCTGGACACCATCACCCGAAAGCACGTCGGAGAAGACCGGACGCACGTTGTATTGAACCAGCATTCGAAAGACGGCTTCGTTTCCTCGGAAGACGTGGAGAAGACGTTCGGTCGAAAGATTCGGTGGGTGTTGCCGGATGATCAGAAATTGGTTACTGACTCGATCAACATGGGGGTGCCATTTGTGCTGAAGGAGCCGAAGAACCCGCTGTCGGCCATGGTTATCCAACTGGCGGCTTTCACCGGAGGAAACGAAGATGCTTTGCCCGCCGAGGCAGATGGGAAGCATGGCTGGTGGCCCTTCGGAAAGAAACACTGACTCCACGGTCAGGTGATGGTGTACGCACGCCAGGCGCAAGGTGAAAAGATACGATGGCAGATTCACGTCCCACAATTATTTTGAGACGACCGGCGGCACCGCCATCTGACGGGGGCGCGCAGCAGAGCGCAACCCCGCCCCCCGCGCCAGCGGAGACACCTGGCGCCCCACCTCCTCCCGAAAGACATGTTCTCCGTCCCCCCGAACCAGTCGCGCGAGTGGTTGAGGAAGAAGTCGCGGACGATGCCCAGATGGTTGAGCTCCGGACGAAGGTGCATGAAGCGCTCATTCCCGCGCTGGAGCTCCCCAGCGGGACGGTGGTCCCGCAACTGAACGAAAAAGTCGTTCGTCAGCACGCTGAAGTCATCATGAAACAGGTGCTGGATCAGGTGGGGGTTCCGCTTTCCGCCAAACGTCGCGCAATTCTTCTCGACGAGGTACTGGACGAAGTCATTGGGTACGGACCCATGCAGACTCTGCTTGACGATGATGCGGTCAGTGAAGTGATGGTGAACGCGCCGGACGAGATTTTCATCGAGCGGAAAGGGAAGGTTACTCTGGCGAACCGTCGTTTCAACGACGACGAACATGTTCGCAGAATTATTGATAAAATATTGGCTCCTCTCGGGCGCCGGGTGAATGAGCGCACACCGATCGCTGACGGTCGTCTGCCGGACGGGTCCCGCGTCAATGTGATTATCCCGCCTTTGGCCTTGAAGGGATCATCGATCACAATCCGGAAGTTCTCCAAGATCCCTCTTAACGACGAGGACCTGATCAAGTTTGGGTCGCTGACAGAGCCCATGCGTGACTTCCTGAAGGCGACGGTTGAGGCAAGGCAGAACATCATCATCTCTGGAGGCACAGGCTCCGGCAAGACGACCCTTCTGAATGTGCTCTCACGGTTCATTCCACGGGACGAGAGAGTTGTCACCGTGGAGGACGCGGCTGAGTTGCAGATCAACCAGCCGAACCTCGTTTCTCTGGAGTCGCGCCCCCCGAACATCGAGGGCGAAGGAGCAGTGACGATTCGCGACCTTGTGCGCAATGCCCTGCGTATGCGCCCCGACAGGATCGTCGTTGGTGAGTGCCGCGGTGGGGAAACTCTTGACATGCTTCAGGCCATGAACACGGGGCATGATGGCTCTCTTTCCACTGTGCATGCCAACACGCCGCGTGACGCCATTTCCCGTATGGAAACCATGTCTCTCATGTCCA
>Ga0210022_1001736_pt1 | contig 14184 bp, 13 predicted proteins | sample CryGeymeta201520_FD_183984 | JGI IMG/M metagenome (GOLD analysis project Ga0210022, IMG submission 183984) | Groundwater microbial communities from Crystal Geyser aquifers in Utah, USA - Crystal Geyser metaG 2015-20 (SPAdes) (version 2) | ecosystem: Environmental > Aquatic > Deep subsurface >... | reverse complement strand
TATTAGTCTATCCGTTGGTAGATTTTTTGGCCATCTTCACTCAAAGAAACAATCCGAAATTATCAAAGCGTTCAACAAACTTAAACAAGACAATTCACTGTATAAAGACTTTGAACTAATATTGGCTGGCGGATTGAGAGAAGAAGATAAGACGTATTTTGAATCATTGAAGAAACTAATATTGGATCACTCGGATATTATACTAGCGCCAAATCTTTCTTTTACTAAGCTACTAGATTTATACAAAAAAGCGAAATATTTTTGGCATTTTGCCGGGTATGGGGTTGATGAAAATGCAACTCCTGAATTGGTGGAGCACTTGGGAATAACTCCACTTGAGGCAATGTCGTCCGGATGCTTGACTTATTGTTACAACGCAGGAGGATCTAAGGAAATAATCCAAGATTATAAAAATGGGTTTTTATTTGACAATGCTGATAATTTGCTAAGAAAAATGGTTGCTTATAATCAAGCAAAAGACATCGTTCAATACGCTCATTCTTATGTTAAAGATAATTTTGGTTTCAAGATATTTGAAAAAAGAGTGAAAGAAATTATATAACTATGATATCAATTATCATTCCGACCTATAAAAACACTGAAGGCTTCTTAACCAATCTCAAACACAACTACCCATACCTAAAAGGTTGTGAGATTATTGTTATTAATGACAATCCGGACAATGATTTAACAAAAAAACTCGTGGTATATCAAAATATTGTCTTAATTCAAAACAGTAAAAACCTTGGATTTGCAAAAAGTATTAATATTGGAGTACAAAAAAGCCATGGAAGATACTTACTATTATTAAACGACGATGTATTGTTAAATAGCGACAATTTTAATGACAAGCTAAAACTATTTGAACAGAATAACAACTTATTTTCGATAAGTTTTGCTCAAAAAGAAAAAAACAGTCTAATTGTTGGTAAAAACAAGTTATGGTGGCAACGAGGTTTGTTTTTTCATAAGGCAGATGGTAATTTAATCTCTGGAGAAACTGGATGGGCAGACGGAGGCTGCTGTATAATTGATAAAAATAAGTTTCTAGAACTAAAGGGGTTTAACGAAGACTACTCCCCTTTCTATTGGGAAGACATTGACCTATCATACCGAGCTAAATTTAAGGGATGGAAAGTCCTATTTAATCCAGACGTTTTAGTTGAGCATCATCATGAAACCACAATCGGAAAGAGTTATTCAAAAAAACAAATAGAAATTATTGCTTTTCGCAATCAATTGCTCTTTACATGGAAAAACATACGGGGATCAAAAATGTGGCTACAACATCTCATCTTTTTGCCTTATAATATACTTTATTTTATTATTAAAGGTAAAGCAACATTTGCTTTTGGATTTGTAAACGCATTAGAAGTAATAATCAAATGAAAAACAAATTAATATATCCACTATTACTCGGAGCAGTTCTTATAAGCGTTTTCCTTAATTTATTTCGCTTTAATCAGGTTCCCCCTTGTCTGAATGCTGATGAAGTTGCTTTTGGATATAATGCTTACTCAATTGCACAGACTGGGAAAGATGAATTTGGAAATTTCCTACCACTGAGATTTGAATCATTTAAAGACTTTAAACTTCCGGTGTTTGTTTATTTTTCTGTCCCGTTTGTGAAACTGCTTGGGCTCAATGAACTGTCTACCCGTCTTCCCAATGTTGTTGTGTCAATCTTCTTCATTCCTCTTGTCTATCTAATCCTTAAAAAACTATTTAATAACTTTAATATCAGTGTTGTTGGAACGTATTTAATTGCATTAACACCATGGACATATATTCTTTCCCGTCACGCCCATGAAGGAGTAATTGGTGCGTTGTTAATGCTTCTCGCTTTGTACTTTTTACTTGACTTATCAAAAGGATTCTCTATCAAAGCAATGCTTCTCACCAATCTATTCATTATATTGGCTGCAAATTCCTATCACTCATATCGGATGTTTGTTTTCTTTTGGATATTCTGGCAAATTGTTTTATTAGGCTTTTATAAAACCAAGGTTAAATTCAATCGGATTTTTTTCTGGATTATTTTATTCTTTACGATACTAATTCCCCTATCAATTGATGCCGGATCAAGCTTAAACCGTGTCGGAAATTTACTTTTCACTCAAAATCCCGGTATTCATCTGCGACTGCAAGAATATCTAATTGAACATGGTTCAACTCTTATTCATAATATTTACACTCAAGGTATTGTTGATATCAGTAACCGTTATATCTCTCAAATTTCGCCGGAATTTTTTCTGATTTGGGGAGATAAGAACTGGCGTTTTGGTTATCAATACCTTGGCTTAATTACTCTGGTTGAATATGTTTTTATTTTTATTGGAGTTTATTATTTATTTAGAGAACATCAATTCCATCGATTTTTGTTATTATCTCTTCTTCTAATCTCCCCCATTCCAAATGCATTAACCTGGCAAGACGCATCTTTAATCCGAGTTTATTTTATGATTTTCCCACTACTTTTTATCACCAGTTATGGCTTAATTAATTTTTTATGTGATATAAAAAATTATCGAATCAGATTATTAACAGTTTTCGGGTTAATTTCAATGTATGGATTCTTTTTGTTATATCATTGGGACGTTTATCTCTTCCATTATCCTAAAAGGATCGAAGTAATTCGTGCATGGCAATGTGGATATAAGGAATTGGGTCAATATGTTAAGAATAACTACAATAAATTTGACAAATTTGTGATTACTGATCGTCACGGACAACCATATATTTATTTACTTTATTATCTGCAATATGATCCAGCAAAATATCAAAAACAGGCAATTATGACTATTCCTGATAGCTATGGTTTTGGACAGGTAAAAAGTTTTGATAAGTTTAATTTTCAGTTTTCGTACGATAATAAATCTAAGAAAACTGCATATATTGGTTATCCTGAAGAATTCACAGACTTAAAACTTGATCAATCAAAAATCAAAAAGATTCAAATCCGCTCTGAAGAAATTTTCTGGATCTATGAAAATCCCTGAGTTAGCACAAGTAGCGAAAATAGCTCACGTCATTCTGGTAAGTCCCGCGAAGCGGGACGCATCCAGAATCTGATAGAATTTTATTTCGTGTTATTATACCGCAATTCGTTAGATTCTGGACAAGCCAGAATGACGAATTGCTTGTTCTCACGAGTTTCCTAATGTTGAATGAATTAAACCAGCAAAGCAAGACTGAAGTTGTAGAAAGCATGAATTAAAATTGCAACCCACAAATTTTTTCTCTCAAGATATACAAAAGAAATCACTAAACTCAAAAGCATATCCGTCACCATAAATAACAAAAGTATATTTCCAGTGATTTTTAAATTTGCAAAGAGCATAGGAACATGAAGAAAAAAAAACAAAATACTTGAGAGAAATGTGGCAGATAAAAGATTTTTTGAATCAGCATATAAACGTTTCAAAACAAAACCTCGGGAAAGAATCTCTTCGGTGATTCCAGTGGCAAATGCCAAAACTACAATCATTAATATTGGTTGAGTAGTATTGAATTGGAGGTGTTTGTTCTTCAAATAATTTGCCAGGGCAATCGTAAATACAAATAATAAACCAATAGTAATACTAATTAACCAATCCACTTTTTTAAGTCTTTTTTTTAAATCAACCGCTTCAAAAAAAGCTGTTTTCTCAATCTTGATAACGTAATATACAACTGGCAAAACAAAAATTAATGGCTTTATGATTAACTCATCGATCCACTCTGCCAATCTAAAATTTGCACGATAAATACTCCACACAATCAAAATTATCGCCCAAACATTAAGTGTTTTTTGTGTTAAGGAAAGTGGTTTTTTCATTATGAATAATGTAGCTTTTTTTCAGAAAAAAATCAAGTGACATCTATACCCCTTTAAATAAACGAGAAAGTCGAACACTCAGCAGTCGAGAAATTTTACTTAATACTTTAACTGTTGGATTTGCTTCACCACGTTCTATTCGGGCAAGATAAGTTCGATCAATATCAGTAATGAAAGCCAGTTGTTCTTGAGATATTTTTCTTCGATGACGTTCAATCACAATACGCTCTCCTAGGCGCTTATATATAAAGTTACCCCGCATATACATGTAAAATATAAATCTGTGAAGAAATATGCAAGGGACTATAGTCATCATTTTGATCACTTTAGCTTATTGGAGAAGCAAAAAAAACACGATATACCATCTTTTATAATTGAGGCTATTCTAAAAAGTCCTTAAGCTTGCGAGCACGTGTTGGATGCTTTAACTTTCTAATTGCTTTTGCTTCGATTTGACGAATTCTTTCCCGTGTTACTTTAAACTCTCGACCCACCTCTTCCAATGTTCTTGGTTTACCATCCTCCAATCCAAAACGCATAATCAAAACTCTTTTTTCACGAGGAGAGAGTGTTTCCAATACTTTTCCGAGGGCATCTTTTAATAGTTCACGTGAAACTGTATCGTAGAGCATTGGTTGATTTTGATCAGCTACAAACTGCTCAAGCGTTGCTTCTTTATCATCACCAATTGGGGTGGATAGTGATTTTGGTTGTTGAGAAATTTTTAACAAATGTTCGATCTCTTCGGTTGTCTGTTCCATTTCTTTGGCAATTTCTTTTATGGTTGGCTCTTTTCCAATCTTTTGCGTTAAGCGCCTTTGAGTTTTGTATAGCCTATTTATTTGATCAACCATGTGTACAGGAATACGAATTGTGCGTGATTGATCGGCAATTGCACGGGTGATTGCCTGTCTAATCCACCATGTGGCATAGGTTGAAAATTTATATCCCCGACGCCAATCATATTTTTCTACACCACGAATTAAACCCTTATTTCCTTCTTGAATTAGATCAAGAAAAGTTAATCTTCTTCCCAGATATTTTTTTGCAATCGAAACAACCAAACGAAGGTTGGCTTTAATTAATGCGTCTTTTGCATGCTGATTACCTTTTTCATATTTTTTTGCTAAATCAACTTCTTGTTCAAATTTTAAAAGTGGCGTTCGTCCAATCTCTTTAAGATATTTTTTTATTGGATCAAGCGACTCACCGTGTTTTAATCCGACAATCTGTTCGATTTCTTTTTCCATTTCTTCAACACTTTTTTTTGCATCTATCTCTTCTCGGGTGGATATGGTTTCAAAAATATCAATCCCCTTTTTCAACACCTGATCAAAGAAATCATCAATTTCTTGAATGTGTTTTTCCGGATCTACACAGATAATTAAAATGTCATCCTGAACAATAAACCCATCAGACTCACCTTGCTTTAATAATTCTTTCCAAGTTTTTGGAATTTTTGAAATTAGCATAAGTGCAATTTTACAATGTTGAAAGCGTTTTTTCTACTGCTTGCAGTTCATTGGTAATTTTTAACATCTCAATTTCGTTTTTTTCTTGATCATCAGAGTCTGTTGTGGCAATTTGTTTAAGCTTTTCTTTTAGGTTAATTTTCTTTATTTCCCAAATAGTTCGTTGAAAATCTGACTTAATAGACGGAATGTCTTGAGAAGCATAAAGGAAAAGTTCATTAGCGGTTGCCTGCAGTTCTTTTGGCAATGTATTAATGAAAGTATTAATATCTGTTTTATCTTTATCATTAATATGTTCTTTTAAAAGAGATATTATTTTTCGCAATGCCGGTTGTTCAAAGTCGTTTTCTGACAGAGCCGTAAAAAATAAATTAGAAGTTGCAGATAAATCATCATTTTGAAGTAATAGACTGATGACATATTTTTCCAAAATAGATTTTCTTGGAATATTTGATGATTTTTCTTTAATTGAGCTGTCTGGAATTTCCACTTTTCGTGTTTTTTGAAACAAACGCAGACTTAACTCCAGTGTTTTTTCTGAAAGGTTAACCACTTGCGCTAGTTTATTAAGATAATATTCTTGGACAACAGGATTGGCAATCATGTTAATATAGGGAATCATTTCCTGGCTAATCTTTTTTTTATTAAACGCAGTTGATTCCGGATATTGTTTTTGAACTTCGCTAATTAAAAAGTCGTATACTGGAATTGGCTTGGCCAAAGTCTTTTTAAAAGCAGATAAGTCTTGCCTAATGGCTTCATCTGGGTCTTTTGCACCATCGATTAACAAAACTGAGAGTTCCACATCTAATCCCTCGGCTGCGCTAACACCGCGTTTCATTGCCTCAATACCAGCTGCATCTGAATCCAGTGCCAAATTGATTCTCTCCGTATAACGTTTTAGTAAAGTAATTTGTTCACGTGTCAAGGCTGTCCCCTTAATGGCAACAAAGTTTTCAAATCCATGTTGATATGGCATAATCACGTCAAATTCACCTTCAACAACGACTACTGACTTTTGTTTTTTAATTGCATCCCTGGCAATATCAATTCCAAACAAAGTTTCTCTTTTATGATAAATCGGTGTTTCCGGTGAGTTAATATATTTAGCAGCTTTTTCGTTTGGATCAAGCGAACGAGCAGAAAAACCCATGATATTTCCCCGACTATCACGCAGCGGAAAAATCAAACGACCGCGAAAACGATCATAATAACTTCCTTTTTCACTTTTTATTAAAAGACCGGCTGTTACCAAATCTTCCGATTCATATTTTTTTTTAGTAAGAAAATTTTGCAATGAATCCCAAGAGTCTGGCGCATATCCCAGTCCAAAACGTTCGGCAATTTCAAGCTTAATTCCCCGCTGCGTTAGATAGTCTTTGGCTTTTTCACCAAATTTGGTTTTATTAAGAATAAACTGGAAATATTGCGCTGCTAAAGAATTAATTGTGAAAAAATGTTCCTTTTTTTTCCAGTGTTCATCCGGAACCGTTCCTGCCTGCAACACCACTCCTGTCCGACGGGCAAGTTCTTGCGCGGCTTCATAAAAAGTGATGTTTTCCCAACGCATCAGAAAACCAAAGATATCTCCACCAGCTTGACATCCGCCAAAACAATGCCAAATCTGCCTTTCCGGAGAAACCACAAACGAAGGAGTTTTTTCTTGGTGGAATGGACAAACTGCCTTAAAATTCCGACCGTTTTTTTTCAGTGTAATATACGAGCCGATAAAATCAACAATATCGATCTTTTGCCGAATTTGATCTATGGCAGTATTCATCGTCTTATTCTACCAAAAAATCAAGGTAGAATGATTATGAGATTTAACTATCCTTTACGTAAATTGTCATTGCGAGAAATGACGAAGTCACCGTCATCAGGCGGGATCCCGCTGAGGCGGGACAATCCCGTTACCAACAGGACAAATTCATTCTGCTTTTCCGCCAACCTCTCCAAACCTCAACTCAATTCAACCACTACGATATGATAATCTAGTGAATAATTTTTAAAATATTTTTAGTACATTTAGTACATATTTGATACTATTAATAAACAAACTATGCGGATAATCAGTTGGAACATAAGAAAAGCAACGGAAAAAAGTTATGCCTGGAAAATTTTAGCTGATTTATGTCCAGATATTGCATTGCTTCAAGAAGTATCAAGTATTCCAAAGAATATTAAAGAGCTATTTGATATTAAATTTCATAAGGCTGTTAGTAAAACTGGAAAACCGCAACAGTTTGGTACTGCAATCTTTGTGAAAGGAAAGATTGTTAATGAATTGCCATTATCTTCTAAATATGATTGGGTTAATCAGGAACTCAAACATTTTACAGGTAATCTTATTTCTTGTATTGCGAAGCCTACGGGATATCCTGAATTAAATATCATTTCTATTTATAGTCCTGCTTGGTCAATAAACATCTCTAAATATCCGAATATTGATATTGCCGCAATAAAATTGAAACAAAATTCAAAGCTTTGGGTTACTGAGATTCTTTGGTCTGCTTTGAAAAATGCAAATTTAGTAGATTTACCTTGGATTGTAGGAGGTGATTTTAACTGTTCAGAAACCTTTGATTTAACTTTTTCAAGTGGAAACCGTGAGATCCTCGATAGAATGAATACGCTAGGTTTAACAGAATGTCTGCGAACATACAACGGCAAATTGACTCCAACGTTTAAAAGTCCGAGGGGTGATAAAATAATTCATCAAATAGACCATATGTTTGTATCGGATTCACTTTTTTTAAAATTAAAAAATTGCTCCATAGGAGATGAAACAATTATCTTTAGTAAATCAGTTAGTGACCATCTTCCAATAATTGCGGTTTTCAAGAATGTCCAAAACATACGTCCTTATGTAAAAAATTTATTAATTGAAAATTTTGGAGAATTAATTAATAGAAATAAGTGGATTTTTGCAAAAACAATGCCCGAGATACCACATTATTACATCGTTAGAGATTCTTTATCTGAAAATGATAAAAAACTATTTGATGAATTTAATATGTTTATAAGAAAGAATGGCTATGCAACAAAATTTTATTCTAAACAATACACATATTTTAATATAGGTCGTTATAGATATTGGGTAATAGAAAATATTTTAAATAGAACCAAACTGAAATGAAAAAAAATATAAACACTCAAGTTTACGAAATTAGGTAAGAAGATTATTTTTAGATTACCATAACCGTCGACCTACGAGGTCGACACTGGCTATGTTTAGCGTTTAGCAACCGGGCAGGTTGCCGAAGTTTTGGTAATTATTTGAGGGTAACTGAGTTTGACATTGGTAACGTGATTATTTAAAATTGGACTATGGAAAAACAATTACTGAACTACCGCATTATCATTGATAAGGAGACCTATCCAGATAGCTCTCTTGTCTATGTTGCACATTGTCCCACTTTAGGAATTTCTGATTATGGAGATACAGTCGAAGATGTATTAAAAAGTATTAAGGAAGGAATTGAACTTGCAGTTGAATCTCTTTCAAAAGAAAAACAGGAAGTACCAATAGATAATATTGATGACCAAATCATTACCTCGACGAAAGTTTATGTTTCCTCTCGTTTACCGCTTTCATTTACATAATTCCATGACTAAATTACCTAGGAATATTAAGGGAAAAGAACTAATAAAAACATTAAATAAACTTGGATTTATCAAAGTTGGAGCAAAAGGAAGTCATGTGCGGCTTAAACACAAAGATGGTAGGTGGACACAAGTTGCCGTTCACCCAAAACCAATTCCACAAGGAACATTTAAAGCAATTCTTCGTCAAACAAAGCTCACAATTCAAGAGATTAAGTAACCTTTAATAATTGCTTGATATCTAATCTAGTAAGACAGTCCTGTTAAGACTGTCTTTATTTATTTTATTAAAAAGACAGCTACCCTATTCTAATTAAAACAGCCCCCATAATAGCCAAAATCACTGCTATTAATTTTATTGCTAAATGTTTTTTCTCTTTAAGTACCAAATGTTCACCTACTAAAGTAATAATTAAAAACGATTCGATAATCACGAGAACCCGACTAGCTTCGCCAATTGATAAAGCATAATTCATTGCCAAATTAGCAAAACCACCCAAAGCACAAGCTAAAAAAACAAATTTTCCATCAGTTTTCGCCAAAGTGACTATTCTATTAATAGAATTAGGCATAATTAAAAGATTAATCAACATTGGAATAAGAAAAATAAAGAAAGTTAGACTTTGAGAATTAAAGACTTGAAAAAGATATTTATAAAGAATAATAACAACCGCATAAAAAATCGTTGAAGCAAAAACTAAAATCAATCCTTGGACAGACCCGATTTTTTTAGCTTTATTTAATATAATAATTCCTGCTAAAACCGCTAACACAGTTCCAAAAGTCTTTTGCCAAGTTAATGCTTCTTTTAAAATAATTACTCCTAAAATTAAAATCCATACTAGTCTGAATTTCGTCATTGCTCCACCCACTGACGCTGGAAGATGATTTGCTGATTTAAAATTAAGCAAGTTCTGTGCAACGATTAACAACCCAACAATCATCATTAATATCCAATATGACCAAGTATGGGCGACTTTGAAGTTTGTAAGAAAGAAAGGGAAGGCAATCAAAGAACCAACTGCTGAAAAATAAAAAGAAAAAGCCCAGGCATCTTTTTTGTTGCCTTTTAATACATGGCGGGTAATCAATCCTTGTAAAGTATAAAAAGATCCCGATAATACAGCAAACATTGACCACATAATAATAAAATTATACCAGGTTTCTTTCCGCCTGTTCAGTTAATTAGTTAAGTTTTGCTATAATCTAAATATGATTAACATTAGAAAAGCTAAGAAAGATAAGGTAGAAGATCTTCAAGAATTGAATAATGAAGTGATAATTGATAATCAGAAATACGATTTTGATTTAGATTTGGGTTGGGCAAAGTCGAATCAGGGAAATAAATATTTCATTAAGTTACTTAATGATCCTAAAATTTGTTGTCTGATTGCAGAAACAAATAAAATTAAAGTCGGATATATCGTTGCAGCACCTAAAATATTAGCTTATCGTAAAAGCAGACTTATTGAAATTACAAATATGGGAGTAAGAGCAAAGTATCGCTCTATGGGAATTGGAACAATGTTAATTAATGAGTGTTTAAAATGGGCAAAGTTGCAAGGATTTCAAAAAGCCTACGTGAATTCGTATCTTGACAACCAAATGGCAATAAAGTTTTACAAAAGAAGCGGATTTTCGGAAATTGATGTTAGTCTCGAAAAAAATCTTTAAAAGTTAGCTTTATTAAGCTATTCAGAAACAGCAAGCTTTAACTCATTTAAGTTTAGTTCGGTTCTAATATCGATATAATTTCCCTCAATATCACCGTCTCCGTTTATCCAAACCCGTTCTGGAACAAATTTATATACTCTTCTCGGAAATTTCTTTAAGAATTGAATTACATCTCTTGATTTTCTTTTTTCTCGTTTATATACCTCTTTTATTCCTAAGAAAATATCCTTGATATTATTAAGTTCGTAGGCTTTTCCCTCAAAATAAACTCCAACACCAGTGCTTGCTGGAACTGTTGAATCGTAAATGGTAACAAATACATTTGGATTATTTCTGATATTAACTGAATGTTGATTAAGTTTCCAAGATAGCCAATAAAAATTAAGATTTTTGTCAAAAGCACAATAAACAGGACTGTTCCAAGGCTTACCAGAGGGAGTGATTGAAGCAACGTTTATGTATAAAATATTTCTAATTATCTTACTACCCCCCCCTTGTTAAGTTGTCCATATAGAATAAATTATATTATATCAGATTTTAATATCAACGAAATTATTAACCATCTTTTCTCGCCTTTTCTAAAACAGATTGAACATATTTAGTTTTTAGACCAGCATAAACTAATCCAATACCTTTTGATTTTTTAAGCCATATTGGTTTTAATTTGGCGTATTTATTTCTTTCCTTCTGATATTTTCTTAAATAGTCACGAAACAAAAACCAATCTTGATAATCCTTACTATTTTTCTGAACAAGATGGATATGAAAATAGCATTTTGAAGACGTAGTTTTATTTTTTAAATACGCCCACTTTTTTTCTTTAACATTAAATCTATATTTATAACCTAACTGTATTATTTTACTTGCAATTTCTTCAACTTCTTTCTCAAAATTTTCCAAACCAATTAAAATATCAACAATATTTTTTCCAAATAAACCAGAAACAGCGCTGCTACCAACATGATGAATATCGATGTTCTTCAAAACTGAAGTAATTCGGAGTTTTTCTTTTTCAAAAAGAAGAGGAAAATCTTTGTTATATAGATGAAGTGTTACTGACATAAGGAAAAGTATATCAAACCTCACGAAATTACATTAATGACACATTCTTGTTGGTAACGGGATTGCTTCGCTACGCCAAGTCAAACTTGGCTTCGCTCGAAATGACATTTTTTACTTTAAAAACATTATAAACTTTAATAACTTTATGAACTCGTATTTATTTTTCCCTACTTGTTTTCTTATCAGAGGTCTTATATGATTAAAATATAATCTTATGCTATATCTTTACCTTGACAACAACGAAATTAAGGTTTTTGGATTGAAAAAATCACTGCTGGGACAATATGAAGTGGGTTTTTTTCAAAAAACCTATCAAACCAATCTTCTTGATAGTAAAAACAATGTCAATGTTGATATTCTCGCCTCAGCAATACGAGAAGCAATTGCACAAATCAGTCCTAATGTAGCTAAAGAAAAAGAAATCACATTAATTCTTAAGCAAGAATTTTTTCAATTTTTCCGCACAAACCTTCCGCTTGATATTACAGATAATGCCGTGGGTCAGTTTATCCTTCAAAAAGCGCAAACTACGCTTTCAGAACCAATAACAAATTTTAGTTACAACTATTTAATCACTAAAAACGAGGCACAAAAAACCGCACTCTATTATGCAATCAAAAAAAATGTGGTTGGACAATTGAGCCAAGCATTAAAACTGATTGGACTACAATATCACACAGTAATGCCCGATAGTGTTGCCCAGTGGCAACTTTTTGAAAAAACACTGCGAAAAGATAAACAAGAACTGATTCTTTATCTTTCTTATGCAAGAGATAATTTATCCGGATATTTATATGACTCCTCTGGTTTATTAAAAACCGATTACTGGAATATTAAAGCAAACACTGAAAAAAATATCGAAACTATTCTTAAAGAAAAAGCCACAGAAATGACCAAGGCTGGACAAAAGATTAATCGTCTGATTTTATCTGGAGCGCAATCAACCACAATCCGTCAAGATATCTTCACAAAAAATGTTGGAATCTGGACTAATCCTCTATTAAAAATTGCACAAAATTTTTATCAAGAATATTTAAAACTCTTTAATCTTAACCCGCAGCAACTTGATTCTATTTTAATTTATGATGTGTGTTGGGGAACATTTGTTTGTCAACAACAACATCCTAATTTTGTCTTTAGCGACAAAAATCTTACAAAACTACCAACGATTTCAAATTCAAATTTGAACATTAATGATCAAAAGAAATTCTCTGTTCCAAAAGAAATATTAATTTTTATCGGATCTTTTGTCTTTTCATTTTTACTTTTTCTTTTTCTCTCAAAAAAACTCCCGGCGTTTAATGCGGTTTTTCCAAACATGGATCAAGTAAAAGTAACTCCAACAACTCAACCACAAACACAGCTACCAACCGCAGTCCCAACACCAACTATTAATCGTGAAATGCTCAAAATAAAAATTAGTAATGGTTCAGGAACAGCGGGAAAAGCTGCAGAACTTAAAACATATTTATTAAAAAAAGGCTATCAAGAAATTTTGACGGACAATGCTGATCGTTTTGATTATAAAGTCACCGAAGTATACTGCGAGGCAACAAAATCTGCAATCTTTCAATCAATTAAATCTGATTTAACAAATGTACTACCAAATCTTAAAAATCTTCCGATTGAAAAAGGTGAAAAGTTTGATGCAATCATTATTATTGGACAAGATTACTAAATCCCTCCTTAATTTATGGAAGAAAATGATGCTCAATTACAAGCTCGGGTAAACTTTCTAACTGATAAATTTGGTCTTGAAACTAAAAAAATTCACCTTCTAGATTTAGAAAAACAAACCTATGACCAAAAATTTTGGGAAAATCAGCAAAACTCAGTTGTTGTTTTACGCCAGATTGCAAACCTTAAAAAAATGATTGAGGAGTTTGAAATGATGCTGTACTTGATTGAAGAAAAGCAATTTATTGAAGCAGAAAAACTTGTCCGTCAGTTTGAAATTGCTATTTTTCTTTCCGGAGAATATGACAGCGGTGATGCGATTTTTTCAATTCATGCCGGACAGGGGGGAACTGAAGCAATGGACTGGTCACAGATGCTCTTTCGCATGTACTGTCGATATGTGGAAAAAAAACACTGGCAGTTTGATGAAGTTGACCGAATTATGGGAGAAGAAGCCGGAATTAAAAGTATAACAATGAATGTCAGTGGTTCGTTTGCTTTTGGATATTTAAAATCCGAAGCCGGAGTACACCGACTTGTCCGCCAATCCCCATTTAATGCAAATAAACTCCGTCAAACTTCTTTTGCTTTGGTTGAGGTGCTCCCGGTGATTGAGCAAAAAAATGTTCCAATTAAAGAAGATGATTTGGACTGGCAGTTTTATCGTAGTGGTGGTCATGGTGGACAAAACGTTAATAAGGTTGCAACTGCGGTCCGATTAACACATAAACCTTCTGGTATAATTGTCACTTGTCAGGTTGAAAGACAACAAGGAAAAAATCGGGACAATGCTTTGAAAATTCTGCGTAGCAAACTTTGGCAGATTGAACAAGAAAATAAAGAAAAGACCATTGCCGGTATGAAAACGGAAAAAATGAC
>Ga0210022_1001731_pt1 | contig 14210 bp, 12 predicted proteins | sample CryGeymeta201520_FD_183984 | JGI IMG/M metagenome (GOLD analysis project Ga0210022, IMG submission 183984) | Groundwater microbial communities from Crystal Geyser aquifers in Utah, USA - Crystal Geyser metaG 2015-20 (SPAdes) (version 2) | ecosystem: Environmental > Aquatic > Deep subsurface >... | reverse complement strand
CTGCTGACCAACAACCCGCGCAAGATCGCGATGATGCAGGCCCACGGCATCACCGTCACCGAGCGCGTGCCGCTGCATGTCGGCGAAACCCCGTTGAACGCGGCCTATCTGGCCACCAAGGCCGCCAAATCGGGGCACCTGAAATGACCCAAGCCGACCTCGTGGTCGGTCGCTGGGGCGCGCGCTTCATGGGGCGACACCTGCGCTGTGCGATCGGGCGCGGCGGCATCACCGCCACCAAGCGCGAGGGCGACGGGGCCACGCCGGCGGGTTGCCACCGCATCACCGCGCTGCTGTTCCGCCCCGACCGGCTGGCGGCAAGCACCCTGCCGGGCTGGGCCCGTGCCATCGGCCCGCGCGATCTGTGGTCGGATGATCCGACGGACCCCGCCTACAACCGCCTGGTGCGCGCGCCGCACGGTTTCAGCCACGAAGCGCTGCGCCGCCCCGATCCGCTTTACGACCTGATCCTGATCACCGACTGGAACGCGGATCCGGCGCTTCCCGGCCACGGCTCGGCGATCTTCGTGCACACCTGGCGCAAGCCACGCCACCCCACGGCGGGCTGCGTCGCCTTTGCGCGCGCTGATCTGCGGTGGATCATTGCGCGCCTTACGCCCGGAACCCGCCTGATCGTGCGCCCCTGACCCCTTCCCAAACCGCTTTGGACGCTCTATCCTGCCGCCGACGGGAGAGATGCTATGGCGCGGCTGGCAAATGCGGATGACGACGTTTTCGCCCTGCGGCTGGCGCGCAGCGCACCTGACCTGTGGCCGATGCTGGACGCGCTTTACGGCCACCGCCCGGACTATCCGGCGTTCCGGCGCAACCTGCTGGCCACCCTGCGCCGCCTTTGGCGCGCCCGCCCCGCCGATCTCAAGCACCTTGATCTGCAACGCGATCTTGAACCCGACTGGTTTGCTCGCCCCGACCGCGCGGGCTATGTCTTCTACCTTGACCGCTTTGCCGGCAACCTGTTGGGTGTGCTCGATAAAATAGACTACCTGCAAGACCTTGGCATAACCTATGTGCATTTCATGCCGTGCCTCAAGCCACGCCCCGGCGACAGTGACGGTGGCTATTCGGTGATGGATTACCGCGCCATCAACCCCGCCTTCGGCAGCATGGCAGATTTCACACGCGTCGCGACCGCGCTGCGCCAGCGCGGCATCAGCCTGTGTATCGACATGGTGCTGAACCACACCGCCAAAGAGCATCCTTGGGCGCGCGCCGCCGCCAGGGGCGACCCGCGCTATCGCGATTACTACCTGATGTTCGACGATGACACCCTTCCAAAGCGTTATGAATCGACTCTGGTCGAAGTGTTTCCCGACCACGCACCGGGCAACTTCAGCCATTACCCGGCAATCGGCAAATGGGTCTGGACCACCTTCAACGAACACCAGTGGGATCTGAACTGGGCCAACCCGCAGGTCTTTCTCGAGATGGTGCGGATCATGCTCGATCTGTCCAACCAGGGGGTCGAGGTGCTGCGTCTCGATGCGGTAGCGTTTCTGTGGAAACGCCTCGGCACCCGCTGCCAGTCGGAACCCGAGGTCCACATGATCCTGCAAGCGCTGCGCGCCTGCACCCGGATCAGCGCCGCCGCCGTGATCCACCTTGAAGAGGCGATCGTCGGCCCCGCCGAGATGCTGCCTTACCTCGGGCGCGGGCAGCACGACGGGCGCGAGGGCAATCTGGCCTACCACAACTCGCTGATGGTGCAGTTCTGGAGCGCGCTTGCCACCCGCGACACCCGCCTGATGACCCACGTGCTGCGCAGCCATTTCCCCGCCACCCTGACCAACGCCACCTACGCCACCTACATCCGCTGCCACGACGATATCGGCTGGGCGATCACTGACGAGGACGCGCGCGCCTGTGGTATCAGCGGCCCCGCGCACCGCGCCTTTCTGTCGGATTTCTACCAAGGGCGGTTTCCCGGCAGTTTTGCCCGCGGCGCGCTGTTTCAGGATAACCCGGCAACCGGCGACAAGCGCATCTCGGGCAGCTTTGCCTCGCTGGCCGGGCTTGAATCGGCACTGGCCGCCGGCGATGGTGCGGCAATCGAGACCGCCATCCAGCGCATTCTGCTGGGCCATGCCCTGATCGCAGCTTATGGTGGCATCCCCCTGATCTACATGGGCGACGAACTGGCGATGCTGAACGACTACAGCTATTTGTCAGAGCCCGCTCACGCCCATGACAGCCGCTGGCTGCACCGCCCCCGGATGGACTGGGCCCTGACGGAAAACCGTGATCACAATGATACCCCGGCGGCGCGGGTGTTTCGCGGGGTCAGGCACATTCTGGCCCGCCGCCGCGCCACCCCCGCGCTGCACGCGGCCAGCCCGACCGAGGTGGTCGATTGCGGCCTGCCAGGGGTGTTCGCGGTGGCCCGCCGCGCCCCGACCGGCACCGTGCTGTGCCTGTTCAACTTCAGCGATCAGTGGCGCAACCTGCCCTCATCCTTTGCCCGCGCGCAAGGTGCTGCGCTGCTGCACGACGCCCTGTCGGATCAGCCGGTGCTGGCGCACGAAGGCGGAATTGCGCTGCCGCCACAGGCACGGGTGTGGCTGACCTGAGGGGGCTCAGCCGTAATCGCGCGCGCCGAAGATCGCGCTGCCCACCCGCACATGGGTGGCACCGGCGGCAATTGCCGCTGCAAAATCGCTGCTCATCCCCATCGACAGCCCGGCCAGCCCGTTGCGCGCGGCAAGTGCCGCAAGGGCGGCAAAATGGGGCGTCGAATCCTCGCCCTCGGGCGGGATGCACATCAGCCCGGCAAGCGGCAGATCCAGCGCCCGGCAACTGGCGATGAAGGCATCCGCCGCAACAGGCAGCACCCCGGCCTTCTGCGGCTCGGCCCCGGTGTTGACCTGCACGAACAGCTCGGGGCAGCGCCCGCGCGCCTGCGCCAATTGCGCCAGCTTTTGCACCAGTGACGGCCGATCGACGGTGTGGATCGCATCGAACAGATCGAACGCCAGCTTGGCCTTGTTGCTTTGCAGCGGCCCGATCATGTGCAGCGCCAGCGGCCCGAACCGGGCCCGCAGATCAGGCCATTTGGCGGCGGCTTCCTGCACGTAATTCTCGCCGAACACCCGGTGCCCGGCCGTCAGCACCGCCACCACCCGCTCGATCGGCTGGACCTTAGAGACCGCGATCAGCGTCACCGTCCCCGGCGCGCGCCCAGCCGCGGCCTCGGCGGCTGCGATCCTGCTTCTGATCTGATCCAGCGACATCGGGCACCCCAACTTCAGGCAATGGTCACAACACAGCCACAATGGCCGCAGCAAATGAAAAGAGCGGGCCGAAGCCCGCTCTTTCCGCAATCAATCCGAAAGGATCAGAACGAGAGCGACACGCCGAAGTCGGCAACGGTGTCGCTGAACGCACCGGTGTCACGGTTCACAACACCGCCAACAACCTTGGCACCGCCGCCCAGGTCGTAGGAAGCGCCGATACCGTAGGAATTTTGCGCAACTGCCGGACGGGCATCGCTGTGGTAGAACGCGCTGAGGGTCAGGGCGTTAGCAGTGTAGTCCACCGACAGAGCGTATTCTGCACCGTCGTTGGCCAGAATGGTCGACGATTGGTCCGCGTAAATGACTTTCACGGTCGCCGCACCGAAGCCAACCGAACCACCCAGGGTCCATTTGGTGTCGACGGAGTCGTCTTCGAAGCCCAGAGCGACGGTGTAAGCGTCGACCGAGTATTTCGCGGCAACGCCGAACGAACCGGCGTTAGCAGGGTGAATGGCGATGCCGTCGGTCCCCAAGATTTCGCCCGAAGCATCGGTCGCCGACAGATAGAAGCTCAGCGCGCCGCTCGAGTAGGCAAACAAAGCTGCCGGATCGTTGGCAGCAGCGCCGCCACCGATGTAGACTATGTTGTTATGGTCACCCAGACCGGTCAGGCCGACGCCAGAAACCTGGTCGACAGCCTCCTCAGCGGCGGAATTGACGTCGCCCATCGATAGTGTGCCGAAGGCGCCCGAGATGTAAACCGAACCGGCGCTGCCATTGGCGGCGCCGCCAGCGTTGTGAGCTGCGAAGGAAGCGCCGAAACTCAGACCGCCGTCGGTTTGAGCCGACGCCGCGAAGTTAACGCGGGCACGGCTGGTGAAGTTGGTGCCGAATACGTCGTCGGCGGTTCCGGCAAGGCCGTCAGCGCCATTGCCGGTTGCGGAATAGATGACGCCCATGCGGGCGTCACCCGACAGGAGCACTTCGGCAGCGGCAAGTCCAGTCGAAGCGGCGAGCAGGGTGGTCGCAAGAAGAATCTTTTTCATAGTGTTCCCTCATTATCAAGGTGCGGCCCAATTCAGGGGAATCCGAATTGGTATGGCCCTGTTTCCATCGCCGGGGCCGCGAATGCAATCAGCACCGGGCCGTCTGCCGGAAAGACGCGGGCGATGGTGCAGCAATGCCACAGTCTTGCCTTGTCCCCGCCAGACTTGCCCCGGCGGGAAAGGCCTTGTCCGGTGCCTGTGCCTAAGTTAGACAGCAACAGGGAACCCGGGGGACCGAATGATCTTGCACCGTCTTGTGCGCGCCGCCCTGATCGGCAGCCTTCTGACCGCGCTTGCCGCCTGCGGCAGCGGTATTGGCAGCGGCGACAGCGGCCTGTTCCGCCGCAACTCGACCGGCATCCCGAGCGACGCCCAGTTGCAAAACGCTCAGGCCGCCGACCAGCAGCGCGCCCTGCTTGCGGCAGACACCCCCAAGCGCTCGACCATCTGGGATCTGTTCAAGAACAACGCCGATCCCAACACCACGGTCGAGGTCAACAAGTATATCTGGAATGCGGCGCTGGACGTGCTGAACTTTTTGCCGATCGAATCGGTCGATCCCTTCACCGGGGTGATCGTCACCGGCTTTGGCACCCCGCCCGGCGGCGGACGGGCCTACCGCGCCACGATCTATGTGCAGGATCCGGCGCTGGATGCGCGATCACTGACGGTGGCGCTGGTGGCACGGGGCGGCGGTGTGGTCGCGGCGGAAACCCAGCACGCCATCGAAGACGCCATCCTGACCCGTGCGCGCCAGTTGCGCATCGCCGACAGCAGGCTGTAAGGCCGGGGCTCTGCCCCGGACCCCGGAATATTTGGGCAAAGGTGAAGGGGCATGGCCGCTCTGGACCTTGGCCGCCGGGTCGGTGTAATCGGGCGCGACGCTTGCGCGAAAGAGGCCCCCATGTCGCATTATGACCCCGCCCGAACCGAAGCCCGCTGGCAGGAAGCCTGGCAGGAGGCAGGCGTTTTTGTCGCGCGCCACGACCCGGCGCGCCCCAAGTATTATGTGCTCGAGATGTTCCCCTACCCGTCGGGGCGGATTCACATGGGGCATGTGCGCAACTATACCATGGGCGACGTGGTGGCGCGCACCAAGGCGCTGCAGGGCTACTCGGTGCTGCATCCGATGGGGTGGGATGCCTTCGGCATGCCGGCCGAGAATGCCGCCATCGAGCGCGGCGGGCACCCGAAAGACTGGACCTACGGCAACATCGCGGACATGCGCGCACAGATGAAGCCGCTTGGCCTCAGCATCGACTGGAGCCGCGAGTTTGCCACCTGCGATCCCGAATATTACGGCCAGCAGCAGGCGATGTTCATCGACATGCTGGCAGCAGGGCTGGTTTACCGCAAGGCGGCGGTGGTGAACTGGGACCCGGTCGATCACACCGTGCTGGCCAACGAGCAGGTGATCGACGGGCGCGGCTGGCGCTCGAACGCGGTGGTCGAGCGGCGCGAGCTGACGCAGTGGTTTTTCCGCATTTCCGACTATTCGGGCGAATTGCTGGCAGCGCTGGACGGGCTGACGCAGTGGCCCGAAAAGGTGCGGTTGATGCAGGCCAACTGGATCGGCAAGAGCCGCGGCTTGCAGTTTGCGTTCGAGACGGTGGGGGCACCGGCGGGGTTCGAGCGCTTCGAGGTCTATACCACCCGGCCCGACACGCTGCTGGGGGCATCGTTTGCGGCGATCAGCCCCGATCATCCGCTGGCCAGGGCGCTGGAGGCGGCAGACCCGGATGTGGCCGCCTTTGTGGCCGAGTGCAGGCGCGGCGGCACCACCGAGGCGGCGCTGGAAACCGCCGAGAAGCGCGGCTTCGACACCGGGATCACGGTCAGGCATCCGCTTGATCGAGGCTGCCAATTGCCGGTCTATATCGCCAACTTCGTGCTGATGGAGTATGGCACCGGCGCGATTTTCGGCTGCCCGGCGCATGACCAGCGCGACTTTGAATTTGCCACCAGATACGGCCTTGCGATCAACAGCGTGTTCGTGGCCGAAGGGGCGGCCGAGGCGGCGCTGACCGAAGCTTACGTGCCGATGAAATCGCAAGCCGTGCGCTATGTGCGCGGCTTTGCCGGGGCGCAGGTGCAGACCGGCGACGCTGCCGTGGCCACCGCCATAGCCCAGTGCGAATCGCTCGGGCTCGGCAAGGGCGTTACCAACTACCGGCTGCGCGACTGGGGCATCTCGCGCCAGCGCTACTGGGGCTGCCCGATCCCGGTGGTGCATTGCCCGGCTTGCGGCGTGGTGCCGGAAAAGAAGGAAAACCTGCCGGTCAGGCTGCCCGATGATGTGAGCTTCGATTCTCCCGGCAACCCGCTGGCGCACCACCCGACCTGGGCTGCGACCACCTGCCCGAAATGCGGGGCGGCGGCGCGGCGCGAAACCGACACCATGGACACCTTTGTCGATTCAAGCTGGTATTACGCCCGCTTCACCGCGCCCCATGCGGCGACGCCGACCGATCTGGCCGAAGCCGACTACTGGATGAATGTCGATCAATACATCGGCGGCATCGAGCATGCGATCCTGCACCTGCTCTACTCGCGTTTCTTCGCCCGCGCGATGCACAAGACCGGCCACCTGCCCGCCAAGGCAATCGAGCCGTTCAACGCGCTGTTCACCCAAGGCATGGTGACGCACGAGATTTATCAGACCCGCGACGCTGCCGGTCGCCCGGTCTATCACCTGCCCGAAGACGTGACCGACGGCAGGCTGGCCGACGGTCGGGCGGTCGAGGTCATCCCCTCGGCCAAGATGTCGAAATCGAAGAAGAACGTGGTCGATCCGATCAGCATCATCGCGGCCTTCGGGGCCGATACCGCGCGCTGGTTCGTGATGTCGGACAGCCCGCCCGAGCGCGATGTCGAATGGACCGCCGCCGGGGCCGAGGCCGCGTTCAAGTTCCTGGGCCGGGTCTGGCTGCTGGGTCAGCGCATCGCCATGATGCCCGCAGGCGCGCCCGGCGAAGGGGACACCGATCTGCTGCGCGCCACCCATCGCACCATCCACGACGTGACCCAGGGGATCGAGACCTTTGCCTTCAACAAGGCGATCGCGAAACTCTATGAATTCACCAACACCCTGGCGCGCGCCACTGCCAGCGCACCGGCGATGAAGGCGGCGGCGCGGGTGCTGGCGCAACTCATGTCGCCGATGGTGCCACATCTGGCCGAAGACCTGTGGGCGATGCTGGGCGGCGCGGGGCTGGTGGCGCAGGCGCGCTGGCCCAAGGCCGACCCGTTGCTGCTGACCCGCGATACCGTCACCCTGCCGATCCAGATCAACGGCAAGCGGCGGGCGGAAATCTGCGTGCCCAAGGATATGCCCGCATCCGAGGTTGAAAAGCTGGTGCTGGCGGATGAGGATGTGATCCGGTTCCTTGGCGGGGTCACGCCGAAGAAACTGATCGTGGTTCCGGGTCGCATCGTCAATGTCGTCATTTAACCGCCGCACCGTGCTGGGACTGCTGGCCGCCCCGCTGGTGGCCTGCACGTTCACTCCGGCCTACGGGCCGGGCGGGCCTGCCGCTGGCCTGCAAGGCACGATCCGGATCGCCGACCCCAGCGACAAGAACGGCTTCGATCTGGTGGGGCGGCTGGAAGACCGCCTTGGCCGCCCGCAAGCCCCGCGCTTTCAGCTTGGCTATACCATCACCACCACCGCCGTCGGGGTCGGGATCACGCCGCAGAACGCCATCACCCGCTACCACCTGACCGGCGCGGTGGACTGGGTGCTGAGCGATAACGCCGGCACCCACGTCACGGCTGGGCGGGTGGAAAGCTTTACCGCCTACTCGGCCACCGGCTCGACCGTGGCGGGGCTTGCCGCCGAGGAAGACGCCGCCCTGCGCCTGATGCGGATTCTGGCCGACCAGATCGTGACGCGGCTGCTGGCAACCGCAGGGCAGTGGGCGGCGGCATGAAGCTTGCGGGAGCCGAGGCCAGCCGTTATTTCGCCCGACCCGACCCCAAGCGCACCGGCCTGCTGATCTTTGGTGCGGATGCGATGCGGGTGGCGCTGCGCCGCCAGCAGGTGATTGCCGCCCTGATCGGGCCGCAGGGCGAGGCCGAGATGCGCCTTGCCCGGATTCCCGCCGGTGATCTGCGCAAGGATGCCGCCGCCCTGAGCGACGCGGCCCGCGCGCAGGGCTTTTTCCCCGGCCCGCGGGTGGCGTTTCTGGAAGATGCGACCGACGCGCTGGCACCCCAGATCGCCGCTGCCCTCAAGGACTGGCGTCCGGGCGACGCCACGCTCATCGTCACCGCCGGCAACCTGACCGGCAAATCGGCGCTGAAGAAACTGTTCGAGGATCACGGCAGCGCGGTCGCCATCGGCCTTTACGACGATCCGCCCTCGCGCGAGGAAATCGAGGCCACCCTGACCGCTGCCGGTCTGACCCGGATCAATCCCGATGCCCTGGCCGATCTTTCGGCCCTGGCGCGCGCGCTGGACCCCGGCGATTTCCGCCAGATGGTGGAAAAGATCGCACTTTACAAATGGGGCGACCCGACCCCGCTGACCCCGGCCGAGGTCGCCGCCTGCGCCCCCGCCACGATCGAGGCCGAGGTCGATGACGTGCTGCACGCCGTGGCCGAACGCCGCCTGAACGCGGTCGGCCCGCTGCTGCGCCGCCTTGAGGGCCAGGGCGTGACTCCGGTCGCGCTGTGCATCGGCGCGCTGCGCCACTTTCGCACCCTGCACGCCGCCAGCGCCGACCCCGCCGGGGCCGCTTCGGGCATGGCACGGCTGCGCCCGCCGGTGTTCGGCCCGCGCCGCGAGCGGATGCTGGCCGAGTTGCGGGGCTGGCCGCTGCGCGATCTGGAAACCGCGCTTGGCCTGCTGGTCGAGACCGATCTCACGCTGCGCTCAAGCAGCCGCGCCCCCGCCATGGCGGTGATCGAGCGCGCCCTGCTGCGCCTTGCCATGATGCGGCGCTAAGCGATGGCCCTCGATCCCGTGACGCGGCACCGCCTTCGCCGCATCCTGCGCGCCCTTGGCCCCGCGGTGGCCCGCCCACCCCGGCGCGAGGTCATGCGCGCCGCACTCGGCACCGGGCTTGGCATCGCCAGCCTCGCCACCTTTGCCCGTTTTGCCCTGCCCGCCAACCCGGCGCTGCCGCTGGCCGACCTGCCCCTGCTTGCCCCGCTGGCCGCGACCGCGTTTCTGATCTTCAGCGTGCCCAACAGCCCGCTGGCGCAACCCTGGTCGGTGATCATCGGCAATACCTTCTCGGCGCTGATCGGCATCGCGGTGGTGACGCTGGTGCCCCAACCCATTCTGGCCGGCGGCGTGGCGATCGGACTGGCCGTCGCGGTGATGATGCTGGCGCGCGCGATGCACCCGCCGGGTGCCGCGATGGCGCTGGCGATGGTGCTGGGTGACGACAGCGTCCGTGCTGCGGGTTTTGGCTTTGCCCTCTCGCCGATCATGGTGGCAAGCGTTCTGCTGGTGGCACTGGCCACGCTTTACAACCGCGCCACCGGGCGGGTCTATCCGTTCCGCCAGCCCACCGATCGCAGCCCGCAGGGCACCGCCGACCGCGCTCCGGGCCGCCGCCTTGGCCTTTCCGCCGATGATCTGTCAGCCATCCTGCAACGCCTGAACCTGGCCGCCAACATCGGGCCGGAAGACCTTGCCCGGCTGATCGGGGCGGCTGAGGCCGAGGCCACTGCCCGCCGCTTTGGCGGCCTGACCTGTGCCGATCTGATGTCGCGCGATCTGGTGACGATCGGCCCGGATGCCGACATCGACACGATGACAAAACTGTTCCGGCTGCACCGCGTCAAGTCGCTGCCGGTGATCGCCGCCGACAGCACTTTCCTTGGCCTGGTGCGTGCCATCGATCTGGTGGCGGCGCAGGATCGCGCCGGTGCCGCAACCGGCACGGCGGCAGCGCTCCTGGACGGTGCGGTGCCGACCCTTGCCCCCGACAGCCCGCTGGCGCCGCTGGTCGCGCTGATGGCCGACGCGCACCAGCAGGTGGTTCCGGTGGTCAGTCACGGGCGGCTGCTTGGCCTTGCCACCCGATCCGATCTGATTGCCGGACTTGCACATACCCTGCGCTCGGGCTGACCCCGGCGGCAGCGCATCACCGGCTTGCGCCCGCTCATCGCAACGGGCAGGTTGCCAGCCACCCCGTCCGGAGCCGCCATGGCCTTCACCCTGCGCCAGTTGCAGTTCTTCACCGCCGCCGCCGAGCAAGGCAGCGTGTCCGGTGCCGCCCGCGCCCTGTCGATCTCGCAGTCCTCGGTCACCGAGGCGATCCGCGCCCTTGAAGACGATCTGGGCGTCACCCTGTTCGAGCGCCTGCCGCGCGGGCTTGAGATCACCCAGAAGGGTGCCGCCTTCCTGCGCCATGCGCGCCAGATTCTGGCCGATGTCGCCACCGCCCGCACCGCCTTTCGCGACGATGCCGAACAGGCCACCGGTCGGCTGTCGCTGGGCGTCACCTCGCTGGTGGCGGGCTATGTGCTGTCCGACATCCTGTCGCGCTTTCGCCGTGCCTTCCCCCAGGTCGAACTGAACGTGATCGAAGACAATGGCGATTACCTGCAACACCTGCTGATCGGGGGCGAGCTGGATGTCGCGGTGCTGCTGACCTCGTCGGTCAAGGACCGCATGGCGCTGCATGTCGAAACCCTGCTGGTCTCGCCCTACCGGCTGTGGCTGCCGCTGGCGCACCCGCTGGCGGCGCAAACCGCAATCAGCCTTGACGAACTGGCAGGCCAGCCGCTGATCCAGTTGATGGTGGACGAGATCGAGGATTCGACCCGCCGCCTGATGCAGGCGCTGGCCGTCAAACCTCAGATCGCCTTCCGCACCCGCTCGGTCGAGGCGGTGCGCTCGCTGGTCGCCACCGGCGCGGGCCTCGCGATCCTGCCCTCGCTGGTCTATCGTCCATGGTCGCTGGAAGGCGACCGCATCGAGATCCGCGATGTCTCGGGCGATCTGCCCTCGGTTCAGGTCGGGCTGGCCTGGCGCAAGGGCGCGCCGCTCAGCCCGCCCGCCCTCAACTTCATCCGCTCGGCGCAAAGCGCCATCCCGACGCGCTGACCCCCGGCTTTCTCACGGACCAAATATCCTCGCCGAAGGCATCCGCCGGTGCCGCAACCCCGCGCCTGGGCGACCAGACATATCGACAAAACCGATACCAGCTTTCTGCGTTTTGATATTGCGAAACCTCATCCCGCGACCCTAGGCTTTCGCCACAAGTATGTGCCGACGAAACCAAGAGGGAGCCACACCATGACGACGCTGAAACTGACGGGCACCACCGCCCTTGCCTTGCTGTTGGCCATTGCCCCGGCCAGCGCCCAGATCACCAGCCTCGGGGCCGGGGAAGGTCAACTGAACATCGTGGCCTGGCCGGGCTATGTCGAGCGCGGCGAGACCGATGCCGCCTACGACTGGGTGACCAAATTCGAGGCCGCCTCGGGCTGCAAGGTCAACGTGAAAACCGCCAACACCAGCGACGAGATGGTGGCCCTGATGAACGAGGGCGGGTTCGATCTGGTCACCGCTTCGGGCGACGCCTCGCTGCGGCTGGTGGCGGGCAAGCGGGTGCAGGCGATCAACACCGACCTGATTCCGTCGTGGGCCAAGGTCGATGACCGGCTGAAGGATGCGCCGTGGTTCACGGTCGGCGGGGTCCATTACGGCGTGCCCTACCAGTGGGGGCCGAACGTGCTGATGTATAACACCGACGCCTTCAAGGGTGCCGCGCCGACCTCGTGGGACGTGGTGTTTTCCGAGATGACCCTGCCCGACGGCCAATCCAACAAGGGGCGGGTGCAGGCCTATGACGGCCCGATCCATATCGCCGATGCCGCACTTTACCTGATGACCCATAACCCCGACCTCAAGATCACCTCGCCCTACGAGCTGAACGAGGATCAATACAAGGCCGCGCTCGATCTGCTGCGGGTCCAGCGCACCCTGACCTCGCGCTACTGGCACGATGCCTACATCCAGATGGACGACTTCAAGAACGAAGGCGTGGTGGCCTCGGGAAGTTGGCCGTTCCAGGTCAACCTGTTGGCCTCCGAGGGCCTGCCGATCGCTTCGGTGATCCCGGCCGAAGGGGCCACCGGCTGGGCCGATACCACCATGCTCGAGGCCGACGCCGCCCACCCCAACTGCGCCTACCTGTGGATGGAACATACCCTCGCCTCGAACCTGCAATCCGACCTCTCGGTGTGGTTCGGCTCGAACCCGGTGGTGCCCGCCGCCTGCAGCGATGGCTCGGGGATGCAGACCGCCGAAGGCTGCACCGCCAACGGCATGGATGATTTTGCCAAGATCAGGTTCTGGACCACGCCAACCGCCAATTGCGCGCAGGGCGAAGGGGCCTGCGTGCCCTACTACCGCTGGGTCAGCGACTATATCGGGGTGATCGGCGGGCGCTGATCAAGCACCCCTCTGCCTGCATGACCTACGGGGGGTGGCCTGCGCGCAAACGGCCGCCCCCATTCATCCGATACCTCCCCCGAGGGGAGCAGAGAGTCCTGTCCCGATGATCCCTGCCGTCGAATTCGCCGCCGTCTCGCGCCACTTCGGCCCCATCCACGCGGTGGACGCCGTTGACCTGACCATCGCCGAAGGCTCGTTCTTCGCCATGCTCGGCCCCTCGGGCTCGGGCAAGACCACCTGCCTGCGGCTGATCTCGGGGTTCGAGAAACCGACCCACGGCGCAATCCGCATCTTCGGGCAGGATGTCTCGAACACCCCGCCCAATCGGCGCAACGTCAACACGGTGTTTCAGGATTACGCCCTGTTCCCGCACATGAACGTGCGCGACAACGTGGCTTATGGCCTGATGGTCAAGGGCATCCCGCGCACGCCACGCTACGCCAAGGCGGAAGAGCTGCTGGCGCTGGTCAAGCTCGACGGTTTCGGCGACCGCAAACCCGGCCAGCTTTCCGGCGGCCAGCGCCAGCGCGTGGCGCTGGCCCGCGCCCTGGTGGGCGAGCCGCGCGTGCTGCTGCTGGACGAGCCGCTTGGCGCGCTTGATCTCAAGCTGCGCGAAGCGATGCAGGACGAACTCAAGACCCTGCAACGCCGCCTTGGCATCACCTTCGTTTTCGTCACCCACGATCAAAGCGAGGCCCTGAGCATGGCCGACACCCTTGCCGTCTTCAACCAGGGCCGGATCGCCCAGATCGGCACCCCGTCCCAGATCTATGACCAGCCCCGCACCCGGTTCGTCGCCGATTTCGTCGGCTCTTCCAACGTCCTGCCCCCGGCGCTGACCCAAAGCCTCGGCGGCCCCGCCCAGTGGTCCAGCCTGCGCCCCGAAGCGCTGCACCTCGCCCCCCTCGCCGGCGCAGCCCTGACCGGCACCGTGACCTCGCTGCGCTACCTCGGTGCCGGCACCCGGGTCCAGATCGCCACCGGCGGCACCGAGATCGGGGTGCTGGTGCCAGCCGGTCAGCCGCTGCCCGAGCCCGGCAGCCAGACCGGCCTTGGCTTCGACACCCGCGCCCTGCACATCATGGAGGGCGCATGACCGCCCGCCCCGCCATCCTGCCCGACTGCGGCATTGCCGACCGCCTGAGCGCGCTGTTCTGGCGCAGGCCGGGCCTGCTGCTGGCACTGCTGATCGCCCCGCCGCTCATCTGGCTGGGGGTGATCTACCTTGGCGCGCTGGCGGCGCTGCTGGTGCAGAGCTTTTATTCGATCGACGAGTTTTCCGGCCTGGTGGTGCGCGACTTCACCCTCAAGACCTACGCCGAACTGCTGCGGCCCTCGAACTTCGACATCATCCTTCGCACCCTGATGATGTCTGCCGCCGTTACCCTGGCCGCGGCAATCCTGGCCTTTCCGATCGCCTATTTCGCCGCCCGCTACGCGCGCGGGCGCTGGAAGGCGGTGTTCTACCTCGGGATCATGCTGCCGCTGTGGTCGAGCTAC
>Ga0210022_1001712_pt1 | contig 14313 bp, 11 predicted proteins | sample CryGeymeta201520_FD_183984 | JGI IMG/M metagenome (GOLD analysis project Ga0210022, IMG submission 183984) | Groundwater microbial communities from Crystal Geyser aquifers in Utah, USA - Crystal Geyser metaG 2015-20 (SPAdes) (version 2) | ecosystem: Environmental > Aquatic > Deep subsurface >... | reverse complement strand
TCAGGAGGACCTTCGCCCTCCCACCGAGCCAAAGCGCCGCAACGTGGCTCAGGAGGACCTTCGCCCTCCCGCCGAGCCAAAGCGCCGCAACGTGGCTCAGGAGGACCTTCGCCCTCCCGCCGAGCCGGTGGCTACTGCGCCGGCACGGTGTTGTAGCTGGCGGTGCCGATGGAGACACGGGCGGAGGCTATGTCTTCGGCTTCGGCTTGTGCTCCTCGGAGAAGCCCTCGCTTGCAGTAAGCGCTGTAGAACTGGCGCCAGGGGTTCTGGTTGGTGGCGAGATCATCGAGGCGGTCCTGCGAAACGAGGGCGAACAGCTCGCAGTCTCCAATCGGCTCGACGATGCGGATCCGGGTGCCCACCGGGGGCAAGGTGGCGGCGCCCTTTGACCAGCGTCGGCTTTTGTCCTCGTCTTTGAAGGGATAGAGGATCGAGAAGTCCTGGCCGCCGACCGTGCTGGCGAGGTAGAGGTAGCCGTCGAAGGGTAGCTCGACGCTGACCCGCATGACATCGCCGATCTTGTACTGGGCGGTGTCGCAGGTGAGCCGCACGGCGTTTCCGGTGCCCCCTCCGCCGCCGGGACGGAACACAACGGCTGTGGGGTCGCCGGTAAGTTCGGGAATCTGCTTGCCGCCGCTTCGGTTCTTGACGGCGTCGCGGACCATGGGGAAGACATCGCCCCACCGAAGGCCGCTTTCCGCCTGCTTGCGGATCTGGGCGCACGCCTCGTAGGTCAGCATCCCCCGGTAGTTCCCGTCAATGGGACCCTCGTACGACTTGGTGTCGGCACTGCACCCCGACAGCAGCATCCAGGTCGGCCCGTCGGAACGGTCATCCTCTGCCACTGCGCCGCGGACGTCGACGAGGCTGTTTGCAGGGATTGTCGCGGTCCGCAGGTCCGCCGGTTCTTCTCCCCGCGTTCTCTCCAACTCGAGGTACTTCACCTTGGCCCCGGTCGGGGCGCCGATCTGAACGCCCCGACCACGAGTCAATGTGCCGCTGTGGCAGGAATCGGAGATGATCTGGAAGCTGGCGCCTTTGCGGTTGAGCGTCTCCAACCACTGCCCGATCTCGTCATCGAGGACCAGGCCGAGCGACTCGCCATACCCGGTATCGTAGCAGCAGAGGACTTCGTCCTTGCCGTCCTGCTCGTCGCCGTTGCGGTCAGTTACCTGGCCGCCGTGACCGGAGAAGAAGAGGACGACGAGGTCGCCGGATTGCGCCTTGCCAATGAGCGACTCCAGCTCCTTGACCACGTTGCTGCGCGTGGCCCGGTCGTCCAGGAGCGAGCGGACTTCGGGGATCACGGTGCCGAAGTTGGCTCGGATCAGCTTGGTGAGGTCCTCGACGTCAAGGGCGGGGCCTGCGAGGTTGTTGTCAGGGTTCTGGTACCTGGCTACGCCGACTGCCAGCAGGTAGCCTTTGGCGGCGGCCGGGGGGCATGGGAGCGCCACGGTCGAAGCGAGAGCGAGCGCCGAGAAGAGAGTACGGAATCTGTTCATGGAAGCAATCCTCCGGGTGTTGGTAGACCGGGGCGCCGTGACGGCGCCCCGGTTGCTGGTCAGTGAACGCGATAGTCGGCCGCGCCGGCGCTGCCGCCGAGGCGAGTCAGGGCGGGGTCGCCGCTCTGACCGCCGCCACCGCCGATGACAACGGCCTTGTCCCCGCGCAACGCCTGCCGGAGTTGGGTAACCTGGCTGATCTGGTCCCACTGGGTCCGGAACTGCGCCGGCACTTTGCCTTTGGGGAACACCAGCGCATACGCCCGTTGGGGGCCGCGCGGCTCACCGGCGTAGAGCGACTCCGACTGACCTGCATTCTCCAGTGCGGGGTCGGGGAAGACGCGCAGTTGATTGGGCGTCAGTTCGTTGTTCGGCTCATTTGCCCGCGGCAGCAGCCGCGAGACGACGCCGATGGGGTCCACCGACACGAGAAACACTTCGCTCGGCTGGGGGGCTTTGAGCTCCAGGTGCATCGGGTCGCCCACGCGCAGGTCAGCATCGGGCATGGTCACCGCGACCCCAGGCTTCCGCCCCGGTTCGCCGGCGGAGAACAGCCCGAGGTCGGCTTCGAGAGCGATCACCTGAATCCAGGGCGTGAGCTTGTCGATCAGCACCGCGGTGGAGAGCTCCGACAGACTCCACCCCTGCCACAGGGGCGCATTCTTCCGGTCGAGGCAAGTGGCGCTGTAGCCGCGGGCGTCTCGGGTGAGGGAAAGACGGACCGTGCCCTGGAAGGAGGCGGGCTCCAGCCCGGCGTCGCGGGCGAGCGCCCCCAACCGGTCGCGAAGCAGCCTGGCTTCCTGCTGGTCGATCCGCCCATCAGGCTCGATGGAGAGGGTGACCTTCTTGGGCGGCTCTGTGTTGCCCCCCAAGCGGGTCCAGACTTCCGTGCCCTGCGCCATCGCCGGCGCCTCACCGAGCCAACGCGCCGTGCTCATGTGGGCGCCCGTGAGGACCACCACCGCGCTGCCCCCGGGGTTGGCGTTCTGCTGGGCCTCCGAAAGCGAGGCGAACACTTTCAGGGTCATGCCCACCTGGATCTTCTCATTGGTCCCTGCCGTGATGGCAAGCCCGTCTTCGCGCACGATCGCTTTTACGATCGGACCGCCGGCGCCCCCGATCACCACTTGCTTGGACTTCTCCGCCCGAACTGGTTGACCTACCAACAGGACTGCCGCCCACGCGGAAGCGGCCACGAAGGCGGGGTAACGAATCTGTCGAACGCAACTGCTGGATCTGGTCTTCATCTGTGCTGAATCCTCCGAATTGGTTTGGTTAGGTCTCCTGCGAACGCATTGTTCCGGGGAGGGCGAGGCTCCCGCCGAGCCGATATGCGGGGCCGGCTGGCTCAGGGGGGACCTTCGCCCTCCCGGGGAGGGCGAGGCTCCCGCCGAGCCGATATGCGGGGCCGGCTGGCTCAGGGGGACCTTCGCCCTCCCGGACTACCTCCCGGCGGGGGAACCGGACGCGCCGGCGGTCATCGCGCGAAAGGCTCCGGGGAGGCTAATCGCGCCTTTTTCCATCATCAAAGGCTCTTTGCCTGCGACTTGAGCCATCACCTCCAATTGCGATCGGGTGCCGTTCTGGCGGGTCACGTCGAATCTGAGCCGATAGCGGCCGCCGGGGAAGGCGCCGCCGTCAACTCGAACTACGAAGAAATCGGCTTCCGACACCGTTTGGTCGAGTTCGGCGGGGGGGAAGTCCGTTCCACCGGGACCGGTGCACAGAAATGAGGAGACCCGGACCGGCTCGCTGAACCGCACTTTGAACACCTGGTAGCAGAGGAAGTCGAACCGGGGATCGCGCTGCTGCCGGGTCGAGACTACGGCCGCCGACAGGGTGCCGGGCGAGGGGGGAGCGGGCTCTGTGCGGTCGGTGGCGACGTAGGCCTGTCGGGTGAGCTTCACCAGCGTGCCCTGCTCGATCCACACTCGGCCTTTGTCACCCCAGTCCGTGCCCCACGAGTTCTGGAGCAGGTACGCGGTGCGGTTGCGGTCATAGCCCACGAGGGCGATGGCGTGGTATCCCAAGAGGTTACCCGCTTGTCCTTGCAGAACCTGGCTGCCCTTGAACCGATAGAAGTTGTCATAGACCTCGATGCCGAGCATCACTGCTTGACCCTGTGCCAGGTGACCCTGGAAGGTGGCGTCGTCGATCCTGTCGAGCTTCGCCCAACTCAGGAGGCGGTACTGTTGCGCCTCTGTCCGTGCCGCCTGACTGGGCTGGGTTCGGTAGTCGCGGTCGGAATACGGCATGGTGGCGAGACTAACGCAGCCCTGCTCGGTCAGCAAGTTCAGGGCGTCGTGGATGCAGGAGCCCGCGTCCACGCCCCCGTTGATCTGGTTGTAGAGGTAGGCGGGGCTGAAGAGGTGGCGCGAGTCGCTCAGACCCCAACGGCGCTCCTGTTCCTCCTGGTAGGACTTGAGGGCAAACCCGGTCGCCCAAGCAGTGCAGGATCCCTGTCGGCCCTGGCTGGCTGGCGTCGGCAGGTCGTTTGTGAGCACCACCGTGTCCGGCGTCGCCGCCTTGGGGGGAAGGGCGGGGATGAAGCGGCTGTAAACCTCGTCCGGGGCGAGGCGGAGCCCCAGGCGGTGCTCGCCCGGCTGTGCAGGGCAAAGCGAGGCTGCCCAAATCACTGTCGCCAACCCCGCACGGAGTACGGTGCTGCACCGGCGTACCCAGACTGACTTCACATTGGTTCCCTGCATGGCAACACTCCCGACTGGCCCGGCACCGTTGGACTCCGGCGTCCATACCACGGTAGTGCGCGCCGTACGCTGGTGCCAAGCAACGAGAACAACCACACTACCCTTCACGCCTGACAGCCCATCTGTAGGAGAGAATCCTGCGGGGCGCTGTGGCAGAGGGCGGCAGTATTATAGCGTCGCACAGACGCATTGTCAAAGGGGAGCCGGCCGTTCGGAGCGGAAGATCCTCAAGGAGTGGGAGTTTTGAGCGGCGAAGCGTTCCTTCACAACCTCCGAATTCGGAGCCAAATTCAGACTTACTGAAAGGAGCCACGACCATGGGCTTGACCGCGACAATCCAGCCGGTGAGTGTCCTGAAGTCCAAGTCGGCCGAGCTGATTCGCCATGCTCGCGACACCGGCGACCCGATCATCATCACCCAGAACGGGCGGGCGACGGCGGTGCTTCAGGGGTTCGAAGCGTACAAGCGTCAGCAGGAGCGCCTGGTGATGCTGAAGCTGCTCACGCAAGGCGGGGAAGACTACGAGAAGGGCCGAACGGCAACGCACGCCCAAGCCATGAAGCGTTTCGAGAAGAAGCTCCAGGAGCTCAAAACCCGTGAGTAGATACCGGCTCACCTGGACCGAGGTGGCCCAGCGCGGCGTGGAGGGCATCTTCGACTACGTTGCCGAGCGCGACAACCTCGACACGGCAATGGCGCTGTGCGAGCGCTTGAGAGCCGCGGCCAGCACGCTGGAGACAATGCCGGAACGCTGTCGTGTTGTGCCAGAGCTGCGGGTCTTGGGGACAACGGAATTCCGCGAGTTGATCCTCAAACCGTTCCACATCCCCTTCCGGCTGCGCCCCGGGGAAGTTGTTATCGTCGGGGTCCTCGATGGTCGCCGCAAGCTGGACGAGATCCTGCTGGAACGGGCGCTGTACGCGTGATGGCCGCACGCTGCCTCTGCAAGTCACCCTACAGACTTCGGTGCTTTCTCGAACCGGACGGACGCAGGCGTTTGTGCACTGGGGTCCAACCTACCCGCGTGGCAAGCCCGGAGGCAGCCCACCCCCCCTCACTCGATCCCCAACTCCACCTCATCCAGGTAGAACACCCCATCCACGTCATCGCTTGCCGAGACCCCCAGCCAACTGAGTTCGCCGAACGTCTGGTGACGGAAGGGCAGCCGCTGGGTTTGCCTCTCTCCCCGGTACTCGGTGACCAGCGAGTACTCCTTCGGCGCCTCCGCGCCAAGCTCGAACGCAATCTCGAGGTGGCACCAGGTTCCGGGTTCGGCGGTCAGCACCGTCTTCCCGTTCGCCTCGACGTTGCCGTCTTTGCCGAAACGGATCGACGGACCGACGTCGTTGGTGGAGCCTGCGCCGCGGAACTCAACGTAGAAGGGGGCGGGGTCGCCTTTGTGCTGCATGGCGTCGAAGCAGAAGGTGATCGTGCCTTCGCTGAGCTTCTTGGGGGCGAGGTGAATGTACGGGTAGAAGGGCTTCTTCAGTCCTTTGCGGTCGGTGCACTTGTACGACTTCTGCCCCACTGAGGCGGCTTCGCTGGTGACGGCGAAGGTGGCGTCGCCTTCCTTCGCCAAGCGGAAGGTCGAGGGCTCGTAGCCGTCGGGCAGGTCCTCGAAGTCGAGGCGGAAGGCAATCAGTTTGGCGAGGTCCTCGGGCGTCCAGACGGCCGAAGAGGTGCGCGGGGTGTACTTCTCCGGCAGCTTGCGCCAGGTTTCGTCGCCGTACAGCCCTGCCTTCTTGATCTCGTCGTCAAAGGGCACGAACCCTACGCCCTTGGTTGCCGCGGCGGCGGGCTTGAGCGAGAAGTCGTAGCGCGCCGGATCGACGAAGCCAGGGTCGCCGACGACGGAGCCTTGGTCCAGACCCTGTGCCTGCCATTCCGCGAAGCTTTTTCCGGCGAAGGCTACGTCCGTGCCGGTGGCAAGGCTGAAATAGAGGTTGTCGTGCAGCACCGGCGGCTTGAGACCGGGTTCCCAGGCATTCCGCAGAGCAACTGCGTCGTTGGCGACGTATACGTTCCGGTATGTCTCGCAGTAGTTGGCGCGCCACTGGTCGTTCAGGCCGCCGCGGAAGAACAGCCCATCCCGGGCGAAGGCGCCGATGTTGTTGCGGAAGGTGTTGTCCATCCCCTTGTGCTGGAAGTAGGCGAACCAGTCGACGTTGTAGACGAGGTTGTTCTCCACCAGCGCGCCGCGGGACTGCTCGTCCAGGTAGACGCCGGCGTAGCCGCAAATGTAGGGGTAGGCGACGGTATCGTGGATGAGGTTGTGGTGGATGTGCGTGTCCAGCGGACCGAACTCGTAGACGCCGCCGGCGTCAGTGTGATAGCGAAGCCCGAGGTGGTGCAGGTGGTTGTAGGCCACCACGTTGCCGTGGGAGTACGTCTCGCCCTTCCAGTTCCAGCGCGCGTCGAGCCCGATGGCGTCCCAGTGGGTGTCGGTGATTTCGTTGTGGGTGAGCTGCGTGAGCGAGGCGAACCGGTTGACGATGCCGTAGCAACCGTGCCAGAGCGTGCCCAGGCGATGGATGAAGTTGTTGTCGATGACGTTCGCGAGGACCTCCCGCTCGGAGTGCCAGTCCTCCCCGGACGCGGGGGCACGGTCGCCCAACAGACGGTTGAGATCGGTCACGCCAAGCTGCATCGCACCGGCACCGACGTCCCAGATATGGCAGTGCTCGACGCGATTGTCGCGGCAGCCATCGGCGAGTTCTATGGCGTATTCGCCGACCTGCGCGATCTCGCAGTTGACGAAGGCGGAGGACCGCAGCCCCTGGGCGTAGATCGCTGCATCGAGGAACATGTGCCCCTGGCGGTACATGCCGTTGTACCGGTCCAGGTCACCGTCCACGTGCCGAAAGTCCAGGTCGCGGAACTGGAGGTGCTCGACGAATCCGCCGCCGGAGACATCGCCAAGGAACTCCACCAGGCGCGACTTCACCGTCGGCGCGACCACCTCTGCCGTCGCCAGGTCTTCCCCCGGCAATGGGTAGTAGTACAGCACGCCCGTGTGCTGGTTCAAGTACCATTCGCCGGGTTGGTCCAACGCCTCGAACACGTTGGACACGTAGTAGCGGAAGTGTTGCTCCCACGCGTCCACCGCTCGCGTGTGCGAGCTATGGAACCGGACCACGCGCCGGTCGGGCAGCACTTCCTCGATCCTGTGGAGCGTCGGGGTCCAGGAGCACAGCAGCACGAGGTCCGCGTCGTTCAGGTTGCTCCACGAAGCGTCAATGTCGCCCGGTCGGTACCGGAACGCCTGCCGCTCATCCTCGCCGGGCGCGCGCTCTTCCGCCCGAAACACCTTCTCGCCCCAGTTCGGCGTGCGCGCCCGCTCGCGCGACCTGCCATTGACGTAGAGCGAGTTGAACACCCACTTGCCCTCGCGCGCTTCCGGTACAGGCGTCTCGAGATAGGGCTTACCCGGCGACTGCCGCCAGAGGCCGGCAATCCGGCGCCCGCCGCTGAGCACCGCGCGCTCACCCGGGTAGGACGCATAGGTGACCGGGGAGGTCGCTGTGCCCGAGTCCTCCGGCCGGAAGGTGAGCTTCTCCGTCAGCTCGTAAGTGCCGCCGCGCAGGAACACAGTGACGCCCCCGGCGGGATGCCGCAACTCGCGCACGGCCTGCATCGCGCGCAAGAGCGTCCGAAACGGTTGCTGCTTCGTGCCGACGTTGCCGTCATCGCCCCGCGGCGAGACGAACAGCTCGCGCGGCGCGGCCGAGACACTCAGGCACGTTGAGGCGGCAAGCAACGAGGGCAGGGTCAGACCCGAGCGGGCGAACAGCCGCTTGGGGAGGGCGTGGACAGTGGGCGTTACTGACTTTGTGGCGTTCATGGGTTGGAGTATACTGCACGCACCACCGTCTGTGCAGGAGCGAACGCCCATGGCATTCCCCGAACACGATACGGACCTGATTCGTCGGCTGGCTGCCCGCGTCGCCGAGATCGCGGCACTGCCGATCCAGCGAGCGCGAATCGACCTCTGGAAGCGCCTGAACCGGCTGGAGCGGGTCCGCCCGCCGATCCACGTGCAGGCGCTCGATGCCAACATCTGGGAGGAGCTGATCCCGCCCGACACCTTGGAGGCTACCGATGCGTTCTGCCGCGGGCAGGAGTTGGAGCTGCGGAAGCGGCTCTACTGCTTCGAGCGCTTTGCTGACGACCGCGTGACCGACGACGTAGTCGTGTGCCCGATCGCGGTCGCCGGCGACATCCAGAGCATCGGGTTCGGGATGAAGCGCGAGGTCGACCGACCCGGGTTCCGCGACGGCGCCTACGCGATGAAGAACGTGCTGGAAAACGAGGCCGACGTCGAGAAGATCGTGATGGCGCCGCAACTCTCGGTTGACTGGGACGACACGGAGCGCCGGTACCAGCAGCTCTGCGAGCTGTACGAGGGTGTCCTCCGCGTCGAGAAGCGGGGCCCCGACTTCTTCTGGTTTGCGCCGATGGATACGTTCATTCAGTGGCGCAGCATCGAGCAGATGTTCATGGACCTGGTCGAGCGCCCGGCGTGGGTCCACACCGCCCTGGAGCGGATCACTGCTGGCTGGCTCAGCAACCTGGAGCAGTTGGAGGCGCTCGGCGCGCTGTCGTTGGGAAACGGCAACACGCGCCTCGGCTCCGGCGGCTACGGCTGGACCGACGAGCTGCCGCAGCCCGACTTCGAGGGCGAGCACGTGCGACTGAAAGACCTGTGGGCGCGGGCCGCTACGCAGATCTTCACCGACGGCGTCTCGCCGGCGATGCACGACGAGTTCGCCATTCAGTACGAGAAGCGACTCCTGGAGCGGTTCGGCTTGAGCTGCTACGGCTGCTGCGAGCCGTTGCACAACAAGATGCACGTGGTGCGGAAGATCGGCACCCTCCGCCGCGTCTCCATGAGCCCGTGGGTGGACCTCGAGAAGGCCGCCGCCGAGGTCGGCAGGGACTACATCTACACCCACAAACCCAACCCGACCATCGTGAGCATGGAAGGCTGGGACCCTGAGCTGGCTCGAGCAGAGCTTCGCGACGCCTTCGAGAAGACGCGAGACAATGTCGTCGAGGTGAACCTGCAAGATCTGCACACGGTGCGCAGAGAGCCGCACCGGTTGGCCGAATGGACGCGGATTGCCGTGGAGTTGGCGGAGGAGTATGCGTGAGGCTCTGCGGAGACCGCGAGCGGCAGGCTCAGCTTGGCACGTAGACCCCAGCCTCTGTCACCACAACGTCCATCGGCACATCGTGCGCGTCGCGAGGAAGGCCGGGAACGAGTTGCTCCTCGTAGGCCAGCGCGATGGCTGTGATCCTGTGCCGGGCCAGGAACCGGTCGAAGTGCCCTCGTCCGTAGCCCAAGCGGTGTCCCGTCTGTGGGTCGAATGCCAGCCCCAGTATGCAAGCGCAGTCCAGCGTTGCATCGAGGTCTTGGTCCCGCAGGGCAGGCGCGGACACGGCGGGTTGCCGAAGGCCGAACGAGAGGGTCTGCAGGTCGCACGGGTAGGGGTGAACGGTCATCGGGTCATCCCCCGGCCCGCACCGAGGGACGTAGACCGCCCGGCGGCCTTCCTGCACCAGGGCGTCGACCAGCGGCCAAGTGTTCACCTCGGGTCCAAACGACAGGCACGTGAACACATGCCTGCCTTGCGCGAATGCCGGCACAGCTCGGAGCTGTTCCCAGATGGCGGCCGATCGCCGTTCGCGTTCCTCAGCGGGGAGTCCCGCCAGCCGGTCCTTCATTAGCTCCCGAAGTTGCGCTTTGTCGTGCCGTGCCACTTCCCGGCGAGGGTCGCTCATGCTTCTCGCCTTCCTTGTTTCAGCAACGCCGCCGGCTGGATCGCGCCGGAACCGAATCGCTCCCGGATCACGTCGGCGACCTCCTCAACCGACCGCCGCCGCGTCTCGTCGTCCGCAAAGAGATGCAGTTGCGCGTCGGCAGCCTCATCGATGAGATTGGCTCCGGTCACGCCGATCAGTCGCACCTTCTTGCGCGTCCGCGACGCCAACAGCAGTCGCCAGGCCACTTCGAAGAGCACTGCGCCGGTGGCCGTTGGCTCGGCGACTGTCTCGCTCCGGGTGATGGTGTTGAAGCTCTCATCGCGGAGCTTCAGCACGACGGTCCGGGCGCGCTTCCGGCTGCGGCGCAGGCGCGTGGCGACCTGGTGGGACAAGTCCAGCAGCGTCAACCGCAGGTGCGCCAAGTCGGCCACATCCTGTGCAAACGTCGTCTCATGCCCAAGCGACTTCGCTTCGCTCTCGGTGACCACCGGCCGGTCGTCGCGGCCGAGGGCCAGTTCGTGGAGCCCTTCGCCCACTGCGCCGAAGTAGTGGCTGAGCGCCTCGACCGGATAGACTGCGAGCTCCCCGATGGTGCGGACACCGAGCGACTCCAGCTTCTTTTCCGTCGCCGGTCCCACGCCCCAGAGCCGCGAGAGCGGCAACGGCGCCAGGAACTCCGCCTCCTTGCCGTGCGCGACAACCGTCAAGCCGTCCGGCTTCTCGAGATCAGACGCCACCTTCGCCAGGAACTTGTTGGGTGCAGCGCCGACCGAGCCGGTGAGACCGAACTCGTCCCGCGTGCGGCGTTTGATCTGCCCCGCAATGGTCACCGCGTCCCCGAACAGCTTCTCGCTCCCGGTCACGTCCAGGAACGCCTCGTCCACCGAGAGCGGCTCCACCAGCGGAGTGAAGGAGTGAAGCAGCTCCATGAGTTGTCCGGACACCTCGTGGTAGCGCTGCATCCGCACCGGCAAGAAGACGCCTTGCGGGCACAGCCGCCGTGCAGTGACTGCTGGCATGGCAGACCGCACCCCGAACTTCCGCGCCTCATACGACGCCGCGCTCACTACCCCCCGCCCTTCGGCGCTGCCACCGACGATCACCGGCTTCCCGCGCAGTTCCGGGCGATCGCGCTGCTCGATGGCGGCGTAGAAGGCGTCCATATCGACGTGGAGGATATCGCGACGGGTCATGAGAAGTGCTCGGCACAGGAGTCCCGACATTATAGCAGTCGCCCCTCTCACGGCGCGTCCGTCGCTGCTTCCGGAGGCGTCAGCCCCGACGCCCCCAAACGCGAAAGCCCCGCCACCCATTGAGAGGGGACGGGGCCTCAGCGCGACCCGCGAGTCTGTTCGAGGCTACGTGCCTACTTGCAGCCGGACTCGCAACACTCGTGCTTCGTGGCGCAGGCGTAGAACTCTGCTACCTTTGCCCAGTTGACCACGTTCCACCACGCGGCGATGTAGTCCGGGCGACGGTTCTGGTAGTTCAGGTAGTAGGCGTGCTCCCAGACGTCCAGACCGAGGATCGGCTTGAGCTTGACCTCGGGGCACATGACGGGGTTGTCCTGGTTCGGCGCACTGCTGACGCCGAGGACTCTGTCGCCTTTGACGTAGAGCCAGGCCCAGCCGCTGCCGAAGCGCGTCGCGGCGGCTTTGCTGAACTCCTCCTTGAAGGCGTCCAAGCTACCGAAGTCGCGCTTGATCGCTTCCGCCAACTTGCCGTCTGGTTCGCCGCCGCCGGTGGGCGACATCACCTCCCAGAAGAGGCCGTGGTTGACATAGCCGCCGCCGTTGTTGCGGACGGCAGTGCGGAGGTCCTCAGGCAGGTCGCCGAGCTTGGTGAGCAACTCGCACGGGCAGGTCTCTTCCCACTCCGTGCCCGCCACGGCCGCGTTGAGCTTGTCGAGGTAGGCTTGGTGGTGTTTGGTGTGGTGGATCTCCATGGTGCGCGCGTCAATGTACGGTTCCAGCGCGTCGTATGCGTAGGGCAGTTTGGGGAGTTCGTGAGCCATTGTTGGATCACTCCTTCTATGGGTATGAGCGTCGCCGCCGGTCGGTAGCCCCGTCTCTCGGCGGTTCGCTCCGAATGTCGTTACACTCTCCAGTATGGCCCGCGGCTGAAGCGCGGTGCCTCTGCCAGCGAGGCAGTACACGAGTGGGGCATTTGCGCCAAACTGATCGTACGGGGCGAACCAGGAGGAAGCGAACATGAACCACTCACTGCCCGACTGCAAAGCCTGTCGGGGTACCGGTTGGACCAAGTGCCCGCGGTGTGGTGGGCGCGGAATGGACCGGGAGCACGCGCATCGGCATAGCGACTCCCACGCCCTCCCCTGTCGTCAGTGTCGCGGCGGCGGCGCCGTGCGGTGCGCCGACTGTCACGGCGCGTCCCATGTGGTGCTGCCACCCGTCCCCCGGGTCTCTACGGTGTTCGCATCGGCTCCGTGAGCCGGCTGCCGTGTCGCCGTTGCGCGCCCGGCGGGAGGGAGAGCGAGGTCGCCGTGGCGCAGGCGTCCGTGAGTCGTCCGGCGGCGCGGATACAGTTTGGGGGGGGCGCCAGAGAGCGGAGGCTGGTTCCCAGTGCCGCCTCTGTGTTACCCTAACTGTGGACCTGCCTCTCGCAGGCCGAGCCGCCTACTTGGAGTGATGATGATGGGAAACTACCGTGTGCCGGAGATTGCCGACGGCGTGTTTGCCGTCGGGGTCAAGGACTGGAACCGTCGGCTGTTTGACGCACTGATTCCACTGCCTGAGGGCACCACCTACAACGCATACATTGTGAAGGGCAGCCGCAAGACGGCGCTCATCGACACCGTGGACCCCGGGTTTGAGGAGGAACTGACGCGGCGGATCGCGGAGGTGGCCGACCCGACGAAGCTGGACTATGTGGTCATGAATCACGCCGAACCGGACCACGCCGGTGCGGTGCCGCACATGCTGGCACTAAGCCCGGAGGCCAAGCTCGTGACCTCGATCAAGGGCGCCGACTTGGCAGTGCGTAAGCTCGGCGTGCCGAAGGGACGGATCGAGGAGGTTGTCGATGGAAACGAGATCGACCTCGGCGGGAAGACGCTCCGCTTCCTCGACGCGCCCATGCTCCATTGGCCCGAGACGATGTTCACCTACCTGCCGGAAGAGGCCGTGCTGTTTCCTTGCGACTTCTTCGGCGCGCACGTGACCTACGGGCGATTCGACGCTGACGTGGACGAGTTGGTTGGCGCTGCGAAGCGGTACTTCGGCGAGATCATGATGCCCTTCCGTAAGATGGGCGCCAAGGCGATGGAGAAGGTCGCCCTTCTCGACCTCAAGGTGATCGCGCCCAGCCACGGCCCGGTCTACCGCTGCCCGGAGCGGATCCTGGCGCCCTACCGCAAATGGACCGCCGGCGAGACGGCCCCGAAAGCCCTGGCGGCGTATGTCTCGATGTACGGTTCCACCGAGCGCTACGTGAAGACGATCGTCGACGTGCTCGAGTCGTGTGACATCCAGGTCGCGCTTCACGATGTCTGCGTCGCGGATCTGGGCGACCTCGCCTGCGATCTGGTGGATTCGCGAGCGCTCGTGCTGGGCACGCCGACGGTTCTCAATGGCATGCATCCGCTCATGTTCAGCGCGGCCAATGTTGTCAAAGCGCTGGCGCCGCCTCTGCAGTATGCAGTGGCGATCAGCTCGTACGGGTGGAGCACCGGCGGACTGAAGCAGGCGCGGGAGGTGCTCGAGTCCGCCAAGCTCGAGATTGTCGGCACGTTCGAGTCGGGCGAACGCCTTTCTGCCGAGAAAGAGCAGGAACTCGTCGACTTGGCCGAGTTGCTTGCGGCGAGGATGAAGGGGTAGCGGCCGAATTCCGGTCAGGTAGCAGGTCACCAGGCTGACGGTCCGAGACATTCTGGCGGACACATGCGGGTCGGATTGGCTTGCGCCCTCACCCATTGGGGTGTTCGGGCGAAGCGCGAACATGGGTGATTCCTGCGAAGGGTTCCCGTTGACTCTTTCGGCCGCGGTGTGTTGACGCGGGCGCGCTCGGCGTCGAACTATGGACAGTAGCTGTGGCATCAATATGGTATTCAGATACCAACAACGTAGCGCTGGAGAGCCCCTTCCGAGGGACTGTCGTCCGCAGCGGCAATCCGCGCTGTCAGGTGTCAGCGGTTGGACCCTTGCTGTAGCTCCTTCCGGCGCTCTCTCGGTCGGCTTGGCGCGGTTCCTGTCTGCCGCGGCTTCCGACCCCGGGGCTGCGGGGTCAGACCGGCCAGCGCGCCCGCTTCCTGTTGGCGACGCCACGTCGCCAGCAGCGAAGAATACAACCCCTCCCGACGGAGTAACGCGCCGATCTCACC
>Ga0210022_1001705_pt1 | contig 14351 bp, 15 predicted proteins | sample CryGeymeta201520_FD_183984 | JGI IMG/M metagenome (GOLD analysis project Ga0210022, IMG submission 183984) | Groundwater microbial communities from Crystal Geyser aquifers in Utah, USA - Crystal Geyser metaG 2015-20 (SPAdes) (version 2) | ecosystem: Environmental > Aquatic > Deep subsurface >... | reverse complement strand
ATTCAATTCCACCGATTACCTCGGTAAAGGACAATTTCTTCTGTTCTACCTTTTTTAGTTGTCTCATCATCGGCTTTAATTTTTCGTCAAGAGAATTCTCGATAATGCTTTTGATCTGATCTAAATTAACTTCTGCGACCTCTTTTCCGAGAGCCTTTCCCCCCTCCTCAATCCTCCCCCTCGAGGGGGGGAGGTAGGTGGGGATGTAACTTGATTTTTCGGGAATATCCGGGATTTCACTGGCAGAGAGGATATATGAATTTTTGTGACCCATGGTTGCATTAAGTATTATCTTTAAATCATCTTTCTTGGGAAGTTTAAAATTAAATAGACCGTCTTTATCGGTCTTGCCCTCCAGAAGCTTATTCCCTTGACTGTCGTATACTATAATTTCACCATCTTTTACTTTTTTTCCATCGGAGAAATAACTTTCTGTATAGACTGTATCACCTGCTAGATATGCAAAAATAATTACTTTATGCGCAAAAATATTTGAACCTGTCATGATCACGAATAAACAGAGAAGAATAAAATAAATCGAAAACTTTAAAAATTTCTTTTTCATCTTGCTTCTCCTTCCAGAATTTCTGGTTTTACCTTCATTAAAAATGAAACAACAAAACCGGTAATAATTGCTTCAATAATCATTATCGGTAGATGTGCCAGGGCCGCATATTTGGCTACCCCAATAAATTCGCTTCCTGTGGTTACCAGAAGTACAGTCAGGATAAGAGTGCCCAGAAAAACGCCTGAAGCTCCGGCTACAGCTCCAAAAATAGTTTCACTTAACCTAAAACGAAATCTTTTATGCAAACTGAATATTCTATAGGACAGAAGGGCAGGTACACCCATCATTATGCTATTAGCTCCAATAGTGGTAATTCCTCCGTGTTGGAAAAGGAAGGCTTGCAGAGTTAACCCTACCAGAATGGAGATAAAACTTAACGGTCCCAAAATAATTCCTACAAGGCCATTTAGAATAAGATGGACGCTGGTAGGTCCTAATGGGATATGAATAAGCGAAGCAACAAAGAAGGCCGAAGTCATCACCGCCATCTTGGGCATATCTTCTGCCCTCATCTTTTTAGTGCAAATAGCCGCAATCCCCACAGTAACTACATATCCACCGATCCAAACCGGAGCCGAGAGTACTCCATCCGCTATATGCATATAATTTTCCCCTCCCCTATCTTCCCCTCCCTCAAGGGGAGGGGATAAGAGGGGAGGGTGTTAGTTACGGAGTTTGTCTTGCTTATTTCACTTATTTCATATCCCTTGTCCTCACCCAGATAACCGCGCCAATCTCTATTGGTTTGTTTTTTCCCTCAGGATCTTTCATTTTCCATGAAGCTTCACTCAATGCCGCAAATGCCCACCACCCGGCCTTTGGCATCGCATAAGAGAATACACCGTTGCGATCGGCTTTAATTACTTGAGTGATGTAGGGGTCAGCAGGAGGCTTTATTTCCCCTTTTTCATTGTAGTATTCTACCTCTATCTCCGCATAAGGGACGGGTTTCCCTTTGACCTTTACAATCCCTTGAAATATATTTCCTGTCCATAATCCATATGGTCTCACCAGAGGTACAATTTCTGTTTCCAGACCAAGTTCATCATCCCAGCCTTCTTCCAGACCCAAGGCATTCACGCATACCTTGGTATAGTGAATGATATAACAATCTTCTGCTGGTTCCCAATAGGGTTTAGGCTCAACATAAAATGTATAGTCACCAGGTCTTGTGATGCTATAAGTGATTTCCCAAGTGGAAAAACCCTTTACTTTCTTTTCCCTAAGAGCCTTGAGCAAACTCATCTTTTTGCCCAGATGCATCACGCCAAACTGAACAGGCCTTTCCATATTCATATAAGCGCCTTCCATCGGATGGAAAAACTTTATATCCAGTGTTATGGTCTTATTGTCCTCCTGGCTGACAATATCATCGGATGGGATTATTCCGCCAAAGTGAGCGTTGGCTTGGGCTATCCACAGAAAAACTACGCAAGCGATAACCGTTGTAATTACACTAATCTTTCTCATTTTACTTTTTCACCTCCTCCCATTTATTGTAGCACATTTTTTAATTTCGTGCTACTCAAGAGTAAAAAAAATTTAAAGCAAAAACAACTCTATTGGTTTTAATTCACCGGTTTTGGTATCCACAGACAGAGCCATGCCTTCAAGGCTAAGAAGTCCTAACAGTTCAGTGTCGTTTTCTTCAGCAAAGATGACGTCAGAAACCCCTTCACCCTTACCCTCAATTATAAAACAAGCCCCACCCCAATCTCTTTCAATAATATCTCCATTGGCAAGTTTGAGTTTCTTTTTACGAATTGGCGATATTCCTAATCTCTTGAGTCTCTCTCTCTTAATAACAGAGAAAGTTGCTCCGGTGTCAATTATTACATCCACCTCTTCATATTTAGAAATATCTGTTGGATTAGCAATTTTAACTCTTGTCTTTAATTGTAAGTTCTCTTTCATTTTAAAAATATTATAGCCCATTCGAAATCAAATGTCAAATCTGCTTTCCAACGGTGGTCATTATTAAGGAACTGTGTTTAACGCCTTTGGTGGCTTTGAGCCTGTCGGCAAGACTTTCTACCTCCTTTGGTTTTCCCCTCACTACCACAACCTCAAGGCAGTTATCCTCATCTAAGTGAATATGCTGGGTGGAAATGATGAGAGAGTGGTAGTGATGCTGGATATCGGTTAAGGTATTTACCAATTCCCTTTTGTGATGGTCATAAACAAGGGCGATGACTCCCGCCACCTTTTCACCCTTAATCCATTCCCTCTTAACTAAATTCTCCCTGATTAAATCCCTGATTGCCTCAGAGCGATTAGGATACTTTTTCTCTCCGATAAGGGAGTCGAACTTATGCAAAAGTTCCTTCTCCAATGATACTCCAAAACGGACGATCTCTTTCATAATTTTAGATCTTTAAAGAGGAGGGGGAAATTTAAGTTTTTGGCAAAAAGTTTTTCTGCCCGTTCAATCTTAGTTTTACTTCTTACCCGCATCTTACCTAAAAGCTCATCAATTTTTTCTACGGTAGTCAAGGTATCTGTGGAAACGAGGATAAGAGGAATTCCCATTTCTTTAGCCTTGCTAAGAACGAGACTGTTGGGATAGAGCTTTCCCGTAAGAATAATGGCTTTGGTATCTGTCTCCAGTGCCGCCAGTTGGATGTCAGAGCGGTCTCCTCCGGTGATGACAACCTTATCAGGAAGGGCGCGAAAGTAGCGGAGAGCACTTTCCATACTCATCGCCCCCACCGAGAAGTTTTTCACCAATTCCTTACCCTTTTCCCTAGAGCCACAAAGAATTTTCCCGTTTAGTTCTTCAGTCAACTCCTCAATGCTTGCCGCCTCCAGAATTTTATCTTCGGGAATAACTCCCAATACCTTGATATTTTTCCTTGATAGAGAAGGAATGATTATCTTTTTAACATCATCTATTCTATCTTCTCTAACCTTATTGATGATTACGCCGATAAGAGCATCTTTTAATAATTCTTTGGCTAAAATGATTCCATCGGCAATAAGTTCATCGGTATAAAGAGAGACCAGAAGCACCTTCGCCTTTAATGCCTTAGCAACATCTATACCTGAGATACCAAGAGAGGCGCCACTCTCTAAAGAGCCGACTCCGCTGGCAACAACGATGTCTTTGCCTGAGGAAAGTTTATTAAAGGTCTTCTTAATTGAGGGAACGAGACTTTCCCTTTCTTTAAGAAGTTTTAAGATTGTCCCTCGTGTTCGTATCACCGGAGAAAGAAGGGAAATATCCTCTTTTAACCCCAGATATTTATTGATAAATAAAGCGTCTTCATCAATAAATTTTCCTTTTACCTTTCTCGGAAGTGTTCCCACCGGCTTAAAGTAAGCCAATCTTTTTCTCTCCTTTAATTTTAAGGAAATAATGAGAGATGTTAAACTTTTCCCTGAATAGGGTTTTGTCGAACCAATATATAAACAGACCATTTTTCCTCCTTTTATTGCGAATAAAAGCAAACTACACTGTCATTGCGAGCGTAAGCGAAGCAATCTCTATGGATTGCCACGTCGCTATCGCTCCTCGCAATGACTTCGTCATTTAATCGTTAAGCGGCAGTCAATGGCTACCGCTTTCTTTTTGTTTACCTTTAAGGGATTAATATCCATCTCTAAAATCTCGGGAAAATCAATGACTAACTGGGAAAGACGAAGAAGAGCATCAACAATTAGCTCTGTATTTACCGCTTCCTCTCCTCTTGCTCCGGTGAGAAGAGGATATGATTTTATCTCTTCGATCATCGCTTTTGCTTCCCTTGGGGTAATGGGAGCAATACGAAATGAGACATCCTTTAAGATTTCGACATAAATTCCTCCCAGACCAAACATTATTAAAGGACCAAACTGCAAATCCCGGCTCATCCCCAAAATAACCTCCTTTCCTTCCTTGACCATTTCCTGAATGGTTACCCCCCAGATTTTGCTCTTGGGGAAATGTTTCCTCCCCTTTTCTATGATTACCTCAAACAGTTCTTTTATTTCGCTTTTCTTGGTCCCAAATTTTACTCCTCCAATGTCAGACTTATGAATTATTTCCGGGGATGCTATTTTAAGAACAACGGGAAAACCAATCTCCGCGGCAATCCTTTCCGCCTCTATCGGATTTTTAGCCAGTTTCTCCTTGGGGCAGGAAATCCCACAATTTGAGACGATCTCCTTTGCCTCAAAGGCAGTGAGGTTTACTCTTCCTTCCTTCTTTGCCTGTTTTAATATCTGCTTTATTCTTTCCTTCTTGATTCTGTATTCTGTTTTCTTCTCCTCGGGAATAGAAAGCCAATCTCGGTATCTTGCCATCGCGCCAAAAGTTTTTGTTGCCCTTTCAGGGAATGAATAATTGGGAATCTTATTTTTCCTTAAATTATCAGCGGTCTCTTTAATGCTTGCCTCTCCCATAAATGAAGTAAGAATCGGCTTATTGGACTTTTTAGAAACCTCAATGATGGCATTTCCGGTTTCCTCAATCTCCGTCATTGCCTGGGGAGTAAGAAGAATAATCACTCCTGCAACATTGCTATCCTTTAAGATAACTTCCAAGACCAATTTGTAAAGGGAAGCAGAGGCATCCCCTAAAATGTCAACCGGATTATAAATATTGGAGGCAGCCGGTAAATGAGAACGAAGGAACTCGATAGTCTCCTTTTCAAAGGAGGCTAATTTTAAACCCTCCTTTTGACAGCTATCGGTGGTAATAATGCCGGGTCCTCCCGCATTGGTAATAATCGCAATGCTATTTCCTTTAAGAAGAGGTTGAAAACAGAAGCCAATGGCCAGGTCAAAAAGTTCCTCTAAGGAATAAATCCGGATTACCCCACTTTGTTTAAAGGCTGACTCATATGCCTTATCAGAGCCGGCTAAACTTCCCGTGTGAGAGGAGGCAGCCCTGATGCCCTCCGGCGTGGTGCCTGACTTCATCAGAAGGACCGGTTTTTCTTTAGAAACGCTTCTGGCTATCTTGATAAAAGCCATTCCATCCACTACATCCTCAAGATAGCCGCAGATGACCTTCGTTGTTTTGTCCTCCTTAAGAGCCAGAAGCAAATCATTTTCATTGATATCGGCCTTATTTCCCAAACTGACAAACTTAGAGAAGCCGATTCTATTTGCTCTTGCCCAGTCTAAAATTGCGGTACAGAGAGCACCGGATTGTGAAATTAAGGAAATCTCTCCTTTTTCCGGTTTGTCCTTAGCAAAGGATGCATTCAAGTTACTATAAGTGCTGATAAGACCAAGGCAGTTTGGACCGAGAATGCGGATGCCGTATTCTTTTCCTATTTTTTTAATCTCATTTTCTAATTCTCTTCCTTCCCCTCCCGATTCCTTGAATCCCGCAGAAATAATGATTGCGGTTCTTACCTTCTTTTGACCACAGTCCTTTAAGACCGAAGGAACGAATTTTGCCGGGATGGCAATGACGGCCAATTCAGGATTTTCGGGAAGGAGACGAAGATTCGGGTAACACCGATAACCGGAAATTTCCTTTCTTTTGAGATTAACGGGAAAGACTTTACCCTTAAACTCAGAAATAATATTTTTAAATATGCTTCCTCCCACCTTCGTTTCATCGGATGAAGCACCGATAACCGCGACAGATTGAGGAGAAAATAGTGCTTTTAGCATTAGAAGAAATATTAACATAAAAGAGAACTAACAACAAATTATTAAATTAGCACTGTGGGAGACATCTCCTGATGTCGATATCAAGGTCGGGAGACCTGTTGCTACAAGATTAATGTGAAAGCATCATTACGCATATTGCTACTGAAGATAGCAGATAGGCAAGTGTCGCAATTCCCCACAATGTAGTGTGAATCTGTAGGGGTCGGATTCATCCGACCCGCGGGCTTGATGAATCAAGCCCCTACAAAGAAAATTCTTCCTATACATTAAATTGACGCAAAATATATTTTGTGATATTATTCACAAAGATAGTAAATACTCAATCAACCATGTCATTGCGAGGGAGTTCCCTCGCTGGTCATTGCGAGCCGAAAGCGAAGTTCCGAAGGGATCCCTTTGGGACAATCTCGCTCGGGATAAACTCCGCAATCTCAAGAAGTGAGGGATTGCCACGGCTGTTCCTTCGTTTCACTCAGGACGCCTCGCAATGACATCTGTGCTTAAAAATGGGGGGAGATAAAAATGGATGCAAAAATTCTGGATGGGAAAAGGATTGCTGAGGAAATTAAGGAAGGGCTAAAAAAAGAGATTGAATCATTAAAGGAAAAAGGTATTTCTCCTAAGTTGGTGGCGGTACAGGTAGGGGAAAACCCTGCTTCAGCCGTCTATACCCGCGCCCAGCAAAAGAATTGTGAAAAATTAGAGATTAAATATGAGCTTCATACCTTAGAACAAAACTCCAGCCAAAAAGAGGTGACCGAGCATATCCAACAGTTAAACCGGAATGGAGAGGTAACCGGTGTTATCTTGCAATTGCCTCTTCCTCAGGGAATAGATACCATCGAGGTTCAGTCTTCGATTTCGCCGGATAAAGATGTGGAGGGAGTCAATCCGGCCAATATGGGCTGGGTTCTCTATGGCAAACCAAAACTTATTCCCTGTACCGCCGCCGCGATTATAAAACTGATTGAGACTACCGGGGTTAATCTTTATGGCAAAGAGGTGGTGATGGTGGGGCATTCCGATATTGTGGGCAAGCCCACCGCTTTACTCCTTTTGAATAAATTCGCCACAATTTCTGTCTGTCATATTGCCACCGGAGAAAGAGGGAATCTTCCGGAGTATGTGAAAAAAGCAGAAATTCTTATTGTTGCAGTGGGAAAAGCTAATTTGGTCAAAGGGGATTGGATCAGAGAAGGAGCAGTCGTTATCGATGTGGGAATTAATCGGGTGGAAGGAAAAATTCTTGGCGATGTAGAATTTGAAAAGGCGAAAGAAAGAGCATCTTGGATTACTCCGGTTCCCGGAGGAGTAGGTCCAATAACGACCGCAATGCTCTTGAAAAATACCGTGGATGCTGCGCAATTGCAGAATCTACCCAAAAAGATTTAAAGGGAGAAAAGAATTATGACGATTGAGGTACGATTGGAAAAATTAGGGGAAGGGATTGAGGAGGCTGAAGTTTCCTTCTGGCACCATAAGGAAGGTGAAGTGGTAGAAAAAGGAGAAGATTTGGTAGAGTTAACTACGGAAAAGGCCTCCTTTAATCTTCCGGCACCGGAAAAAGGAAACTTAAGTAAAATTTTCTTTCAAGTAGGAGAAAAGGTCAAAGTCGGCGAGACCATTGCTACGATTGAGACAGAATAAATTTATTGCATAGGAATTTCCCCCCTCCTCAATCCTCCCCCTCAAGGGGGGAGGAGATAGGTGGGGGTGTAATTTAAAGAAGGAGAGCGAAAATGGTTATCACAGTTCAGAAACCCATTGAGGAGATAATAGAGCATCTTAAAGAGCAAAAAATCTTTCTTGTTGGCTGCGCTCAGTGCGCAACAGTCTGTCATACTGGAGGAGAGCCGGAGGTAAAAGAGATGAAGAAGCGCTTGGAGGAAAAGGGAAAAGTTGTTGTTGATTGGATTGTTCTTGACCCTGGCTGCAATCTTCCCAAAGTGCGGACCGAATTGAGAAAGAAGCAAAAAACTTTGGATGAAAGTGAATCCATCCTTGTTCTTTCCTGTGGTTTGGGTAACCAGGTCCTTACCGAAATCACTAAAAAGATTGTTCATCCCGGATGCAATACTCTCTGTATCGGTGCTGAGGTAAAAACATCTTTAGGTCCTAAAGGTCTAATCCCCAATTTTGAGGAACAATGCAGCCTCTGCGGTGAATGTATCCTGGAGACTACGGGAGGAATCTGCCCTTTGACCAGATGCCCCAAAGGTTTGCTTAATGGTCCCTGTGGGGGAGCAAAAGATGGAAAATGTGAGGTGGATAAAGAAAAGGATTGTGCCTGGCAATTAATTTATGAACGCTTAAAGGAATTAGGTATGCTGGAGCTCTTAGAGAAATTTCAACCACCTAAGGACTGGTCTAAAAAAACAACCCCGCAAAAAATTATCGCTGGGGAGGGGAGTAAAAATGAGTAAACTTTCAGAAGCTCTTGAAGGTAAGAAGTTTGTGGTCACCAGCGAAATTGGTCCGCCCAAGGGAACCAACATCGAAAAATGCCTGGAAGATGCTGAATTGTTGAGGGATAAGGTTTCTGCGATAAATGTCACCGACATTCAAAGTGCAGTGATGAGAATTGGCTCTCTGGCGATTTGTCATTTGTTAGCCGAGAAGGGTTTGGAGCCGGTTTTTCAGATGGTGTGCCGGGATAGAAACAGGCTTGCACTCCAATCGGACCTTTTGAGTGCCTGGGTATTGGGAATCAAAAACGTTCTTTGTCTGACCGGAGATTATACATCTCTGGGCGATCATCCGGAAACCAAACCGGTCTTTGACCTTGATTCCGTTCAATTACTAAAGACCGTGGCGACTCTGAACCAAGGACATGATATCGCCGGGCATGAACTTGATGGTACTCCGAATTTCTTTGCCGGAGCGGTGGTGACGCCTGGTTGCGACCCGCTTGAGCCCCAGATTATTAAGATGAAAAAAAAGATAGATGCGGGAGCAAAGTTTTTCCAGACGCAGAGCGTTTTTGAACCAAAAAAGTTTGAATCCTTTATGAATGATGTGGAAAAATTTCATGTACCGGTGATGGCCGGGATCGTTGTCCTTAAATCTGCGGGGATGGCCAAATTTATGAATGAAAATGTTGCCGGGGTTTTCGTTCCTGAGGAAATTGTCAAAGAGATGGCTGAGACCAAAAAAGAAGACCGCAGGAAGAAAGCGGTGGAAATTGCTGCCCGGATTATTCGCGAAATTAAGCCTATCTGTCAGGGAGCCCACATTATGCCCTTAGGCTGGGATGCTCTTGTCCCCGAAATCATCAATCAGGCCGAACTTAGCTAAACCCCGCCTTACAAAAATGAGAGTCTTAACCACCTGTATCTATTGCGGATGTGGATGCGGGCTGTGGCTTGAGGCCGAGAATGGAAAAATTGTCGGTTCCTACCCCAGCCAAAATCATCCGGTATCAAAGGGAGGTCTTTGTATAAAAGGGTGGAATGCCTACGAATTTATCAATAGTCCCGATAGACTCACTGTACCTTTAATTAAATTGTATCGGAATTCCCTCTCCCCCTCTCCTCACTCCTCCCCCTTGAGGGGGGAGGAAGTAGGTGGGGGTGTAAGTTCAAGGGGTGGTAATTTTGAGGAGAGCGGCTGGAATGAAGCCCTGAGTTTAGTCTCCAAAAAACTTTTACAATTTAAGGAGCAATACGGTCCCGATTCCCTTGCCTTTTTGAGTTCCGCCAAAGCTACCAATGAAGAAAATTTCTTAATGATGAAATTGGCCCGTGCTGTTTTTAAGACCAACAATATCGACCATTGCGCCCGGCTTTGCCATGCCTCTACCGTTGTAGGCTTGGCAGCTACCTTTGGTTCCGGGGCGATGACAAATTCCATAAATGAATTTGAGAAGGCGGACCTATTTTTGGTAACCGGTTCAGATACGACCGAGCAGCATCCTTTAATTGGCTCCAGAATCATAAATGCTGTTCTTGACAAAGGTGCCAAACTGATCGTTGTCGACCCCCGGCGGATTGAACTAACTAAATATGCCACCATTTTTATGCAACAGAATAATGGAACTGATGTCGCCTGGATAAATGGAATGATGAATGTAATTATCAAAGAAAAATTGCATCATCAAAAATATGTTGAGGAGAGAACAGAAAATTTTGCCGGGTTAAAGGAATTAGTTAAAGACTATCCGCCTGAAAAAGTAGAGAAGATAACGAAGATACCAGCCAATCTGCTTATTCAAGCGGCTCGGCTCTATGCTCAAACCAAAAAAGCGATGATTGTCTATTCTATGGGCATTACTCAGCATACCACCGGTACAGATAATGTTAAATCGCTGGCTAATTTAGCGATGCTTACCGGCCATGTGGGACTTCCATCCACCGGCGTTAATCCCTTAAGAGGTCAAAATAATGTTCAGGGAGCCTGCGATGTAGGTGCGCTTCCCGATCTATTTTCCGGTTATCAAAAAATAACCGATAAAGCAGTAAGGGATAAATTTGAAAGAGCCTGGAAGGTAGAAAACCTGCCGGCAGACCCTGGCCTTACCGTCACCGAAATCTTTAAAAAAGTAAAAGAGGGTAAGATAAAAGGCCTTTACATTATGGGTGAGAATCCGCTACTTAGTGACCCCGATTCAAACCAGGTACGAAAAGCGCTTGAAAAAGTAAAATTTTTGGTCATCCAGGATATATTTATGAGTGAGACGGCAGAATATGCCGATGTGGTACTACCGGCGGCAAGCTTCGCTGAGAAGGATGGAACCTTCACCAATACCGAGCGCCGGATTGAGAGAATACGCAAAGCAATCGAGCCAAAAGGAAAGAGCAAACCGGATTGGCAGATTTTAGCTGAGATCGGCAAACGATGTGGCTATCGAGAAATGGATTACCGGCACCCTTCTCAGATTATGGATGAAATCGCAGCTCTTACCCCGATCTATGGAGGAATAAGTTATGAGCGGCTTGAGCCATTTGGTCTGCAATGGCCCTGTCCAACCAAAGAGCATCCCGGAACTCCTTATCTGCATAAGAATGAATTTACTAAAGGAAAGGGCTCCTTTATCCCTTCTCATTATGTAGCGCCGGATGAATCTCCAGATAGAGAATATAATTTTGCTCTTTCTACGGGAAGGGTCTACTGGCACTGGCATACCGGTACGATGAGCCGAAGAACTTCTCTGCTTGCCCGGGAGGTACCTTCCGCCTATGTGGAGATGCATCCCGCAGATGCCGAAAAACTCAAAATCAAAGAAGGAGAGAAAATAAGGGTTTCCTCCCGACGTGGCAGGATTGAGATTGCGGTGAAACTCACGAAAAAGGTAAAAGAAGGTTCCCTCTTCATTCCCTTTCATTTCCGGGAGGCCGCCGCCAATGTCCTTACCAACCCGGCAATAGACCCGGTTGCCAAGATTCCCGAATACAAGATCTGTGCCGTGAAAATAGAGAAGATATGAAAGACTTTCTCCTAAAAAAGGATAAGATAAAGAATTTACTTATTTCTGCCTCCGAAGAATGGGATACTTTTGTCCCTTGGAAGGATCTTGGAGAAGATCTTCAATTTGTAAAACTTCCTGGTGCAGGAAAAGAAGATTTTCTGAATAAATTGAGTTTAGAATATGGCTCACCTTTGATTCCACCCAAGACAATAGCATTTCCTCAACTGGAATTGCTTTTTGAATTTGAAGAAGGAAAAATTAAGGAAAAAGTGCCGCCTCCTACCAAAAAACTCCTATTTGGACTGAGAGCCTGCGATGTCAAGGCAATCTTATTTGTAGATGATTTTTTTAGAAGAAACTTTGAGGACATCTATTATCTGAATAGAACGATGGATAAATTGTTGGTTCTTGTTGGTTGTAAAACTCCCCCCCGGGATTGCTTCTGCACCTCAACAAAAACAGGACCATTTTTACCTGTCCCTCGCAGCCTCGGCGAAGTGAGAAAAGAAGGATTTGACCTGCAGTTAGTTGACATTGGGGATAGCTACTTAGTTGAGATAGGCTCAGAGAAAGGAAAGGAATTTATAGAGAGTTATAAAAGTTTTTTTGAGGTCGCCTCTAAAAAAGAGGTAGAGCTCTCAAAGGATGCGAAGAAAAGAGCCGAGGAAGCCATTACTCTTAAAGTAGATTTTGAGAAGGCGGTAAAGAATTTTTGTGAAGATAAGGTTTCCCGAAAAGTTTATGAGAAAATAGCCGAAAGGTGTATCTACTGCGGGGGGTGCCTCTATGTTTGTCCGACCTGCACCTGTTTTAATGTATTTGATGGCAAAAAAGGAAAGAGAGGAGAAAGGTCCCGCAACTGGGATGCCTGTGTATTCGAAGGATATACGCGTGAGGCCAGTGGGCATAATCCCCGGCCAGAAAAGTGGCAGAGAACCTCCCGGCGATATGAACATAAACTAAAATACGACTATCTAACTACCGGGATGAGTGGCTGTGTTGGTTGCGGAAGGTGCCTGGCAACCTGTCCGGTCAACATTGGCATCTCTCAGGTTATTGAAGAGGTAGCAAAAAATGAAAAACGAATATCTTCCCTATCCGGCAAGGATTAAATCCATCCAGCGAGAAAGTTTTGATACCCGGACATTTAAGGTTGTCTTCGTTGATGAAAAATTGGCAAAAAGTTTCAATTACAAACCAGGCCAATTTATGGAAATCTCTTTGTTGGGAATAGGGGAATCACCTATCTCAATTACCTCTTCTCCTTCCGGAAAAGGGTACTTGGAGTTTACCATCAGGACAATGGGAAAACTCACCCGGGCAATAAATCAACTTAATGCAGGAGCCATTCTTTATCTAAGAGGTCCTTATGGAAACTCCTTTCCCTTGGAGGAGGCGAGAACTAAAAATTTATATTTCATTGCCGGAGGTATTGGGCTGCCTCCCTTGAGAAGTGTCATTAATAGTGCCTTTGATCATCGAGTCAATTTCGGAAAGGTTAAAATCCTATATGGTGCCAAGAGCCCGGATGAACTTTGTTTCAAGGAGGAACTAAAAGTATGGCAAAATCTCACCAATACAGAACTTTTGCTCACGGTAGATGTACCGGATAAGGATTGGAAGGGCAATGTCGGAGTGGTGACCACCCTCTGGGATAAAACCGATATGGATGGAAACCGGGGAATTGCTTATGTATGTGGTCCTCCGATTATGATAAAATTTGTTGTGCAGAAATTGTTGAAATCGCAATTTAAGGAAAGAAATATTTATATCAGTTTAGAGCGATATATGAAATGTGGACTGGGAAAATGCGGACACTGTAATATCGGCGGCAAATTTGTCTGTACCGATGGCCCTGTCTTTACCTATCAGCAAATCAAGCAATTCCCTGATAAGGAAAGAGCAATATGATTTGATATATTCTGAATTATTTGGTAAATCTATACTATATTTCGTATTAATACTAAAAACAGTATTTTGGAGAAATAGTAAATACTCAGTGAACGCCATATCAAAGGTAGTCAGTTAGAAAGGATGACCCAATGATCAGGGGATTGAAATGCTATTTGACATTTTGATGTTATGATGCTATGATGTTATTTAGAAAGGAGGCAGGATGGTTAATTTAAATCGGACAACGGTATATCTGAATCCAAAAGTCCACCGTGCTTTAAAGGTAAAAGCAGCCACCACCGATTCTTCCATCTCCCAGTTAGTAAACAGAGCAGTCCTGGAGGCTTTAAGGGAGGATGTAATTGACTTAGAGGCTTTTCAAAAGCGAGCGAAAGAATCTGCTCGTCCTTTAGAGAAGGTTCTTGCAGAATTGAAACAGGATGGTCAACTATAAGGTATTGATTAAGAATTCTGCAGAAAAGGAATTACGTTTCCTGCCCGGGATGGATCTGAAGAGAGTTGTAAAACGACTCGCCCGTTTATCTATTAATCCCCGACCTGTTGGTTCGGAGAAACTTTCTGGTCAAAACCACTATCGTATTCGCCAGGGTAACTGGCGAATTATCTATTCAGTGAATGAGCAGAGAAAAGAGGTAGCTATTTTCCGTATTGGTCATCGCCGCGAGGTCTATCGTAATGATTAAGATAAATCCTCACTTTAACTTTGCCCTTTACAATTTTGAACTTATTGCCTTAGAGAAAATCCCCCTCCCTTCCTATAAGGGCTCTACTTTCCGGGGTGCCTTTGGTTATGTCCTGCGTAAAGTTATTTGTCTTGCTCCCAGCAAAGATTGTTCAACCTGTCTTCTTTCACTTTCTTGT
>Ga0210022_1001696_pt1 | contig 14412 bp, 10 predicted proteins | sample CryGeymeta201520_FD_183984 | JGI IMG/M metagenome (GOLD analysis project Ga0210022, IMG submission 183984) | Groundwater microbial communities from Crystal Geyser aquifers in Utah, USA - Crystal Geyser metaG 2015-20 (SPAdes) (version 2) | ecosystem: Environmental > Aquatic > Deep subsurface >... | reverse complement strand
GTTGATAAGTGGATGAATTGATAGGAAATGTTTATGAATTATGAATCTGTGTTCCTTTAACCTATAAACTCATCAACCTATCAACCTATCAATTTATGTGTTCTCTGTGGTGAATTACTTTACCTGAGTAGTTACACAAATTGTGAAATACACTCATGCTTGCTTGCAAACGAGTCATCTCAAGGAGTAGTCAATGATGAAAAAATTATATTTTCTTAGTACATTCATTGGCATATTGTTAATCGCAGGTTGTGCCAAAAAACCCCTGCCTGAAGAAAAAGAGCCTCCTGCGAAGCAGAAGGAAGAGGCTATTATATCGCCTCAGGATTGGATTTATTCTATTGCCATAAACCCTGCCAACTCAAAAATAGTCTATGCAGTTACCCCATCAGGAATATATGTTTCTGTTAATGGAGGGAAGTTCTGGTGTGAGGCAACAGAGGGTTTGACCAATCTGAATATTGCTGCCATAGTTATTCACCCTCAAAACCCTGATATTGTTTATGCCGGGGGTGATGGTGGTGTATTTAAGAGTATAGGCAGGGATACGGTCTGGAAAGAGAGTAATCATGGGCTTACTAATCCTTTGGTCAAGACATTGGCATTAGATCCAAATAATCCGGAAATTATATATGCCGGATGTATTGGCGATGGAGGGTTATTCAAAAGTTGTGATGGGGGAGAGTCGTGGTCAAGAATAGGAAAAAACCTGCCAATAAACCTTCAAATAACAGCTATAGCCATAACCAAAGATTCTCAAGTTTATATTGCTGGCTGGCAACAAGGGATGTTCAGGAGCAGTAATGGTGAAAAATGGGAAAGAATGAATAATGGACTAGAATCGTTGTTGGTCCGAAGCATTGCTATTAATCCCATACATCCTGAAATTATTTATGTCGGCACACAAGATGGGCTATTTGGAAGTACAGACAAGGGCGAAAAGTGGAAAAGATTAACCAAGCCACCTGCTTCACCCATGGTCTGGACAATAGCGATAAACCCATTAGCAACCAATATTGTCTATCTTGGAGCATGGTTAAGCGGTATTTCGTGTTCCTCTAATTTCGGAGAGGATTGGGAAAAAAGAAATCAGGGTTTATTAAATACCTGTGTCCACTGCCTTGTTATGGATCCTGCTAATCCAGATATATTGTATGCAGGCACAGAAGAGGGGGTTTTTAAAAGTCTTGATGCAGGATTAACATGGATAGCCTGTGGAAGTTTTGGAAAGATAGAACAATCAGAAACAGGGGGGAAATTTGTGGAGGAATAGAATCCTTTCAAGTCTCAAGTGTCGGATAAAGACGAGATATACTCAAGTGGGGCATAAATTGCGTTTTTCGCTGGTCTTAATCAACGATAGCTGTGTTGTTCAGGTTCGCAATAGTACACTATTGCTCACCTTGCGCGCCATTGCTCTCCTTAATTAATTCTCACCGAAAAAATCGCAATTTATGCCCCATTTGAGTATAGCCTCTGGTGTGTATCTCTATTTGATTATGAATGATCATGACCAAAAAGCCACGGGTAATTTTGGGATTATCAAATAATGGCATCCAGTTTCTTGACAATTGCCCCTTTTGGTGACATGCCAACCATTTCATCCACAACAACACCTTGTTTGAAAAACTTTATACAGGGAATGCCTGAGATTCGATAATATCTGGACATAGCTGGATTTTCATCTACATTGAGCTTACATAGCTTGACCTTATCCTTATATTCTTCAGTCAATTCATCTAATATCGGGGCAAGCATTCTACATGGACCACACCATGGTGCCCAAAAATCAACCAGAACAGGCTCGCTGGAATTAAGTACCTCCTGATCAAAGGTAGCATCAGTTAAATTAATCATTGTCTCTATCCTCCTTATATAATTTACGGTATAATTAATGTCTGCCCCACAAATATCACCTCTGATGGGGGTATATCTGCGTTAAATTTTTTAATCTCCTGAGCAGATTTATCATACATTGCAGATATGCTCCAGAGTGTTTCACCGTCTTTAACTACATGGTATTTATACCTACTGGGCGATCTCAGGGAGACTACTGAAGATGATATTCCCAGATATTTCAAGGTTGCCTCATAGATTGCTTTTGCCATTAATTCCTGAAATTCATCAGTAGCAAGAAGTTTCTCCTCTTTGGAATTAGAAATAAAGGCTGTTTCTACAAGAACAGAAGGAACATCAATGCTTTTTAAGACAGCAAACCCAGCCCGTTCAACCCCTATAAAAACGGTATGGCAATAAGAAACTATATTGTCCAATGTAAACTTGGCTAATCCAATGCTTTCATTAATTGCATAAGTTTGACTTAAATCCATAAGAATACCAGCAACTGTATCATTATCAACCCTTGCAATACCCCCAATTAAATCAGCCATATTTTCCCGATGAGCAAGTAATTGTGCTGCCTTATTGCTTGCCCCCTCTGTGGAAAGGACATAAACAGAAGAGCCGCGAGCACTCTCTTTATAGCTGGCATTAGCATGAATGCTGATAAACATATCACCTTCATATTGCTGACACAATTTAACCCTTTCTCCTAAGGGGATAAAATAATCCCCATCTCGGGTAAGAAATGCCCTTACATTCTGTTTTTGATTAAAGTAATCAGCAAGCTTTCGGGCTATACTTAAAACTACATCCTTTTCCTGTAACCCGCTTGGACCTATTGCCCCAGGGTCTTCACCCCCATGCCCAGCATCTATAACTACTATCTTTGCCCTTTGTTTTATCCGTTCAATCTCTTTCTTAGAGACAGGTAATGCCTTTTTTACATCAGGAATATTAATGTCAATCACCAATCGAACAGGTTTATCTTGATATTTTTTCAATTGAAACATATTAAACGAAGTTTTCTTTGTAAGCCCAATCTTTATGCAGGATGTATTTTCATTTGTCAGAGGTGCTGCCTTCTCCTGTGATACAGAAATCTGCCGTATGGTAGTATTGTTTACCAATAACTCCTGCTTATTGCTTTGGGTGTTTTCTATGGTAATAATTATCTCGGGTGGGGCAGCAGACTCTTTTACCTGATAAGATACCTCTCCTGTTAGATCAATCACTACCCTGATATTGGTTGGAGATGTCCAATATCTGACATTGGTCACGGTTGTTTGCTGGGCATAACCTGAAAAGGCAAACAGGGAGATAATAATTGTCAGGATAATTCGCATTATTCAAAACCTCATTATATGGATAAGTATATTTAAGTATATCATAAAAAATATATTTGTCAACCAAAAAATCAAGGCAAACATATCCCTTTCACTTTCTACTCCCATTCAATCGTCCCTGGCGGTTTTGATGTAATATCATACACTACCCTGTTTATCTTTGGAACCTCATTAACAATACGATTGGCAATGGTACTCAGGAGGTCATGAGGTAATGGTGCCCAATCAGCGGTCATGGCATCCTGACTGATTACTGCTCGAAGGGCAACAACATTTTCATAAGTTCGCCTATCACCCATCACACCCACTGTTTTTATCGGCAAAAAGACCCCAAATGCCTGCCAGATGTCCCGATAAAGTCCGGCTTGTTTTATCTCATTCATAATAATGGCATCCGCATCTCTCAGGGTATCAAGGTTTTCCTTATCAACTGACCCAATGATCCGTACCGCAAGTCCCGGTCCAGGGAATGGGTGTTGCCAGATAATCTCATCCGGCATACCCAGTTCTTTGGCTATTACCCGCACCTCATCCTTAAATAATTCCCGAAATGGTTCAATGAGTTTGAGTTTCATTCTTTTAGGCAGCCCGCCTACATTATGATGGGTTTTAATTATAGCTGAGGGTCCCTTGGTAGATACACTTTCAATCACATCAGGATACAGTGTGCCTTGAGCAAGAAAGATAGCACCTTCAATTCTTTTTGCCTCTTCCTCAAATATCTTGATAAATTCCCTGCCAATTATTTTTCGTTTCTTTTCTGGCGAGGCAACACCCTTTAGTTTATTCAAAAACCTATCCTCTGCATCAACGGAATCCATATTAATATGATAGTCGTCCCGAAATGTTTTAATAACCTGTTTTGCCTCACCCTTACGAAGCAATCCATTGTCAACAAAGATACAGGTAAGCTGATCACCAATAGCCTCACGGATCAGTACCGCTACGGTAGATGAATCAACACCGCCACTCAAGGCACAGATAACCTTTTCCTTACCCACTCTTACCCGAATTTCCTCTATGGAGTTTTTGATAAAGGAGGACATTGTCCATGAGCCGCTGCATTTGCAGACATTAAACAAGAAGTTTTTTAATATATCCATGCCATGCTCAGTATGTGCTACCTCTGGATGGAATTGCACGCCATAGATATTTCCATTTCCCTTAATAGCAGTATACGGAGCATTTGTTGTTTTTCCAAGCATCTTAAATCCAGTGGGCAACCTCATCACCTGATCCCCATGACTCATCCAGACCGTTAAACTTGACGGAATTCCAGAAAAAAGCTCATCAGTCTCTGGAACGATCATCTCTGCCCGACCATACTCCCCTTTGTTTGCCTGTATAATCTCACCACCGAGTGTTTGTACCATCCATTGCAATCCATAACATATCCCTAATATTGGCATTCCATATTGAAATATCTCAGGATTACCGCAAGGTGCATATTCATCATAAACACTGGCAGGGCCACCAGAAAGGATGATTCCTTTTACATTTTCAAGATTGGTTATCTTGCTATCAAAAGGCACTACCTCACAATAAACCTGCATCTCCCGTATCCTGCGGGCAATTAGCTGTGTGTATTGTGAGCCAAAATCTAAGACAATAATCATTTCATTATGTTTCAAGATATTACCTCCATCGTATTCAACGGTACAAGGCTATAATAACATAAATTCAGGTCATTGTCAAGGATTTTGGATGAATTTTGAGGAATTCTCATTATGAACCGCAAAGACGCAAGAGAGGGTTAGGAGGTTGTCTCTTCTCCCTTTCCCCTTTTTTACACAATTTCTGCCATAATGAGAATTGCTGCTTTTTCTGAAAATTTCACTTGACCTTAACCATTGTCCTATGCTATAATGTAACTATTCAGATAGAGAAATTCACCGCAGAGAGGCATTATGAATAAAAAAGACATACCAACCCATGAACGGCTCATCCTTGCCTTAGATGTAGAAAATGTTGAAAAAGCTAAACAGATAGTAACAGATCTTGGCTCAACGGTCAATTTTTATAAACTTGGGTTGCAACTATTTATGGCAGGAGGATACTTTGAGCTTGTCGAGTGGCTGCAAGAACGCAAGAAAAATATTTTTGTTGATCTAAAATTTTTTGATGTCCCACAAACAGTAAAATCTGCTGTGGCAGGGCTAAGGCATAGAGCCGTACAGTTTGTTAGTGTGCATGGGAACGATGCAATTTTAGAGGCAGCGGTTGAAAATAAAGGCTCTCTTAAAATATTGGCAGTAACAGTATTAACAAGCCTTGATAGAAAAGATCTGGATGATTTGGGGTTTAAGTGTGATGTTAAGGAATTAGTTCTTTCCAGAGCCAGGCGTGCCTTGCAAATAGGTTGTGATGGGGTTATTTCATCTGGATTAGAAGCTCCTCAGTTAAGAAGTGAGTTGGGCAATAATTTTTTAGTAGTAACCCCCGGTATTCGTCCAGTTGAAAATAAAGATGATCAAAAAAGAATCGTAGATGTGAAAACAGCCTTTGGAAACGGTGCTGACTATATTGTAGTAGGCCGTCCTATCTTGCAAGATAAAAATCCTGCCCAAAAAGCAGAAATATTCCAAAAAGAAATTTCTTCAATATTTTCAGTGAGCGGTCAAAAAACAATATGTGGCTAAAGGTAACTACTCACCACAAAGGCATGAAGATACAAAAAGTTGATAAGTTGAATAGTTGATGGGTTGATGGGTTGGAAAGGGAAGGGTTTGTAGGTTTATGAATCTGTATTCCTTTAACCTATAAACCTATAAACCCATCAACTCATCAACCAACCTATCAACCTATCAATTTATGTGTTCTCCGTGGTGAATTGCTTTACCTGAGTAGTTACGGCTAAAGATTTTTCTTGACTCCCTACTCCCCTTCCCTCGGTATCTTCATCTTCCCTCCAATAAGACTAAGATTGGCTATTCTTGCAACAAAATCCTGCCCTTGTCCATATATTTTTATCTCTTTAAGTATCTTTGGTTTTGGTTCTAATTTCAGTAAATTTCCAGAAAGATAGATGTACCATTTATCCTTAGGAACCCTTTCCCCAATCTTTGGATAGTTAATATTCCCTGCGTAAAGAAATCCTTGCCTCCATGTATAAAATATCCCGGCACGGTCTTCATAGGATATTTCAATACATAATGGATACTCGCCACCATCCGTGCCATCGTTTTCAAGGGATGAGGAAACAACCTTTATGTCCATTACCACGGCTAATAATGTATAATCATCTACCTTTTTGTTTATTTTTTGTTTTAACCCCAAAAATCCTTTTTGTCCATTAGATTCCTTTCTGTTTATTTCCAACACAAAAGGGTAATCGGAACTATCATTAACAACCTCTATTTTTGTTATAGCCACACCCTCCTTTGTTTCTTCCCATGAATTTAATCCATTGGTAAAATCACCATTTTTAATTAATGTCTCTGGTGTTTTTTCTGCTGGAGTGGGTTGTGGTGTTTCTTGGGTGGGTGTTTCAGCCACAATGGTTGCGGGCTTTTCCTCAACCACGGGTGCAGTTACTGTTGTGGCTGTTGTTGTTTCGATCAACTGTCCACTGTCCACTGGGGGTTTCATCGTAGCCGTTGCTTCATTTGTCAACTGCTGACTGCTGACTGCTGATTGCTGACTAACCGCTGTTGGCTTTTCAACTGCAATTGCTGTGGACTTTTCCTCAACCACGGATGTAATCACTGTTGTAGCCGTCATTGCCTTTTCGATCAACTGTCCACTGTCCGTCGCAGGTTTTGTCGTAATCGTTGCTTTCTCCGAACGGACAGTCGCAAGGGCTGTCTCTACTTCTTCAGAAATCACAATATCCTGTGCCTTTTCTGACACAAGCATAAGATTAGCAACCCGTCCATGGAACCCCCAGCCTTCACCATACACCTTCACGCAGGTAATAACCGCTGGCCTTGGTTTTAGCATCGCCAAGTTGGGTGATTTGTACGCAAACCATGTATTCCCAGCAATTATTTCCCCAATCTCACGATAGTTCAGCCTCTTGCCTGCAAGGAAACCATGCCTCCATGAATGGGTGTTTCCTATCTTATCGGAATATTCCAGTTCTATTGTTATTGGATATACCCCACCCTTTGTGCCATCGCTGTCAAGTGTAGAAGAAAGTATCTTGATATTAGCAGATACTGTAATCAATTTATTATCCGCCACAGGAAGATTTACATCCTGAAAAACACCTATTCTGCCCTTTGTTTTTCCCCCATTAGTACGACTAATTTCCAGAACAGAAGGATACTCTGTGCTTTCTTTCACAATCTTCAGGCTTAATTCACCCTCTCCACTTTTTACGGGTTGCCAATATTTTAATCCTGTAGAAAAACTGCTGTTTTTAATCACACCACTTGATGGTGTTCCTGTCTCAGGCAAGGCAACTTGCTCAAGGATTTCCTTCATCTCTTCCGGGGTTATTTGTCCGGTAGTAACAGGTTCGGATAGTTTTGCGGGTTTTTCAACTACAGTCGTGACCATTGCTTTCTCAGGAATAACTGCCGCAGGCTTTGTCGTAATCGTTGCCTTCTCAGTCAACTGTGGACTGACCATTGCCACCACTTCCTCAGGAATCACAATATCCGTTGCCTTTTCTGACACAAGCATAAGATTAGTAACCCGTCCATGGAACCCCCAGCCCTCACCATACACCTTCACGCAGGTAATAACCGCTGGCCTTGGTTTTAGCATTGCCAAGTTGGGTGATTTGTACGCAAACCATGTATTCCCAGCAATTATTTCCCCAATCTCACGATAGTTCAGCCTCTTGCCTGCAAGGAAACCATGCCTCCACGAACATTCCTTCCCTGCCTTGTCACTGTAGGTTATTTCCATTGTTACTGGATATACCCCACCCTTTGTGCCATCACTATTGAGTGTAGCAGAAAGTACCTTCACATCCGCTGAAAGGGTAATGAGAGTGTGTGTGGAAACATCCAAATTAAGGCTCTGGCTTAGTCCAAGCAGTCCCTTTTGCTTACCTGATCCCTGCCGGTTAATATCCAGTGCATGTGGATACTTGTCCGAGTTGTTTATCACAGACACATTTATTATTTGTCCGCTGCCTACCTTCAATATATTCCAACACCTTGTGTCAGCCGAAAAGCTGCCATTCTTGATAATACCAGTAATGTCTTCCACAGGTTGTTCAAATGCAACCGTTACAGATTTTGTTGTGATCGTTGCTTTTTCAGGAATAACTGCCATGGGCTTTGTTGTAACTGTTGCTTTTTCGGGAATAACCACCGCAGGTTTCGTCGTGTCTGTTGCTTTCTCGATCAACCGCTGATCGCTGACCACTTCAGAAGCCCCTCCTTCTGCCATCCTTTCCCTTGCCACAGGCAAGGAAACATTCTTCACCACATCCCTTTTATCCGAAGAAAAGGCAACAGCAGGAATAGTTACATCCTTACACCCCTCACATTGCACCAAAAGGCTATATGGTTCCTCATCAAAAGGTACAGAAATCTTATAAAATCCATCTTGACTGCTCTGGCCTTTTCTTACCACCACCTCCTTTTGTTTCAGGTAAATAATCGCACCCTTACATACCTTACCCTCAATAGTTGTAATCTGTCCGGATATACTCGGTGTTTCGTATGTCCCTGTCCAGAATTCCTGGGGCACAGATGAGATACTCCGCACTCGTAATGACCTTGTATCAGTCGAGGCTGTTTTATCATCCTTAGTGATAAAAAGTGGTGTCCCAAAATATTTATCAAGATAGGCATCAAAGACAAAGAAATCCGGAAATTTACCCACTTGTTCATTGTCCTCTAATGACAAAACCACATCCTCTGGAATAGTACTCTTGGCATATGGTTTGGAATTCAAGATAATACTCATGGGAATACTATTATCCGGCAAGGAGAGTTGCAGCTTTTCGACAAATGAAGGTAAAACATCTATTCCTGAATTTATCGTAAGTGGCAGAAGTATCTCCTGATTCCACCTGATAGGGGTTTTGTCCTTAGAATTGAGAAATGTCTCCCCTAAATATTTTAATGAATCTTTTTCGTATGGAGAAATAACATTATCCCAGCCCGGATTCATTTTAATAAGTTGTTCCCTGAAAGAATCAGTAATCCCATATTTTTGCCATGTCCCAAAAACAGGTCGTCCCTCCTCAAAAAAACGAAGGCTGGCTGCAGGAATAACAAGTATCTCAAATTTTTTATCAGGACCAAGCCCTGCCTCTTCAGGAGAAACAATTGTAAAAAATAGTTTTGAAATCTTAGCTTTGGCAGAAAATGTTTCTACCAAAGATAGCTTTAAGGGTAAATTCCTTGCAAGAAGATAAACATCACCAAGACCCGGTCCAATTAGACAAGAATCCTCAGAGGTTTGCTCCGAGGTTATGTCAATACTTGGGAAAAAACTAATCTCCAGATAATTTTCCTTATTAAATGGTTTTACTCGGAGACTGCCCCTTGAATCTTGAAATAAAAGCTCCTTCTGATTATCTATCAACATGGCTCTATTTCCTATTTGAAGACTCAGCAGGTGAAGAAGGCAAGAGGAAGCTTTTATACCAGACCAACTATGATCCCCATTTGGATCATGAAGAATTGCCAATGGGATAAAAGGAATGGTGGTATAAGTATCATAGGATATAGAAGATAATTTAACTGTAAGATAGGTTTCCTTGGGACCACTTCTGGGTCCTACAGAAAGGATTGAAGAAAGAGATATTTTATATCTTACCTCTGGTTTCTCCTGAACAATAGGATCACTTAAGATAATCTTTTGAAATGAGCTATGTTTCTTACACCCAACAGCCTCGTTTTTTTCAAGAACCATCTTCCATTTACCTGAATAAGGTGGATCCTCAGCCTCTACCTTCATTATCACAGACGATTCTTCATTCAATCGTGTCTGGTTATTACCCTGCCAGTCCACCTTGAGCTTGAAGGAATTACTCTCTTCTGGGAGAATAAAAGGGGTAGTTCCAACAAAAAAGACATTCGTCTCTGCCCAGACAGGAATAGCCAATATCCCCTTCCATGTGGCATCTATTTTTCCTACGGATATAACCTCAGGGTTTTGTGCCTCAGACGAAGATACTGCTACACACAGAGTCAATAAAAAAAAGAACAACCACCCTTGCTTTTTCATGATATTATTACCTCCTTATTTTTTGTTTGTATTGCCAAAAGAGGACATCACCTGTAGCTGAATTTGAGCAAACAACCGATTTTTACAGACATTGCTTCCTATGGCTATTGATGATAAATCTTGCGAATAATCTACCTTAAGACTCCTTTCAACTATATCGGCAAATATCCCATGATAGTTAAATACTACCTTTATGGCAAGGCAATCGCATCAAAATTTTGCGTCTCTACCAAATTATGTGTCAAATATGTGCTTGAGAATGATTTGAGTTTGTATTGATGATGATGTGCAAGTGCAATATATCCCCCATTGGCAGGGGCAGGGGATGGTTGTCTCTCGCTGGCGGGGGTAGGGGGTGGAAAAAGCAAGAAACCTATTTCTTGTCTACAACCATGACAAAAAAATCTATGTTGCACTTACTGCTGGACTGTGGACAATCTCATTTTTTTCATTTACAAATATAACCTTTGGCACAAATTCCCTTGCCTCTTTATCATCCACCATAGCATAGGAGATAATAATCACCAGATCCTCGGGCATACCCCATCTGGCTGCTGCCCCATTCAAACAGATATATCCTGAATTTCTCATCCCTGGCAGGACATAGGTTTCCACCCTTGACCCATTATTCAGGTTAACTATCTGCACCCTTTCCCCGGGCAAAATATCAGCTGCCTCCATTAATACCTCATCAATGGTAATGCTGCCTGTGTAATGAAGGTTTGCCTCAGTAATGGTTACTCGATGTATCTTTGATTTACACATGGTGCGAAACATAAATTGCCTCCTTGTCAAGAGCTATAACTATTAATGTAAACAATTTGATTGTGGACAAAAACCCTCAATAAAATGTTTTGCATGGTTGATAAATAGTCATTTTTACTTGAATTGTAGCATATCCGGGATTAGAAGTCAAGAAGATTTTCTGGTAGGCAGCAATTCTCATTATGGCAAAACTTATGTTCAAAAGGGAATAAGGGAATAGAGGAGATGGTGTCGATTATCAACAGAATTGTCGGTAGGACAGGCATTTCTGCCTGTCCTGTTGCAGATGACAGGCAAGAATGCCTGTCCTACCGATTAATCTCCATATCTCCCCCCTTATCCATTTTACCATAATGAGAATTGCTGGGTAGGGGTATAATGGGTTAGGTAATAATTCATCCGATATAAAATATTAGACAGGCTGAAACAAGAGTTCCTGAGCCATTCGCTTGCACACCTGTATCTATCTGTGGTTTAATTCCATAGTTAAGTAGTTACGGTCTAACATGAATTCTGCTCAGGGAGGGTATAAATTGCGATTTTTCGGTGAGGATTAAGGCGTTCAGGTTTGCAATAGTGTGCTATTGCAAACCTGAACAACACACAGCTATCGTTGATTAAGACCAGCAAAAAATTATTACTGTTAGGTTGACAAGCGACCGTAGCTATTCGTGTGTATAAATAATAGTTAAGACCGATACAAGTATCGCAATAATAATTCCTACATATGTTAATATGGTACTATGTCGATGTCTTTGCGATTCGATTCTGTGTTGCTCACTTATTTTATTTAATTCCTCTCTGCTATTTTCAAATTGTGCAGCTATTTGTTGGATCTCAATAAAAAGTTGAGTACATTCTTCCCAGAATGCAACTCTTTCATTGGTTCTCGGTTTAGTAATAAAATCCCTTATCTCTGAAATCCTGATTTTGATCGCTGTTAAATCAGGAATAATTGGTGTAATAACAACAAGTCTATAATCATAAAAAAATAATTTCAGTACCTCTAAATAAAATGTAATTCCAACCTCTATGGCATCATAAATAGCTCTTTTGCAATGCTTTAGGGCTTTATTAAGTTCTCTCGTTGCAGTCTTATGGGTATTTGCTACAGTGGCTTTTGATAAATGATAACCTGCATAACGAAGCTCATTGACAGAAGGGATATACAAATTGTTATCCAGCACTTCGATTAGTTTCACCTTTTGTTCTGCCAATTTGTAATATTCATTTACAACAACGAAAAGCTTTGAAAGCTTTTTCTGTGTTTTTGGTGTCAACTTGCCTCTTGCTATTAAATTAATCATCCATCCTCCAAACATCGCCCCAAAAAAATAAGCCTCTATTGTTTAAAACCATAGAAGCTCGAAGGTGGTAACACCAATTAACTATTTAAATAATCTATCAGTATTCCTGCATTCAGCCAAGGATTAGGACAAAAAATCATATTGTTCCAAAACCTTCTTGCGAGCATCTTGATCTTTTTTAGTAAGATAGTTGCCCATCTGTAAATTGACATTGCCTCGAGTAAATCTTGAAACAATATTTTTGACTATCGCAGAATTCTTGGTTGCCTTTTTTTCCATCAAGACATTTGACTCGTTATTACTCTTCATAATTGTTCTCCTCAAGAACTAATAAAAACAGATTGTCTATTGATACTAAGTGATAGGAATTTTGATTTTTGGGTGAAATGGAAGAGGCGACATAAAATATCCGCCCGGTAGTGGATATCTTTTTTAACCCCCTTTTGCAAATGATAGAAATCAAAATTTAGTAACTCAAGCTACATCTCTATGCCAGAGATACTATCTATTATCAGGCAGTATATCATTAATATCCTATTTTGTCAACATCTTTTTAATATTTTTACAAATTAAGTATTCTAGGAAATCATTGCATAGCTTTCAACGCTCTCTTTTGGCATATACACCCGCGGAATATGTGAATTAATTCCGCATAAAATCTCATAACTGATTGTACCACAAATATCTGCCAATTCATCTACTCTTATCTGCCCGCCAAACAAAACAACCTCATCACCTATTTTAACATCAGGAATGTGGGAAACATCTATCATGCAAAAATTCATAGTTACTGTTCCAATGATTGGTGCCCTTTGTCCATGAATTAGAACCTCAGCCTTATTTGATAATGCTCGCGGGTATCCATCTGAATAACCAACCTGTATGGTAGCCACCTTCAGCCTTTTTTTTACATAAGTTCTGCCATAGGAAATACCGCCATAAACAGGAAGAAAACCATGCACAGGCAAATCCTTTGGCATATCCTTCAGATGGATTATCCTTGTCTTAAACGACATGGCTGGTTGAAGGGAAACCAATTGTGAAACTGATTTTGATGGAAAAAGCCCATAAATAGTTATCCCAGATCGCACCATATCTAATCTCATCTCCGGCAAGTCAAGGATTGCCCCTGAATTAGCAATATGAGTAATTGGCACAGAAATGCCTATTTTTTTCAAACGGCTGATAATCCCATTAAACCGTCGAAATTGCTCATAAGCATAGGACTTGTTAACAGAATCAGATGCTGCCAGATGCGAAAAAATCCCCTCTATCTCTATTCCTGGTAACGAATGAACCTTTTTTATAAACTCAAAAGCATTGGTGTATAACACGCCCAGCCTGGCCATACCGGTATCTATCTTGACATGTATCTTTATGGAAAAATTTCTTGATGAAGCTATTTCAGAAAAGGCAACAGCCTGCTCCCATAAAAAAATGCTGGGTGTAATAGAATAATGAACACAGTCCCCTACATCCTCTATCCTGATTGTACCAAGGTTCAAGATAGGGCAGTTAATCCCTGCCTCTCTTAATTGAATCACCTCATTCAGACTGGCTACTCCAAGCCGTTGCACCCCAGTATCAACAACTGTTTTTGCCACTGCCACAGCCCCATGACCATAGGCATCTGCCTTGACAATAGCCATTATCTGACAGGAATTTCCGACAATCCTCTGGATTTCTCCTACATTATGCCTGATACTGTCTAAATTAACCTCAACCCATGAAAGTGGTTGCATAATAATATTTCCCTATAACTCTCCATTTTTTACTTGAATTGTAGCATATTCAGGATTAGAAGTCAAGAAGATTTTCAGGCAGATGGTAACAGGTCAGTAAATGGTAGATGAAGCATCTTGCTTCGTATTTCCCTTCTCACGCTGGCGGAGGCAGTTGAGTAGAAAATCTACGTCGTGCATTAATTGTAGATAAATAGGGACAGCGACTATTTTTGTTAAGGAGATATTGGATTGGAGTAAATATTTATTTATGGTTAAAGGAAAGGAGATAATAGAGTG
>Ga0210022_1001692_pt1 | contig 14437 bp, 14 predicted proteins | sample CryGeymeta201520_FD_183984 | JGI IMG/M metagenome (GOLD analysis project Ga0210022, IMG submission 183984) | Groundwater microbial communities from Crystal Geyser aquifers in Utah, USA - Crystal Geyser metaG 2015-20 (SPAdes) (version 2) | ecosystem: Environmental > Aquatic > Deep subsurface >... | reverse complement strand
TGATTCTGAGGCTATAGAATTAAAAAATATAATTACTGAAAACGGCGGCGATATAGTCCAAACGAATCCTCCAGAGAAAAAACGACTATCTTATCCGGTTAAAAAACAAAACCAGGCCTATTTTGGAATTGTTTATTTTAATACTGATAAAGACGGGCTTGATAAGATCAAAAAAAACCTCGCTTTCTACAAAAAAATTCTAAGATTTTTAATATTAAGTAAAATTATAAAGCCAAAACCGAGCCCAATAATTGCCCAACAGCCGGCGAAAACATCGGCGCCGACACAAAGTTTCGACCAAAAATTAGAAAGTATTCTTAAAGGATAAAAAATAAAAAATATGAATTTAAATAAAGTTTTTGTATTAGGCAACCTAACGCGCGATCCGGAGCTGCGACAAACGCCAAGCGGCCAAAATGTGGCTAGTTTTGGCGTTGCCACCAATCGAATGTGGACGGATCGGTCGGGCGTTAAACAAAATCAAACCGAATTTCATAATGTTGTTTTATGGGGCCGACTGGCTGAAATTGCTCATCAATATTTAGCCAAAGGCCGTCTCGTTTTCATTGAAGGTAGGTTAAACACCCGCACCTGGCAGGACCAGAGCGGCCAAAAAAGAAATCGTACCGAAATTATAGCCGAAAATATGCAACTTGGCCCGCGGTTCGCTTCATACCCAAATCCGCCCCAAGTCCAAGCGCCAGCACAAAATGTTCCCGAAGCTCCTGAACCGGAGATTTTGCCGGAAGTGCAATTAGAGGACCCGATTGAAACTCCTAAAGAAGATGAAGAAATTAAGGTAGAAAATATACCGTTTTAAGGGCTTTATCTAAATTTTTAAGTCGTTGCTTAAAAATTTAGCGAGAAAACCTTATCCCCCACCTTTCCTAAGAATAGTTCTAAATAATCAATAGTCATAGCCGTAAGGCGGCTTCGCCTTTAGATCTTTCTTTATAGAGAATCAATAGTTGGGAAAGGTGGGGGATCTCATATTTGTAGCTAAAAATTTATAAATAAATTTTATAGACAACTATGGAAAAAAATGTTTGTTATTTCTGCGCCCAAAATGTAAAAGAAGTTGATTACAAAAACGCGGATACATTGCGCCATTTTATTTCTGCCCAAGCAAAAATTATGCCCAGAAAACGAAGTCATCTTTGCGCCAAACATCAGCGCCGCTTGGCAATGGCCATCAAGCGCGCCCGTTTCATGGCCTTATTGCCATTTTCCACAAGGTAATAAAAAGTGTCAGTATTCAACCGATCGGTCTTAAACTGACACTTTTTGTTTTTTTATCTCTTGAACGCAATTGTTGCCTATAGGCAACAATTGCGTTCGTCTGACGCAAATATATCCTATAGGAAACTTTTGCGTCAAAATTTTAGATATGAAAAATTTTCTGATTGGGCGGCAAATTCTTTTATGAAATTTTAGATTCAGAAATTAAAAAAACCCAAGCAGAACTAGATTCTGTTTGGGTTTGTCGCCTGGTACGAGATAGTACAAGATAAGTTATATCAACGGCAACCTTCGCGAATGGCGCGTTGCCTTCGATATTCGGGAGACGCTTCCCATTTCTCGCAACTATCTATCTCTTTCTCACGACGGATGGCGCGTTGACCTTCAGGGGATTCCTCCCATTTTTCGCGGCACTCGTCCGATTCCATATAATAGAATTGTTCTATGGAATCAGGGTCGTCGCCCGGGTTCACCTCGATTTTGATTCGTGGAGGTATACCACGGTAAATTTCTAACTCGGCAACCACCAGCTCATTGCTCTCATTGGCCAGAACAACCATTTCCTGTACAATCTTGCTAATGTTTTCACCAGCGGGTTCATAGGTTCTCATTGTTCTTCCTCCTTTTTTGATTGTTATTATTTTTTGTTAAGGTGCAAAAATCGTACCATTTCAGCCAAAAACTCGCTACTCAATTCTGAATATTTTAAGTATAGCACAAATAATAATAGTTGTCAATAGTTTGTACAATATATACCAAAATATGGCTTATATAAGCCATCGCTTCCCCCAAATAATAGGTGTCGTAGGTGTCGGACACCTATATATTTGATGAGGTGGATTTTTTTCCGCCAGAGGCGGATCCGCCTTGGGCGGAGATTTCTTGGGCTAATTTTTTAACCAAGTCCTGATTTTCTTTCAGATATTGGCGCGCGGTTTCAAGCCCTTGCCCTAATTTTTGATTTTCATAATTAATCCAAGTGCCGGATTTTGACAAAATTCCATTTTTCAAGCCGCAATTTATTATATCCCCTTCTTTTGATATCCCTTCATTATACATAATATCAAACTCGGCGATTTTAAACGGCGCCGCCACTTTGTTTTTAACAACTTTAACCCTCACTCTATTGCCGACCACATCTTCGCCTTTTTTAATTTGAGCGTTCCTTCTCATATCAAGACGCACTGAAGAATAAAATTTAAGCGCCATGCCGCCCGGTTGGGTTTCGGGGTTGCCAAAAAACACGCCAATTTTCATTCTCAACTGATTTATAAAAATAACCGCGGTATTGCTTTTGGCGGCAATAGCATTTAATTTTCTCAAGGCTTGAGACATCAAACGGGCTTGAAGTCCCATATGCTGATCCCCCATCTCGCCTTCAATTTCAGCCCGAGGCGTTAAAGCGGCGACCGAATCAACAACAATTACATCACAAGCATTGGAGCGCACCAAACTTTCAACAATTTCAAGCGCCTGTTCGCCGTTATCCGGCTGAGAAATTAATAAGTCATTAACCTGAACGCCGATTCTTTTGGCATATTCCGGGTCTAAAGCATGTTCGGCATCAACAAAAGCGGCTAAACCGCCATGCTTTTGGGCCTCAGCAATTATATGTAGAGCTAAAGTGGTTTTTCCCGAAGATTCCGATCCATAAATTTCAATTATCCTCCCCTTGGGAATACCGCCAACTCCGAGCGCCAGATCCAAAGAAAGCGAACCGGTTGGAATGGCATCAACGTCAACTTTGGAAACTTCACCGAGCTTCATTATTGAACCATCGCCAAATCTTTCTTTCAAACTTTTCACGGCCTCATCTAATGCCTTAGTTTTGTCATCGACTTTTGCCTCTTTTTCTTTTTGTTTAACCATATCAATTTATTCTAAATTAAAAAAATTACTTGTAATTTACTCTCTAAAGATTTGCCTGACTATTTTCGTACTCTTCTCAAAATTATTGACTGCCTTAACTTCAATAACATTTATGCCGCTAGTCAGTTGTACCTCTTTTGAGAAACTGCCGTCTGAAGCAACATACACGTTTTCACCATTAATTGTCAAATAAACGCCGCTATCGGTCTTGCCTTTCACTGTAAGCGATTCCTGCTGTATAACCATGTCCACTTTAGGATCTACCGCTAAATTTGGCGGTCCAACCAAAAATTTAAACTGATAGTAAAGATAAGCGGAAAGTAAAATTAAAAACAGAATGCCCAAAAAAATCGCTAATTTTCTTTGCGTCAAAACAAAATATGAACTTTTTTTTGGCTTAATAATATTTCCGTCATAAGAAGATGTTTCAACTGTTTGAATTTCCTGCTTATACATCCGAATAATCTCGCTTTTATCAACATCTAAAAATTTTGCGAGACGTTTAAAGATTCCTGCCCGATAAACCAAAGGAGGTAATTTTTCAAATTGTCCGGCTTCTAACGCTTCTAAATGATAAACCTGAATTTTGGTAAGATCGCTTAATTTATCCAAGCTTAAATTTTTGCTTTGCCTTTTTTCTTTTAAAAATTCAGCTAAGTTTTTTTTATTTTCAGATTTCATCTTCTTTATCTTGTCCCGCCTCGGCGGGATTAAATTTATCTAAATAAACTTCTCTTGGTTTAGCGCCATCGCCCGGCCCGATAAAGTCTTTTTCCTCTAAAATATCCAAAAGGCGCGCCGCCCGGGCATAGCCGACTCGCAGCCGCCTTTGTAAAAGCGAGGCTGAGGCCTTCTTGGCTTGAAAAATAACTTCTTTTGCCGCTTCAAATAATTCATCATCAATACTTTCAGAAAATTCGTCCAAAGAGCCCGATTCCGGCTGTAAATTATTTTCTGCTATAGGAAATTCCTCGTTTTCAACAGCCATAAGAGGATTCTTCTCTGCGACACAGTTGGCTATTCTTTTAATTTCTTTATCGGAAATAAAAACTCCCTGAAGTCGCCGCGGCTTGGAGCTGTCATTAGACATATACAGCATGTCGCCATTCCCCAAAAGTTTTTCGGCTCCGGCCATATCTAAAATAGTGCGGGAATCAACTTGGGACGGCACCTGTAAAGCAATCCGAGCCGTGATATTGGCTTTTATGAGACCAGTTAAAACCTCAACTGATGGCCTTTGGGTTGAAACTATAAGGTGAATTCCCACGGCCCGCGCCATTTGGGCAATACGAATAATCGTGCCCTCAACTTCCCTGTTGTAAGCAGCCATAAGATCGGCTAATTCATCAATAACAATAATCAAATAGGGCATAAAAGATTCCGATTCCCGGTTTTTTACAACCTGATTATTAAAACCGACAATATCTCGGGCGTTGTTATCCGATAAAATTTCATAACGGCGTTCCATTTCTTTAACCGCCCACCTCAAAGCATTAATTGATTTTTTGCCGTCGCTTATCACCGGCGTTAAAAGATGGGGCAAATCCCTGTAATAAGCCAGCTCAACTCGTTTTGGATCAATAAGTATAAACTTAAGCTGCGAAGGACCATTGCGCCAAATAAGCGAAGTAATAATAGCGTGGATACATACGGATTTGCCGGCGCCGGTGGCGCCGGCAATAAGCAAGTGGGGCATTTTTGCCAGGTCGGCAAAAATCGGCGCGCCGCTGACATCGCGTCCAAGCGCAAAATTTAGAAGACCCAATTTTTCGAAACTTTCACTGCCAAGCAAACTGCCGAGCCGGACCAAAGCTATTGATTTGTTTGGCACTTCAATCCCAACCAAGGCCTTGCCTGGAATCGGCGCCTCAATCCTTAAAGAATGGGCCGCCAAAGCTAGGGCTAAATCATTGTGCAAAGTTACAATTTTCGAAAGTTTAACGCCTTGGGCTGGCCGTAAAGTGTATTGAGTCACCGCGGGGCCCACATTAACCTCTCCCATCTCAACTTCAATACCGAAATGCTGGAGAGTTCTTTTGATAATATTGGCATTGGCTTTAATATCCCCTGATATTGGCCGATTTTCTATTCTTTCAAGCAAATCAATAGTGGGTGGTTTATAGGCGCTGCCAATAAATTTCGGAATTTTAAATTCATCTTCCTTGCCCTCCGTAGCCTTGGCGAAGGAGGGCTTGCCCGCTTCCGACGCTAACGCGCGCTTTTCCTCTTTTGGGATAGCTTGATTAACAATTGGATTAACTTCAACTGATTTTTCATCTTTTGCTTTTTGAATTGTTTCTTCCTCTTCTTCATCTTCCTCCTCGTTCTCGTCTTTGCCAATTTTCAAAGGAATATTCAAAGCCATTACGAGAGAAATAAAAACAAAAGAAATTAAAAGCACTAAAGAAGCCCAGAAACCAAATATTTTATTTAAAGAAACGGCCACGACGTAGCCGGCCAAACCGGCATAATTGTTTGAAAATGACATTTCAAGAATCCCTAAAATTGAAATAAAAAGCAAAAAGGCGCCAAAAATGGTCGCAAAATAAATATGTTTCCGGCGCGATTTCAAAAACTCAAAAGCCATCATTAAAAATACCAACGGCAGGACAAAATAACCCCATCCAAATAAATAATTAAAACTCCTGAAAACCAGCTCGCCAAAAGGACCGGCTTTATGCCAGATGCTTAAAAGTATAATGATTGCAAAACTGAAAAAAAGAATTGCTAAAATAGCCTTTTTGGTTTGGTCTTCCAAGTCAAAAAGAGGTTTTTTTGAATAATCAATGGAGATTTTCTTTGTTTTTTTCCTCTTAGCCATAAAGACATTTTAGAATAAAAAAAAGCCGCTGGCAAATTCAGCAGGGGCTGAGGGAATCGAACCCCCGTCAACGGTTTTGGAGACCGTTGTTCTACCACTGAACCAAGCCCCCTCGTTAGCTATAAGTTATTTCTTCGTTTCTTTATGAACCGTGTGCTTGCGGCACCACTTACAGAATTTTTTAAATTCCAGTTTTCTTTCAACCGTTTTTTTATTTTTCTGCGTATGATAATTCAGCCGCTTGCAGACCGAACATTGAAGTTTTATTACTTTTTCCTGCGCTTTCATAAATTTAGTATTTAGTATTTAGTATTTGTGGAGAGCCAGCAGAGGGATTTGAACCCCCGACCTTCGCTTTACAAAAGCGCTGCTCTGCCGCTGAGCTATGCTGGCAAAAGCGATAACCAACCGCTTCCACAAACATAATCAATAATACTTTACCAAGCCAAATTTTTCAAGAAAAATAAGCTTGAAAACTTTCTTTTGTTTAAAATACGTATTATTTATCGATCGATATTAAATACGTATTTTAGATAGTGAATGGACGTTAACTAGTTGAAGAGTGCTTTATTTTAAAAATAGTTCGAACGCATTTCGCCAAATATGTAAATTGCATGTTTTCAACCGATCGGAAATAAACCTGCATTTTGAGTTTTGCGAAGCCACACCGATGACAATTTCAAGTTTTTCTTTTGGCGGCAAATTCCTATTTCGGAAAACCAAGGAAAATATAACCCTTATCACAAGACGACTCAACATAATCAATTTGTTCTTGAAGGGCGGCTCGGTCAGCTCGTAATTCTGGAAGAATCAGAGCTGGTAAGGCATTTACTGAATTATAAATACAAGTCAGCTTCCGGTCCATTTTACTTATTTGCCACTGTAAGGTGAGCAGGAAAATTATACCGAAGATTAGCCAAGCGTAGATGTGTGATTTTTGCATATCAGATTTCTAAGATTATGACTTCAAATTTAAGAGTTGTGCGTTTTATTAACAACAAGACACCCTGCCATTATATCGTGAAGTCCCTGCTTTCTTGCAGTAAAAGCAACCATAAGAAATCCTATGCCGAGGATAAACCCGGAAAGTATCTGCCCAAAGTAGCGACCCGATGCCTTTCCGAAAGATACACGCTTGCCAGACAAATCAGTAACTATTATTCCAAGAGCCATTTTGCCGAGAGTCGCTTGTTTAGAAGAACTTTCCATGACTGCTTGATAAATCCAAACAAGCAGAAAACTCAAGTTGTATTTTCTGTTTCCATAGGATTAAAAAATTTTCTTCCCCCAAAATTAAAACATGGTTCGAGCCGATGTTTTTGTGCGCAGGGTGAGAGTCGAGCTCACGGGGCCATTAAAGACATCGGTTTTACAGACCGCTCCCGCCCCCTACGGGACTACCTGCGCAAAAAGAACTCCAGAGCCGATGGCCGGGATTGAACCGGCGACCCCGACTTTACCATAGTCGTGCTCTACCAACTGAGCTACATCGGCAACATACTATCCAATATTTTCTTAAGTTTAATATTATTGAAATGAACAGTCAAAACTCCAAATTGTGATTTTTCTCGATAATTTCCGATGCCCCTCGTCGGCGTTATTATAACTTTAGAAAATTGTTCGCGTCTAATATTAAACTTTTTTAATTCGACAAGCCAAAACTTTAAACTCTTTTTTTTGGATAGATCACTGAATATCTGTAAGCCAAATTTTAATTTAGACGTATTAATATTAAATGCCATTATTAAAAATTCTATAAATTTTTTAATTAACGCGGGATCTGTATTGCCTAATCTTATAGAAGTTTTATTTTTTTTGTTGCCTTCTCCCCAATATAACCCAAGACCTAGTCCTAATAACTTAGTATCTTTTAACGTTTTAATATCTTTAATATCAAACGGATCGCCATGAGGATTATTTTTAACATAGATTGCTTCCGAAATAGAGCGTTTTGGAATCTCGTATTTCAAAATCCAATAATTAACTTTATGCTCGGAACATTTCAAAATCTCGGCAATTTCTAATGATGACTTTTTATTTATTAAATAAAACTTCTGAAGTTTTTCTTTGGAAAGCATATATAAATTATATATCTTAAAATATTCATTGGTCAACTAATATCTGTAAGAATATTGCTCAAACAACTTTAACCTTCCCCAACAAAAAACCAGCATTTTGCTAGTTTTTGGTTTGAAATAAACTTACTTGATGGGTTTTTTAGTTCGCGTTGATTTCTTAACGGCCGGTTTGATGTCAACCCCGTTAGAAACCTGATTTGTCAAAATGCCATCCACTTTCTTCGCGCTGTTTCTAACGGGGTCAAAAAACTTTTCTGCTTCTGTATTTGACTTAAAAACTAAATCAATCTTTGCTTCCGGCTTTGGTTCAGAAATTTGTTCTGGCGAAACTTTTTGGTTATCGTTTGAGAAATCTCCCCAGAAGTCGGCGTCGCTCTCTCCATTTATGTCTTTGTCTTTTTCCGAAATCTTACTAATAAGCTTCATCAGATGATTGTCGGTTTTCAAAAGAATTATTCTCGTTCTGTGCAGCAATTTTTGGGTCAAAGACAGAGATTGAGCTTTTATATTATCCAGAGGCAATTGGTTAATCCAACCGGCCAGTTTCGCCCTAAGGCTAAATCCGAAATCAGTCGCTTCATCATTTTCTTCAAATTCTGACAAATGATCTGAAACAATATAAATAACGCCAGCCAAAGCCATTATTAACAAAGAAATTGGAATCAAATTAAACATGTTTTTAGTTCCTAGCGACTAGCGACTAGTGGCTAGTGGCTAATTTAAATTTCCAAACGGCAAAATTCGCCGATTTTAATATTTTCGCCCAACTTGGCAATATAATCTTTAATCAACGCGTCAATCGTCATATTTTGATCGCGGATGTAAACCTGCAAAAGCAACTCTTCAGTGTTTGTTGGATTCATAGCGGCAATATGCATTGCCAATTCATGGCCAAGTTCTTTAAATTGCTCAGTGCGCGCCACAAAATCGGTTTCACACAAAAGTTTTACCAACACGCCAACCTTGCCATTGACATGAACATAATAAGAAATGATCCCCTCGCCGGTTTGCCGACTGGCTTTCTTGGCCGCCACCATCGCTCCCCTATCCTTAAGTAATTCTAAAGCCCTTTCAATTTCGCCATCGGCCTCTTCCAGGGCTTTACGAATGGTATCGACCGAAGCGCCGGTCATATTCCGAATTTTTTTTAAATCGTCAATCTTTGCCATAAATTTCTAAAATTTTAATAAATTTTAGCTAAATTTATGAGCATCCGCCGAAGTCCCGTGAAGCGGGACGAAGACGGATAGCCCACCACCTATTTTTTAACCTCTTCCGGTTCTGACTCGACCGGCGCTGATATTTTAACATTGATCAAGGCCTCTTTCACCAGATTTAGGATAAAACTCACGGCGCTGATAGCATTATCATTTGCCGGAATCGGATAGTTAAAAAGAGTCGGATCAGCATTGGTATTAACCAAGCCAACCACCGGCACATTTTTTTTGACCGCCTCCCTCACGGCAATTTTATCATAATTTGCCGAACTTACCCAAATGGCATCGGGCAGACGATTTAAATTAACCAAGCCGCTCAAATTTTTTCTTAGTTTTTTAATTTTTTCTTGTAGCTTTAGAACTTCATATTTTGTGTACTTTTCAAACTCGCCGCTCGCTTTCTGGTTTTCAAGATTTTTAAGATAATCAATGCGGCGGCTGATAGTCGAAAAATTGGTGAACATTCCGCCAAGCCAGCGCTCGGTGACATACGGCATATCAAGGTCTTCAGCAACTTTTTTGGTTATCTCTTTGGCGGCAAAACCCGTGCCCACAAACAGAATAATACCGCCTTTTTTCCTTACGCCGACCAGAAAATCTAAAGCCGCTTTTAGATCTTCTTTTGATTTTTCCAAATCAATAATCTGAAAAATATTCCTATTTGACCAAACATAGGGCTTCATTTTTGGATGACTGTGGGACCTCAAAGCGCCTAAATGAACGCCATGTAAAGTCAGGGCCTCCAAATCCGGCTCTAAAATATTATCTTTTGTTTCCATGACTTTACGATAATAACAAAATTATCTTGAATTGACAAGAGGTTTTAATAATGATAATATTCTTACTTATGAAAAAGGAAATCCATCCAAAATATTATCACGATGCTAAAGTGAAGTGCGCCTGCGGTAATTCTTTCACAGTCGGCTCCACAGTGCCGGAAATCAATGTTGAAATTTGCTCAAAATGCCATCCTTTTTACACCGGTAAAGATAAAATAATCGACACAGCTGGGCGCGTTGAGCGTTTTAAGAAAAGACTCCAAAAAACCTCGGCCAAGCGCAAAAAATGAACGAAAATCAAAAAATAATTTTGGAAATTAGAGCTGGTGCCGGCGGTGATGAAGCCGGTCTTTTTGCGTTTGAACTCTGGCGGATGTACTGCCGTTTTGCCGAACGCCGCAGCTTTAAGACCGAGGTAATTGATTCTTCGCAGTCAAACGTCGGCGGTATTAAAACCTTAGTGGCTCAAGTTGAGGGACCCGACATCTATGATTTATTTAAATATGAATCGGGAGTCCATAGAGTCCAAAGAATTCCCAAGACCGAAAAAAGCGGTCGCATCCACACTTCAACCGTTTCGGTTGCAATTTTAAAAGAAGTGCCGGAAAAAGAAGTGATTATTAGCCCAAAAGACATCAAAATTGACACTTTTAGATCATCCGGCGCCGGCGGCCAAAACGTCAACAAAGTTGAAACCGCCGTCAGAATCACCCATCTGTCAACCGGCATAGTCGTTTCCTGCCAAACCCAGAGATCCCAGTCCCAAAATCGAGAACTGGCGATGAGCATCCTTCGGGCCAAGCTGGCGGAGGAGCAAACAAAAAAAATCACCGGTGAAATCACCGCTGAAAGGCAGGCGCAGATCGGAACGGCCGAACGAGCCGAAAAAATCAGAACTTATAATTTTCCTCAAGACAGAATAACCGACCATCGCATCGGAAAATCCTGGCACAACCTGGAAAAAATCCTTGACGGCAATCTCGAACCGATAATTGAAGCATTGGCAAAAAACTTAAAATAAAAAACAATAATATAAATTATTTTAATAAGTTTAAATATTTTTTTATTTGTTCTCAAAGCGGGTTGTGAGCCCGAGCGGGCATGGTTTGCGAAGCAAGAGCGAGGACGAACCCTTTCGTTTTCCTCGCTGGGGAAAACGAAAAAAGCGTGAGAATAAATAGAAAAATATTTGAATGAGCGCGCGAAGAAATGGATTTATTTTTTATTTGCTTTGCCAGGTAGTGAAAATTCGATAACGCCTTCGGCGTATTTTGCAAAGCAAATCGAATTTCTACTACCTGGTCTGATTTAATATATCAATGTCTTTTTGAATACGACTGGCTTCGGCCATAACATTGTTAGCATAAATTCTGGCTGTTAAGGATCTATTCCAGCGGCTGCCGGCAATATAAATTTTGGCGGCTTTACTTTCTGCTGCATAAGTTTGTTTGTCAGCGCCAGATTCAGCGAGCATCAAGCCGGCGGCTGTAAAAGCGTCTTCAATATTCCACGGCGACGCCGGTCGACGTCCTGTTAAATTAGCTACTGCGTCGGCATATAAAAGCCAAGTGGTGGGGAGAAATTGAGCCGGCCCCATAGCGCCACCCCATCCGTAATATGGTTTTTTGGAAACCGGCGTTGAATCAGGATTAAGCCCCAGAGCGCTTGTAATCATTTGAAAAGCGTTGAAATCGCGCGGATGCATGTCTACCCGCCAAGTCCCCTTCCCAACATTGCCGCCCCAATCGGATTCAATTTTCACTATAGCCATAATAAAAGCGGCTCTCACTCCGGTAAGCTGCGCCGCCGGCATCGCGTTCTTAAGGGCTTCTTCAAAGGTCATTTTAAAACCCATGGCCAACTCATACGGTTGGTTTCTTATTTTGTCCAAGTCTTCTCGCGCTTTCGTTAAAAGCTGTTGATAGGTCTTTTCTTGCCCCTTAGTTTGATCAAGAAGTTTTTGTTTCTGTTTCTTTGAATTTTTCAAGTCGGTTTTCTGCCGGCTTTGAATGCGTTTTAACTGCTCCTGTTCGGCTTTGTCAGCCTCCAAATTTTCCTTTTCCAAAACAAGTTTGTCTTTCAACCCTTTGATGGTTGCCAGAGTGTCTTGAATCTTATTCTGAACGTTGCTTAAATAATTTAAATCGCTAAAAAAATCGGAGAATTTATCATTTTTAAGCAAAAATTCCAAAAGAGAGCCGGAGTCGTTTCTGGCTGTCTGTCTTAAATATTGGGCTAAAATTTCATTCTGCTTATCAATCTCTTTTTCTTTTAGGGCAATACTATTTTCTTTTTGCTTGATAGCCGAAGTAAGCTGGCTAATAGTTAGATTTGTGGCATCAATTTCCGCCTGCATTTGTTTTATTTGCAGCTCAAAAATAGAAATCTGGTTGGTTAAACTTTGGGCTTCGTTTTCTTTTTCCTGGATTTGTTGAGTGTATTGATCTATTAAAGTTTCCAGTTGTTTTATCTTATCGTCACGGACATCGGCAAAAACTGCCTTAGTAATAAAAGCTATAAAAAGCAAAAAACAAAACAAAAACAACAAAAATCCTAATTTTCTCATTAAAATAGCGGCTTAATTTTAATCTAAGCTGCTGCTTTCGGTTTCTCTCCTTCTTTCTCTTCGCCTTCCCGCTCTTTAACTTTTTCTTCAGCTTCAACTTTCACTTCTTCAACTTTCTCCTCAACTTCGCCCTTTAAGGTCTCAAGTTCGGCCTCGGACCGAGGCGGAGTTACGGCGGCAACCGATGTCTCAAGATTTTCCAAAATCTCAACGTTTTTAGGCAGCTTAATATCCTTCACTAATATATTATCATCAAATGTCTTAAGTTGGGAAATATCAATTTCAATTTGATGGGGCAAATCAGCCGGTAAGGCCCTCACTTCCAATTCTTGCATGGCCTTAACCAAAACGCCGCCTAAATCAATAACAGCTGGAGCGTCTCCAATAAAAATGAGAGGTGTCCTGGTAGTAATCTTCTCATCCATTTTAACTTCATAAAAATCAACGTGATTTATTTCTTCGGTTATTGGATCGCGGCTAATATCGTGAATTAGGACGTTTTTCGTCTTTTCTCCCACAAGCAATTTTATCAAGGTGGTTTCGCCGGCGGTTTTAAAAACCTTGGAAAATTCTTTCAGGTCTAATTCTATCGGAGTAGTTCCATCTTTTCCACCATAAACAACCGCGGGAATAACACCCTCTCTTCTTAATGATTTTACTTTCTTGCCCAACAGGGTTCTCTTTTCACTTTTTAGTTCCAAAGTCGTCATGCTCGCTAAATATAAATATATTCGCTAAAAATGTCAATTATTTTACAAGATTTGGAGGGGTGCGGCCTTCCAGCGCTTCAATAATGTTGGTTGCCGCCAAATCGGACATTTTTGAGCGCGTCTCTTCAGTTGCCGAAGCAATATGCGGCGTTAAAATGACATTATCAAGCTGAAGCAGTTCCGGCGTTATTTTCGGCTCAAATTCAAAAACATCCAAAGCAGCCCCTTTTATTACTTTATTTGCCAAAGCATAAGCCAAAGCCGCCTCATCAATAACCGGCCCCCGCGAAGTGTTCACCAGATAAGCCGAGGGTTTCATCAGTTTCAAATTTTCCGCATTAATTAAGTGACGGGTTGAATCAAGAAGCGGCACATGAATAGAGATAAAATCCGATTGTTTTAATAAATTTTCAAGCGGTATATAAACGGCGGAAAATTCTTTCTCAAAATTTTCATTCCTATTCACATCATAATACAAAACTTTCATGTCAAATCCTTTAACAGCATGATACGCAACCCGAGAACCAATGCGACCAAGACCCACGACGCCAAGAATTTTTCCCGATAAATCATTTCCCAAAAGGAGCATTGGCGCCCAGCTCTGATATTTCAGAGCCCTCGTAAATTTATCAGCCTCAACCACCCGATGGGCAATTGCGAGCATCAAAGCAAAAGTGTGTTCGGCAACCGTATTGGTCAAAACGCCCGGCGTGTTAGTAACTATTATCCCCCGCTTTTTCGCTTCCTCAATATTAATATTGTCAAAACCCACAGCCATATTAGCAACAATTTTCAATTGCGACCCGAAAGAATCCATAACCTCACCATCGATTTTATCGGTTAAAAGACAAAACAGCGCATCATAATTCTGACCTTTTAGCGAAGCGATTAATTCTTCTTTAGTTAAGACCCGGTCCTCGGGATTTACAATGACTTCATAACCCCTGGCTTTTAATATTTCGATCCCGCTTTCGGGAACTTTTCTTGTTATATATATTTTTGCCATATTTTTTATAATTTATTTACGCTTCCAAAAATTTTTAATTTTTCTTCAATAATTTTTTTCATCGCTTCAACAGATGGCGTTAAAATTTTATACGGCGTGGTTTCTTCCGGCATTTCCTCCAGGGTTTTTCTTAAAGTTTTTGTAAAAGCAAC
>Ga0210022_1001680_pt1 | contig 14497 bp, 17 predicted proteins | sample CryGeymeta201520_FD_183984 | JGI IMG/M metagenome (GOLD analysis project Ga0210022, IMG submission 183984) | Groundwater microbial communities from Crystal Geyser aquifers in Utah, USA - Crystal Geyser metaG 2015-20 (SPAdes) (version 2) | ecosystem: Environmental > Aquatic > Deep subsurface >... | reverse complement strand
AGCTCGGAGGTCAACTCGGATACGCCCGACAGGATGAGAGTGAACTGATGCTCTTGCATGGTCGTCTCACGCTGACGGATGGTGCGGGCAGGTGTCCACGAATCGACGAAGTGACCTCGCATAGTGGCACACCCGTCCGCCGGCTTAGCGAACCAGGGAGGCTTTGCACCAGTTACAGCTCCCCCTGTCATCGAAGTTCACACGACCACAGGAGGGACACAGCACGAGACCGTCGAGTATGGTGTCCTTGGGGTCTACGTCCGGGGTCCGCTTGCTGTAGCCTGAGCCAGTCGCACGGTTCGCAGACAGTGTTGCGTCGTATGCCGCCCGGGTCTCGGGATCGCGCAGAACCCGAAACGCTTCGTTGATCTGGACCATCCGTTCGTGAGCGCCATCCGCCTTGTTGACGTCGGGGTGGTACTTGCGTGCCAGACGCCTGTACGCACCTTCAATGACGTCAACTTCCGCAGAGGGGTCCACCTGCAGCACTTGGTACCACGTGCGACCATCGGATGCCATCATTGGCGGGTTTGTCCCCGGTTCGCCAGTGCAGGAATCAGTACTCGATCACTTCCTGTCCGCCGAAGTTCTTCATCACCTCCAAGTAGGTCCTGAAGGCTCCGCACACGCCCTTTACGGTCTCTTCCCACGCCAGGATCTCAGCGATGTCCTTGCACTTGAAGGTCTGCCCACTGACCATGTCCTGAATCGTCAGCGGCTTCTCTGCTTTGCCGAACGGGCCTAGACGCTCCAGGAGTCCGCTTTCGCGGACCATCAGCACCTCTGTGCCTGCTTTGTACCTGTTGACAAGCTCTGCTTCCTCCGTGGTGAGTTGAACCTGTGCTCGGAGCTCGAACTTCACTCCGCCCAGGAAGCCTTTTGCTTGGTCTCGGATGATGATCAGCTTCATTGTGGTTCTCCTCGCTAGACGGTTCCCTTGCCATTGCACACCCCGCACTTCACCTTGCCTGAGCCGTTGCAGTTCTTGCATTGTTGCGAGCCGCCCAGGGGCGGGTAGGTTCTGCCTTTGCCACCACAGGAGGGGCACTTCACGCCTCCCGTGCCGCCGCACGTGTTGCACTTCGCCATGGTCTACACCTCCTTTCGGCCGCCCAGTCGTCAGGACGGGCGGCAGCCGTGTCACTGGCTTGTTGACAGTCTGAAGTTGACGAGACTCGCCGCGTAGTGGTTCTTCGGTAGGTCCGCACCACACGCTTTGAAGTAGGCGAGCCAGAAGCTCTGGATCTGGTAGATTCTCCCGGCACTGAGTCCGCCGCTGGTGGCGGCAGTGGCGCCCGCAACCCAGGCGCGGACACCTTTGAGATCAGGAAGGCGGCCGTCTGCGCGCTCCTTGGCGATGATCTCGTTGGTGCGCTTGGGCGTGAGCTGCTCAGAGCAGAAGTTGTACCGGTCGGATTGCTCCACCATGTCGGAGAAGATTAGGAGCACCTTCACCTTCGCCGCTGCGCACTCGTCGCCAGTGAGAACCTTCTCGGCCAACTGGAACGCGTTCATCAGGTCCGTGTGCGGTGCTGGCTTGCCCGCCAGCAGGAGCTGCATCGCTTGGCTTCGAACTCCCGCGCGCGCCTTCTCAAGAGACTCTACGTGCACCATCGGGTTGTCCAGCACTCCGCGTCCCGGCAAGCTCACGTTGATGGGGAAACTGGCGGTTGCTTGCGTGTTTTCGGTGATGACGTCGCCCATGACCATCTCGCCGCCCTTCATTTGACCGAGCACAGAACGATCACTTGCTGTGCGCTCCTTGGGCGTGCTCTCCTTCCCCGCAAACTGGTCGAAGTACCGCCGCCGTATCGCCGGGGCGCTGGTGCTTCCCGAAATGTCGAAGAGCGCGAAGAGCGCCACCGTCGGTGCTCTGTCATCGGCCCCGCGGGTAGGACCGCGGCAGCCAGAGAGACAACCCAGCAGGGCCGCTGTCTGCGCCAGCCCAACGCCGACGAGGTTCACGCTGGACGACCACAGGACCGCACTCCTGCAGGCCGTACGTCCATGGTTGCCCTTGTCGCGTCGCTGCGGCCTCATGCCGTGTGGTCCTCCCCCGAAGCCCCGACAGAAGCATCAGGCTCCATCTCCTTGAGGCTGTCCGGGATGTCAATGGCGATGTCCGGCACGTCGGTGACTCCATCGGTGCGATGCTTGATGTTCTCCCCTTCGTAGGCTGCCATGAGCAGTTGCGCAATGTCCCGCACCCGGTCCGCCTCCAACTGGGATTGCCGGTGTTCTTTCTGGCGTCGCGCCCGGATCTCGTTGAGTGCTTTGCGCGCTCTCTCGCAGCGCAGTTTCTGGTCGCGCAACGGGTCATGCGCGGCGTAGGTCGTGGCAACGGCGACGAGGAAGATGAGAAGCTGGATCACCACGAAGGCATACGTGACGCCACGGTCCGAATGCTCGCCCAGTACCCGCTCGCGCAACAGGGCTACTGCAGCGATGACCCCGACTGCCACGACCGCAAAGACAGCCATCCCGCAGTTCTGTTCACGGGTCCGCGATGGCTCCTTCAGGTAAATGCCGCTGATGTGGGCCAGCAGGAGCAGCGTGAACGCCAAGCCCAGAGTAACCAGAACCGTGAAGAGCATGTTCTCGCGGAAGATCTCGAAGGCCACGGTGTTGAGGGGGAACTCCGCGACGAACAACCCACCGACGATGCACCAGTGCGCCGTGTCGCTGAAGTGCCCGCGCTTGTCCAAATCCGTATGCCGCTCCTCCAGCTCTCCGAGACGCGCCACGTAACCACGCGACCGGTCATCTGCCGCTTCCACCGCGGGCTTGAGGGATCGATCTCGGGACTCCCATCGGTCGGCCGTCTCGCGGAGTTCCTTCTCCGCCAAGTTCTTCAGCTCGCCGAGGTACCCCACCGGCCTGGGCGCGTTGGGCGGCGGGAAGTTCCTGGGTCCATCATCCTGTCCTGCCTGGCGCGCGCCGAAGACCGTGTACCTACCCCAGGGCCACCACGACCACTTGCTCACAGGGTGGACCTCCCTGCAGGCGGCCTGGATACAGAAGCCATGATCAGTGTCCTGTTCCGTACTTTTCGGTCGGCCCGACGCGCCAGCAGGCTATCGCCGACAAGGCGGGTCATGTATACGACGCCGCAAACTCATGCTCGGAAGACCCTGCCACCTCTGCCGTGCGGTGGCAGGTGAAGGCTACGGGCTGCCTTCTCCAGTCTCAGAGCGCCGACGAACTGCCAACGCACGCGCAGTATAACGGACATTAGGCGTATTGTCAATGCATGACTTCTATTTGGACTACGCTTCACGGCGGCCTGCTCCTATGCTTGTGGGAACTGAAGTGCGGAGCAGGACTGTGGCATTACTGCATGACATCGTAGGCGCGCGTATCCGGTCGCTCCGGAAAGGCAAGGGATGGACACAAGAGGACTTGGGCGCGCGGTCGGGTCTGGACTTCACGACAATCGGCGCGGCCGAGCGTGGCCAGACCAGCCTGTCCCTCAAGAGCTTGGCACGCGTTGCCGGAGCCTTGGAGGTCGATCTTGGTTGGCTGGTTCGCCAAGACGAGACGCAGACCGGCCGGTCAGAGAGCGCGGAGCTGCTCGAAGACCTTCTGGGTCTGCTGCGCCAAATGGGGCCCAGGGAACTGCGGCATGTCATCGATCTTGTGAAAGCCGCGCAAGGCTACTTGCAGGCATCGGACGCACGCACGAGCGGTCGCGGGCGTGGCGCGAGCGCGAAGTCCGGCACGTGACGCCCTCTCCCGCTGACCAGCAGGCCGCGCAGCGCATCGCGGGGCGGCCGACGGGCGGTTGTCAGACGGGGTTGGCACTGGCATAATGCGGATGGCACTATTCGGGTCTCGCCCGTCGGCAGCCAAGGCAGTTGGACCGGCATGAGACCAGCCAAGTCCGTCGCCCCCTCGGAAGTCCTACGCTTGAGCTTAGAGCGTGTTTGGCAAGGCGGAATCCGGGGAGGGCGAGGCTCCTGCCGAGCCGCCAAACCGTGCAGAATCGGCTCAGCAGGAGCTTCGCCCTCCCGGCATCGAGCCTGAACCGGAGCTTCCCAAACACGCTCTTGGAGGTGATTCCCTGTGACTCGATACTGGACCGCGCTGACTCTGCCGCTACTGCTATTGTGCGCGCCGAACGTGGTCGGCGAGACGCGCCCGTCGGCGGCGAGCGCTACATTGCCGCCGCCGGGACGATATGTCTGCGTGCGAGCGGGTGGTCCGATCACCATCGACGGCAAGCCAACCGAAGCGGCGTGGCGGGCGGTCGCTGTGGCGGATTTGTCGCACTGGATCGGGCACTCCGAAGCCCCCTCGCAGAAGACCACGGCCCGGTTGCTGTGGGACGACGAGAATCTCTATGTCGCCGTCGAGTGTGAAGACCGCGACATCTTCGCCACGAAGGCTACGCGCGACGCCTTCCTCTGGGAAGACTTCGAGGTCGCCGAGGTGTACCTCGATTCGACTGGGGAGGGGCGCAACTACAAGGAGTTCGAGGTCAACCCGCTCAATGCGGTCATTGACCTGAACACCCCCGACGAGAAGTCGGTCGGCAACGTCGCCCACAATCTCCTCTGGAACGCCGCTGGCTTGCGGACCGCTGTGCATGTCGAAGGCACCCTCGACCGGCGGGACGACCAGGACACGCGCTGGACGGTCGAGATGGCCATCCCGTTTGCCGCTCTGGCGCCGACCAAGCCGCGCGCCGGCGACTCCTGGCGGCTGAACCTGTACCGCTACGACAACTCCCCGTTCGGCGACGAGAAGTTCCGCCTGTCCGCCTGGTCAGCCGTCCGCACCTGGCCGCACGAGCCTGACCGGTTCGGCCGGCTGGTCTTCGCGAGCAAGGGGCGGAACGAATGAAGCTGCGACAGGCCACCTCCTCTGCTATACTCGCGAAGGTTAGGAATACACCGAAGCTATTGCACAAGTTCGACGCCTCTGCGTGCACAGCAGTGTGTTGGGTGCTCACCACACGCCCCCGGGTGAAGTTCTGCGAACTTCCACTTCGGTGTATTCCTAACCTTCGCGAGTATACGATCATCAGTCTGTCGTTGTGGTTAGCAGGCGCTGGCAGTGCACCGAACGCGGCGCCCGCGGCGGCTACCCGCGCGCAGGTTGCCGTGCTGGAGGACTTTGAGGCGCCCCAGAACTGGTTCACGTGGTCTGGCGACGCAGACCCCCGGCCGACCGGCGGGATGGAGGCAGTTGCCGATGACCCGCATGGCGGGAAGCAGTGCGGGTCGTTCTTCTTTGACACTTCGTGCGACAACGGCTATGTCTCGACCGACTTGGCGCGGATCTTCCCACCGCAGGTCACGGCACTCCGGTTCTGGGTGCGGTCGGCCGGCAGCGTGACGTTGACCCTTCGCCTGCTCGACAGCACGGGCCAGACGCACCAACAGTCCCTGCCACAAGAGCCGGCGGGGTGGCACCGAATCGAGCTCGACCTCAGCAGACCGACGCCCCATCACTTCGGCGGCGCGAACGACGGGCAGTTCCATCAGCCGTTTGCCAAACTGCAGTTCCTGCGAGAGCGCGGGTGTGCGCCGAAGGCAGGCACGATCTACTTGGACGACGTGGAGGTGGTTACGGCAACGACGACCGAGGAGTTGACTGAGTGGTACTGGAATGAGCTGCAGGTTCGGGCGGAGACAGGCGTTCCAGGGAGCCTGTTCTACCCGACGGAGAGGGCGACCATGGACCTCTCCGTTGGCACACCACCCAACGGGGTGAAGGTGACGGTGCGCGGGCAGCTCCTCGACGTGCTGGACCAGCCCGCCGGCGAGGTCCCCCCCGTCGAGCTGAGTCCGGACAACGGCTACCGCGCCGCGCTGACGCTGCCGTCGGCGCCCGGGTACTACCGGGTCCAGCTTTCGCTGAGCGACGGGAAGCGCAGCAAGGAGCGCGAGACCCGCTTCGCCGTGATCCCGAACAACAGACGCCAGGGAGCCGACCCCGACTCGCCCTTCGGCGTCAACACGCACTTCAACCAAGGCTGGCCGGCGAGCCTTGGGGAGGTCGTCAGACGTGCCGGCATTGCGTGGGTGCGCGACGGTGAGGCGTCGTTGGACGATCGGGCGCTGCCGGTGGCTCTCGATAACGACCTCTGCTACCTGCCGTGTTTCACCGCGTGGACGAATCGGCTCACGCAGCGATTCAAGGAGACGCTGGCCAAGGACCCAAACGCCGAGCGCACGTGGGACTTCTCGGAAGCCGTCGCCTGGCATCGCCAGTACGCCGAGAAGTACGGCAAGTATGTCGACGCCTACGACCTGATGAACGAGCCGCACGGCCCGTGGTCCGAAGCGCTCGGCGGAGGCTGGCAAGGGGGCGAATGGTTGAGGACCTTCGCCGACTACGGGAAGCAGGTGACCGACGCCCTTCACCAAGCCGACCCCGGCGCGAAGGTGCTCTGGGAGGATATCGACCAACTGCTCTGGTACCGGGAGTTCGCCGGGATGGACGCGGCGAAGACTATCGACGCAATCTCGCCCCACCCCTACAACCTCCACCCGAGCCGCCCCTACCCCGAGCAGCAGCCGACCCTTGAACAGATGCGCGACTTCAGGGCATTCGTCGCCGAACGCAAGCTGTCGTGGGAAGTGTGGGCCGGCGAGGTCGGCTTCTCCTCGTTCCGCCGCGACGACAAAACGCCCACCCAGTTCTACACGGCACTCACCGAGGCAGAGCAGGCGCAGTTGCTCGTCCGGATGATGGTCCTGCAACTGGCGCACGGGGTCAAGCGGATCTTCTGGTACGACTTCATGAACGACGGCTGGGAGCCGAACAACCCCGAGCACAACTTCGGGCTGGTCCGCAACGACCACCAGCCCAAGCCGGCCATCGTTGCGTACGCCAACCTGATCCACCGGCTGCGGCACGCCGCCTGGATCAAGCCCTACGTGATCGGCGGCGGGGCGTACGCCTTCGCCTACGCCCCGAAGGGCGACGCCGCAAAGCCCGTCCTGATCGCGTGGGTGATGGCGGGAACCGCTACGGAGGCGATTCCGGTTGCGTCGGGCGCTGAGCAGGCGGTGGTCGTCGACCTGTACGGGCGCACTCAGACAGTGCCGGTGCGCGCTCACCGACTGACCGTTGGACTGACTCCTTCGCCGACCTACATCGAAGGGCTGACCGACCGCGACCTCCTCCCACACCTGACACAGTCCTCAGCCAAGGCTGACCCGGAGGCAGGCGCACAGTGAGACTCTTGCCGGCCCGTTGGGTGGGCGCCGCATCGGATGGAAACGCACTCCGCGCAGGTTGCCGACGGTCAGGCGGCGGCGACGACAGCCCGCATCTTCTCAATCCCCGTGCGCGCTACTGTGAGCGGGTCCTGCTTGTAGTACTCCTGGTTGAAGACCTCCAGCGACAGCGGCCCTGTGTAGCCGATGGCTTTGAGGTCGCGTACGAGCTGCACCAGCGGCAAGTGCCCGTCGCCGGGATACACGCGGTCGCCGTCGCCCTGCTGCTCGCGGGGCTTGTCGGCAGGGGCGTCGTTGAAGTGGAAGATGTGGAGGAAGTCGCCGTTCAGGTGCCGGATGCCATCGAACCCGGAACCTCCACGGAAGAGGTGGAACGTGTCGGCAACCAGGCAGGCGGTGCGGTCCTTCGCTTCGAGGGCGACGCAGGTTGCCTGACCAAGGGTGTAGACGCTCTTGAAGAAGCCGACGAACTCGAAGGCGACTTTCAGGCCGAACTCGCGCCCCATGGATAGGAACTCCTGATAGCGCTGGGCCGCCCAGAACAGGTCGATGTCAGCATGGTTTCCGGCGGGGATTGCGGCGATGCACTTGGCTCCGACTTGGGCAGCGCAGTCCATTCGCTTCCGGGCTGTTTCGAGGGCTTGGGGGCGCCTGTCGTCTTGTGGAGGCATACACCCGAAGAGCCCGATGATGTTGGGGACGAACAGCCCGAGGTCAGTGACGCGCTTGCCCAAGTCCTTGAGGGACTTGCCGTCACCGGCATGCTTGTCCAGCTCGTTGCTCCACAACTCGATGGCGTCATAGCCGGCCTTGGCGGCGATCTCGACCTTGTCTTCCAGGCTGGCGGGGCGGAGGGTGCTGGTGTTCAGCGATAGCGGGAAGGGGCCCGCAGCCTGCGCCGCCGAGGCGGCCGACCCGCCGCGCAGCAGAGCGCCCGCGCCCAACGTGGCGGCGGCGGTGAAGAGGTCTCTCCGGGTTACTTCTGTGGTCATGCAAGGGACTCCGTTAGCGGAAATGGTGTGGGCGGCAAGGCGGTCGGCTACTTCGGTGCTTCGACGGGATTCCCGCAGAACCCGTCTCCCCAGAACACCGGCTCGTGCCCACGATCCGTAACCCACTTCAGCGCCCGGATCGTCTTCTCCCTGATGTCCGGCTGGAAGTTGGGCAGCTCTTTGCGGAAGTACTGCTCGTGGATGAGCAGCTCAATCAACTCACTGGTGTGCGGGCTCTCTGCCTGGCGGTCGAGGTGCGGGTCGACGCCGGCGACCTGCAGGCCGTTCACCACGGCATCGCAGGTCAGGAAGAGGAGGTCGGTCTCGGTGTCGTACCAGTAGTCGCGCGCGTCGCAGTGATCGACGGTCTTGGGAGAGAGGTAGTAGCCGGTGGTGCATTCCCCGCTGGATTGGCGCCTGCAGAGGGCGATCAGGCGCCGGATGCCGCGATCGTGCAGCGCCCGGCACGCGTCCCTGGGTGCTTCGGCCCAATGGACCGTCGTCGCCTGGCTGAGCACCGACTCGCCGGCGAACCGTTGGATCTCGCCGACGACGAGGTCGAAGTCCCCCGCCATCCGCGCGTAGGGGGCGTCCTTGTAGATCCGGTTGGGCTCATTCTGCAGCGCGTGGAAGGTAAGCCGAAGCCAGTCGCTGTTCCCCTCCCACTCATCCCGCCACTTGGTCGGCATCTGCGCCAAGGTGAACCGCCGGTCCATGGTCTGGTAGTAGATGTTGACATGGATCTTCGCCCCGAACTCCCGGTGCATCTCTTGCCAGAAGGCGAGGTACCAGTGGTCGAAGAGCGAGGCGAAGCTGTCCGGATCCGTGCCCAGGTCGCACAGGAACTCGATGTTGTCGTCGATGGAGAACCGGTAACGCGGTCTCGACTGCTTGTCCCACAGCACGGTGATCGCGTCCTTCCAGGTCCGGTCGCCGCGACTGCCCAAGGCGATGATCTCGTTCCGCTGCCGGTGAAGCGTCATGCGAGACCAAAGAGCATCGCCCACCACGACCGCGGGCGCGCCGTTCACAGTGACCGTAGCGCCCTTCGGCGCAGTACCGCGGACCTCGACAGTAAGCCCGTCGTCGGTCTCCGCCCCGTCGTGGCGGTTGAGAATGTCCCCGTCCAAGGGGCTGGTGAGCTGCAGGCAATCAACTGGCATGGCATGCCCTCCTCGACAGGTCTGATTCGGAGGTTCATGCCCAATCCCCTTTTCCAGCACGGACAGGGACACCTTTGTAGTTCCGCGTTCACGCGGGCCGTCTGCCGGCCGATCCGTTGTCGCGAAGCCGTCTTGCGCCGTCAGGCGGCACCCTCTGGTTGCGGGGTGGAGCCACAGCGCTTCAGCCCCGCCTTCTGGAGCATCCAGACCATCGGGCACCAGTCGGTGAACGCCGACTGGAACAGATTGAGCCCCACAAACGCTGTGAAGTACAGCCAGTTCAGGCTGTGGAAGGCGGCCAAGGCCGCCGTTGCCATCACGAAAAACCCGGCGATCAACCGTAGTGCTCGTTCGACATTCATCTCTAATCACCTCTGAGGGAGTTCCACGCGCAGGATCACGGCTAAGCGGCCACCAGCTCGGGCTTGGGGGCCAGTGCCTCCAACCGCGCCTTGAGGGCTTGGGGTGAGCCCAGCCCGACGACAGTGTCGACCACTGCGCCGCCCTTGAAGAACAGCAGCGTGGGCACCCCGGTGATCCGATATCGGGCTGCCAGCGACGGCTCCTCGTCGACGTTCACCTTGACAACCTTCGCGCGCCCCTTGAGGTCGCCGGCGAGCTGCTCCAGGTGCGGCGCGATCATCTTGCAGGGGCCGCACCAGCCGGCATAGAAGTCCACCAAGACAGGCAGGTCGCTCTTCAGGACTTCCCCGTCGAACTGACCGGAGGTAACGTGTGTCACTTCGTGCATTTCCTTGTCTCCTTTGTGCCCCAGTGCCCCACACGAAGGGATAGAGCCACAGCCCGCTTGGAGGTTACGGCAACCTAATCAGTACTGCGAGGGAGCGAGCATTGTCGCGCCTGCGGAGAGAGCGTGCGGAACACCTCGGGAACCGATTTGCGGGGGTGTCGTCCTTGCCGCCCGACGGCGCCGATCAACGACCACTCGACACAAAGTCGAGCACAATAGAAGAGGTGGCACGATGAGAAAGAGATTCACTACACTGACGACCGCGATCACCCTCGGAACGATCCTGGCTGCCGGCTCTGTCATGGCGCAGGGCAGGCAAGGGGGCCAAGGAAACGGCCAGCGGGGCCGGCAGGGAGCCCAGCGCGGGCAGTGCGTCCGTGCTTGCGACGGCAGCGGCGCCGGACAGGGACAGCGCCTCCGCCTGCGCGACGGGAGCGGCGCCGGACAAGGGCAGTGCGCCCGGAACGGGAAGGGCGCCGGCGGCGGCCAGGGCCTCTGCCAGCAACTGCGAGACGGTTCGTGCCTGCTGAGTTCCTCACAGGCCGGTGACCCGGCCGGCCCGGTGGTGACCGGCGCTGGCAGGAACCAGCAGCGCCTCCGCGATGGTTCCGGGCCTAACTGCCCGGTTGCGGTTCCGCAGCCTGCCGACAAGTGAGTGGAGGACCTTCAACGGGTCGGCTGCCCTCGGGCGGGCAGCCGACCCGTCTCCGCAAGAAGTGATCCAGCCCTCCCCGGCGAACTGGGAACCGATCCCTGAGCCTGTCGTCCTCGCGCTCCGTCGCCTTCACGAGGTTCTCCGCGGCGGAGCGCTCGCCCACTCCTGTGGTGAACACCCCTCGATGAAAGTCCTCTCCGGCGACGTTGTTGCGCGTGCCCAGCGCGGCGAACGCTTGGCGCAGCGAGAGCTCTACGACGAGTATGCCGACGCGATCTTCGGCTACGTGACGAACCAGCTCGGCGCGCGTAGTTCCGGCGCTCGCGAAGAGGCAATTGACTTGGCCCAGGACATCTGGCTGCGCGCATTCCGGCGGCTGGGTAGTTTGGCCGACCCGCAGGCGTTCCACGCCTGGCTATTCCAGATCGCGACCAACGTCGTTCGCGACCACGCGAAGCGCGCCAAGCCGCCGCCCCTGGTCAGCCTGGACCAACCGGCCGCCGGCGAAGAAGATGGACCGACCATCGAAGTACCCGACTCGAGCGGCGAACCAGCTCGGGTGGCAGCAGAGAACGAACTGGGGCGTCGCATTCAGCAGGCACTGGGAAAGCTCCCCGCCGAGCGAAGGGAAGTGGTGGTCCTGCACCATCTCGAGGGATTCGACGTGAAAGAGATCGCTGAGCAACTCGGCGTCGCCGTCGGGACCGTCAAGTCCAGGCTGGGGCGCGGCCGAGCGGCACTGCGGGAACTTCTCGCGGACCTGGTGGAATAGCACGCAAGGAAGTGACGATATGGACTGCGACAACGCAAGGGAGCTGCTGCCGCTGGCTGAGGTCGAGGCCCTTGGCTGGTGGAAGCGGCAACAGGTGCGGCGTCATCTTGCCGACTGCCCAGACTGCCGCAGGGAACTCGAGGTGCTCCGGGCGACTGCGGCATTGCTTGCCAAGGCACCACGTGCGAAGGCGCCGGTGGAGATTTGGCGCGGCATTGAGGGGGCACTGGCTCAAGCGCCGGTCCGGAAGTCTGCGCGTGGATTCCTGACCCCGCGCCGCATCGCCGGCGGTCTCGTCGGTCTGGGATTGGCGGCGGCGACGGTGGCGGTCCTCGTCTTCCAGCGCAGCCCCGCCCGGGAGCCGCATGTGTTCGACCACGCCGCCCCGTTCGTCCGCTATCACTCGATCCTGTCGCAGAACGACCCGCTGTCCGATCAGGTCGGGCTCGACCTCCGCAGCGTTGTGCTCGTCACGAATGAGGGGACTCCGTCCCAGAAGCCATGAAGCCCACTCGCCCACAACTGAGTGCTTGCCTGATCGTCGCGCTTGCCACCAGCGGCGCAGCGACTTGGGCTGAGTCTGGAATTGCCTTTGTCCGCAAGGCCGAGTCGGCAGAGAGCAGTACGGCATACGTCGGCACCATGCGGGCGGTGACGCTCCTCGAGGACGGCAGCCACGAGAGCAAACTGAAGGTGTGGGCGGACGGCCGGGGCCGGTTCCGGCGCGAGTACGCTTCGGGGCCGGCCAAGGGACTCGTCGTCCTCCTAACGCCGGACACGAGTTGGCGGCAAGAGCCCGGCAGCGACGACTGGCTGGAACTGCCTGGCCGGAAGCAGGACGCCCCGGCAGACTCCGGCCTGCTGGGGAGGAATTACGACGCGACGAACCTGCGCGGTGAGAAGGTGGCCGGGCTCGCTTGCCGCGTGATCGACCTCCGCGCCAAGCACCCAGGCAATCCGCGGAAAACGCTCTGGGTCGAGATAAGGACTGGGCTGGCGCTCCGGACGGACCAGTACAACAGCGACGGGAAGCTCATCTCCAAGAGCTACTTCGAGGAGCTGTCGCTGCGACGCTCGGAGGACGCCTCCCTGTTCCACCCCCCGACTGGCCAGCAGACGCGCACCACGCCGCTAACCGAGAACCTGCGGCCGCTGGACTCCGCAGCGCAGTTGGCGCGGGCGTGCGGACATCGTCCCGATTTGCCGAGAGACGTCCCACCGGGATACGAGCTGGCTGGCTACTTCGCCCGGCAGTGCCGAAGGAATGTGATACTACCGGCGCTCCGCTACTTCGACGGGCTGAACACCCTACTCGTGTTCGAACAGGCCGGCGGGAACGGGCGCCGCGGGTGGGGCCGCGGCCGCGGGTGGCAGTTCCACGGCGGGCGCCAGGACTGCCAGTTCCAGGAATCGCCGCAACAGAAGGTCGTCCGCTACACCGACGGGAAGCAGAGCTACCTCATCGTGGGCGATCACAACCGCGACGCGCTGGTGAAGATGGCGGAGTCGATCCGGTAGCGCGGCACGCTTCGCAGTCGGCGGGCGTGCAGGCGGGGTCGTCGCAGCACGCCGCGCCGCGCTTCGCGCTCCGGACAAGCCGCCACGCCAGGCTGAAGGCCGCGCCGGCGACGATGATCCCGACGAGGAGCTGGTCGCTGTTCATCTTGGGTCACTCCCTCTACCCCAGCCCCAGCAGTCTGCCGCCCTGGTACAGCGCGGTCGCCATTAACCAGGCAAGCGTCGTAGTGTAGAGCACGACGAAGAGCGTCCACTTCCACGATTGCGTCTCCTTGCGGATCACCGCCAGGGAGACTACGCACGGCACGTAGATCAGCACGAACACCATCAGCGCGCAGGCTGATAGCGGGGAGAGGTCGGGGTCTCGGCGGAGGGCGCCGCGCAACTCCTTCGATCCCTCGTCGACCTCGCCCAGGCTGTAGACGGTTCCCAAGGTTGACACGACAACTTCCTTGGCGGCGAACCCGGTGATCAGTCCGATGCCTGTCTTCCAGTTCGCGCCGAATGGTGTCAGCACCGGCTCCAGGAGCTTGCCCAGCCGCCCGGCGTAGCTGTGAGTCACGGCGTACGCGGCGCGCTCGTTGGGCGGCAACTGCTGGACCGACGCCGGCGGCGCCGGATGGGTCAGGACGAACCACACGACGATGGAGACCGACAAGATCACCGTCGCCGCCTTGTGGACGTACAGCTTGCCTCGTTCCCACATGTGGATGAGGACACCCCGGAGTGTGGGGACGCGGTACGGCGGCAACTCCATCACGAACGGCGTGGTCGGCCCGCGCAGCAGGACTTTGCGGAAGAGCGTCGCCATGAGCAGCGCGAGCAGGATGCCGAGTGCATACAGGGCGAAGATCACCTGACCGGCGATGTTCGGGGCGAAGAAGGCTCCCGCGAAGAGGATGTAGACGGGCAGCCGCGCCCCGCAACTCATGAGCGGCACCACGAGAATGGTCACCAGCCGGTCGCGGCCGCTCTCCAGGATCCGCGTGCCGAGGATTGCCGGCACGTTGCAGCCGAACCCGACGAGCATGGGGATGAAGCTCTTCCCGTGGAGGCCTACCCGGTGCATGACCCGGTCCACGACGAAGGCAGCCCGAGCCATGTAGCCCGAGTCCTCCAGCACCGCGATTCCGAGGAAGAGCAGCATGATGTTGGGGAGGAACACCAGCACGCCCCCCACCCCGGCGAGCACACCATCAACCAGCAGCGAACGCAGCTCGCCTTCGGGCACCAGCGACTCAACGGCGGCACCCAGAGCAGTGAAGCCCTTCTCGATCCAGTCCATCGGCGGCGCGCCCAGACAGAACACCATCTCAAACAGCAGCCACATGGACAAGACGAAGATGGGGATGCCCAACAGCCGGCTGAGCACGATCCGGTCGACGGCGTCCGTCCAGTCCAAGCGCTGAGTCTGCGTGGTCTGCGTCGCCTCTCGGCACGCGCCAGCGGCGAAGCCGTA
>Ga0210022_1001670_pt1 | contig 14535 bp, 13 predicted proteins | sample CryGeymeta201520_FD_183984 | JGI IMG/M metagenome (GOLD analysis project Ga0210022, IMG submission 183984) | Groundwater microbial communities from Crystal Geyser aquifers in Utah, USA - Crystal Geyser metaG 2015-20 (SPAdes) (version 2) | ecosystem: Environmental > Aquatic > Deep subsurface >... | reverse complement strand
GGAAACCATAATATATACTTCATATTTTTTGTATTTTTCTTTTGTTTAAATCGTACTATGTAGTATGGAAACAGATAAAATAACATAGTATGCCTTTCCATTCTTTGTGTTTAAATCGTACTATGTAGTATGGAAACTAAAATTCATCACAGACGGTTTCAAATCCAGAGCATGTTTAAATCGTACTATGTAGTATGGAAACTATTTTTCTTTTTTTTCAGCCTCAAAATCGGACAGTTTGTTTAAATCGTACTATGTAGTATGGAAACTCCGTTGATGAAAAAATACAGGCGCTAGTAGCGTAGTTTAAATCGTACTATGTAGTATGGAAACAAAATTTCATCTCTTTCCTTCAAAATTTCCCCTAATCTTGTTTAAATCGTACTATGTAGTATGGAAACTCGATGACAGTGAAATACCTCGAGAGGACAACGAAGAGTTTAAATCGTACTATGTAGTATGGAAACTTTTTCGTAGTATCTAAATATAGCATATCCAGCAAGTTTAAATCGTACTATGTAGTATGGAAACCATAATATATAATACTTCATATTTTTTGTATTTTTGTTTAAATCGTACTATGTAGTATGGAAACTTTTTTCTTGGATTTCCAGACGAATATCGGCCCAAGAGTTTAAATCGTACTATGTAGTATGGAAACAACTATGCTGTGAGCGATATGAGCGTAAATAATTCTTGTTTAAATCGTACTATGTAGTATGGAAACATGATAGATGGGCAGACGACTGGGAAAACCTAGCTATGGTTTAAATCGTACTATGTAGTATGGAAACGGAAAAAAAATTTTCTTGAAACATATACGCATTCATCGTTTAAATCGTACTATGTAGTATGGAAACTCGGTGTCAGGCAGTTACAGAAAGCGAAGCTCGAACGTAGTTTAAATCGTACTATGTAGTATGGAAACACACCGAAAAAGAGAATAATACCGAAAATTCGTCCAGGTTTAAATCGTACTATGTAGTATGGAAACTATTCCGGTATTTTGAAAAAAAAGAATATAGGAAGTGGGTTTAAATCGTACTATGTAGTATGGAAACGACCTCCCTTTTGTGCTATTACTTTTTGTGCCACTTGGTTTAAATCGTACTATGTAGTATGGAAACTGTATTTCATTTTGTGCTATATTTATATTTTATATTGTTTAAATCGTACTATGTAGTATGGAAACCCTCACTTGAGCCTGGTAAGGTTATAGGTTGTAGAATGTTTAAATCGTACTATGTAGTATGGAAACCATACGAAGTTACAGCGGCGAAAGATGGAAAATATCGTTTAAATCGTACTATGTAGTATGGAAACTGTTCTCTCTCCTTATTAATAATATTAATAAAACAAGTTTAAATCGTACTATGTAGTATGGAAACTGTTCTCTCTCCTTATTAATAATATTAATAAAACAGTTTAAATCGTACTATGTAGTATGGAAACTCTCAAAGAGGACACAACATTTCGGATATCGGCAATGTTTAAATCGTACTATGTAGTATGGAAACTCCTTCCGCATTATTTTCTTAAATTTTATCCTTATGGTTTAAATCGTACTATGTAGTATGGAAACTTTTTTGTGCTGCCGCTTTTCGTACTGCTGCTTTTCGGTTTAAATCGTACTATGTAGTATGGAAACCCTCAAGGAAGCCCCTGAGTTCAGAATATCGGCATTGGTTTAAATCGTACTATGTAGTATGGAAACTTTCTGTTTGAATTTTATAGGCGTTCCCTCGCCGATGTTTAAATCGTACTATGTAGTATGGAAACATAAAAGTAAATCAGATATCTTTGTGCTTCGGGAGTTTAAATCGTACTATGTAGTATGGAAACCATTTTTTGTCGAATATGTTGGATTTATTGTTATAATGTTTAAATCGTACTATGTAGTATGGAAACAAAGATTACTTATCACTGAATTATATGTGTTTCCGGTTTAAATCGTACTATGTAGTATGGAAACTAATCTTTCCGCAAAGGAAAAAGATATATATATGTAGTTTAAATCGTACTATGTAGTATGGAAACGAAAGAATCATCCGCACAGAAAGAAGCGTTGAATTAGTTTAAATCGTACTATGTAGTATGGAAACGAAAAATATTTTGAAGCAGAGGGTGTCGATATATTTGTTTAAATCGTACTATGTAGTATGGAAACTAACGTCTTTAATCATGTACGCTTCTTTTTCATCCGGTTTAAATCGTACTATGTAGTATGGAAACTCTGCTTTGCTGGTCTGGAACGGTATTATTTTTTGTCGTTTAAATCGTACTATGTAGTATGGAAACCATTTTTTGTTATGTATGAGGGGTTTATTGTTATCATGTTTAAATCGTACTATGTAGTATGGAAACTTTTTGTTTTCCATTGTTGTTGTTTTATATTTTAGTTAGTTTAAATCGTACTATGTAGTATGGAAACACATAGTATCTGGGGAAGTAACGAGTGTTTTTCCAGAGTTTAAATCGTACTATGTAGTATGGAAACTGTAGAAATAGAAAGGTAACCAAAAACAAAGACCCAGTTTAAATCGTACTATGTAGTATGGAAACTTTTTTGTGCTGTTCTTTGTCTTATCGTCGGGGTTGTGGTTTAAATCGTACTATGTAGTATGGAAACTTTATATTTATAAAATATATATAATAACTGATAAAGAAGTTTAAATCGTACTATGTAGTATGGAAACCCTTCAACCCTGTGTCCTTTGGTGGAACTCGCTGTGTTTAAATCGTACTATGTAGTATGGAAACAATAATAACATAGAAAAATCTTTTAACCAATTCCTAGTTTAAATCGTACTATGTAGTATGGAAACTCCACTATTTTATTGATACAGAGGACAAGTTACTTTGTTTAAATCGTACTATGTAGTATGGAAACTTGTGTGTTGTGTTTGTGCGTTTTCCGAAGATGTGAAGGTTTAAATCGTACTATGTAGTATGGAAACATGGCAGAAACCGAAAAAGAACGGTGGTTAAATGGTAGTTTAAATCGTACTATGTAGTATGGAAACTAATAGCAGAAATATCAACAAATCCGAATACTAGTAGTTTAAATCGTACTATGTAGTATGGAAACTATCTTTTTTTATTAATCTTTTAAAATGCTGAATAAAGTTTAAATCGTACTATGTAGTATGGAAACCCTCATCAACCGATTTTTCCTTAAAAAAGTTAAACAGTTTAAATCGTACTATGTAGTATGGAAACGGGATACGGATATAAAACATAATGAAATGAAATATAAGTTTAAATCGTACTATGTAGTATGGAAACGGTTTTCCAATATATGATTTCAGTGTTGGAGATGAGGTTTAAATCGTACTATGTAGTATGGAAACATCTAATTTATATATATCTTTATATTAGATATAATAGTTTAAATCGTACTATGTAGTATGGAAACTACTAATATCTGGGGCAATAGCTGTGGGGCTATATTTGGTTTAAATCGTACTATGTAGTATGGAAACTGTTCTCTCTCCGTACTATTGATATTAACAACACAAGTTTAAATCGTACTATGTAGTATGGAAACAGCGACAGAAATTTTGTTGAACGCATAAGCTTGCGAGTTTAAATCGTACTATGTAGTATGGAAACTTTTTTTTCTCATTACCCTTTTAAAGAAACAAATAAAGTTTAAATCGTACTATGTAGTATGGAAACGAGTTTAACTGCTTTGAAATCGACGGTAATATTTTTGTTTAAATCGTACTATGTAGTATGGAAACGAACCTTAGAAACAGTGATACTACACACACTCCAAAGTTTAAATCGTACTATGTAGTATGGAAACAGCTCAATCTCGAACACATCGTCTTTCTGAAGTTTCGTTTAAATCGTACTATGTAGTATGGAAACCACTTTCTTTTTTCTTTTCCATTGTTGTTTTGTTTAGTTTAAATCGTACTATGTAGTATGGAAACAACATAGCACAAAATGACCTTTGGGAGAAAATATTCTGTTTAAATCGTACTATGTAGTATGGAAACCCATGTCGTGAAGAAATTGTGAAGAAAATATATTATAAGTTTAAATCGTACTATGTAGTATGGAAACATATGTATTTCTCTTTCGTCTCGCTATGCTCTCCTTGTTTAAATCGTACTATGTAGTATGGAAACTCGCACGAATAAATGTTTTGTCAAAGTCAGATGCTAGTTTAAATCGTACTATGTAGTATGGAAACTATTGTTTCTTTCCACAGTATTTAGATTAGAATTATCGTTTAAATCGTACTATGTAGTATGGAAACCATTTACTGGGAAAGATGTTCCACCATCCCAAGCCCGTTTAAATCGTACTATGTAGTATGGAAACTGTTTTCCATCTTGTTTGTTTTATTTTTATTATATTTGTTTAAATCGTACTATGTAGTATGGAAACTTTCATAGCAAACAATCCGCCGAAGGTCGCGAAGCAGCGTTTAAATCGTACTATGTAGTATGGAAACTGCACCTTATGTATGATTTGGTTTTGCAGGAAGAGAGTTTAAATCGTACTATGTAGTATGGAAACTTGTTCCGGCGTAGGAACTACACCTACGCTTGCTTCGTTTAAATCGTACTATGTAGTATGGAAACCTCATCCACATACCGATACGGCGAAGGATGTTTTTCTGGTTTAAATCGTACTATGTAGTATGGAAACTACACATACTTCTTTTTCGTAACACATATCTTCTTCAAGTTTAAATCGTACTATGTAGTATGGAAACTGACAAAACTTCCATACACACGGCCATACCCGACCAGGTTTAAATCGTACTATGTAGTATGGAAACTCTTGCTCCGACCACCCGACGAGACATCCCCAGGCACGTTTAAATCGTACTATATAGTATGGAAACTGTATTTCATTACATATGCAAAAATATCTACACCCCGTTTAAATCGTACTATGTAGTATGGAAACTTTTTTCTCCTTGTGCAATCATCTTTTTCAACGATAGAGTTTAAATCGTACTATGTAGTATGGAAACGTAATAGGAGCAGGCACAGCACTTGCACGCTTCGTGGGTTTAAATCGTACTATGTAGTATGGAAACAAAACATTGGTTTTGAAAAATATTGTGATTTTTCAAGTTTAAATCGTACTATGTAGTATGGAAACTTCTTTTTTTTAATAGTCGCCGTAAAAAGTATATAAAAGTTTAAATCGTACTATGTAGTATGGAAACTTCTTTTTTTTAATAGTCGCCGTAAAAAGTATATAAAGTTTAAATCGTACTATGTAGTATGGAAACTCGATTTTTCACCTTCCCAGAGAGCCACGACAAGGTGTTTAAATCGTACTATGTAGTATGGAAACCTGATAAATTTTATGTAGTATGGAAACTTGAAATTTTGTTTAAATCGTACTATGTAGTATGGAAACAAAAAATACATGAATACTTCAAATTTGGTTTTAATTCGGTTTAAATCGTACTATGTAGTATGGAAACCCAGGTGAAGGGCAGGAAAAATGGGATACTCTTTGTGTTTAAATCGTACTATGTAGTATGGAAACTTTTTTCAAGGTCGCATAGACAATCAAAAGCTGTGTGTTTAAATCGTACTATGTAGTATGGAAACACACCAATAGTTATAACACCTCTTACAGAATGTGTTGTTTAAATCGTACTATGTAGTATGGAAACAATCTATCCCACCTATTGTTATCCCGTCCTGATAAGTTTAAATCGTACTATGTAGTATGGAAACCTATTTGAAAAGCCTCATCTATCCGAGAATTTTGAAGGTTTAAATCGTACTATGTAGTATGGAAACGATATAGTCTGCATTTTCTGTATGAGAAACCGTTAAGGGTTTAAATCGTACTATGTAGTATGGAAACCAAAACCGTTAGATACTCGAGAATATTTTGCCATGTATGTTTAAATCGTACTATGTAGTATGGAAACTTTTTTCTCCCATACCGCCGCCCGCTGGGAGAGTATGTTTAAATCGTACTATGTAGTATGGAAACGATTGACGAAGCATGTAAAATCGTAGAGGCATATAAGGTTTAAATCGTACTATGTAGTATGGAAACCCTCATCAACCGATTTTTCCTTAAAAAAGTTAAACAGTTTAAATCGTACTATGTAGTATGGAAACCCTCATCAACCGATTTTTCCTTAAAAAAGTTAAACAGTTTAAATCGTACTATGTAGTATGAAAACGGACGAGGTCGTATTTTTGATATCTGCCAAGATCTGTGGTTTAAATCGTACTATGTAGTATGGAAACCAACTAAATAAGGAATAATGTTTGACACAATATTCGGTTTAAATCGTACTATGTAGTATGGAAACATATTTCTGTCGCCGTGTAAATCACATCTGTTGTCGAGAGTTTAAATCGTACTATGTAGTATGGAAACCTATTTCTTGTATACTCATATTTGGATTTGCTGATATGTTTAAATCGTACTATGTAGTATGGAAACGAAGAAAGTTCACGAAATTATTTAAATCTGTATGAGGTTTAAATCGTACTATGTAGTATGGAAACGAATGCCCAAGAAATGCGTTGAAATCATAAACAGGTAGTTTAAATCGTACTATGTAGTATGGAAACAAAGTTTACAGTTATTCAAACACGTATTAGAACATAGTTTAAATCGTACTATGTAGTATGGAAACTGTCATTTTACCATGCTCATTGCCCTTCGTTTTGTGCTGTTTAAATCGTACTATGTAGTATGGAAACTTCTACGGGATACTTTTTCGTGCCAAGCCGCCTTTTGGTTTAAATCGTACTATGTAGTATGGAAACAATAAACTCTATCTTCGCCTCACAGCTACATGTTGGTTTAAATCGTACTATGTAGTATGGAAACACAAATAACCCTGATATAATAAAAAAAATAATGAAGTTTAAATCGTACTATGTAGTATGGAAACCCAGACATGCATATACACTCTGACATAGTCTGCCAGGTTTAAATCGTACTATGTAGTATGGAAACTTGCAAGTTCAATAAGAACTGTATCCACATATGTATGTTTAAATCGTACTATGTAGTATGGAAACGAAAAATCACGCCACACAGAAATTGTGGGAACAGACGTTTAAATCGTACTATGTAGTATGGAAACTCACTTCACCGTGAGAGTTTTCACGCCATTCTCCTATGGTTTAAATCGTACTATGTAGTATGGAAACTCGGAACTACCCTACCTAAATGAAGAATGAGGAGAAGTTTAAATCGTACTATGTAGTATGGAAACCTGCAGATATTTGGTATGTGGGGTCATCCCGAAGAAGTTTAAATCGTACTATGTAGTATGGAAACTGTTCTCCCCCCACACTACTAACACTAATATAAAATGTTTAAATCGTACTATGTAGTATGGAAACTCATATTGAGATTTCAATATTGAAATATCGGTCTCCAGTTTAAATCGTACTATGTAGTATGGAAACTTTTTCCTTTTCGGTGTTCTATTTTGTGGTTTTTTCTGTTTAAATCGTACTATGTAGTATGGAAACTGGAAAGAACAATACAAATAGCAAATCAAGAGGTAAGTTTAAATCGTACTATGTAGTATGGAAACTTATATATAGCTTTCTTTTTCGCTATTACTCTTTTGAGTTTAAATCGTACTATGTAGTATGGAAACTTTTATCTTGTTATTATTATATTATTACCATTATTAGTTTAAATCGTACTATGTAGTATGGAAACTTCGTAGTGATAAGGATAACTACTCACTTCTTGAAAGTTTAAATCGTACTATGTAGTATGGAAACTTCCGTTCTTTTTATGTCCTCAACGGGCCCGCAAAAGTTTAAATCGTACTATGTAGTATGGAAACTAGAAAATACACCCACGACCGCCTGTGTTTCTTTTAGTTTAAATCGTACTATGTAGTATGGAAACCTTCTTCTTCTACTTCCTCTTTTTTCTCCAGCGTGGGGTTTAAATCGTACTATGTAGTATGGAAACTTGTGTATAAGGATAACTACTCACTTCTTGAAAATACGTTTAAATCGTACTATGTAGTATGGAAACTTTTCCCCTTGCGTTTTTCGTCTTCCTGCTCGACCAAAGTTTAAATCGTACTATGTAGTATGGAAACGGGTGTGGTGTTGATCGTAACACCCCTGTTTTTTGTCGTTTAAATCGTACTATGTAGTATGGAAACAACATAGCACAAAATGACATTTGGGAGAGGATATTCTGTTTAAATCGTACTATGTAGTATGGAAACCCGAATACGAAAAATGACCGCTGAATTCTACAGTCGGTTTAAATCGTACTATGTAGTATGGAAACTTCCATCATCCTCATAATATCGAAATACTGCATATCGGTTTAAATCGTACTATGTAGTATGGAAACGCTCTTTATGGTTTGGATATTTTTTTCGGATTTCAGAGTTTAAATCGTACTATGTAGTATGGAAACTTTCGGGGGATATATTTGAAATGAATATATTGCGAAGTTTAAATCGTACTATGTAGTATGGAAACTTGGGATTATTCGTCCCATATTTGCGATAAAAAATAGTTTAAATCGTACTATGTAGTATGGAAACCGGATGGAAAATTCAAGGGAGTGAGTCGCCCAATAGAGTTTAAATCGTACTATGTAGTATGGAAACATGATATCGCCCGTCGTTTGCGGTTGTAACTTCATAGGGTTTAAATCGTACTATGTAGTATGGAAACTATAGTCTTCCTTTTTTTCTGTGTCTGGCGGGTCAACTAGTTTAAATCGTACTATGTAGTATGGAAACCCTTTACCTCGAGTGTAGGAATAGCACCAGCACTCGGTTTAAATCGTACTATGTAGTATGGAAACTGTCTCAGCGCCTTTCCCAGTTGATTTCTGAAAAAAGTTTAAATCGTACTATGTAGTATGGAAACTCATTTTTTGTACCTTTTTTCCAGTTTGTTCCTCAGTTTAAATCGTACTATGTAGTATGGAAACAAAGCTACCACTATTCTTCTTTTAGGTTTATTATGTGTTTAAATCGTACTATGTAGTATGGAAACTATACCATTTTATTTAGTTATCATTATATTATTATGTTTAAATCGTACTATGTAGTATGGAAACAACCCCAATGACAATAAGGTGTATATGTTGGTGGTATGTTTAAATCGTACTATGTAGTATGGAAACTCATTTGCTGTCGTTACTTCGTATGTAGAAAAATAGTGTTTAAATCGTACTATGTAGTATGGAAACTTTTTTTTTTTATTTCAATCATCTCTTTTTCATCAAGTTTAAATCGTACTATGTAGTATGGAAACTAATCTTTCCTCGAATCCACCGAATCGTCCTCTTCCGTTTAAATCGTACTATGTAGTATGGAAACAAAATGAGCAAAAGCAAATCAGATATCTTTGTGCTTTGTTTAAATCGTACTATGTAGTATGGAAACTGTTAAGATTTATAATTTTAACTTTGTTTTTGCTATGTTTAAATCGTACTATGTAGTATGGAAACTTCAATCGTATGTTACATCGGAAAAAGAAAAAATTGAGTTTAAATCGTACTATGTAGTATGGAAACTCTCCATATACGCTATTTTTTTTTTTATCTCGATTATGTTTAAATCGTACTATGTAGTATGGAAACGTTTACAATCCAACTCTTTTCTCATCACATATATGCGTTTAAATCGTACTATGTAGTATGGAAACTATTTTCGTGATTTTCGATACGCATACACAGTGTTTGTTTAAATCGTACTATGTAGTATGGAAACCACCTGACAGTTTGGGTCTTCTCGCAGATAGAACACCGTTTAAATCGTACTATGTAGTATGGAAACTGTTTTCCATCTTGTTTGTTTTTATTTTATTTTTATCGTTTAAATCGTACTATGTAGTATGGAAACCTTGTGTAGAGTCATCTACACTCATTTTATTTTTCATTGTTTAAATCGTACTATGTAGTATGGAAACTGTGTTTCATTTTATGTTATGTTTAGATTTTATTTTAGTTTAAATCGTACTATGTAGTATGGAAACTCTGGAGGAGTGGCAGAAATAGCCCTTACAGCGGGTGGTTTAAATCGTACTATGTAGTATGGAAACTATGGTTCTTCCTTTTTTTCTGCGTCTGGCGGGTCAAGTTTAAATCGTACTATGTAGTATGGAAACTATTTTTCAATATAATCGGTGTTTTCTGAGTGAGAAAGTTTAAATCGTACTATGTAGTATGGAAACTCGCTATCGGAATTAATCGCCCAGCATGGAAAATGAGGGTTTAAATCGTACTATGTAGTATGGAAACCTTTCTGAAAAACAAGCCTCTGATGGCAATCGGAGCGTTTAAATCGTACTATGTAGTATGGAAACTTTTTGATATTCTCGATGTCAATTATTTTTTTTCCTGTTTAAATCGTACTATGTAGTATGGAAACCGAGAGAGGCACCTACATGTGCAGTTATGGCAAACAGTTTAAATCGTACTATGTAGTATGGAAACTTCTTTGACCCTCCGAAGATATTACAAAGGATGCAACGGGTTTAAATCGTACTATGTAGTATGGAAACTTATTACTCTTCGTAAAATTCCGTGGGAAATATAGAGTTTAAATCGTACTATGTAGTATGGAAACAAAAAATCAGAGGATTTGTGCCATCTACCTTTGAAAGTTTAAATCGTACTATGTAGTATGGAAACTGACGAGGTTGTATTTTTGGTATGCACCCAGTGCAGGTTTAAATCGTACTATGTAGTATGGAAACCCTTGAACAAGACCCAGAATATCGTATATCAGCAATAGTTTAAATCGTACTATGTAGTATGGAAACTTCTTTTTGCTTTTCTTTTAGCTATATCATCGGCTAGTTTAAATCGTACTATGTAGTATGGAAACCAATACGGCTGAGGACATCACTCGGGTGTTCAGCACTGGTTTAAATCGTACTATGTAGTATGGAAACTTTTTGATGTTCTCGATGTCAATTATTTTTTTTCCTGGTTTAAATCGTACTATGTAGTATGGAAACTTTTTTTCCACTTCGCACTCAATATTGATATCGTTTGTTTAAATCGTACTATGTAGTATGGAAACTCGGGATAATTCGGCCTGCATGAAAAATGAGGAGAAGGTTTAAATCGTACTATGTAGTATGGAAACTATTTTTTTTCATTACTCGCTTCAAAAAACACATGAAGTTTAAATCGTACTATGTAGTATGGAAACTTTGAAGCACAAACACAGGCGGAAGCCACACAGAAAGTTTAAATCGTACTATGTAGTATGGAAACTGTTATTATTATTATTGGGGGGAGAACATAGCAACTGTTTAAATCGTACTATGTAGTATGGAAACTCGGAGGTTGCCCATTTATTACATTTTTGAACACCGTTTAAATCGTACTATGTAGTATGGAAACCCACACCTACGAGCGAAGCGCCTACATGCACTTTTAGTTTAAATCGTACTATGTAGTATGGAAACTTCTTCTTTTTGGTTTAATATATGTTGCTTTCTTTTTGTTTAAATCGTACTATGTAGTATGGAAACCGGCAAATAAGACCATAAGCAAATCAGATATCTTTGTGGTTTAAATCGTACTATGTAGTATGGAAACCATGTGTAATCCAACAGCTGCCTAAACAAAAAGAATGTTTAAATCGTACTATGTAGTATGGAAACTGTACATGATATCCACTTCTATTTCTTCTTTTTCTATGTTTAAATCGTACTATGTAGTATGGAAACTCACTTTGCCCTGTGCATTTTCACGCCATACCCCGAGTTTAAATCGTACTATGTAGTATGGAAACTTTGATTTATTCGTTTCAATATTTTTTCAGACAATAGTTTAAATCGTACTATGTAGTATGGAAACCGTGATAACTTCGCTCACGCCCGCTCCTATGTTTTTGTTTAAATCGTACTATGTAGTATGGAAACTTTTTTTTTTTATTACTCGGCGAAAAAAATATATAAAGTTTAAATCGTACTATGTAGTATGGAAACGAGTGTCGGATGAAAAAAACGATATGCGGGAAAAAAGTTTAAATCGTACTATGTAGTATGGAAACACATGGAATAGAACATAATTCTTCCAGATTTGTTGAAGTTTAAATCGTACTATGTAGTATGGAAACCGACGAAGCGTGCAAGTGCTGTGCCTATCCCAACAGCGTTTAAATCGTACTATGTAGTATGGAAACCTTCTCCTTCATCTCCCTCTTCTCCTTCTTCTCCTTCGTTTAAATCGTACTATGTAGTATGGAAACCATTTTTTGTTATGTATGAGGGATTTATTGTTATTAGTTTAAATCGTACTATGTAGTATGGAAACTTTTTGATATTCTCAATATCAATTATTTTTTTCCCGGGTTTAAATCGTACTATGTAGTATGGAAACTGGCGTCCCACACACTCCCGCACCGTCGGCCTGATAGGTTTAAATCGTACTATGTAGTATGGAAACTGTATTTCATTTTGTGTTATGTTTAGATTTATATTGTTTAAATCGTACTATGTAGTATGGAAACTCCAGCAGCCGTTGATACTGCGATTTGAGAATAGAGTTTAAATCGTACTATGTAGTATGGAAACCCACTTTTATTGTTTTCTTTCCTTGTGAAAACAGGGTTTAAATCGTACTATGTAGTATGGAAACAATATGAGCATTCAAGATATCATAACAAAAAATCCGGTTTAAATCGTACTATGTAGTATGGAAACCACATCAGCACCCACGACGAAGCAAAAAACAACTGATGGTTTAAATCGTACTATGTAGTATGGAAACTCGAGCAAGAAGAAAAAAAACGGCAGAAAAAAACAGAGTTTAAATCGTACTATGTAGTATGGAAACTCTTCGCTTCGGTTTTCGCACTGTTTTTCGTGGTGCTGTTTAAATCGTACTATGTAGTATGGAAACTATCGAAATATATTTTATCCGAACACAAATATTGTGTTTAAATCGTACTATGTAGTATGGAAACATAAACCGAAAATCAAAAAAGCGGTAGCGAAAAAGAGTTTAAATCGTACTATGTAGTATGGAAACTTGGCAGGCGTCGCAAAAAATGCACTAGCAGGAAAAGTTTAAATCGTACTATGTAGTATGGAAACCTCAATATGCCCCTTGCTCTTGTGTATGTTCTTTTTGTTTAAATCGTACTATGTAGTATGGAAACCATCCCCGATTACTTCGCCTGCTGTATTTTCACACCGTTTAAATCGTACTATGTAGTATGGAAACGGTCATCTTCGAGGTAGAAAGACATCTCATTCTTCTGTTTAAATCGTACTATGTAGTATGGAAACTGATAGCATGGTAAATTCCTTCACCTGCGAGCTGTTGTTTAAATCGTACTATGTAGTATGGAAACTATAATAAAATAATAAAATGGTTCTTCCGCTCCTCCTGTTTAAATCGTACTATGTAGTATGGAAACTGTATCATCCAATCTACTTCATCTTTTCCTTCCTCAAGTTTAAATCGTACTATGTAGTATGGAAACTCGGTTTTTGGACACCGATACAAAAAAAATCATAATTGTTTAAATCGTACTATGTAGTATGGAAACTTGGCTGGTGTCGCAAAAAATGCACTATCTGGAAAAAGTTTAAATCGTACTATGTAGTATGGAAACCGAAAAAAAAGTATGTGTATAAAAAAAAAACATAATGTTTAAATCGTACTATGTAGTATGGAAACTGATTTTTTCCACGATTAGTTGTGATAGGCGCCGAGAGTTTAAATCGTACTATGTAGTATGGAAACATGAAAGGACGTAACGTTCTCTTCGATAGTATGCGGTTTAAATCGTACTATGTAGTATGGAAACCTGGAAAGAACGCTCTTTCGAAGACTTTCAAGAGCTGTTTAAATCGTACTATGTAGTATGGAAACTGTTATTCATTTTAGGCTATGTTTAGATTTATATTTTGTTTAAATCGTACTATGTAGTATGGAAACTAAACATCATTCACATCTTTTTTTAATTCATATGTCTGTTTAAATCGTACTATGTAGTATGGAAACTATTTATGAGGTCATTTATTACTGTGTCGTATGTGTCGTTTAAATCGTACTATGTAGTATGGAAACTCGCCTCCAAAAATTGTACCGACCCGCCGAGGGTAGTTTAAATCGTACTATGTAGTATGGAAACCCTATTATTTTCGGATTTTTCGCAACAAACCTAAAAAGGTTTAAATCGTACTATGTAGTATGGAAACTACTTTTGTATGTTTTCGCTTCCTCGAGGTATCATTTCGTTTAAATCGTACTATGTAGTATGGAAACCCTATTATTTTCGGGTTTTTCGCAACGAAGCGTGCAAGTTTAAATCGTACTATGTAGTATGGAAACTTTTTATTTTCGGTTTGTTGTATGTTGCTTTCTTTTTCGTTTAAATCGTACTATGTAGTATGGAAACTCTAATATTAACGCCTGCTTCCAAGCATTATAATCAGGTTTAAATCGTACTATGTAGTATGGAAACACGATAGTCAAAAAATTCCTGTCTTTTCTTTGATTTGTTCAAATCACACCATTTTAAATATCCCTAAAAGTTATAAACAATAGCAAAGTTATACAGCA
>Ga0210022_1001628_pt1 | contig 14768 bp, 14 predicted proteins | sample CryGeymeta201520_FD_183984 | JGI IMG/M metagenome (GOLD analysis project Ga0210022, IMG submission 183984) | Groundwater microbial communities from Crystal Geyser aquifers in Utah, USA - Crystal Geyser metaG 2015-20 (SPAdes) (version 2) | ecosystem: Environmental > Aquatic > Deep subsurface >... | reverse complement strand
AATTCCGTATAATCCAGCCAAATTAAAAGCAATCAAAGTTCCAGCCACAATCACGATGACCGGCATAGCGGTTGATTTAAGAGACATTGCTAAGCCAGCGATGATATTGGTGCCATGCCCGGTCAAAGACGCTATCGCGATATTTTTAACTGGCGAGAATTTTTTGGAAGTATAATAATCAGTGATTAGCACCATCAGCCCGGTCACTCCTAACCCAACCAAAGTGGCATAAAATAAATCCATTACCTCTAGATTGACGCTGGCTTTTTCAACCATAAATTTAGTCATAAAATAAAATCCAATCGCTGAAAATAGCGCTGATGCAAAAAGCCCAGCGTACAGCCCGGGCATTACATTTTTCGCGCCTTCTTTTACCCTGACAAAAAAGCTTCCCAAAATTGAGGCGATAATCGCTATCGCTCCCAGCGCAAAAGGAAATGCCACGACAATTGGATTTTTACCAAAAGTAAGCGAGCCAATCAGCATCATTGCCACGGCTGTTACCACATAAGTTTCAAACAAATCAGCCGCCATACCAGCGCAATCTCCTACATTGTCGCCCACATTGTCAGCGATTACTGCCGGGTTGCGCGGATCATCTTCTGGGATCCCGGCTTCAACTTTGCCGACTAGGTCTGCTCCGACATCAGCCGCTTTGGTAAAAATTCCGCCACCCAGACGCGAGAAAATTGAAATGAGCGAACCACCAAAGCTAAACCCAACTAAAGCGTTGAGGTCGTGGGTGAGGAGCCAAAAAATTGACAGCCCCAGTATCCCGAGTGACACAACTAGCATTCCAGTCACTGATCCGCCCTGAAAAGCTAAACCAAATGCTTCCCGCATTCCGATTGACGCTGCTTCGGTAGTTCTCACATTGGCGCGGACCGATACCGTCATACCAATCCAGCCAGCCAGCCCAGACAAAAACGCCCCGAGTAAAAAACCATAAGCAGTGGTCGGTGTCAGTAAAAAATAAATTGCGCTGGCTATAATTATCGCCACAATCGTCATTGCCATAGCTTGCCGTTTTAAATAAGCAGAAGCGCCTTGCTGGATCGCCCGAGCAATGCTCTGCATTTTTTCATTGCCAGCTGGTTTTTTTAGGATGCTGAAAATTAACCCCACACCATACAAAAGTCCAATCACTCCACCCCCCAAAGCCAAATAAACGAACAAATCTTCCGTTCTCATATTATTTTATTTATTTTTAAATTTTTTAAAATCCAACATCTAGCCTCTCTTCTAATATCTGTGTATTTTTGTAAGATACCAAATTTTGAGATTAAATTCAAGTTTTTAAAATTTCCCACACGATAATTTCTTGGTTTTCTTTGTCCAGTCCAAGCTGATATGGTGTTCCGTCAACTTGTTTTTCCGTGTAGCTGAAATCATAAAACCATATTCGGTTAGTGTTCGTATTATTAAAAATTGATTGGATTTCATCTTTTACGCTTTTTGTTCGTATTTGAGCCAAATTGCCGATTTTATAATCAGCATAATAACTATACACCGGAACATCCAGCGATCCCAGTTTGTTTTGATAATAATTATAAGCGAAAGCGTCGCCAGAGAAAAAAGAACCTTTGATATACACGCTATCTCCGGGAAGCAGGCGATGCTCTAGAAATTGCGCGATGGTATTTTCACCAACCCTTTTATTGAAAATAAAGTAATGATTATATAATCCAAATATAAAAATAATAATTTGAGCGCCAAGCAGGAGGCGAGCGCTGACTACTCCCCTATCAGTTTTTTGTTTTTTCTTTATAATGTCGCACAATGTTAATATACCCGTTGCGAGACAGGCAAGATAGATGGGAGATAAAAATATCATTGTTCGTTCAGCGCGACCGCCAACTTCTTGTAAGGCAAAACTGGCGATAACCGATATCGCAATCACGAGCCAGATAAGGAGTTGGGCGCTATTGGCAGGTGGTTTCTTTTTTTGATAATTTACTTTAAAACCATAGCAAATAATACCAAGAGGCGCGAGTAAAGAAAAAGCGTAAATATATTTTTTGTACGGAGTATCTGCCAGCCACGCCCCTCCCCCGAATCGCTATAGCGCTTTTCCCAGTCCAACCGCAGATTCTGCGATTGAAACGCCAATCGGTTGATCTATTTTGCGTCCCTGAATTTGTTTAATGGTTGGGTTTAAAATGGGGAGAAAAAGCAAAAAATTATTTCAAAGCTAAAAAAAAGGGTAAAAATATCTTGCGATTTTGCGCAAGGGACCAGAGGCAAAATAGTCCTTGGGACGCGATGATTACCCAACCAACCAGATGAGTATAAACCATTAAAATATCAAAAATTATAAAAAGCGCAAAATAGTAGAGTTTTAATTTTTGCGTAGCCAAAGTAAAGAAATATAACGAACAAAACACGAACAAAGCGAAAATTGAATACATTCTGTTTTCTTGGGGGAAGGCGATTAAATGAGGGCTGGTGGCAACTAACAGGCTGGTTATTAGCGCGATTTTTTGGCTCAATGCCAACTCAACAAATTTATATACAACCACAACCAGCAAAACGCCAGCCAGCGCTGAAAAAAAGCGGGACGCAAATTCACTTTTGCTCAAGTAATGCCAAGATAGATAGTTGGTGATAAAAGAGAGCGGGGGGTGGGCGTCAACGCGGGATAGCTCGATGGTTTCTGATATGGAAGCAGTATCAGCGGTTTGGATCATCACTCCCTCGTCGCCGTCTAATGGGCGCGCGCCTAGTCCGGTAAATCTCAAAACAATTGCCCAAAATAAAATTATCAAAAAATAGTTTTTTCTTTTTTCATTCTTCTAATCTAGCAAAAAAAATCGTAAAAATAAAAAAATCGCCTGTCATTGCTGAAAGGCGATTACTAGATGTGTGATTGGTTTGTTATGCTACTTGCGCTTGGCGCGCGTCAAAAATAGCTTGGATTTTAGGGGGCACAACCATTCTACCACTTTCAAGATCAGTGCCAGCTACCAGCATAAGCAAAGTGTTTCCTGCTTTGTAAAGCGCAATAGTAGCAATGGTTAATTTTTCAAATTCATCGCAACTGAAAGGGCAGGCAAATCTGGGCGAAAATCCGATTTCTTGGGTTGGCATATCAAGTCCTAGCTTTCGCAATCTTGATTGCAACCCATAAGTGGTAAATCCTCGGACTCTTTGAGAAACTGGATCCACTGATAAACCAACTCGGGCAAACGAATCAGCTTCAATTTGCGCTTGTTTTTCCTGTTCAAATGCGCAGGGACGGATTTGGAAGTAAGGTGTGCAAAAAAACGAAATGGTTAAATGCGTGTGTAGCAAATTCAACTTCACTCGGTGGCACTTGCCCACCTAACAACGAACAAAGAAACATAATATCGATCGGGTTTTCCCAGACATAGAGCGTTGCGTCATTGTAACCAAGTAAAGGCACTGGCAATGGTGTAATTTCCTGATTATCCATGTGCGTTTTCCTCCTTGTGTAATACACTTTGGATTATACTAAAATTTTTTAAACAAGTCAAATCATTAGTGGCGCGCTTAGGGAGCAGGGCGTTCCCCTGAAAATGGTGTGTTGTTTTCAAATATGAATTTTTTAGCGTCAAATTTTAAATCACACAAAATATATTTTCAATTTGTTTTGCGCCATTTTATGGGCAGGCGAGCGGGGCACTCCCCTGCTGGATTTTGCAATTGGCACTCCCCTGCCTTGATAAATTTTTTTTCTAAACATTGACTTGCGGACGCTATTTAGCTATTATTGAAAAGTCAATCGTACACAGGAGAGACACAATGATCATTCCATCTAATAGAGAAATGCGCGTGATCCAAAGAGCCTTGCTTGATCCTCTGTCCAATTCAGGAAGCGCGCTCCAGGTTCACAATGGAGCGATAATTCCCCTTGAACTGATTCAAAGATATGCCGGAATAGTTGTTTTTCGTTTTTGGCTTCGATTCCCGATTGAGCAGGGTTTTGTCGAGGTCACGCCTCGGGTTACCGATTTTCAAACCGAAGTGTTAAGGCAACCATTTACCCCCGTATCTTTCCGACTGCAACAAGAATCAAAATCCACGCCTGCTTACCTAGCTAGAACAACTGAACAAGCGCCACTGACAGCTGGCACTAAGCTTATTTTTTTTGCCGATATGGCTGGTAAAAATCTTATTGCATCTTTTCCAATTGTTTGTCGGCGCTTGCCTTATAATCTGTAGTTGGGCAATGCCTAAACCTTTCAAGCATAAATATCGCATTTAATTTATGCTTTTTTTGAAACCAAAAATCTCCAACCCCAGGGGTTGAAGATTTTTGGTGAAGCGGGTGAGTAAAGAAGTTATTTTTTAAAAGTCCAGGCGCGGTTCATAAAGAAGTTCCAAAAAAACATAATACCAGTAGCGCAAATTAGACCCCAGATGTCAGCCCAGCCAAAGACGCTAGTGACAACATAAAAAATAAAGTTATTAAACACCAAACTAACGGTTGCCACCACATAAAATTTCAAGGTTTGGGTGGCAACGTTTTTATCGTGCGATTTAAAAGTCCATTGGCGGTTAAAATAATAATTCACCGCAGCTGAAACAATAAACGACAAACTTTTGGAAACTTGCTTTAATGTTTGCCCGGAAAATAACCCAGTGATCAGAATTCTGGAAAAGAGAAAAAATACTAAATAATCTACGACCGTGGCGCCACCGCCTACGATCGCGAATTTCACAAACTGACTGACTGATTTATTTTTTACTATACTAGCGACCGACGCTTCCTTGTTTTGCTCTTCCATATTATTTTTATAGTTATATGTTTTGGATTTTGGTATGTTATTATCATATCACTTTTCATCGCTTGAAAATAGCTATTAGTTTTTGTCCCCATTTTTTTCTGACTAATTTTAAAACTACTGATACACTTTTTTTAAATTCACCTTGAATTTTGGATTGCCCTGCGCGCCGATCAATAAAAATAATCGGGAATTCACACAAACTAAATCCGTCTTGTTCAGCTCGCATTATCATTTCTACCAGAAAAGCGTAGTCAGATGAAACAAATTTTTTAAAATCAAGCGATTGCAAAAATCGGCGGGAGTATCTTTTAAAACCAGCGGTAGTGTCATGGGTTTTAAGCCCAAGCGCTTTTCTGGTAAAAAAATTAGCGCCACGGGAATTTAGTTGTCTTTTCCAGCCCCAGCCCCTGATTCCGCCACCAGCAATATAGCGCGAGCCAGTGACAACATCAATGTTTGGATTTGCATTCACCATATTTTTGAGATATTTGGGTTGGTGGGAAAAGTCCGCGTCAAATGAGATAAAAAAATCATAATCTCGTTCCAGCCCCCAATCAAAACCAGCTAAATACGCTTTGCCCAGTCCTTCTTTTTTCGCGCGCAGAAGCAGGTGTACCCGCTGATTTTTTTTGCCATTCCCCTCACAATTTCATAAGTTTTATCTGGCGAAGTATCGTCCACCACTAAAATATCAATCCCCGGGCTTTGCTTTAAAACCTCGGGGATGATTCTTTGAATATTTTCTTTTTCGTTGTAAGTGGGAATTATGACCAGATATTTCATAATAAGTCTAATATGGCTATAGTTTTTGAAGCGGTTTTTTGCCAACTAAATTTTTTAGCTTGAGCTATGCCGGCTTGCGACATTTGCTGTTGTAATTTTTGAGACGCCAGCATATTTTTTATCAATTGAGATAATTTTTGGCTATCGCCCGATTTATCTAAATATTTAACCGCCATCCCTCCGACTTCCGGCAAGCTGGAGACACAAGTGGTGATAACTGGCGCCCCGCACTGCATCGCTTCTAAAACTGGCAGACCAAAACCTTCGAAAATTGACGGATAGACAAAAACACTGGCTTGGTTATACAGCTGAATTAATTTTTTATCACTAACATACCCTAGAAAATCAACCTGACCTTTATTTTTTAATTTTTTTATGGTAATAAAAATGTTGCTTTCATTCCAACCCACGCCTCCGACAATTTTTAATTGATATTTTTTTTGAACTTTCTCAGGCAAAAGCGCGTAAGCTTTGATTAGGGTTGGAACGTTTTTTCTGGGCTCTAAGGTGCCAACAGAAAGGATAAAATTTTCTTTGGGTAATTTTTTATGGTGAAATTTACTTTCCGCTGCCAGCAGAATAACAGATATTTTACTTTTAGGGATTTGGCAAAATTTTATCAAATCGTTTTTTGTTTGCTCTGAAATAGCTATCACTTGCGTGGCTTTTTGGCAGGCGGATTGCGCGACGCGCGATAATCTTTGCGAAACTTCTTGTCCGCGTTGTTCTGGAAAACGGAATGTAGTCAGGTCGTGGATTGTTAAAATAGCAGGAATATCGATAAATTGAGGCAGTTCTAAAAAACTGGGCGCGAAAAATAAATCATAATTTTTATACCAGTGATTAAAGAAAATTTTTGCCCATTTTTTTTGCCATAAAAATTCTTTGAAATTGCCCGGAATACGGCGAACAATCACTTTGCCGTATTTAGATAAATTGTTGATTTGGCGAATTTTTTCTTTGTCTAAACGCGCGAAAGTTACTAAAAAATCGTATTGATTATTTTTGTCTTGTGCGGCTAAATTAGCGCAGATATTTCTAGTATATCGGGCAATCCCAGCGTTTTCTATCACCGCCCGGCTGGCATCAATTAAAATTTTCATTCAGATTTTATGAGTTTGATTTTTTTAAGTTTTAATGTGGTGTTGCCGATAAAGTATGTTCTAAATTCTATGTCTTTGGTGATTTTGTCCAAAATAATAAACGTTCCAATTAGGGCAATTAATCCTATCCACGAAATTTGGGTGATAAAAGATGGAAAAACTATTTGAGTAAAATTACCTCCGTTAAACGTGGCTTTGTCGCCGATATTGTCTAAGAGCAGATGTTGGAAAGCGGTTTTTTTGGTTAGCGCGCCCCATTCTAAGTCAGGGCGAATGGGCGAGGCGTAAATCATTAAATAGATATAGCCCATTGTCGCAACCAGCGGTCCGAGCAAAAAAATTAAGCCTTTGAAAGCGGTTTTGACGACAAGCGAGATATTAGCCTTGTTTTCAATTATCCAGTAAATAAACAGCGCTACAAAAAATACTAGCCAAAGTCCGGTTTGGGTGTGCGTAAAAAGCGCCAAGCCAAAGCTCAGCCCAGCGACTAACATAAGCCATAAACTTTTAATTTGCCAATTATTAAATTTTGTAAACCATATCCAATAAAATGCTGGAATTGTCCAAATTTGTATTAAATTATAATGCCCAGCGTAAAGATGTGAGATAATAAATGGGTGCAAAGCTAGATAACAAGCAGAAAAATAAGCTGCAATAGTGCTTTTAAAAAGAAGCTTGAGTAACTTATAGGTAAAAAAACCAGTTAAACCAAACGAAGCAAAAATTATTAAATTGCCGACAAGCAAAAAATTTTTTAGAATTAAGGTCAAGGGTAAACAAATAAAGCCGAGGGATAAAGTCAATGTATGGAGCGATAGGTTGGCGGATTGAGGGGCAAAAATCATAGTAGTATAAAATGGACTGTTAAAATGTAGAAGCGATTCTTTAACCCACCATAGATTCCATAAAAACATTGGTCCATCAGTGTAGTCATTTTTTCCTGGGATAGAATCAGTTATATGTAATATCAAAGGATATGTAAAAATAATTACTAATAAAGCAAATAATAACACCCCTTCCAGAAAAACAATTTTATGTTTATTCTTTTGGGCTAATTTCATATTTTAATATTTTTAAGGTATTGGGCATACTGCTTATAAGTACAAATTCAAGTTTGTCGTGCCGGTCTGTGTTGGTGATATTAAAATTTACAATAAATTTTGTCCATCTATCTTCCAAATCAAAATTTGTGTTAAAAATAGTTGAGTTTCCGTATTCAATATTTTTTTCATAGTTATATACTTTAATATTGCCAATATCTTGGTTAGCAGGAATTGAAGACCCTTTTGTTGTTTTTGCCCAAAGGGATAATTGGTAATTACCAGATTTTAAAGGAATGTAAGGTCCAAACAAAATAATATCGTTATTATTACCGGTGATTATTTTTGAATCATCATAAATGATTTGGCAATTACAGCCTACCTTTTCAAGATTGTCAATTTCTGGAACAAAGCTAAAACGATCATTAAGAATATTTATTCTATACAATTGTGCTTTAGTTTGGTTTGGTAGCGGGTACTCATTAACTAAAAATAATTCAAAACCAATATCTTTTTGTTCTCGTTCTTTTTCTAATATAAATTTTTTTTCGCTATCAGCATTATCAAATCTAGTAATTATATAATCAGACCAATAAATTTTATTAAAATCATCGTAAGATATTCCAAGGGTATTGTGCAATAACGAATAATAAATTAATCCCCAGTTATTAAAGCGAATATGATCGTCAATCTGTGAAGTAAGTTTGATTGGTTGGGGTATGTTTTGGTTTTTTGAGTCTTGCGCGATATCTGACAGGATGTTTTCAATTTGCCAATTTTCTGTGACCGGTCTACCACTAGTATAACCTCCCTGATGGAACAGAGTATATTTATTTTGCCCAATTCGTATTGGCAGACTTTGGGGCAAAAAATTTAGACCAAAACTTACTAAAAAGAAATTAACGACCATAATTATGATAAAAATTGATGTGATAAAATTTTTAAATAATTTATTAGAGATATTTGTTAGCCAAAAACTAGCTAAAATAGATCCATATACTAGCCAGGGCAACATATACCTGGCATCGGTATTTTTGATATATTTTTGCATCAAAGCAAAAATGGTAGCGATAGAGAATAATAAAATGGTGTTTTTTTTAAAATTATTTTTTAAAGTAAAAGTAATAATTACACCTATAGTAATAAAGACAAATAAAGCAAGATAAGTATGGCTATTGATCATATGGGTTAAATAGGCACCTTTATTAACAGTAATTGATCCATTGTTAGTAAAATCTATTTTTAGTTGATGTCGATTATACCAATACCAAGGGAATGACAAGATAGAGAGGACTAAAAAACAAATACAGGCATTGCCGATCCTTAATAATAAATATTTAATTTTATTTTTTTGTTTCAAAGCTTGTATGATAACTGCCCCAATGATAAATATTATTGGTCCGATTATGAAAATTGGGAAGGTCCATTTTGTTAGCATCCCGCCTGCTAAAGAAAATCCTAATAAGATAGAATATTTTAGTCGGGAAAATTGTTGGCTTTTTAGTAAAAGATAAAAAGATAATGCCACCATAGCTGTAAGTGGCATGTCTAGCTGGTATTCTCTGAAAAAAGATAAAATCATAGGTGAAACGCTAATAAAAGCGCTGGCTAAGATTCCTGTTTTCCTATTCCAAATTATCTTACCAATTCCATATGTCGAAAATATTAAGATAAAAATATAAAAAATATTTGCTGATAATGTAACTGCGTCAGCGCTTTTGGCAATGAAATAAATTGGTAGGGTAGTCAAATAAAAAAAAGGTGGATAGTAGTAATATCTTTTAGATAATTCTTTTAATAAGTATTTGCTTTGTTCTCTTTCTCCGTCAAATACGATTTGCTTATAATGCAGACTAGTCCAAAAATGGCGTGCCGCGTCCCAATGGGGGGGTTGCGTATCAATTTTTAGCCATACAATATTGGAAAATACTATTATAACAAAAAATAGACTCAATATTATATAATCAAAATTTTTAGTTAAAAATAATTTTTTTATAACTTTAGAGTAAAACAAAATTTTTGTCATCAAATACAATTATTTAATTTTTTTCACCCTCCACCAAATTTTGATTAGTTCTGTCAGCGAACGGGCGAGAGCGTGGATAGCGCGAACTTTGGACTCAGGGCTATTATACAAGTCTACCGCCACTTCTTTGATGGGAATTTTTAATTTGCGGGCAATCGTCAAAATTTCCACATCAAACAACCAGCGGTCAATGGTTTGAAGCGGAAAAATTTTTTCAGTGGCTCTAGCGGAAAAAAGCTTGAAACCGCACTGAGTGTCTTTAATTCCTGGCACTGCCATAATTTGAATCAGGAGATTGCTCATTAAACTGATAATTTCGCGGTACCACGGTGGCGGAGTTTTGATACTGCCTTTTTCTAGGTGGCGCGAGCCGATAATTATCTCAAATTTATCTTTATATTTCCACAGTTTTTCAATTTGGTCCAAGGGGACTGAATTGTCCGCGTCGGTAAAAATTCGCCACTGCCCTTTGGCGCCGAGCATTGCCTGCTTGACAACCGCGCCTTTGCCGTGATTTGTTTTATTGGCGATCACGCGCAGTGCAGGAATTGTTTTAGCCAGAAGTTCGGTTTTAGCCACTGTCTCATCTGTTGACCCATCATCTACTACCACAATTTCCCACGAATAATTTTGCTTTTTGAGATATTCGTAAATTTTCTCAAGCGTCTTTGGCAAACGATGCGCTTCGTTGTAGGCTGGGACAATGACGGATAAATAGATATTTTTCATAATCATTATTAATATTATTTTTTGATTGTTTTATATATTTTAAGGTAACCGAATTGTTTTTCATCTAGAATTTTGTATTGACTAAAAAAATTATCGTCAAGGGGTAAATTAAAGGGTTCGAGAATAACATAAGTGAACTTTGGGTTATCGGAAAAATTAATATTTAACCATTCCGCCAGATAATCATAAGAGTTGCCATCTTGAAAACCAGGATAAAAATTTTTCCATTTTCGCTCAATTATATATTTTTCATCACCGCCATCAATTTTTGCCCAAGTAAGGGTGGCAATCATATCTTTTAGCACAGTATTTTCTGCAATGAAATTTTTATCAGTTGATCTCGTTAATCGAGCTCTAACAAAATTAGCATAAGTTTTATAATGAATGGGAATGTAGAAAAAAGAAAAGAAAATAATAATAAGGATTGCAAATAAAATTTTAAATCCAATTTTTTTTGCATTCAACAATTCACTGAATACTCCAGCAATAATCACAAACATTATAGGGATAATGCTAGTCCAAAAATAATCCCAAATCGTGTAGGAAAATTTAGTTGTTCCAACAATAAAAAATAGCACAATCAATAGACAAAAAATAAATTGAAGCCGTTTTTTGTTTAGGATAATAAATATTATAACAACGGATAGCAAGAGTATTAAAAATAAATTTAAAGTATTGCTACTTATTGCCCATTGTGTTAATAATGTATTAGTCATGGATAAGAATTTTTCCAGCGAATAACGAAATGAGTCGACGAGCAAGCGCTGGGGTGCACCAGCAGAAAAAAGCGAATTCCATGCATTAGTGCTATTGAGCCAATGATGTTTTATTTCCCACGCTAACCACGGAACAAGAGGAATAGTAAAAGCGATTAAGGAGAATAAACTTATCCGTAATAGTTGCTTGGTATCGGCATATTTAATTTTTCGCTTAAAAATTATTAGTAAGAAAAAAGTAATGGGGAAAAAAAGTATTGCCGAGGCGTGTAAGCTTACCATTAGGGACAAAAGAAAAAAAGTTAAAGGTAGGTATTTGATTTTTTGCATTATAGATTTCCAAAGAAATAAGCAAAAAAGACAGGTGAAAAAAATCAAAAAATTAGGATTCCAAATACGCCTTTCCGTTAAAATAACCACAAAATTAACACTGCTAAAAAGCGCGGCAATCAGTCCGGCTTTTTTATCAAAAAGTTCTTTAGCAAAAAAATAAATAGCGATTATCCCTGCGATGCCAAATATGGCTATTTCTATTACAATTCCAAGGGGATCTCCGCCAGCAACCATTAGCGCAGGCGTAATCAGCCAATAGTAAAATGGGGGAAGATAAGATTTGATACCATTGAAATCCCTGAAAGCAGGACCCAAATATGGAATTTTTCCATTACGATAAAAATCCCACGCCATTTGTGTGTGAGTAGCTTCATCATAAAAAAATGTAGTAGTTTGATGAATATAGGCTAAGCGAAATATTGCGCCAATGGTGACGATAATAAATAACGCAGTAAAATAGACTATTTTCCAATTAATTTTTTTCTTCATTGTTTTTAACCAAATATACCGCAATCACCACCCACCAAATCACCCCTAAGTCGTTTTTGAAAATTGGCGTGTCAATGAGTCCATAAATTAGAATAGAAACAATTACGGATTTTTCAAGCCAGCTAGAATTGCTGGCTGGATTTTTAAAAATTTGCCAAAATAAACCCAGAAAACCGATTAGCATAATTATCCCACCAGAAAACCAAATATGCAAATATAAGTTGTGCGGAGTTAGGGCGCGCGGGCTGATATATTCAGGGAAATTTACCCTGCCTTGCGTAAGAGTAGTAAAATGATTTTGAAAATTGCCGAACCCAACGCCAAAAAGCCAGTGTGAGGGTAAAATTTCCTTGATGGCTACGCGCCAGATTTCCCAGCGGATATTATTGGAGCTTGAAACGCGACTGGAATTAGGCGAGGCAGAGAGGTTTGGGCGTCCGGCAAAATAAATTGCGCTGACTACCAAGAGCAAGCACAAGCACCAAACAACATTTTTAAAGAATTTAGATTTAAGATTGTAGAATATAGAATATTTTTGTAAGATAAAAAATAAAATTCCAGCGCCTGCTGACAGAAGCCCAGCGCGCGATCCTGAAACGACTATACCGCAAACGATAATTAAAAACCCAAAACCCAAAATCCAAAGCTTATTTTTTTGAGATTTTAATTGGCAAAATGCTAATACGCCGATCGGCGCTAAATACATACTCAAATAATTAGGGCTAGCGCCTGTGTCCCATTGCCAGATAGATAGGCTGCGCTCGTTGGGGGTGGTTGCGCTAGCCAATTTTTGCCACAAAGCGATTAAACTTAAAATAACACCAGATAAAATTAAACCATCGTAAATTTGCGTACCTCTATACCGCGAAGCATAGAAGTAAGATGCGACATTGGTTTTAATAGCAGTTGAAATTTTTTGGGTGGGATTTGGAAACCAAATATAAACCAGCCCGGCAAACAAAAGCGGATCAAGAATGAATCCTTTGAATTGTCCGAGGGCGCTGGTTTTATTCGGGGAAACAAAAAACCCAATAATAGCGCCAAGCAATATTAATTTAACGGAAATTTTCACCAATTTGGGCAAGGCTGTAATTTTTTTCCACTCGCGCCAATTCACTAGCGACCAAGCCAGTCCAACCCAAATTAAAATTTCTAGCATAGTCGTCGGTATGCCAAAAATTAAAAACCGCGCAAGGTATGTTGGAAGTAAAAAAACAACGCAAAAAAGATAAAAAATTTTTAGGCTTTGAGCTGTAGTTTTTAGTTTTAACATTTTAATTTTGAATTTGCTAAAGCAATATTCTGCGCCCCTACCACCACCCCCATCGCTACCCAAATATGGAGGATTGACAGCGTGGAGAAAAAGTTATATTGGAGCAAAATCGCCATCAGAGCTATAGATAATACCACAAGATAATTTTTTAGTTCATCGTCTTGGGTAATCCTTAACGCAAGCGCTGATCGCCAGAAGATATACAATATCAATATCAAAAATCCAGTCAAGCCCACTATGCCGTTTTCAGCCAGTAGCTCTATATATTCATTATTAACGATATTTTTTATATCAGGGCTGTCAAGATCGAAACCAGCGGTGAACGCACCATAGTTGCCGATGCCGATGCCGATTATTGGCGCGGTTTTAAAAGCGCTAATCGCTTTTTCGTAAGCCAAAAGCCGTCCTTGGGTTGACTCGCCAAAACTTAAATCCGCGACACTGATATGCCCGATAAATATATCTTTTAAATCTTTGCCTAAAAAAGAGAATAATAAACCAAATCCAATAGCAAAAATTATCAGCAACGCAGATGAATGAGTGATAATTTTGGGCGTAATTATTTTTTTTATATTTAAAAAACACCAAACCAAAAAGAAAAAAACTAGCCCAAGAAGCGCTCCGCGCGACATAGTCAGTATCATAGAAACAATTAAAATAGCGAGTAAAGGAAAAAGCGCCCGCGGTTTGGGCGCGCTTGATTTTAGCCCGATATTTGCCATTACAAAGCCTAAAACCAGTAGCAGATAATTGCCAAAATAAAGCGGTTCGCGGGAGAAAGCCTGAATGCGCGGAAAGCCAAAAACCATTTTAGAATAGCCTGGGTCAAGACCGGTGACAGAAAGCGGGAGCCCGATCATATCGCCGATGAATTGGAAAAAGCCAAATCCGAGCGCGATACCAGCTCCCCAAAAAAGCGCTGTTTGGATTTGCGTTAATTTTTCTTTAGAATCAATTAGTTGGCTAGTGGCAAAGAAAATTAGCACAACAAAAATATCCAGCAAAAAATATATTATTGAACGCACTGGCAGTTTGGTGTTGGTAAAAGATAAAAAAAGCGCCAGAATAAAAAATAATAATAAACTGCCCAGCCCAGCGCTTTTAATTTTTTTATGGTTAAAAACCAAGTCCAATATCCAAAATATAATCAACAATAATCCGATAATATGATTAATTTTTAAAGTAAAATCAGCCACTTCTATGGTTGGGATCCGTTCAAACGGCAGAAAAAAGACCAGGGCTGTCAGCCCCCAAAAAGGATTTTTTGATATTTTTATCGCTAGAAGAGTTAGTACAAGAAACCCGATTAAACCAAAAATATACATATTTGATGTTAGCATGCTTTTAGTTTAGCAATTTTTATAGGAAATATAAAGGTTGCCCCTAAGATTGCCCCTAGTGTAGTGACACAATTTACGCAAAACTTCTGCTTGTCATTCCCGCCCCACTTCCGTCATTCCCGTGAAAACGGGAATCCAGGCAGGACTAGATCCCCAGTCAAGTGCGGGATGACAAAAAGGAATATGGA
>Ga0210022_1001610_pt1 | contig 14840 bp, 12 predicted proteins | sample CryGeymeta201520_FD_183984 | JGI IMG/M metagenome (GOLD analysis project Ga0210022, IMG submission 183984) | Groundwater microbial communities from Crystal Geyser aquifers in Utah, USA - Crystal Geyser metaG 2015-20 (SPAdes) (version 2) | ecosystem: Environmental > Aquatic > Deep subsurface >... | reverse complement strand
CGTGCTGGACCTCTTGGAGGAGTCGACCGAACTTCGGGATCGACTTGAGTCCAACACAAGACTGTTCCGCCTGGGCATGGCCGAGCGCGGCTTCGACATCCCCGAGAGCGACCACCCCATCTGCCCGATCCTGTTGGGCGACGCGATGCTCGCCACGAAGATGGCGGACAGCCTGCTGGAGGAAGGCGTCTACGTCGTCGGCTTCAGCTACCCCGTCGTCCCCGAAGGCAAGGCGCGCCTCCGCGTCCAGATCTCCGCGGCACACACTGAGGACGATCTGCAGGCTGCCATGGAGGCGTTCGCCAAGGTGCGCGCCGAGCTGCGAGCACCTGGAGGGTAGCCCGGTCCCGCCCTCACCGCGTGCCCCAGCGGTTGTCCCAGAGTGTGAACAGGGCCAGCAGCCGCACAGGGATGATGAGAAACAGGTGCAGGAACCCGTAGAGCGGCATCAGGAGGAAGTCAGGCTCGCGCGTGCGGTAGAGCCCGTAGCCCCCGCGCAAGAGCGCCACCAAGACGACAGTCAACGCGTACCGGAGTCCCACCAAGTGGTCGCCTGCGGCAAGAGCGGCGACCCCGTGGGCCAGACCATACAAGAGGAGTAGTGGCAGAGCAGCCTGGAAGAACAGGCAGTAGGCGAAGTAGCAGTTCCGACGATGGAGGAACCGAAGCGACCAAAGGAACTCGCGGTAGAAGGACTGGCTCCACCGTCGCTGTTGGCGGGCCCAGACTCGCACGGAGGTGGGCGCCTCGGTCCAGGCGAGGGCGTGGATCGCGAGACGTGCCTCGTATCCGCCCCAGAGCAGCAGGTTCGGGAGATGGCGATCGTCCCCATAGTGGCACGGCCTCCCGAGGAATCGCTGGCTGACGTACCGGTCCACCAGCGGGTCGAGGCGTTCCTTGCGATACACCGAGAACACCCCCGAACAGCACGTCACCACGCCGAGGTAGCTTTGCGAGGCCCGCTCCTGGCAGAACGCAGACCAGTACCGCAGATGGATGAGGCGCGGCAGGAGTGCCGAGCGGTTCTCAACCAGAGCCACACCGGTGACCGCACCGACCCGCGGATCCGCGAACTGGTGGAGCGCTACGTCGATGGCGCGCGGATGCAGGCGGGTATCGCTGTCCACGGTCACGAGGAACTCCCCGTGCGCCGCCGCAAAGCCGGTCGCCTGCGCGTGGCGCTTTCCTTGGTTGCTCCCCAACCGCAGCGTCCGGAGGGACCGGTGGGGAGGAAGGGCCACGACGAGGTCGTCCAGCGAGGGGAGCCCGGCCTCGCTGCCGTCGTCCACGACCACCACTTCCAGGGGGCCCGCGTACTCTTGGTGCAAAGCGCTCGCCACACACCGGCGCAGTGAGTCTGCCGGTTCGTTATAGGTGGGAATGACAACGGTGATGGCAGCGGTGTGGCGGCGAGGGCGGAACCGCTGCTGTCGTCGCCACTCAAGGTGACATAGGACGAACTGAGCAACCAGCCACGAGCCGACAAGTGCACCGTAGAGCGAACCTCCGGGCCAGCTTTGACCCCTGGCGCCGGTCGCCGAAAGCACCCCCGCGACAAGGCCGAGGAGAGCGGCGAAGCCGGCCATCGCAGCAAGGGCCCGCGTCGGGTGTGAGCCAACCGGCCGTCTCTCGGCGTCCGCCGCCACCGAAGCAGCCGCAGGCAAGAGCGGCAGTAGCGGCACGTCTGCGGCGGATGTCTCTCCGGCCACGGTCTCTCCTTTCCCGAGTCGACCGCGCTCCGGCGACCAGCCGAGCTCAAGCGGATGAGGCACTACCCCAGCCCTCCGCAACCCTCCAGTCGAACGGGGACGGCCTTCGACCCGGCCGGCACGGCCAGTCGGAACGTCTTCTCCTTGCCGTTCCAGTCGCCGGACGGAACCGTGGAGGTCGGCGCGATGCCCAGAGCGAGGTCGAGGGTCAGCGGCCCCGCCTGTCCCGACACTCGACCCCTCACCGCGTCTCCGTCGACCCAGAGCGTTGCCACGACCGGCTCCGGCGAGCCGACCAACTGCCGCGGGCCAAGCCGTGCTTCCCGGGCGCCAAACAGTCCGGCTCGCATGACCTGCCCTCCGGCGCTCTGCGTGACCAGCGTGACGGCAGCCGGCCCCTCCGCATGAGTCCTGACCGTGACCGAGTCGGTGTGCCCGGCACGCCTGACATAGAAGTCCAGACCGTCCTCCCGGGGAAGCGTCACGACCTCCGGGAGGGAGGTCCTGGGGATCGGACGCGCCCCCGTGCCTCCGCCCTCGCGCGTCGCAACGTGTCGAACGGGGACCAGGAGGGTCACGAACAGCACCGAGGTGGTGCTGCGCGGGGGAGCAATCCGAATGAACCGCGCGTCGTCGGCATACTGGCCTTCGTCTGCGCGCCAACCGGTCGGCAACAGCGGGAAGATCGCGAGCGCGCCGCTGTCCGCGACGACGCTGAGATACTCCTCGCCCAGCCGGACTTGGCCGCCGGAGTGTGCGCGCCAGTCGAAGTCGGTGGCTGCGTCGGCAGCCAGTTCGTCCACGATCACGAAGTATCCCGGATCGGCACGCCCGGCTGCACCCGCTGCCCCGCGAACGTACAGCACGTGTCGCAGGGCCTTGCTGATCTTGTCCGGGTACACCTCGCGGGCATCCGATAGCGCGTAGTCGCAGCCGACCCCAGGCTCGGGTGCTGCCGCGGGCGCGGCAGAGGAGACACCCCGCAGATCGTCACCGGGCCCGCCGTAGAGGAACTCGCGGAGATACGCACGACTCACAAGGTCGTCGCGCTGGCTGCGACCGTCTACGACGATGGTGTTGTGCCCCGGGGTGGAGGACCAGTACTGCGCGGATTTGCCGCCCTTGCCGAAGTAGCCGGCCGGGTAGTGGCCGATAGGCAGATCGCGGAGGAGCGTCTCGCCGAAGGCGTGCAACACGAACGTGTTGAGGTCGAGGTGGGAGTGGGGATCCTTGTAGCCGCTCCGGAGAGCCAGGACGACCGCGTCGTCGTCCCAACCCGACCGCATCGACACCCATCCCACCTCCGGGAACGCCGCAGCGCGTGGGGCGCCCGCCGAAGGGCGCTCGCCGTTGGCGTTCTCCGGCCACAGCAGCAACTCCTTGGGCTGGCCGCGAAACGGCATTCGCGTGGCAAGCCAGTTCCAGTCGGGACGGTGCAGTTCCTGTCCGAGCTTGAGCAGCACTGCGCGGTTGGAGGGCGCCCGCTGGGCATCGCAGAAGTTCACCCACCCCTCGGGTGGCAGGTAGTTGTGCAGCACGAAGTCGCCGGTCTTCGCCCAGAAGGGATTCTGCAACGCGTCGACTTCGCCCCCGGTGACCCGGCGGACGACTTCCGCAAAGACAAGCAGGGAGTCCACCGCGTACTCCCAGTAGCTCAGCCCTTCGCTCCAGCCGCCGTCGGATGGCAGGTGATCGAGGATTGCGAAGTACTCCCGTACCACCCGGTGGAACCAGACCGCGGCCCGCGGGTCGTCCCCCAGCAGCGAAGCCACTGCTACTCCAATGTTGGCGGTGACGACACTGCACCAGTTGTTGCGGTAGTCCGCCGTCGGAAATCGACGATGATCGAGCACCGTGAGGTACGGCAGGATCGCCTTCTCTAATAGCGGCTTGCGCACCCACACCCGCTCCCCTTCAGTGATCCGGTCCCACAGCGCGTCATATCCCATCCCCAGCGCCATGGCCTGGGTCGCCGAAGTCAGATCGACGATCCGCGGCTTGTGGCGGTGCGAGACCCAGTCTTCGCGGCTGGCGAATCGCAGCAGCAGACCGCGCGCGACGTCGGTGTACGGTTGCTCGTCGGAGACGGCCGCCAGGTTGAGCACGTCCACGAGGCGAAGCGGCCCGAAGGTGGGTGTGGCGCGAGGCGCCTCGCGTGCCTGCTCCCACCAGCGGACGGCGTTGTCGGCGCACGTGCGGTTCTCCACCCAAGCAGCGCGAGCGATCGGCTCGTCGGTGAGTGCCTTCAGCCGGCGCTTCTCCGCCTCCGTGAACCACACCCAGGGGTGCTTCTCCGGCCGATGGGTCTGGTAGTAGAGGCTGCCGAGGTACGCGGGTAGTCGGTAGTCCTCCCGTTCGGCGGGCGTCTCGGCCCCGTCCACTTGGGTGGGTTGCGCCGTTACGATCAGCGAGAAGCCCTCTGCGTCGCCCGACAGTGCCGCCGCCAGCAGGGCTCTGCGCGTTGCCGCCGCCCCCGGCTCGCCCGCCACCCTTACGGGAAGGCGGATTCTGAGCCCCTGCCCCGGCGGCAGGTCGGCGCCGGGGCACTCCACCTGCCCCACCCGAAGACCGGCGGGAACGTCGCCTTCGGGCGTCGCCGTCAGGTGCATGGACCCGGACGCTCGATTCTGCACCTTCCACGCGCGGTGCCACACGGCGCCTTGGTTGCCTTGCTCCCAGCCCTCGTCGTCGACCTTCAGAGAGTCTCGCGTGAGGAGGACCTGATCGAGGTAGACCGTCGCGGTTGGCGTCGGGCCCAGCCCCCATTCGGTCGAGAACAGCAACCGGTCGACGTGCTCCCAACCCAGCGGCTGTCCCGACCCCTCGAAGCTCTCGAGGGGCATTCGCACCGACTGCCAGTCGCCGGGTACGAGCGTCACCGCTCGGTAGAAGTAGTCGCGCGAGTCGGTGTCGGGGTCATCGCACTCGGCGACCACGTGGATCTCGACGCTGGCCGCCCCGCGGACGCGCGCTCGGAACCGCAGGTTGTCGAACGGCGACCAGTCCTCCGGGACGCGGAACGACGACGCGGTCGGCTGGGCGGGCAGCTCCCAGCGGGCCGAGGCGTTCCCCTCGGCCGCCTGTGCGTCGTCCCGAGCGGCGCCCTCCCAATGCCACTCAGGGCCCTCGAAGTCCTCGACGAGTAGCCGAGGGACCGGCCCGGGCTCGGCGCCTGCCTCTCCGCCGTGGAGAAGCACCGCCGCGAGGGCGGCCCCCGCCAGGAGCCGGAGCGCCCGAGGGCATGAGGTGGTGGATCGTCTCCCCACGCCGCCCGCCGCCGCCCGCCCCCGGAGTTTCTCACTCAGTGCCGGATCTCGCTCCATCGCTTCTCCAGGTCGAACGCGTTGTCCCGCTCGGGGGTGTGGCAGCCCGCGCACCGCTTGCGGGCTTCGCTCTTCCTCCCGGTGGCGCCCGGCAGGGCGAGGTGCAGCAGCCCCTCCTCATGGCACGAGGTGCACTCCACTCCCTGGCTGCTGACTCCTTGGAGCACCTTCCCGGCCACGCGGAACGCTTCGGAGTGGCACCGCAGGCACTCGGGCACGGCAGTGCCCTTCTTCAGGAGCGTCGCAACGGCTTGTGCGTGGCGACTCTTCCGCCAGGCGCTGAGCGCTTCCTCGTGGCAGGTCCCGCACCGCTCGGGGCTCACGTATCCCTGCTCCGCCAGCTTCTCCGACTCGCCGGCCAGCGATTCCATCAAGGTCGCCTGCTGCTCCTCCGCAAGCGCGGTCCGGAGCGCCCGCGCCACGTTCTGGTTGGTGGGTGAGGCGGCGGTCAGCGACAGCGGCTTAAACTCCACGGCAAGGTCGCGCTTGCCGCCGTCGGCCGCGGCGGGCCGCCACCGCACCGCAGCCAGGCCCACTTCCCTTCCTTGCACGGCGGCCGGCAGCAGGTAGCTGTGCCCGACGCGAATCGGCTCCTTGAGCCGGTCCGAGCCCCGCGCGCCGACCACCAAGTCCACCGACCTGCCGAGGTCGCCCTCGAGAAAGTGCCGTTCCTCCGCGAGGCTCCGGTAGGTCAGCAGCACCATCAGGTCGCAGCCGGTGCGCAGCGTGCTCGCCACGTCGACCAACAGCTTGGCCTGCTCAGCGCTTAGGGCGGTCTCGGGGCCGGTGCTCAGCAGGCCGATGCGACGCTCGCCGACCTGGACGACGGCGAAGGGCTGGCGCAGGTACGAGAGCGACCGACCGTCGGGTTCGGCGTTGTCCAGAGGCAGCCCCACGACAGTCAGCGGCCGCTCAGACGCCAATCGCCAGTAGGCTTCCGCCCACTTCGCGTCTGCGGGGCCAAAGGACACCGCGTCGTACTTCGCTTCGCAGAGCGCCTGCCAGACGACGCGGCCTCGCTTCTCGTCGTCGGCGAGGTTGCCCACGTCCACAGCCAGCACCTTGCCGGGAAACTGCTCTCGCAGCTTGCGGATGACCTCCACAGCCTGCGCCAATCCGACGGACTCGCTCCCCGAGCACCCGCAAGACCGCAGGAAGCCCTGCGTGTTCTGGGTGTACAGCAAGAGAACGTCGACGTCGTCCACGCCCGCCGGCAGCGTAGAGTCACTGCCGGCAAAGGCCCAGAGAGCGCAGAGGGTCGCGGGAAGCACGACGGCCAGAGACCACCGACTCAACGGCCGGGTACCACTCATGCCGTCGCTTCACTCCTTCGCAGTCGCCTTCGCACCGCCGTCACCTTCCTCGCGTTTGCCGCCTTCGGGGGGCAGGTCCTCGGACAACCGGGTGACCACCGCTCGCACCGCCTCCCAGTCCTCTGCCACCACCGGCCAGAAGACGGCGCGCGTGAGCGGCGCGCCCTGCTCATCAAGCGCCTTTAGCTCTTCTTCCAGGCACGGCGTGCCGTCCGGCTTCCTCGTACGGACCAGCGGGTGGAGCCGCTCCAAGAAGTCGGCCGGCGGCCCCCCGGCCTGCGGCTTCTGCTTGGCCTCCTGCGCCATTCGGGTCAGGATGCCCCACACCGCGCGGTTCCACCGCTCGTGCCACGTCGTGTCCAGCAGCGCTTCCGACACCGCGCCCTGCTGCATCCACGCCAGCCAGTTGTCCGCCGTCTTCCCCTTCAGGCTCAACCCCTTGGCGTAGTAGCTCCCCGTGCCCCAGGCGACGATCGGGGCGTTTGGGCGCTTCTCGCGAAGCTCTCCGCACAGCTCCGCGCACCATTCTGCCATGCGCTCTTCACGCCACAGGGCCCACCAAGCCAGCCGCCCCTGGTCGGTGAGGTCGATCGGGTCCATGGAACGGGCGTGGATGAGCGCCTCGCGGGCGGCCACGCTGTAGCCCAGCATCTGGTAGGGCGACAGCCGACAGGCGAGCGTGAATCCATCCGGCGCCGGGTCTCGTGTCGCCAGCTCGACGAGCACGTTCCGGAGCGCTGTGCGGACCTCCTCCCGGAAGGGCGACGCGTACTTGGCGGGGTCGCTCCCTGAACCGCAGCCGCCGCTCTCGCCCAACTCGAACCACTCGGGCACTTTCGCGAAGAGACCGGGGCTGTCTGTGTCGGCTCGCTCCCACGTCAGCAGATCCGCAGCAAGGCAGCAGTCTACTCCCGCCTTGCTGCACGCCTTCTCGGTTCGGGCGAGGAGGTCCTTGCTGACGAACGCGGGCCCTTGCGCAAAGGGCTTGACCCCAGTCGGGTAAAGCGTCTGCCCGTTGGAGAACACCAGCAAGTGCAGGCGGGAGAAGCCTGCCAACTGAGTAGAATCCGCCGCGATACGCTCCACCAGTGCGGGGGCGCGCCACGGGTCGAGGAACAGCTCGGGGCCGGCCGGCGACGCGCAAGAACCGGCCACCGTCAGCGTCGCCAGTAGGGCAACGATCCCTGTGCGCATAGTCATCGCTCTCCTCACTCACCGACAACGAGGTCCTGGCTGAAAAGGGCGCACGCCCCGATCCCGTCAGTCCTCCGGCAGCTCGACCGCGTACCGGTCGCGGTAGTCGTAGTACACCTGGAAGATCGACACGTAGGGTCCGGATAGTCGTTGCTCCGGGGAAGTGGGTCGTCGGTACGGTCGGACGACCATCAGGTAGGAGGTCCCGAGGCGGACGCGCGCAGTCTGAAGCTCCGCCACACGCTTGCGAAGTACTGCCTCGTCCATCACCATCTTGGCCGGCCCCGGCTTGCCCACGTCCTGTCTGGGGATGAGCGTCGCAGCCCGGGCGACGAACTCCTGCTGGGGTGGCGTCAACTCGCCAAATGGGCCGCTCTCCCGCGCCAGGAAGTCGGCTGGCGCGAAGGGGATGCCCTGCTTGCGCAGGTCCGCCCGGGTCGCCAACGGGCGCAGCACTTCGCCGAGTCTGCTGAGCAGCTTGGCCGGCAGGAGTGGGAAGCGCAGCTTGTGTCCCAGGGTGGGGTCGTGTGCGGCGAGGAAGCGCGTCTGACCCACGTGCCGCAGCGTCATCCCGGTGGCGGCGCGGAGCGCGGCGATCAACTCCGTGGCGCCGTAGCTTCCCTGTGAAGCGAAGATCCGTCGACCCTGGTGCTTGTTGTCTGCGTACACCTTGACACCGGACTGCTCGCGGATCAGACGGGTCAACTCCTCCAGCGTGTAGACGCGGCTCTCCTGCAGGGAAACCGTGGCAGCGGATGTCTCCTCCTCCGCATGGGCGGAGGGGAGCACCTCGACTGCCCGTCCCGCCGTCACCAGGATGCCGGCGGCGAAGAGGGAGGCGACAAACCGCCGCGAGAGAGTTCCCTGCCATGCCTTGCGCACTGCCGTCATCACTCGCCCTCCTCAAGCGCGCCACGCAGCGTTCCAGGCACGCTGCCCGGCGCGATCCGGTCGAACTCACGGAAGCGCTCGCCGGCGCGGATGAACACCCGCTTGGCAGGCTGCCCCTCAATACCGTCCACCTCGACGTACGGGTCGAACAGAAAGCCAACGGCGACCTCGACTTGACTCAGCAGGCTTGTCCAGTCGCCGGCCGAGTAGCTGTTCGCGACCAGAACCGCCTGCACCCGCCTCTGCTGCTCAGCCGACAACTGCTTGACGTCCAGCCATTCCTCGTCCATGGCGGCGGCCCGCTTGTCGACAGGGAGCGCCCCAATGAAGTCGGCCACGCCCGCCATCGCCTCGCGGTATCGGTGTTCGGACTCGTCTGTCGCGGGGTACTGGTCGGGTCGCAGGACCACGACGCCCCCGCGCTCGAGGCGCGTCCTCCCCGAGGCGGCGGCCAGCTCATCCAGCACCTCACCGGCAGTTCGCCCCGCGCCCGTCGCCGGCATACGTGGCGGCTGCTCCGGGATCTCCATGACGACTCGGACCCCCGTCTCTCGGGTGACAGCGGCCAGCGCTTCCGGCAGCGGCCGCCCGGACACATCTGTTCGGACGGGCCTGGTCAGCGGGGCTTCGGGTCCCGCGCTTGGGCGGGCCAGGCAGGCGAGAGAGACTATGATGAATGCCGCCGCGGCCAAGAGGTTCACTGTGCTTCTGCTCATTTCCTGGTTCACTCCGGACACGGAGTCTGCTGGAGCATCCCGGGGTCTCAATCATTGGGACGCTTGCGAGGGCCGCCATAGGAACGAGAGGACAGGACACTGCCGGTTCTCGCGCTGACCACGAGGCGGACGCGGCCAATGTATTCCAGTCCGTCAGGCATTGTCGGGGTGAGCTCTACGTACTCACGCATGACGACCCACGCCAGCTCTTGGAGCGCGACTGGGACTATACCGGGTACATCGACCCGCTCGATCGGGATCCCCGTGTTGAAGTCCGAGTACAACACGTAGCGGACGACGATCTGACCATCGGTGTCGGGCAAGAGGGATGCCACCCGCAGGAGCCGCGTGAGCGACACGCGGGGCGGTGCACCGGGGCGGTCGTACATGACGCCGTCGTCCCGACACCAATCCTCGTGCGGCTTCCCTATTGGCCGGAGTTCAGTCCACCATGGCGTCGTCGGAGCCGTGAACGCCTCGATGCACTGGCCTGTCGCGGCGTCGATGGCGAGGTACAGTCTGGGAACCAGCTCCGGCTTCCCCGCTGCCTGTGGCGGGTCAGACGCATTGCGGGGAGGGATTGACACACTGGTGGCCTCCGCCAGCCACACCGGCAGCTTCTCGGGTCGAAGATAGGGAAAGTCGTCGTCGGTCAGGTAAGCGCGTTGCAGCTTCAGTTCACCGGCCGCCACTCCCAGATAACGGGCGGCCAGTTGCTCCGCCTCAGCACGGCCGATCCCGGCTTCGTCGCTTCGGGTCCAAACCTGGATAGGCGCATCCTTCGGCCAGCCGGGGATGGCGCTCTCTCCCGTGTCTTGGGCCGCGACACACGGGAGGACGAACCACAGTCCTTGACATAGCAGGACCGTCCCTCGACTCCGTCGGCAAAGCGACAGACGATTGGCGCCCCGCTGTGCCGGGACCAGGGTGTTGTTGCCCTGACCGTGGTCAAGGGCGACAACACCTGACGTGTCCGCTTCCCTGCGTGGATGCAAACCAAGTGCTCCTTTGGGCTGGCTCGTTCGCTGTGCCACGTCTACGGCTCAGGGCAATGCTTGTCCCAGACGCGCACTACGGTTCTCTCCTGCCCCCCCACCGTTTCGGTCGTGATGCCAAGCCCATAGTCTGTACTGTCTCCTTGTCCTGGCACCTCCGTCAACCCGGCTTTTCGCCATTGCTCCCCCGCAGCGTCTCGCCACCTTGTCTGACACTCCTGGAACGCCACTTTGTCGTCGCGGTCGCCCGGCATCTGATTGTTCGGGTGCCAAGTCTCGCCTTTCAGGGCGGCGGTGTACAGACAGTTGCGAGGGGAATACTTCGGGGACACGTGGCTGACATTGCCCGCTGTCATGCGGTAGGCGATCCCCTCGGGATCCTCGGTCTCGACGCTGCACGAGCATGGTGCGGCACCCTCGTACGGAGCGCCCCAGTCCCGGCAACTGACCAGGGCGGGTTCGGCGTTCGGACATTTGTACTCCCAGAAGTTCGCCAGAGACCCATCAGTATGTTGCTTCGAGTACCCCTTGTACCATCCTGCCTGCACCCACCGGTGCTCCGCCGTGTGGAGCATGACCCACCAAAAGGAACCAGCAACACTCTGCGTGTCGCCGCAGAGCTTTGGGTCGTACCGGCTGACTTGGGCTCTTACGCCCAGAGCGGGGCGCGCAGTGTACTCCGCGCACCCCACGAACTGGTAGCTCGGAGCGGTGCCACAGCCTCCCTTGGGGTTAGTGCATGGATTCGCTGTCACGCACTTGGCATTGAGTGCGATGACCCCTCCAAGCAGCACCATTCCGGCCATCTGCCGTAGTCTTCTCTCTCTCATGGCTGTCTCCTCCTCGTTTGTCTCGGCAATGGGCTTTAGCCCAGCCGCTTCTCTCTGGGGACGCGTTTCCGGGGCCGAATCAGCCCTCATGCCGACGCCTCCACATACTCGCTCGTCCTGCAACGCCGCGATCAGTGAGGCGCGCGGAGCAGTCAGCGACGGCTCGATCTGCACCTCGCCATCGCAGGAAGAGCGGGTCGGTGCTCGGACCCAGCCTGTTCGCCTGGCGACACAGGTTCGGTTACGCGAAGGCCGCGTCTCCTGGGTCATTCTTCCGCCAACTCGACGCCGAAGGCGTCTCTGTAGTCGTAGTACACCTGCGCCACCCGCAGGGATGATCGAGCATCCGCCTTGCCCGGGGAAGTCGCCGGCTGGTAGGCGGCAAACGCCATCAGGTACGAGACGCCCAGGCGAAGGTTGGCGTTGGCGAGGCTCTCCCGCGCTTTGTGCAGGAGTTGCTCCTGGGAATCCATGCTCCCCTCGGCCAGGCGGTAGGCGCACTCGTTGACGACGAAGTCCTGTTGCACTGGTGTCATCTGCGCGAACGGGACCCGCTTCCGGGCCAGGAACTCGCAGGAATTGAACGGGAGCCCCTCCTTCGCGAGATCGGCCTTCTCGGCGACGGGCCGCAATGCCTCGCCGAGCTGTCGGAGGGTGGTCTCCGGCAGCAACGGGAAAAGCAGCCTGTCGCCGAGAGTGGGGTCCGCGAACGTAAGGAACTGCGTCTCGCCGACGTTGCGGAGACTCATGCCCGTTGCCACCCGGACCGCAGCAACCAAGTCCGGCACCCGGTACGTCCCCTTCGATACGAAGAGACGACGGTGGCGCTGTCGGCTGTCGGCGTACAGTTTCACGGCCGTCTCCTCGCGGACCAAGTCGACCAACTCCCCCAACTCATACACGCGGGTATCCCGGATAGCTGCCACCGGGCGGGGGGCATCCTCGGCATGGCTGCATTTCATCGAGCGGGTCCCCCAGAACGCCGCTCCGAAGGCGATCATCCCCAACGCTGTCCCGCCGAGAGTCCGGGACGGCCTTTGCCCTTTGGGTGGTATTCGCACGGGCATCTCACCGTCCCTCCTGGGAAGCGGGGCGCACTGCTCCGGGTCGCTTCGCCGGCACCAGGCGATCGTACGCAGGCAGGCGGTGCCGGGTACGGACAAACCACCGCTCGCCCGGCACTCCCTGTACGCCGTCAATCTGGACGTAGGGATCGAACAGGAAGCCCGCCGCGATCTTGCCTTCGCGCGCCCATTGCCGCCACACCTCGTCGGACGGGTCGTCGTCCAAGAGCGCGGCCCGCAGGCGCTGCTGCTGCGCTTTGGGCAGCGCTTCCGCGTCGAGCCAGTTCTCGTTCACGACGCTCTCCCGTTGGTCAGCGGAAAGAGCACCCAGGAACGCAACCAAGCCCTCCATTGCGTGGCGGTAGGCCAACTCGGACTCATCTGCTGTTGGGTAGTTCTCCGGTCGCAGAACAACGACTCCATTCACCTCCACACGCACTGCGTCTACTTGGTGTGCAAGCTCATCCAACACTTGGGCTGCCGGCCTTCTTCCTTTGGCCAGCGTCACTGATTGCGGCTCAGACGGCATCTCCACGACAAGCCGCAGGTCGGCGTCCTGCGCTACTGCGGTCAGCGCCCCATCGAGGGAGCGCTGCGAGGTCGGCACCCCGACGACGTGCACGGGCGGCACCTCGGGTGCAGACCGAGCCAAGCCCAACCACGCCCCGGCGAGTGCACCTGCGATCACGCTTCCTGCGGCATGCTTGCGCACAGCCATTCTCCTCCTGCGCGGGGCTGAACCACCGCGCCCAAGCCCGGCACACTCCTCACCGGTAGTGCCCCCATCCGAGTAGCTCCCCGGTAACAGCACTCGCGGTTATGTTGGCTTCCTGGATGTTCGGCATCCTCACCTCTGCTCCCGACGAGCCCGGGTGAGACCCGGGCCACGGGGCATCGATGCCCTCCAGCGAGATTAGCCAGACCGGGTGATCCGCAAGACGGGGCACGACCTCCAGTCCCTCAATCCGGAGCGTCCCTCTCCCTTTCCCCCGTGTTGTGTGGCGGAAGAAACGCGCGATCATCTGCTGCGCCTTCGCCAGGTACGTGCGCAGCCTCACGTCTTTGACCGCTGACACCAGCACGCGGCTGAGACCGGTCTTGGGAAAAGCGGTCGCCGGGGCGGCTTTCTCGCCCCAACGCCCGAATCGGCGCACGACAGATGGCCCTTTGATGGCCACGTTGTCCCACCAAGGAGCTTGCGGCTTCGTGAAGACCTCCCAGCATACGCCCGTCTCCGCGTCTATCACTGCGTAGAAGGTGGTGGTCGCGCCAGCCACTTCTGCTGCTTGCCATGGTGCCTCCACAGTGTGCTCAGTGATCCAACACGAACGTTTCTCCAGCCACCCTCCCATGAACTCGCTGTCCGTGACCACTCCGGCCCAGACGTGCTTCGCAGGCAGGTCGTCTAGACCCAGGCAGACTCGCGCTGCTTGGACCGCGGTCTCCCGCGCAATTCCCGTTGGCGGGTCCGCTGTCCGCACCTCGATAGGCCCGCCCTGCAGGCTGTCAAGCAGACTCACGAGCGACGAGTCAGCATCCCGGAGCGCGGTGGCCGCTTCGTGGGGCGTCTCGGCCCCATGGGCTGCTCTCACGAGAGTAAGCAAGACTGGCACCCACAGGGTCGCAATGGAGCGAACTACCATTTGCCTATTGGCTCCTGTTCTTCTGGTGCGCATCCGCCTGAGGCCTGCCCACCGCGCCCCACCTGGGCAGCGGCTGGAACCGCAGGCGTCACCCGGGCCGATGGCAGTTGGTATCCCTACTGGGTCCAGGCCGCGACGCCCTAGCCAATGGTGCGGCGACACGGCCCGATGGCTATGGGCACCGCTTGTCCCAGATGTCGAGCGTCGCACCATCTACCGCTTGTCCCCATTTCTGGCTGAGGAAGTTCTTCTCTTCCCAACCACCAGGGCCGGGACAGAAGTGCCACTTGGAGCCGTTCTCCTCGACGGCATTCTTGTACTTGCATCCAGACAACGTGCAGTAGCTCGCCGAGGTGTCGCCGATGTCTCCGGGGCACTGGTTCTCCGCCTTGTGCATCTCCGCGTTGTAGTCCGCTCGGGTCATCTCGCACACATCGCAGAAGTCGGGTCCCCGTCTGAGATGGCCGGCATAGTGCACCTCCCAGTGTGACCCCACGAACTCCACTTTGTAGTCCTGCGTGCCCGACGCAGTTCCGAGACCGTAGTACCCCGCTACGCACCAGCCACCAAGGTTGAACTCGCAGTAGTAGGTCGTGCCTTCCGAGGTTATCTCGTAACCCGTTTGCACCCACTTCGGGCCAAGGGGTATCATGACGCCGACCCACACCGAGGGCGGCGTCGTCGTGCCAGTGCACCGCTTCCCTTGATAGGTCTCGATTGTTGCCTTTGCTCCCGTGAACGGACCATCAAGGGACTTCCATCTCCCGTTATAGTACTCCCCATCCTGGCCGCAGTCGACCGCTGGAACCGCGCAGGGCCCTTCGCTGGCGGCGGTCGCTAGACGGCAGAACACCACCAGGCCTCCAGCGACTGCCCCGACCAACATCGTCCGGAGTCTGCCGCTCAACATGTTCTTCCTGATCTCCATGATCTTGGCCTCCCGTGGTGTCTGCGCCCGGCCGCGAGGCTGTAGCAGCCGGCCGTGGCCTCTGCGGGCCTCCGCCCGGCCGACCCGCAGGGGAGAAGTGCTCTCCGTGCCAGCCATGCAGCCGATCAGCCGCGCGTAAGGGACCTCGCGTCTTGATACGCTCGTGTCTCTGCGCAATCAATCGTCGGACACCGCAGACTGGCACTCCCCATGCGCGTCCTCCTCGTCATCATA
>Ga0210022_1001593_pt1 | contig 14902 bp, 18 predicted proteins | sample CryGeymeta201520_FD_183984 | JGI IMG/M metagenome (GOLD analysis project Ga0210022, IMG submission 183984) | Groundwater microbial communities from Crystal Geyser aquifers in Utah, USA - Crystal Geyser metaG 2015-20 (SPAdes) (version 2) | ecosystem: Environmental > Aquatic > Deep subsurface >... | reverse complement strand
AGAATCTGTCGGCGCGGGCCGTTCTCGACGAAGATGTTGTTGAACACCTTGTTGTCCTTGCCGCCCTGCACCATCAGACCGCCGTCGTAGCTCCGGTAAACGATATTGTGATGTACCGTGCTCCCCTTCGCCCAGCAGGTAGAAGAGCGGGTAGGAGAGGAAACTCTCAGAGCCGTTGTCGGTCCCGTCCATGCTGGTCCATCGAGTGCGCCATAAGAGAGTGCCATCCGGCCGCGTGCTCCGCGCCGCGAAGGTCACGGCAGCGCGGTTCATCAGGTCGATGAGGTGGCGCTGCCGCACCGCCCAGTTGGGCGGATTCCTGCGCCCCGTCACTTCGATGGTCTTGATCTCGCCTTGCGTCTTGGGTGGTGAGGACATGCATCAACCCTCCTGGTCGTATGTGATTGGCCATAGCATGTTCTCAGTGAGGTTCTGGGACAACGGAACCGGCGTCAAGATACATGTCTTTGGCCGGTTGCACAACAGGTTCGTGTAGGTCCCGGTTTGCGAAGGAGGAGGGAGGAGGGAATCGGTGTCCGGGTGGATGGGTGAATCGAAGAGCGACTAATCGGGTGCGCCCTGCCTCAATGTGGGGGAATTGTCGGAGCCGCTGGTAGATCAAAGGTGCGATGCCGCCCCGACCCCAGGGTCTCCTCTTCCTACGGACGGCTTCGCAGGTAGTCCGTGAGGTCGCGGTAATAGTTCTCATGAGGTCCAATCATGATCAATTCCAGGACGTCATCTTGGATACGATAGGCGAGCAGGTACTGAGTAGCATGAATCTTGAATTTGTGGACAAAGACACCACGCAGTTCCCCCTTCTTCTCCTCTCCGAGGTATGGGTCTTGCAGAATTCTGCGAACTTGCTGGTCGAGTAGGTGCTTCTCCTGTCTGCTGAAGCGGCTTACCCTCTTCTCGAAGGATCGGGATTGTGTAACTTGCATGGTGCATCATCCGAACCGGTACTCAGAAGTCGCACCCTCGTCGAGCTCCCCAATTCCTGTCAGGATTTTCTTGATCATCTTGTAGGTCAGGTCAGGATTCTCTTCAGCACACTTCCCGATCCTGGCCCAATGCTCGATTTGGCCGGTCACGGATCGGTCATCAACATTGCTGACAAGTCGAGCTTCCCTTGCCAACCTGTCAGAGATTCTCACTGCGGTCGCCATAAAGCTACCTCCCCTGCGGATTCAGGTGTAATGATACGCCAAACAATCCTCCTCTTCAATAGTTTCAGTTGCGGCAAGTGATTTACATAATTCCTCCTCGATGTTCGTTCATGGCTCGTTGCAGTTTCCAGAAAGGAACAGGTACTCGGACACCTGTTGTCAATCCGCGGAGGTAGCGGCTTGGTCAGGGAGGCGGGGAAAGAGAATCTGTGTCTGGGTGGCTGGTGGATTCGGAATCGGCCATGACATTTTGGGCATCGCACTCCCTGAAAAATGCCGCCGTCATTCCGTCCCGATGCTCGGGATCTTCGACATTCCGCAATCCGCATTCGGATGGTGGGGGACAAGAGAAGGAATGGCAAAGCGCCCGCCTCGACTGCTGGGAAATGTCTGAGTGGCAGCAGTATTAGGGTCAAAGGCGCGGCCCCAATCTCCCGTGAAGGTTAGTCACCCCGTGTCAGGCGAAGGAATGGTTGCGAGCGCAATGCTGACCTTGCGTGCAAGGTAGACTCCTACGGTGAACCATACGACCAAGCCCATCCAGTATCCACCTGGTGAATGAGTGAAAATACCTCCGACGACGAGCAAGAAGAACCCCGCCCAACCCTTTCTCATTCGTTTGCCTTCGAGCCGTCGATTGACAAAGTCAGCGATTGTATTGGGCCACTTGAACACCCAGTAAGCGCAGAAGAACGGGATAAAATGGTAACCGACCGCCTGTGCGGGAGTTACCGGATAGGCAGCGTCGGCGACGTTAAGCACACTGTGCATTCTGTATACGCAAAACAGGTAGTAAGCAAGCCCACCCAGGTACAAAACAACGAGAGCGGCAGCTTTCGCCAGGGGAGCGTGCTCAATATTTGGGTCTCCACGCGACACAAGTAAGAGAACCCCCACCGGGACATAGCCAAGCCACCATCTTGGAACATTGCTCGACATGGTTTACCTCCTTACGATGCCCATTGTTGCTGGACTGCAAATCACCGATAGAAGAGACGGCCCAATCCCACGACTGCATTCATCCGGAGTAGAAAGCCCAATAAGACCAGGACGAAGCCACAGACTTTCCATGCGTCTTGATCTGATCTCAGATGACTTACGCTCTTGAAACAATGGCGCTGCCAAGCAAAATGGTTTCCCATGATGCCAAGAACGACACCCCATATGAGCCAAGAGAGGACAAGCATATCACCAAGAATTGTGCGATGTATGGTGAATCCGTTGTTATAGAGAATTAATGATGATCCCCCGATGGCCTCGAACAGCAACGACAACCCGACCGGAATGTGGAAAAGCGAAACGACAAATTCCAGCTTTAGAATGGTTGAAGCCGAATAACCGGAACAGGAAGCCAGCACGAAGGATAAGACCGCCGCCGGAATAATGGCGGCCTGCCACCAAAGGCGGTGTCCCAGGCACCAAGGGACAGGCACCAGGAAGGCTGTCCAATTCCACCCGTATACGTTCTGGGCCGAGGCCCCCTTTTCGCGGGACATTTCCCGGGTTTCACCTTCACGGGCGTGCTCCGCCTCCACCTCAACAGAGTCGACCTTCGCGTGGGAGTCCACCACAATGCATCCGCTGTGACCGCACTCTGGGCATTGCTCCAGGCCTTGGTCGTACAGGTGATCACATTTATTGCACTGCTTTGACATGGTTCATCCTCCTTTTGTGAACAACGCTCGTGACACACGGTCACCCACTAAAGTTCTCGTATCAATCACATCTTTGATTGTGATTCCGCTGAAAAACCACCGTATTCTGAATGGCCAAAATCTTGCACGAAAAGGCCCTCAGGGTCACATCCTCCATTGCCATTTCCTCACGCCCTGACTTCACCCATCGCCACGATGCTCGTGATATTGCTCCCACGACTCGATGCACATTTGCGCACCGTCACCCTTACTGTGAGCTCACCAGTGCGGGCGAGAACACGGGCGCAGTCTCGTACCGCAGTGGTTTGAGCTCTTTGCGCTTTGCAATGATCTCGTCAATCTGGTGCGTCACCTTTGCAGAGAAGTAGGCTTCACCGCATTGCTGGCAGATTTGCGCGGGAAGGTTTTCGCAGATCAGCCAGTCCCCCTCGACCCGAAGCTCAATCTCGGTGACGCCTTCGTGCAAAGCACCGCTGCAGAAATCGCACAAGTCGTTTGCTCTATCAGTTCTTCTCATTTTCTTTCACCTCTTACGCTTCTTACGGGTCTTGTAATCGGACTCCCACTCGGCGTCATCCGGCTCATAAACTGTGACAATGCGCAGGTTGGGCGCTTGTGGAGATCTGGAACACTTTATGTGTAACGGATCGCCAGACTTGAGCCAGGCCAGAATCAACACTGAAGGGTAAGGCTCGTCGTGCGGTTCACGCTCAATGATCTCGCCCAATGCTAACGCCCTCTCCATCATCACTGCAGTTATGCCACGCTCGCCCATGACCACCCAGGCATGTTTGGTGACACGGTAATTTCGAGCCTTCAGACAAGACCAGATAAATGCCATGTCCATCTCTGCTCAGCCACCTCTGTCACTACGCTCACTTCCGTTTGGGCAAACTCAAGCGACCGACGCGCGCTCTGCGTCATAGACGACCCTCCCTCTTTCAATCTCATCAACGAAGGAACCACCGTCCTGCTTCATGTCCTTGTACTCTTGCGGTGTATAGACAACGATGTCAGCAGCGACCTTCGGTTTCACGAGGAGCGAGACTTCGAGAAGTCGGTCGAGGAACGGAAGGTTGGTCTGTTTGATGACCGCGATGTCGAGGTCGCTCCAATCCCCAACCTGGTCGTGAGCCAATGAGCCGAAGACAATGACTCGCTCTGGCTGGTACAGCGCGACCAGTCGCTCAACCAAACGGTCAAGTTCTGTTCGCAATCGCTTTTTTCTCTGGTCTGCAAATGAGGACATTGTTTGGGGTTCTCCGTCCTTTCCAGGCAATTCTATAGCGTGGCAGACATACGGGTCAACGCTTCTTCATGAAAACCGATGACGACGGCGGCAGGCTTCCCGTATCGTGTGATGAGAACTTCTCCCTTCTCGATTTCCCGGATGAGGGTGGAGATGCCGTTCTTCGCATCGGTGATGGCGTGTGTTTTCAATCTGGCCAGAAATTCCCTTGGACACGCACAAACCCAACTCATCCACATGCGAGACCCGCACCTGTTCTCGCCGCGGCCTATCGGAAGATGCTCTCCTTGTCCTCCAAGACTATCTCCTCGCGCCTTTCGGTTGTTCTCTGTACAGGGTCTACTCCAACTCATCGCCGGGAAGAGGCGGTCGGGAGCGGACGCGCCGGAGGACCTGACCAAGGTGTTCCGGTTTGCCGCGGCGCAGGCGGCTCTGAAAAGCCGACAGGGCTTCCTCACTGGCAATCTTTGTCGCCACCGCGTACAGATAATATTGGTTCATCGAAACGCCCTGTTCCTTTGCATAGTGCTTCACCTTGTCATGAAGTTCCGTGGGCACTCGAATCGACTGGACAGGCATCGTATTTCATTGGCCTCCTCTCATCGTATCCTATGAAGCAAACCACTCGGAGCCACGACCTCAAAGCCAAAGGACGCAAGCTCCGCACCTGCGAAATCCCGTGTGTTCAGTGTAACCAGGAAATCGCAGGCGCCAGCGACGGCACATTCCACCACCATGTTGTCTGCCTCATCGGGCAGGTTGGGTCTCCAGCGAAAGTACACCGCGCACAACTCCGTCCGCAACGCCAGGGAGTCCAGCATCCTCTCGACCTCGTCCTTGCTGAGCATGAAAGCTTCGAGGTTCTCGGGGCGGGTGACCTCGATTCGTATTCGAGAAAAAACGAAGCAGACGCTACAACCCTGACGGGTAGGGAGTCCAACTCCCGAAGCAGATAATGAGACGCCCCCCGTCGTGAGTAGAGCGCCGCGAATAGCACGGAGGTGTCCACGACAATCCGGAATGGTTCGCTGCTCCGTCTCATTGCTCAAGACCGCCATGATGATACTTAATCAAGTGACACAACGTCAAGGAACACAAACAGCGACGAGAATTCACAACCCTTGCCGTCGGGCGGACTCAGCAAGCTCACGACAAGGCAGCACCGGTCTCCATCGTCCGACCAACACAGCCTTCCCCCGGAAAGTCAGGATGACGACCTTCTTCCGGGAGTCCTTTCCTGCTCGGAAGACAAGGCGGCGGCGGGAATCCGGCTCCACCTTTGCCAGGGTCTCGGCGACTTCGTCCAAAGATGGCGCTATCACAGCAACTTCGCCATGCACCAAGCCAACCCATTGCCCCGTGTGGCTCTTGTCCATCTGCTTGTGAAGCCTCCGAGCCGCACGCTGGTTCAGCCGTCGCTCGTCCTCTAACGTGAGCCTCTTCCGTGTCATTGTCGCTTTCTTCATTGCTCTCCCTTCTCTCCGAGTTGAGGGCGCACCGCAAGTAATGTCACCACTGTTCCTTCTCTTTCGCCGTCGGTATACTCAGCAATGCAGATGGAGTCAACATCTTGCGTTGCGCGTCATGACCGCCTCCTCGGCCCCACCTTGCTCAAGTCGATCTCCTCGAACCCCAGCTTGAACGCGGGAGAGGTGTCCTTCAGCCGGTAGTCGTCCTTCTTCGCATCTACGAACTGCGGGTCGGCGATCACCGAATGGACGTCCAACCCCTTCGCGCGCCACTGGTCGAGTGTGAGATCGATCAGGAAGGTGACGGGACCGCCTTTAGAGTTCCAGTATACGTTGTTGTCTGCTTCCAGACTGGGGTCACGCACGAACCGCTTGCCTTCATCGTAGTAGACGATGTTCCTCTCGAACTTCAGACTCGACTCCTTGTCGCTCCTCCCAAGGCAGACCTGGTCGTCGCGTCCCAGGGCGAAGATGTTGTTGACCGCAACATTGTCCTTACCATAGTGAACCGCCAGCCCCCCTGACGCAGTGCGGTAGACGACGTTGTTCTCGATAAGGAGGTTTGAGCTGCCTTCGTCTGGATAGATGCCGCTGGCGCCGATGCCGTCCCACCCGACATCCCAGATGTCGTGAATCAGATTGCCGCGAATGACAGTCCCTGGCGAGACGCCCAGCAGGTAGATGCCGCCCATGTCGCATAGCTTGCCAGGTCCGACGTGGTGCAGATGGTTGTACTCGATCCGATTGTGGTGTGCCTTCGACGGGCCATAGCCCCACTGCCAGCCGCAAGAGATGGCTGTGTAGCTGAGGTCGCGGATCTCGTTGTGAGCGATGACGTTGCTGTCGCTCTGACCGACCCAGACGCCGATGGCGCCGTGGAACACCTTCCCAAGGCCGTGGATAAAGTTGCTGCTGACCTCGTTGCGGCTGGTCTCGACGTTTTCGGACGGTGGGAGGGGACACTCCCCGATCCTGACTCCACCCGCTCCGAGGTCGTGGAGGTGATCCGCAACCACGCGATTATCCTTGCACCCTCGCCGGAACCAGATCCCGTAAGGTCCGAGGTGCGCAATCTCGCATCGCTCAACCGAGCAGTGGCGCGCACCGTCCGCCTGAATTGCGGCGGGAACGGTCATCTCCGCCTGGGCGTCGGAATGCCCCTCCGGCTCCAGAACGTAGCCGCAGTGCTGGAACGACAGTCCCTCAAAATGGAGGTGCTCCACAAACCCCCCCTTGTCCGGATTGCCGGCGAACCGGACAAGCTCCGTCAGCACAGGGGCCACAACTGCCGCCTTACTCATGTCCTCGCCCGGTCGGGGCCGGTAGTAGACCTCGCCGGCGTCGGAGTCGAGATACCATTCGCCCGGCGCATCGAGGGCGGCAAAGACGTTCTCCACGTAGTAGCGTTGCCCTCCCCAGAACGGCCACTTCATGTCACCCGTGAATGTGACCGTGTTGGTCGTCTCGTCCACCGACCTGATGCGCAGCGTCGCTGTCTCCCACCAGAAGAAGACCACGACGTTTGCACCGGCGACGTCATTCCACTGTTTGAGGTCTCCCGCCCCGAAACGAAAGGCGCGTCTGGGGTAGTCTCTCTCCTTCCCGGTCGCGGAATCCACGAGGGGCGCCGCTTGGCCGACGATGCGATAGTGACCCTCGTTTGGGCTGCGGGCCAGCGTCGCCCTCCACCCGTTGACCCAAAGCTCTCGAAACGGCCACTTGCGCTCTTTTGCCTCCGGCACGTTCGCGACCCAGAGACCCTTCGACTGCTCCTTCCACCCGGCGATGGCTCGTCCGCCCGAAATCACCGGCTTCGCGCCCGGCGCGGCCTTGTAGGTGATGGGACACTCCGCCGTGTCTGAGTCCTGCGGCTCAAGCGTGACCGGCTCGGACAGGCGGTATATGCCCGTCTGCACTAACACTGTCACTGGCGCGCCCAATCCGCCATTTGCCTTCAGCTTGCGGATCACGTCCCTCGCGCCTGCGAGCGTCGCCAGCGGCCCGTCCGTTCGCGCGGCGGTTGGTGCAGCCAGCTTCCCCGACCGCGCGTCGCTGCCAGTAGTTGCGACATACAGAACCATCGGCTTGATCGCAGGTTGCGCGACGGCAACGAACCGTACGAGCACCAACGTCAGCGCCCCAATGAGCAAAGCAGCTCTCATATCCTGTTCCTTTTCGCGTCTGCAGGTGGACACCATGGGTGTGCATCATCTAAGGGTCCATGATGTCGTGCGATCATAACCACGGTAGTGAGCTTCGTCAACAGCGACTCCGATGAATGGCATGCGACAGACGCTTCGTGGATTCCAGCTTTGACACAGACTTGGGCCGGTGATAACATGCTGGCCAGAAACAATCCGCGTAGACACATTGCTGGGCGCTGGGCAGGTTTGGGGATTAGACACTGGAGTTGGGTGATTGATTCGTGAGCTATCATTTTGAGTGGGATCCGGTGAAGGCAGAGACCAATCTGCGCAAACACGGAGTATCGTTTGAAGAAGCAACCACAGTTTTCGGCGACCCACTGGCGATGAACATGCCAGACCCGGACCATTCCATTGATGAAGAACGGTTTGTGCTTCTCGGTACGTCCCACAGACTACGCCTTTTGGTTGTTGCATACGCAGAGAGAGGAACACGAACGCGATTGATTAGTGCTCGAGAAGCAACACGACGAGAGAGGAGGCAGTATGAGCAAGGCTGGAGTTAAACACCCGGCAGACCCCGATACAGACCAGGATACCATGCGCAGCGAATATGATTTCTCGAAGGCGGTGCGGGGAGTTACGGCGGCTCGTTATGCGCAGGGAACCAATGTTGTGGTTCTCGATGCTGATGTAGTCCGCATGTTCCCAAACGCGACCGCTGTCAACGAGGCCTTGCGTGCACTTGGCGGGATCATTCGGCAGGCCCAAAGGCCCAAACGCCGAGGCGTCTGACGCGCCGTTTTCCGGAGATGGGGCTGCTTTGTCATCAGGCTGGGGTACCGCGAACCGACCCAATATTGCTATCCAAGCCTCCGGGGTTATCGGATAACGCACTCAGGGTTGCTGAGTAAGGCGTCAAGGGTTATCGGGTAACGCACCCAGGGTTGCTGAGTAAGGCGTCAGGGTTATTGAGTAAGGCTCTGGGGTTATCGAGTAGGGTATCGGGGGCTATAAAGTGACGATTTCAGGTTGCGGAGCAGCCGGCCAGGGTTGCTCCAATACCTGTCAGGGTTGTTGCGCAGCCCTGCCGGGCATCCCGCGCTTAACAAAAAGATTACAAAAAGCCTTTGCAGGCAGCACGCGTGTGGGGACGAGGATACTCTTGCCCCTATCCGCTCGGCTGTCAGGGGTGTCAACGGGCTTTCTCCGCTCCTTCATTGAGCCGTTGGCGGCGGGCCGCCGGCAACGCAGCGGAAGCCGGTGCAGGGAGCGGAAGCGAGGTAGGGAGCGGAGCCTCGGCTGGAGGCGCGGCTGTCCCACTCGGTGAACCCGTAGCCTCCGCCACGAATGGCGCGGTCCCACGGTTCCCATGTCCCGCCGTAGTTGAAGGGGTTCTTGATCGGCGACTGCTGGTAGTAGGTCGGTTCGTAGCGGTCGGCGCACCATTCCCGCACATTCCCCGCCATGTCGAAGAGACCGAAGGGACTGACGTCGCCGGTGAAGGAACCGACCGCAACGATCTTGTCGGTACCGACGTTGGCTTTCTTCGGATCCCAGGCATTGCCCCAGGGATACTTCCGGCCGTCGCTGCCACGGACGGCCCATTCCCACTCCGCTTCGGTGGGCAGTCGCTTTCCCATTGCCTCGCAATAGTAGAACGCCGCGTGCCAGCCAACGAGAACAGGCCACTTCTCGCGACCGGGGATCACTTTCAACTCTCCGGTTGACCGGTCCTGCACGACTCCGGATTCGGGCCAGGTGACCTTCGGAAGGTCGCACGTGCCAAGACGATCCTTCAGGGGTTTATCTTTCCACTTCGCATTGAAGAAGGCGACGTACTGGGCGCAGGTCACTTCGAACTTGTCCATCCAGAAGCCGTCCACCGTTACTTTGTGGGGCGGACGCTCATCAGGACGGTCCGGTGCGTCCGGGTCGTCGGCGCCCATGACGAACTCGCCCGGGGGAACCCAGACCTGCGGACCCTTGTCGGCGGGGAAGACGCGCTCGGAGGCCGCCGGAGCGACAGCAGCCAGACCGAACGAGGCAGCGAGCATGGCAATACCACTCACGCCCCCGTAGGATAAAGATCCAGCTTTGTCACGTCGGCGGGCGGCAAGCCGACAGGTCACTCCCAATGGACAAAGCTGGAGCTTTATCCTACGGGGGATTGAGGATATGAGTCTCATGTTCATTTGCTCCCTCCTTTCGTGGAGATAAGAATAGCCGCTACTTTGCCGGTGAACGGCGGGACGTTGACTTTGGCGATGCCGTCGCTCACGGAGGGTGCTGGCAAGGCTTGAGGCTCTGCACCGCCGGTGATGAGCGTGGCGCCTCCCGCCTGCGACAGACCGTGAGCTTTCAGGTCGAGGGACAGACTGAACGCGTCCTTCGTCTGACGCAGATCGAAGACGGTCAGCAGCGTCGCTGTCTTGTCACGTCGGACGAACACCCGTGAGAAGAATCGGTCGGGTAGACCAGACAGCCCGATCTGGTCGCGGAAGTCTGTCTTGCTGTTCAGGTCGTCGCGAAGCGTATTCCGCAGAACGAGAACGGCCTTCTCCTCCCGCAATGCCGGGCCTAACTGCTCGTCCGGCCCGCTGAGCGCATCACTGACCCCGTAGTGATCGAATCGTCCGCCATACAGGTAGACGTAACCCAGAAACTCCGGCCAGGTCGGGTCTTTCAGGACTCCGTCCAGCAAGTCCGCGCGACCACCGAAGAAGTTGATGCAGCCGCAGAAGAGCGGGTAGTCGGGGTGGGTGTAGCGGTAGAGCGCCGGTTCGGAAAAGGGGCCGAGGTGAAACGTGGTCAGGCTGTGAGTCCCATGCACCATCAGGCGGTCCCAGACGAATTCCTGACAGATGGCGTAGTCCGCGTCGGTCCCCTCTGCCAGACGCTTGTAGAAGTCGAGCAGCAACTGCGACTGACCGGCAGGGCGGTCGTGGCCGTGCTTCAGGTTGAAGCACGGGCAGCAGTAGGGACCCGTGGAGTCGAGGTAGCAGGCGTCCAGCTTGTATTGTTTGCGCCAGCGGGTGGCCATCCAGTCAAAGCAGAAATCCATCCATCCATTGGCTCCCCAGCAGTTCCACCAGTAGCCGTCAAGGTAGCAGGCTTCGCCTCCACCGGCATGGTAGCCGCCGTCGGGTGCGATCTTGCAGGCGTCGAGCCAACCCCCCTTGAAAGGATTGGCGTCGGGCAGGGGAACGTCGGGTGGGATCTTCTGACGATATCGCGCCTGACCGGCAAACCGCCCCAGGGCGGGGTCGCCGGTGGTGAGGTTGTGGTAGAAACCGAGATGTCCACCCAGCTCGTGGATCTTGTCCACGGCGCGCTTGAACTCGAAGAAGGAGCCTGCGTAGGGGTTCGGGTAGGGGAAGGCGGCGTATCCCATATCGCCGCCCGTCATGTTGCACCACTTCTGAAGATAGGTCAGCCCGAAAGGCTTGCCCCGAAGAACCGCATCCGGCAGGTCGTTCCAGGTGTATGTGCAACGCCCACCGCCGGACTCGGACCAGCCGTTGCACTCACGCAACCACTTCGGGAGTGGTCGTGGCTTGAAGGTCCCGTAGAACCATTCCCGGTAGCGGTCCGCGCTCCAGTGCCAGTCGCCCGAGTGCACTCCGACGGAACAGGGCCCGGGCTGCCACTTCTCTCCGGGCCACAGATACGACCACCGAGTGACCGCCAACTCCAGCTCGCCATTCGACTGATCATTGGACGCGTCGAAGCGCGTGTCATACATCGGGTCCTTGTCGTGGCTCGCCACATACAGACCGCCCCGCGTTCCCGACAGGTCCATCCAGGTCATGGAGAGCCAACTGGGGGAGTAGCGACCACTGAGGTAATCCCGGTCGAATCCCCGTTCGGTGCTCAGCATGTAGGAAGGCATCTTCGGCAGATTCGCGGCCGGGGACGGCACGAGGAGTCCGCATATCTGCGGGATTGCCAGCGACTGTTTGCTGTCGCTGTCGTCCACCCGCAGGCCGTGCAACAGCGGGAACGCCACGCGGTGCACCACGACCGATCTGCTGGGATGGGAAGTCACGGTGTTGTTGAGCGTCAGTTCCCATTGGCTGATCTCACTGTCCGCGGGAAGCGTCACCCGCACCTCCACTTCGACTCCGCAGGGGAAGCGATGCCGCTGGAGGAGGGACCCCTTTTCCACCTTGCACTCCTGGCACGTGCCCGCGTTCGGTCGGAGAACCTGCACGTCGTCTTCGCTGAAGTGCAGCGGCTTCGTTTTGAACATGACCGTATCCAGCGAGAATACCGGCGCCCCTTGTTGCCGCGGGCGATATTCCGTCCGGGTCACCTTGTTGGTCACGGTGACCAGATCGCCGGAGAGTGCGTTGAAAGTGAAGGCCACCTTGTTGTTCTCGAGGGAAATTAACTTGCCGGTATCCCCCGCAACCGCGACGGAGTCGAACGGCAGCTCCCTGCCCGGAGAGAGATAGAGGAGCCTGTCGCCATTTCTGACGACCATCCCGATGGACACATTGCCCACCTGTTGGAAGGCCTCCGGGACCGCAAGGTGAATCGGAGCCGTCTTCCCTCCGCCAATCTCCACCTCGGCCATCGGCGAGAAGCTTCCCGCGCGGGACTTGAGTTGCAAGCCCACCGAGACCGTCGCGGATTGATCGGTCAGGTTGGTTGTAGAAGCGTTGATGAGGGCCGAACCTTCCGGGTTCCGCTGAATTAGCAGGTTCTCAATACCCAGCGGCCGGTCGCCCAGAATGAGACGGCCAAAATGCGCCGGCTGGTGGTAGCCGCCTGCGGGCAGGTGCGACCATGTCTGCCACTCGCCCCCTGCCGACGCGTCGTTGCGACAGAGGTTGAAGCCAAGAACCTTGCCGGTCGCAGGCTGAACTCCCAGCGTGGCAAAGGGAATGGCGATCTCCAACGCCCATTTCCCTTGACCTCGCGCGGCCGCCACTTCCCACACGCCGTTCCAGCCCTTGTCCATTCGCAGGCCTTCGTACTGGGCGCCGAGGGCGTTTGCCACAAACTGGTAGTAGTCGGCGCCGCCCGGCTGGGGCGAAACGAACAACTCGGTGGAGTCATCGCTGTAAACGGGACCGTCATGGTCTCGCACGGTCATCCTGGGCTTGACGGACTTCGACGTGACCACGACTCCGAGATACAGCGCCTCCGCGGTGTAGCCGATTCGGAATGAGGTTGGATCGGCAGGAAACCCGCCTCCGGCAATCTGCATGTCCTGCACCTCGACACACCCGGCCCAGGCAGGCTCATCCAACTTGCCGTCCAGCGCGATCTTCCCTGTCATGGGGCTGGCGCAGACCGTTGAAGGGCCAGCAGGGAACTCCCACTTCGACTGCGCGCCGATTGTCTCCCTCAGTTGGACACTCCTAAACTGACGCTCCACCTCTTCCTCACCGAGGGGAAAGGCGTAGACCTTAAACTCATCATAGGCACTGCCGCCGCCTCCGATAGTCAACTTGGTGATCGTCACCGGAAGTCGTTCTTTGGGGCGTGTCGTCACGGCGATTCGTTTCCCGTCCACGAACAGTTTGGAGGTTCCATCCTTTGCCCAGGTGAATACAAAGAACCGCCACTGGTCCTGCTTCCAGTCCGGCAGCTTCAGCATGAAGTTGTCCAGGTTGTTGCCCTGAGCGCTGTGGTAGTTGTAGAAACCTTCCGACATAGTCTTTGGATAGCGCCAGAAGGCGATCTTGTCATCCCCGCCCGCGCCCGACTGCTGGTACGCGTCGAAGAAGGTGTTCCAGTTTTCGCTCGGCTTCTCCGGGTCCCAGTCCACGGGTTTCACCCAGAAGCAGACGGAGCCTTGGCTGACGGAGAAGCAATCACGAATGGGGAAAGTGATCGCAGTGTTCCGTGCAAGCAGCGCCTGGCCTTTCACGCCCTCCACGAAGGTGACTTGCTCATTGCCGGACTTACGGACTTCACCCTCGCTCTTCCCGTTCGCAATCTCGGCGGTGAGATTGCCTTCGAACGGCAGATGGAACAGCAACCCCGATTCGCCAGCGCGGGAGTGGCCTCCGGTAAGCCACACAGCGACAGACAGGCACAGGAGCTTTGGAAGAATTGGTCGAACACGCGCATTGCCCGCAATAGACAGGTTGAGTTGCATGATGGCGCCTCCTTCACCACACCGGGGCGACCCGGGCGAAGTGACCAACTCCAACCAAACCATAGCCTCAATGGCAAATGCGGTCTTGCGTTGGAATCACCCGGAACCCGATGGGCCGGCACGATAGCATGGCATCTGAGGGATCGTCAAGGGACTGGCGGCACGTCTGCTTTCTGGCCAATGACTACGCAGTCCTGTGCTGTGATAGAATAGCGCCTGTCTCCCGGATCGCAAAACATCCCGTTGCGGGACAGGAGCACCATACTGCTGTGACAATGGAGCTGCGAGCATGATTGAGATGACGACACAAGAACGGTTCAAGCGCATGTATCAGCATAAGGAAGCAGATCGTGTCCCGATGCTGGGCGGTCCCTGGGGAACCACACTGGAGCGGTGGCGACGCGAGGGGATGCCGGAAGACGCCGACTATGTCGAGTACTTCGGGTTGGACCGCGTCGCCGGCGTCGGGGGAGATATCAGCCCTCGCTACGAGCACCGAATAGTCGAGGAGACCGACGACTACATCATCACCTTCGACTCCTGGGGCACCACCTCGAAGAACTGGAAACACGCGGCGTCCACGCCCCACTGGCTTGCGCGAACCATCGTTGATCGCGAGTCATGGTAGAAGGCGAAGGAGCGTATGGTCATCGGGCGGGATCGCGTCAACTGGGATCACCTCCAGGCGAACTATCGAACCTGGCGCGAGAAGGGATGCTGGATCGTCGGGGGACTCTGGTTCGGCTTCGACGTGACTCACGCCCGCATCATCGGAACCGAGCAACTGCTGACATGGATGATTGATGATCCCGAGCTGGTAGTGGATATCTTCACGACCGAGTTGGACTGCAGCCTGCAAATGCTGCAGATGAGCTGGGACGAAGGATACACTTTCGACGGGATCGGGTGGTGTGATGATATGGGCTACCGCAACGGTACCTTTTTCTCCGTCGCTACTTACCGCGAACTGCTCCAGCCGGTACAACAGCGGGCCATTGACTGGGCGCACGCGAAGGGCATCGTGGCCCATCTGCACTCCTGTGGCAATGTGAACGCCCTCATGCCCGAGTTGGTGGGGATGGGATTGGACGCTCTCAACCCGCT
>Ga0210022_1001554_pt1 | contig 15151 bp, 9 predicted proteins | sample CryGeymeta201520_FD_183984 | JGI IMG/M metagenome (GOLD analysis project Ga0210022, IMG submission 183984) | Groundwater microbial communities from Crystal Geyser aquifers in Utah, USA - Crystal Geyser metaG 2015-20 (SPAdes) (version 2) | ecosystem: Environmental > Aquatic > Deep subsurface >... | reverse complement strand
TGTCATGCGGGAGACCGGCGCCGACGGCATTCGCCTCGATGAGTACGGCCATCGCGGCTGGGCCTGCTACGACAATACCCACCGTCACACCTACCAGGAGCCGGGCATCACCCAGTGGCAGAAGGGCGTGGCCGAGGCCGTGAAGCGGGCCCATGCCGAAATGGACAAGGTCAAGCCGGCCCTGATTCTGACCACTGAGTATCCCGGCTACGACTACATGATGCAATACCTCGACGGCTGCATCACTTACGATCTCACAGTGTTGAAGTCGCCCCTACGCCCACTGGAGTGCAACGCCCAGCGCTTCTACTTCCCGGAGTGCAAGGTCTACGAACTCGACCTGGGGCCCGACCCTCAATGCCGCAAGCGCTTCTGGAATGGAGAAGAATGCTTTGAGCGCATCTACCCGGTCAACATGAACAACATCCTCAACGAGAACGAAGACGTATACCAGGGCCGGGAAACGTACCCGCTTTCCCCCACCTTGCAGCCCCACCTTTATGCGAATCGCTTCCGCGGTGCGGGCAAGACCATGATCCACCTGTACAACACGACGGGGCACACCTTCGACGGCCCGGCGCTAACCCTCTCCCCTCTACCGCAACATGGGAGAGGAGTCGTGGGTGAGGGGACCGTGCATGCCATCGAACTCCTCCGCGGCGAAGAGCTGCCCATTGTTGGTGGCAATATCAGCGTCTACCTCGAACGCGATGACGTCGCTTGTGTGGCGATCTTGCCCCGGCTGCTACAAGTCAATCCCCAAGGACAAGTACAGATCAAAGATGGCAAGGGCGGGCAACTTGTCTTCGTCAACAAGAAGGGAGAGAACGTATCACCCCAAGGTGTCACCGGTAAGAGCGGCGCACTCGACCTCGGCAAATTGCCTGTCAACACAAAACTGACCTGCCTAAAGCTCCTGCGCACCGGGCGGATGGTGGACGCGGTGCAGTGGCGGTGACCCCGTAGCCCGTCTGTGGGATGGTGTCTCAGGCGCATCAGTTCGCCGAGGATGGTTTGCGCGTACGAGGGCGTTTTAGAATTGAGCGCGGGAGGGTGACGACGGCCTGCATCCGAAGGAACGCGCATGGCCCAAGAGACGCTGGCTCCGCTCCGCCCCCCCCTCTCTTCAGCAGCCCTATCACACCAACGAGTAACCCCGACATTTTCACTTTCGCAAAACCGGACAATCTCACTTTGGGTTGACTTCGCTTTTGCCCGCCGCTTGACTGTGCTATCCATCTCGTAAAATCGTCCACTGTGAAACTGCGCACACGATTGCTTCTTCTGCTGGGTGCGGCCATCCTGTGTGGCGTGCTGTTCTCCACGGCGATTGTATACGTCGTCGCGCGTCAGGAACTGGAAACGCTGGCGAAGCGCGGGTTGGAAGATGCCGCTCGCGTTTTCAGTCATCACAGTGATGCCTGGGCGGCAAGTTTCAAGTCCGACTCAAGACTGTGGAGCGTAATACCTTCGGTGCGTGAAGTCGCCGACGGTCGCCGTGACCGGAAATCCCTCGAGGCGCTGAATCGGTTCTTCGGCCAATGCATCCAAGGCAAGGACAGGTATGAATCTGTCTCGCTGTTGTCCGGAGAGGGGGAGGTTCTGGCTTCCTCGTATTCCCGACCCAAAGAAGTTGAATTGCTGAGGGCGGATTCTCTCGCCCGGTATCCAAGCTTTGCCGCGGTCCTCGCAGGAGAGCAGATCGTCTCACCGGCGTACCTCGGTGACTCAGGGCAACGAGTCTGCGTCGCTCTGTACACCCCGGTCCCTTCCGAGAGACGGGGCGGGCCCGTGCTCCGGGCCGCTCTCGACCTCGGAAGGATCAACGACCGCCTGATGCAACCTCTGCCCATCGGGAAGGCCGGGAGAGCATACATTATTGACCCGGGTTTGACCTTGCAGCAACTGCACGGACAGGCGCCCCGGGGTTAACTCGTCAATCTGCCGAACATGCCCCACGATATTCCGGCGGTTGGCGAGATGCTCACGAAGGACCACGGGATTGTCAAATACCAGGCGCGGCGGGGAATCCGGATGGCTGCCTACCGGCGACTGCACGAGGCGGGGCTGGTGCTCGTTGTGGAGATGCCATTGCGGGAGGTCCTCGCTCCGATCACTGCTATCCAGCGCGTCACTTTTCTTGTCGCCGGCATTCTCCTCGTGCTTGTGTGGTGTGCCGTGTATCTCATTGCCAATCCGCTGGCGCGCCGCATTGAGGACTGTCAGAACCTTACCCGGAACCTTGAGGCCGGCCATTTCGATCGTCGCCTGCCCGTCGCGTCTCGCGACGAGATTGGCAGCCTTGCCCGGGGGCTCAACTCTCTGGCAGAAACTCTCGAACAGAATCGTCATGACCTTGAGCAAGCGGAGCAGGATCGGCGGCGCATGGAAGAAGCCGAGCGCCTGCTTGTGGAATCCCGTCTGCAGACGCTTCGTTACCAGATCAACCCGCATTTCCTGTTCAATGTCGTCAACTCCATTGATGCTCTCGCCCACGAGGCGCCGGAGCGCGTTCACCAACTTGTGAGGGAGCTTGCCCGATATCTGCGTTTCTCCCTGCAATGGCGGGAGGAATCGGTCGTTCCCCTGCAACTGGAGCTTGAGGCCATCGAGAGCTATCTCCAGGTTGAGAAGGTGCGGTTTGAAGACAACCTCGAGGTCCAAGTCGGAGCGTCCTCGGAAGCGCGAACGTGCGACGTTCCCATTCTCTTGTTGCAGCCACTGGTAGAGAACGCGATCAAGTACGGGATGGAAACCAGCGCGCGACCGTTGCGCCTGAAGATTTCGGCTGTGGTTGCGAACGACGAATTGCACCTCGAAGTGGCGAACAGCGGCAAATGGGTCGAACCGGGAACCGGCCCCTCAAAGAAACAAACCCGACTCGGACTCGAAAACCTGCGCAAACGCCTTGAGTTGCTCTACCCGGAACGGCACACCTTCAATGTCGGGGAAGTAGACAACTGGATCGTTGGAAGGATACACTTGCCCGCGGAAAACGCAGAAGGACGCAGAATTTGATTTGGGCCAGAGCAAAGGATTTTCTGCGTGATTCCGCGTCTTCTGCGGGAGAATAACTCGGGGGTGAAAGATGAGCGAGTTTCTGTATAAGGAAGAAACGTACCGAATCCTGGGGGCTTGTTTCGAGGTCTACAAGGAGAAGGGCTGTGGGTTTCTGGAGCCAGTCTACCAGGAATGTCTTGCGATGGAATTTGAACTGCAGGGCATCGTACACGTTCCCAAGAGGCCATTGAAACTTGAATACAAGGGACGCCCTTTGCAGAAAACCTACGAAGCGGACTTCGTGTGTTTTGAGAAGATCATCGTGGAGATCAAAGCGGTTTCCGAGTTGGTGGATGAACACCGGGCGCAGATTCTCAACTACCTTCACGCCACCGGGATGAAGGTCGGACTTCTGGTCAACTTCGGTCATCATCCCAAAGTCGAATACGAAAGATTTTCCATCTCAAAGAAGCTGGCGGAAAGGCCCGCAGAATACGCAGAAGAACGCAGAATTTGATTTGGGCCAGAGCGAAGGATTTTCTGCGTGATTCCGCGTTTTCTGCGGGAGGTAATCGGAAATGACCAAACTCAATGCGGTTATCGTAGACGACGAACGGCTGGCCCGCGAGAACCTGAAGCGGATGCTGGCGGCCTACCCGCAGGTGGAAGTCGTCGGTATGGCCAGAAATGCCCCCGAAGCCCGGAAGCGTCTTCAGGCGAAAAAAACGGACGTTGTTTTCCTGGACGTTCACATGCCGGGAGAGTCGGGGTTCGATCTCTTGGAGTCTCTGGAGAATCCGCCCCACGTCGTCTTTGTCACGGCCTACGATCAGTACGCCATCAGGGCGTTTGAAGTCAATGCGGTGGACTACCTCCTGAAACCGATCGAGGCTGCCAGGCTCGATATCACGATTCAACGGGTCCTCGGCCGCGTCGCACCCATACAACCCGGGCAGCTCACGTATTCGGATGTTGTCCTTCTCTCCACCAACGGTCGCTCCCTGTTTGCTCCCCTGGAGAGCATTGCCGTCATCATGTCAGACGGCAACTACACCGACGTTATCGACGTTGCTGGCAACTGTCAGACCGTCCGGAGATCCCTCGCGGAGTGGGGAGCGATCTTGCCCAAAGAGGACTTCGTGGAGCTTGACCGGCGCACCATCATCAACAGGCATCACGTCCGGCAGTGGCAAGCTCATCAACGAGAGACAGACCTGTTTCTCGGTGAGAACTCCCATCCCCTCCGCCTCGGCCGCAGCGCGTCGCAGCGGTTCAGGAAGATGGTGAATGGTGATCACTGATTACTGGTTTGGGGCCGATTCGTCCCTGAATCTGGCGGATTCGTCCCACTTGGCTCCGTTTCTCCTTGTGGGCTTTCCTGCATTGCACTAATATCATGCTCGTAGGATTCGCAAGGGAAGAAATGCCCCGGCCAGTCGTCTTCTCCACAAACCACGGAAAAGCGGACGAAAGGAAGGGAGTCCACGGCAACGTGAACGTTTGGGGAGCACACCGGAAGGGCGCTCTAACCCCGCGCTTGCGGGAATCCGGTCCCGCCGACCGAAACGGCGGGTAGAAAGAATCTGATAAGGAGAGAGAGAACAATGCGAACAAGAACAAGTTTTCCATTTCTGGCGGCGGCAGGAGCAGTCCTGCTGCTCATGCTAACGGGTGTCAGCCCGGCCGCGGCGGGCAACCGCTACGTAGACGCATCGGCCACTGGCGCGAACAACGGCAGCAGTTGGGCCGATGCCTTCACCACTTTGCAGTCCGCTCTGACCGCAGCCACCGACGGCGACACGATCCACGTCGCCCAGGGCACGTACAAGCCGACGACCGGCACCGACCGGATGGCGTTCTTCAAACTCGACGACGGACGGACGCTGCTGGGCGGCTATCCCAACGGTGGTGGTACGCGCGACCCGGCGGTGAACGAGACCATCCTGAGCGGCGACATCGGCGCCGCGGGCAGCAGCGACAACTCGTATCACGTGGTGGAGTCGCACGGCGCGCCGCTACTGGATGGCTTCACCATCACGGCTGGGAATGCCAACAGGCCGTCTGACGACCCGGACGACCCTGCAAAATGGTCCAATTACCGCCGGGGCAGCGGGATGTTCTGTGACCACGGCAATGTGACGGTGACCCACGTGACCTTTTCCGGCAACTCGGCGGATGACTCGGGCGGCGGGATGTTCGTCTTTGCCGACAGTCCGACGCTGACCGACGTCACCTTCTCCGGCAACTCGGCGCGTTTCGGCGGTGGGATGTCCATCGGGGACACGAGTAGTCCCACGCTGACCCAGGTCACCTTCTCCGGCAACTCGGCGAGCTACCGCGGCGGCGGGATGTCCGGCGGCGGCAGTCCGACGCTGACCGACGTCACCTTCTCCGGCAACACGGCAGACTACGACGGCGGCGGGATGTCCGGCGGCGGCAATCCGACGCTGACCAACGTCACTTTCTCCGGCAACTCGGCGGGGAGAGGCGGCGGAATGTACACCGACTACGGCAGTCCGACGCTGACCAACGTCACCTTCTCCGGCAACTCGGCGGAGAGAGGCGGCGGACTCATGCTGGGCGATAAACCCTTCGCGACGCTGACCCACGTCACCTTCTCCGGCAACACGGCGAGTTCTCTCGGTGGTGGGCTCCACAATGAAAGTGCCAAGGCGTATCAGGCGTATGTGCGCAACACGATCCTGTGGGGCAACACGCCGAACCAGTTGGATTATGCAACCATTAGTGACAGCGTCGTGCAGGGCGGCTATGGCGGCACGAACATCATCACCGCGGACCCCAAACTCGGCACTCTCGGAAACTACGGCGGCTACACGCAGACGATTCCGATTCAAGCTGGCAGTTCGGCCATAGACGCCGCCAACCCCGCTTATGCGCCGAACACCGACCAGCGCGGCGTGGCGCGGCCTCAGTTGTTGGGGTACGACATCGGCGCGTATGAGCTTGAGTTGGGGCCGGACGTCACCCCACCGGAGTTGACCCCGCCGCCCGACGTGACGGTGGAGCAGACCAACGCCGACGGCACGCCGGTGGACCTGGGTACGCCGGTGGTCATCGACTTGGGCGACCTCAACCCGCTTGTCAGCAACGACGCGCCCGCGGTGTTCCCGCTGGGTGAGACACCCGTAACCTGGACAGCCACGGACTTCTCGGGGAACGTCTCGATCGCCATCCAGATCGTGACGGTCCTCGACACGACCCCGCCAACACTCGACCTTCCGATGGACACCATTGAGGTGGAGCAGACGTCCCTGGACGGCGCCGTGGTGGAATTCGCGGTGACAGCCGCCGACATCTGCGACGTTGCGCCACAGCTTACATCCGACCCGCCGTCCGCCTCGGTGTTCGCGCTCGGAACGAAGACGGTGACGGTCACGGCGACCGATGCCTCGGGCAACGTCTCCACGGGCACGTTCACGGTAAAGGTCGTGGACACCACCCCACCCGTCCTGACGGTTCCGATAGACGTGACGGCGCAAAAGACGGATGAAGCCGGCACACCGGTGGATATCGGTGAAGCGACCGCGACGGATACCTGCGACGCCGACGTGGCGATCACCAACGACGCCCCCGCGCTGTTCCCGCTGGGCGAGACGGTCGTAACCTGGACCGCGACCGATGATTCCGGGAACGTGTCCACCGCCACGCAGAAGGTGACGGTGACGGAGCAGGAGGAAGACACCACTCCACCTGAGTTGACCGTCCCCGCCGACGTGACGGCCGAGCAGACGAGCGCCGCCGGAACGGCGGTTGCCATCGGCGAAGCGACAGCCACGGACAATGTGGACGCCGACGTGACAATCACCAACGACGCACCGGCGGTCTTCCCGCTTGGCGAGACCGTGGTAACCTGGACTGCGACGGACGACGCCGGCAACGTGGCTACGGCCACGCAGAAGGTGACCGTCGTGGACACGACAGAACCTGAGCTGACTCTCCCGGCAGACGCGACGGCCGAACAGACCAGTGCCGCCGGGACGGCAGTCGAGATCGGCGCAGCCACTGCGACCGACCTCTGCGACGCCGACGTGGCGATCACCAACGACGCCCCGGCGGTCTTCCCGTTGGGCGAGACCGTAGTGACGTGGACAGCGACCGACGATGCCGGGAACGTGGCCACGGCCACGCAGAAGGTGACGGTGGTGAACAGCACCAAGCCGAGTCTGAGCGTGAAAGTGGACGCTGAGACCGTCGGTGATGGAGAGGAGGCCTCCAGTGAGCAAAGCACTGGAGCGGGGCACCTGTTCGCAATTGAAGCGAGCGCCTCGGACGTGTGCGATGCGGAGGTTGCCCTCACCGTGAAGATTGACGACGAACAACCGCAGACTCCGGCCGCATGGCCCATGCTGGTGGAACTCCAATTAGGAGAGCACACGCTGGTGGTCAGCGCGACGGATGATTCCGGCAATGTCGTCACGACACCGGTGACTCTCAAAGTGACGGACACTCGGTCGCCGACGATCACCGCTCCCGGGAACATCACGGCGGAACAAACCAACCGGGACGGCACTCCGGTCAATCTGGGCACTCCGGTGGTCAATGACGTCTGCGACGTCAACCCAACAGTAACCAACGACGCCCCGGCGGTCTTCCCGCTGGGAACGACGACGGTGACATGGACGGCGAAGGACGCCTCCGGCAACGTGGTGACCGCCACACAGAATGTCACCATCGTGGACACCACGGCGCCTGGGGTCAGCAGCGTCACGGCAAGCCCGAACCAACTCTGGCCGCCGAACCACCAGATGGTGGACGTCACGGTGACGGTGGGCGCAGCCGACGCGTGCGATGCCGCGCCGACGGCTCAAATCCTCAGCGTCACGAGCAACGAACCGATCAACGGTCTGGGCGATGGCGACACCGCCCCTGACTGGGTGATCACCGGTAACCTGACGGTGAAGCTGCGCTCCGAGCGGTCGGGCAAAGGCGCCGGTCGGATCTACACAATCACCGTTGCCTGCACGGACGCCTCCGGCAACCGCTCTACACGGACGGTAGCCGTGACCGTGCCGAAGAACCAGGGGGGCAAGTAACCCCCACGGCGGCGCCGCCGCGAGAGCAACGGCGACGACCAGCAAGACGAACGAAGAGCCGGCGCGCGAACCTCGCGCGCCGGCTCTTTCCTTCAGGAGGGAAATCATCCGTGCCGACCTCTCGGCACCATGGCGAACGGAAACCTCTGGAATCGCACAGTGTGTGGCGGGGAGAAGTGCTCACCCTTTCACCCCTTCACCCGCTCACCCATTCATTGTCGCAGGAGACAACCGTGCGCTGCTTTCCGCTATGCTCGTTACAGAGCAAAACTCCCTGTTGTGAGACAGTTGCACTGTCGAACTCTCCACGGTCGGTGTGTTCGACAGTGCAACTGTCTCACAACAGCAAAGGCGCATGTTCAGCCTTAATAAGTATAGCGCTGCCGCTTTGCTGGCTTCTCGCCTTTGCTGGGCAAGGCTGCCGATCCCACGCGCAGCCGCCCATGGAAGTCGAAGCCCTCGGAACACTGCGCGACGACTTCTCAGGCGAAAGGCTCAACCCAGACCTCTGGCGCGTCACCCGCAAGAACGACTTCCAGGAGAGCAAGATTGACGTGGTGGACGGACGACTCCGGCTGCGGGCGGCGACTATCGGCACAGACGACAAGACCGTCAAGTTCCACGGTGTGCGCACTGTGCAGCCGATCGGCCTGCTGCAGCCGTTCGAGCTGTCCTTCGAGGTAGACTGGAACAACCAGGCAAACGGCTGCTATCTGACGACCGGAATCTTCCTCTGCCCGACCGCGACAGACGGCAACCCCGCCGACGAGAAGGACTGGTGGAAGCTGGAATACGTAGGTGTGCCGCCAGGGAAGAACGCCCGGGCGTGGGTCTCGGCGCGGAGCAAAGGCGGCGAGCGCGTGCTCTACGACGAAGGCTGGCCGACGAAGCAGCGGACCGGGCGGAAGATTGGAAAGCAGGCAGTGACAATCCGGTGGCAGCACGACCGATTGACGATCGTCGAGAACGAGAAGACACTCTGGGAGACGGACTGGAGCGTCACCTGGCCGAATGCCTACCTCTACCTCCAGATGAGCAGCCACAGCAATTACCCGGCGCGGGAGGTGTTCTTTGATGGCGTTGTCGTGCGCCGTCCGGGCGCGCCGTAGGATAAAGCCAAAGCTTTGTCCCGCGGATGTGTCGCCTCGGAGACGCTGATCATTGACGCTGAGCACAACGAGTTCGATGGCGAGACGCCCCTGACGTTGAACGCAGCGACCGGTCTCTGGACCGCCACCAGCAACCTCCGTGCCGCACTATCAAGGGCAAAGGAACGGCAAGAAGTGACGCTGGCGGGACCGTCCGCGACAACTATGTGCGAATCCCCACACGCAGCGCCCGGGCCGCGTGCCCGGGTGCTGCGTGGCGCGTGTGGGGGGCCGACGAAGGCCGGTGCAGGACATGAAACGGCGGCATGACCGGCAACAGGGAAGTGGAAGTAGATCCGTGGGAATGGGGCACATCTCTAACATTGGATTCCGTTTCGATGAGGAAGCCCCGGAGGTGTTCCCGGAAGTGGCGTGGCTGAGGTGTATCAGGTCGCGGAAGAGGACTTACGGGTTCGGGGTCGAAAACTGAATCGAGCGCGCGATGTGGCGCTCCATCTTGTCCGGCAGGCCGAGCAACGGGCGCCGAAACTCACAAGAACAGAAGCCACGATTTGAGAGGTGACCGAGAATCCATGAAGACCGCGTACATTATCTGCGTGTTCGTGTGTTTGTCAGTAGTTTCTTCCGTCCGGTGCCTATTCGCCCAAGCACCTAAGAACATAGGCGTAACCTTCAATGGCGAGACGGACCCCATTGAGCCGTTAGCTGCAGACCGGTGGCTCACGGTCACCGCGCGATACCGGTATCCCGGCAACATCCACCTGCTGACCAACACATTCCTGGTCATCGCCAGGGGCGGTAACCTGCTCAGCGGTTGGGATATCGGATACAACCTTCCAGCGAACGAGCTGATGATCGTCAAGCATGGATTCTGGAACGCCACGGAAGCCACCGGGCATCCTGGCGATGTGGGGAAGATCATCGAGAACGACCAGGGATACCTGGACTGCGAGCACACGAGGGTTGAGAAGACCGCGGACGACATCTCTGTAGCCTACAGGCTCAAGTTCAAGCCGGGAGTTCTCAAGGGGATGCGCAATGTATTCCTGTATATCGAGGACAAGAACGTGAAGTATGAGGGGTTCACGCAGATGAGCACGATCGCCATCGAGGGAGACGCAGAAGCCAACCGGACCGACATGCCGAAGCAGTGGAGGAATTCGCTGCAGCCAAAAGGCAAGCCCTCGGCGGCCCTGGTCCTGGCATACGGTGGCAGAGCGAAGTACGTACTCGTGATCCCACAGAACGCGAAGCGAATAGAGAAGAAAGCAGCCACCGATCTCTGTCGGCATCTGAAGCTCATCAGCGGAGCCGATTTCCCGGTCGTCAGCGACAAGGATTCTTCAGCAGGAGGCAAGCCGTACATCAGTATCGGGCGCACGGCGTTGCTGGCAGGATCGGAGTGCAGATGGAAGAACGCTGACCTGGCAGTGGAAGGCTATGCGCTGGAAGTCGTCGGCAAGGACGTGTACCTCTACGGCGGCAGCGGTCGCGGGTTGATGCACGGAGTCTACTCAATGCTTGAGGAAGACCTGGGGTGTAGATGGTACTCCACAACCTCTGTAGATACCCCGGAAATGAGAAGGCTCTTTGTAAGTCTCGTGTCGCGGGAATACCTGCCGGTTCTCGAACTGAGAGATCCGTACATACTCAGAATGCACGATTCCACCTGGTCGTTGAGGAACAAGACGAACACGCCCCATGCCCGAATTCCGCTGGCTTGGGGCGGCAGCCTGCGCTACCACCTCATGGGGCACACCTATGGCTGGTACTTCCCGACAGAGCAGTACTTCAAGGAGCATCCTGAGTATTACGCGCTGGTGAACGGCAAGCGACAGCCCAGCCAGTTGTGCCACACGAATGAGGATGTCATCAGGCTGAGCATCGAGAAGACTTGCGAAATCTTCCGCAACCACCCCGAGATTACCATCACCGCGATCGGTCCCAATGACGGACGAGGATTCTGCGACTGTCCGAACTGCAAGAAGCTGGACGATGAGAATGGCGGAAGATCAGGCAGCTTCTTCTATCACGTCAACAGAATCGCCGAGGGTGTAAAGAAGGAGTTCCCCAACAATCATCTGATCTCGCTGGCCTACCTGGACTATGCCAAACCGCCCACGAAGCTGAAGGTTGATGATTACATCATCATCCAGCTCTGTACGGACTCGCACGCCTGGAAATACCAGTTCTGTTTCCTCTGGGAGTCGGAGCAGTTCCAGGAGATGATCGAGGCCTGGCATGCCGTTAAGGCCAAGGTGTCCATCTGGGACTACACAACAGACTATGTTCACTATCTGGTCCCCATGGCGAACTGGCCTGTGGTGGCTGACAACACGAGGTTCAACATCCGCAACGGCGCCACAGGCATCATGTACGAGTCCGAGGCGAACGACAGCGATGAGATGCGTGGCTGGGTATGGGCGAAGCAGCTCTGGAACCCCGAACTGGATACGAAAGCTCTCATGAAGGACTTCGTGTTCGGCTACTACAAGGAGGCGGCGCAGCCGATCTGGGACTTTCAGATGATGATGTGGGCCTACTGGGAGAAGTGGCACAAGCTGCCGCATAAGTGCGGCGAGCCGTCGGACAACCCGCTCCTGAACAACCTCCATTGCTCCTACGCGCCCGATGGCCCGATGTTCACCCCAGAGTTCATGGCGAACATGAGGAACTGCTTCACCGAAGCCGAACGCATGGCAAAGAGCGAGGAGATACTGGCGCGCGTAAAGCGGGCAAAGACGTCTTTGCTGTATCTGGAGCTATCTCAGAATGTAGGCTACTACACGGAATTTGGCGACTTCGTGTACGGCAGAAGCATCAGACAGTCGCGTGCTGCGAAACAGGTGTTCAAGCCGCCGCTCGATGAGTTTGCTGAGATCTGCAAGGATAATGAACTGACCACCCTGGGTATCGCCGGCACCGTGGAGAAGATAACCGCCAAGTGGCAGTCATGCATAGATGCGGAAAGCTCAGCCTTGCCCAAGGTCTATCTGCCCGCGGAATGGATCTTCACAACCGACCCGGAAGACAAAGGCGTAGGCGAGAAGTGGTATGCCAACCGGAAGTACTTTGACGCCGCTGCCAGATTACCCAACGAGGCTGGAGGCGGCGCAGCATCAGCCGTTGCTTTGGAAAAAGAACTTTCGAGACTGCATATCAACCGAGGTGTGGGTTGGGAACAGCAAGGCTTCCCGGGCTTTGATGGTTACGGCTGGTATTTCCAGAACCTCGAGATACCTGATGAGCTGGTCACCAGGAAGCACCTGTATCTGGATTTTCTTGGCGTGAACGAACAGGCGTGGATCTATATCAACGGTGAGTTCGCTTATGAAAGATCATACGCCTCGACAGGAAAAGGTGTCGGCGATCTGGCGGGAGCGGCTTTCAGCTTTGATGCAAAGAGATGGCTTAAGTCGGAAATCAAGAATGGTGTAGCGGTCAGGGTCACTCATTCATCGGGGCTGGGAGGAATCTGGTTACCCGCAATGCTCGTGGGGACAGACGAGGAATGCTCGACGGAGCAGTTGGCCAAGTACAGATACTAATACTACAATCGCAGATAAACGCAGATGGACACAGATATTGGGAATCGCGGTAACCGTTCAGCCGGTGCCGCGACAGACCGGAGTCTGGTATCAGTGTTGCAGGTTGAGAAGGCCGGGCAATGGTCAGGCTTTGTGTTCCAACGTACTCGGTTTCGAGTTCCCCTCCACAATTTCCTGAATCAGTCGCCGGTAGTAGATATAATCCTCGAACGGCACGTTGGCGCGAACGCGGCCGTCGGCCAGAGGCAGGTAGCCTCCGTCAGCGAGGAGAGGTGGAACTCTCTTCCAAAGCTCGCGACAGATCGCGTCTTTCCCTTGTGCCAGGATATCCAGATCAATCCCCCCGATGAGCCGCAGATCTCGCCCGAACTCTCTCCGCAGCGTCAGATAATCCATCGCATCCGTGTTGGCCTCACAGGCCCAGAGGCAATTGAACCCGGCACGGAGGATGCACGGCAGCAGGACACGGGCGTTGGCGTAAGTAACCAGGACGATGACATCCACGTTGTGCCGTCGGAGAACTTCGAGGATGGGCTGATAGCTCGACAGCACGAACTCCTGGTAAGTGCGCGGAGAGAGCAGAGGGCCTTCTTCGCCGCCGATAGGTTCAGAGAAGGAAACAAAATCCACGTCTACCTGCTTTAGAACGCGCTCGGCCATTCGTGCGGAGAATTCGCCATGGACCTCCATGATGCCAAGCACAAGGCCGGGGTCGTCATGGAGAAGCTGGATCACCTCATTGAACCGGTCCCAGCCATGAACACCCATCGAGAGGAAGAAACCGTGATGAATTCCGAGTTCGAGGACATGGTCGCGGGTCTTCCATGCTGCTGCCCTCTGTAACCAGTCGTCGGGAAAGCGAGCCGGATTCTCAGGATCGAGTCGCTTCCGAAGCGCCTTCAAGCCACGGCGGGATGCCGGCCACTTGTTAATGGGGGGCAATGGATCGATATTCACGGGGATGCGTTCACGCCGGTCGGTCTGAAACATACCTGAAAGGTCGGCGTCTTTCGTGAGCCCCTGTTCATGCCACCGATCCAATACGTCATCTCGAAGCCCTTCCTCGAAATACGGCACCCGGTCGGGGGTCTCGTAGCGCATGGTTTTCAGGAAACGGCGGCGGGAGTTCATTGCGCCTTTACCAGCACGACGCGCTCCACGTAGATGGCGTCCTTGTCTCCCTCTTTGGCGTGCGGGAAGCGTGGCCCCTCGAATTTAATGCGCGCCCACACATCGAACTTCTGGTCCGGCTTGCCGGCATCGTAGACGTTGTCCACGTCCACCTGGATGATCCAACTCCAGAAGAAGTACGCGTAGTATGACGGCTCGACGGCGAAGCTGCCCATCTTGTACCAGTGGTAGCCCGGCCCGGGGAAGTCTTCGACCTTGATGGCATTGCCGCCAATGAATTTCTTCTGCTGCACGCCGTACAGCCCCCACGGCATCGGCAGCACGTACTTCTCCTGGTCGGTGGTTTCCGGCGCCGTCAGGTCCAGCTTGTTGGTGATGCCGCTCTCGGCCCCGGGGTCCTTGATGACCTGGACCACGTCATTCCAGTTCCGAGTCATGTCTGCTGTGTAGTCGTGAACCGTGCCCTTGGGCAGGTCGCGAAATTTCTCGGGCAGCGGGACCGAGCTGGGCAGAGAAGTGTAGCGCCGCATCTCCCTTTCGGCGGCCTGCTTCTCTTTCTCCTGCTGGCTCTCAGGCAGGCGCAAGTTCGCCTCGGCCATCCAGGTGTTCATCGCCCGCTGCGCCATGAGGTCACGGCTGGGCGGCGCCTGACCCGCCGGCTGTCCCTGAGTCTGCCATTCGCTGTTCAGGCGCGTGTATGTCACCACGGTGGCCCTGTCCAGCGGCAGACGTGCATGTCGCACCCGCCGCAGGAGTGCCGCATCATCCCCCACGGCCTTTTCCGCCCCGTCGAAGATCCGCTGGGCCCGGTTGATGAAACCCAGGTTCAGGTACGTCAGCGACATCGGCGTCGAGCTCCAGTTGGCATAGCTCTTCTTCGCCTTCGCTTCGGTCTCCAAGGCGGTAAGGTACTCGCGTACCAACTTGCCCGCAGGGCCGTAGAACCCGTCGGTGAAGGTCTGCACGAGCTTGTTGTAGTCCGCACCTGGGTTCTCGAGCAATTTTATCATCATCCAGATCTTGAGATCGCGCATGTCGCCGATGATGCCGAACTCATGCTCGGTGAAGACACCCTCGACGTTGTGTTGGGAGTAGAACGTGAAGTCATCATCATAGGTCTGCATGGTTGGCAGGGGCATGCCCACGGGGTTGGCGTAGGTGACGGCGTAATCCCACACCCGCAGGTTCTTGGCGATGCGCGCCCAGCTCAACAGGTGCTCACGGAACTTCGTGTTCTCTTCCGAGGTGATGGGCTTGGTCGGGTCCGATTCCGTGTCACACAGCCGGACAATGACATTGTCCCGCGGTT
>Ga0210022_1001550_pt1 | contig 15181 bp, 21 predicted proteins | sample CryGeymeta201520_FD_183984 | JGI IMG/M metagenome (GOLD analysis project Ga0210022, IMG submission 183984) | Groundwater microbial communities from Crystal Geyser aquifers in Utah, USA - Crystal Geyser metaG 2015-20 (SPAdes) (version 2) | ecosystem: Environmental > Aquatic > Deep subsurface >... | reverse complement strand
AGGTCCTCAAGCTGACCGACCAACGGAAGAAGGCAATACGTGCAAGATGGGAAGACATGCCGGACCTCTCTGGCTGGGCCGACTTCTTCCGCCGGGTGGAGGCAAGCAACTGGCTGTCCGGGCGGACACCACGGAAGCCGCCCCACGAGAACTGGAAGGTAACGCTGGACCATCTGCTGAGGCCTGATGTGTTCACGAAGGTGCTGGAGGGCGTTCACGACAACACACCGGATGGCGGGGATAGTCCAACAGATCGATTGAAGAAAACGCTGAAACTTCTGGAGGGAAGCGCATGAGCGCGCACAGCCAGAGGCACAAGTTCATGTTCCTGACGAAGCGGGTGGAGAACATGCGCCGGCTGGTGCGCAAGGGGAATCGAGACCTCGACGGCTGCACGCACAATGAACTTCCGTGGGAGGTGGTGACAGAGTGACCATCTGCGGCGTTGATCCCGGACTTCGCGGCGGAATTGCGTTGGTGGGGATGCCGGCAATCCTGTGCGAAACGATGCCGGTCCTGTCAACAGGGAAAGGTTCCAAGCAGACATTGGATCTGTGCCGCCTGCGGGCGGTGCTGATGCGAGCGAAGCACGTGGTGATCGAGTCGCAGCAGCCATTCCCGAGGCAGGGAGGTTGCTCGAATTTCACCACCGGGTATGGCTACGGCGCTTTGCAGGGGCTGTGCACTGGGCTTGGGATTCCGTTCACCTGCGTGAGACCGCAGGTCTGGAAGCGTAGCTTGGGCATCGTCAGGGGCGACAAGGAGCAGAGCATCATCGTCGCCAAGCGGTTGTTTCCGGGTGTCTCGTTGCTACCGACGCCACGCTGCCGCAAGGAGTCAGACGGCATCGCGGAAGCCCTGCTCATTGCCGAGTGGGGAAGGAGAACTCTATGAATGCGCCGCACAAACCACCGAAGCACTGGCACAACAACGCCGTTGCGAAGTATGCTCGGCGGCCAAAACACGGTCCAACCGGCCGCGTGAAGGCGGGTTTCGGGCGGTGTGACACGTGCGGAAAACAGTGCCACGAGTACGCTACACGCTGCAAGAAGTGTTACGGGGAGGAGAAGTACCGCGTGCAGCGGCACGCTGGACCGACTAACCTACTCGAACAGGATGATTAGTCATGAATCAGTCGCCAGATTCGCGTTTAAGGGGCTTGACGTGCCCCACACGCAACGTTCGGGCGCGGGGCGGTACCTTTGGTCGTCCGGGGCACTTCGGCGCGTCCCGGGGCATTGTAGAGCGTCGGAAACGGTGCTAAAGCGCGTGTTTCGCGCTGGAAAGGAACTGAAATGAGAGCAGATAGAGACCTGACCAAGCTCAACCAGACCTTCAGGCGCAAGCTGGAGGCAGTTGTCAGGGACCTCGCGGGGCATGACATCAAGGCCTTTGTGACTGAGGGATTCCGGTCAGTGGAGCGGCAACAGTGGCTGTGGGCCCAGGGGCGAACACGCAAGGGGCCCGTAGTTACGAAGTGTGATGGCGTCCGGCGCAAGAGCGCACACCAAAGTGGCTATGCGGCGGACATTGCCTTCCGGGGCGCCAAGCTGTACCCGCCAGGTGATTCTCCCGTGTGGGAGCTACTCGGCTCGTCCGCGAAGGCACACGAACTCTCTTGGGGAGGGACGTGGAAGTTTAAGGACCGCCCACACATAGAGTTGCCTTCACGAGTTCGCGGCGGTAACGCAGCCAGGTGACCTCACATGAACGAAACACAGTCCGAAGTCGAGAAGGCGACGACGCTAAACCTGTTGGCCCAGTTGCTGCCCAGCCAGCGACAGTTAGACGCTGGCACACTGGCGGCATTCGTCCGGCTATTGGCTCCGTACACGGCAGCGCAGGTTGAAGCGGCAGCGCAGAAGATCGTGCGAACCCAGAAATGGTTTCCGACGGTTGCAGACTTCGTGGAGGCAATCGAAGGTTCCCGGGAGGAGCGTGCCGCCGAGGCATACGCTCTCTATCTGCACGGGCGCCGCGTTGCCGGATACATGGACGACGCCCGCTTTGATGACCCAGCCATTCACTACGCCACGCATTTGATGGGCGGTTGGACTGCTTGCCGGCAGGAACGCGACGAGCCCTTCAGACGCAAGGAGTGGATGGAGCACTACCTGGCGTACCGGGGACAGCCAGTTCCGCGCGTCATGCGCGGGCTTGGTGACCGGCGCACGCTGTACGAGTTCCACTCTCCGACCCCCGCCCTACCAGGTGCTGAACGCAGGATGCTGGAGGCGACATGAGGCAATACAGACGCCCTGACAACCCGATTTCCTGGCCGGCAAGCGGGCACGAAAGCACGCCGATTCCGTACCCGGACGGATCCCGGCCTCCTGACGATGCGGACGCCACGGAGCGCAAGATATGGGCCTGCAAGCGGCTGGGAGCGTTCCTCGCGCGGACAGGTCCTGACAAGTTTTCCTGCGAGCTCCTCAACGGAGCCGTGTTCGGCCAGGCCATGGCTGAGGATCCGATTGCGAAATTGGCCATACAGGAGGCCTACCGGGAAGCGAAAGGAGCAGTTCGTGAAGAGCGGAGAACCGAGAGCGATGTTGTTGAGAGCAACGGACAAGGAGCCGTGCCCGAGAAAGCCGGTCAAATCCCAGGCGGTACTGGCGATATGCCGGCGGTTGAGAGCAGCGCGAGCAACGATGACAGACCCGGAGTTGAGGTTGCTCCTGGCGGAGGCGGAGCGGAACCTCCGGAATCTGCTCGACGAGCTTCGCCGCCTCGAGTAGATCTCGGAGACCTTGAGTGGCCGGAGTGAACAGACATGGCCCTTGACCTCCTCGGACTGAACCCAAAGCCAAAGGCGCCGCCTAAGCGGCGTCTCACCGTTCCCACGGACTTCCTCAAGTACGCGCCGAAGTACGGCTGGGTGCAGGACAAGGAAACGTCGCTCTGGGGGCGATTCCACCCCAATAAACACCAGTTGAAGCTCTATCACGAGATCCGGCGGCAGCAAGAACTCGAATTGCCAGTGCTCATCATCATCCTGAAGGCGCGTCGGCTGGGAATCACTACCTTGGTCCAGCAGTACTTCCTGCACCAGGGGCAGGTCCGACCCGGTATTGGGACGTTGCTGGTGGTTCAGGACCAGAAGACGCAGGGCGCCGTCCACGACGACATGCTTCGGCGGACATTTCGACATCTTCCCGAGGCCCTTCAGGCGGACACGAGGGAATCCAACCGAGGCAGGTTAGTCCTTCCCAACGAATCCACGTTCGTCGTGCAGGTTGCGACCGGAGCGGACCTTACCAAGTCCAACACGCGCCGCGAACGGGCGCCCAGCCAACGCGGAGGGCGCGGGCCGGGGTATCAGCAGATGCATGGTTCAGAAGTCGCCTTCTGGGTGGATGCAGAAGCAACGATGCTGGCCGTTTCACAGACCGTGCAGCCCGTTCCTGGCACCATCATGATTCTGGAAAGCACCGCGAATGGACGCGCCGGGTACTTCTTCGACATGTGGCAGGCGACTGTTGCTGGGGAGAATGCTTACGTGCCGATGTTCTTCACGTGGTGCGAAGACGATGGATGCCGGATGACCCCACCGGTGGACTTCCAGCGCAGCGCAGAAGATGACGATCTTGCCGGCAGGTACTCCCTGGACGACGAGCAGCTCTACTGGCGGCGCTGGATGACCGCCAACAAGTGCAACCGCGACAGCGAGAAGTTCCGGCAGGAGTACCCGTTGACGGCTGACGAGGCGTTCCTGACGACGGGCAACTGCTGGTTCGACACGAACAACCTGCAGGCGTACCTTGACCGCTCGCCGGATCCGCTGTTCGTGGGCGATCTATCCCTGGAGCACAACAAAGTCAGGCTCAGCGAACACTCCTACGGTCCCTTGAGAATCTACAAGCACCCGGTTCCTGGCAAGCAGTACGCCATTGGCGCTGACGTGGGAGAGGGGACAACCACGGGCGCCTTCTCCTGCGCGCAGGTTGTCGACCGGGACACGCTGGAGCAATGTGCAGTCTGGCACGGCAGGCTCCACCCCGACCTGTTCGGGCATATGCTCTGCCTGTTGGGGTTGCACTATAACATGGCGCTTCTTGCCCCGGAACGCAACGGTCCCGGCATCGCTACACTGCCGAAGATCATTGCGGACGGGTACCCTTACAACAGGCTCTACAAGTACAAGCGCCTCGACCGAGAGACCGGCGAGGATAACCTGGTTCCCGGTTGGCAGACCACTCCGCACGGAACCCGCCGCATTCTGTGCTCGAACGGCCGGGCCGCTATCCGGGACATGCAGGTTGCTCTGTACGACCGCACGACGCTCTCCGAGATGCAGAAGTTTGTTGATCCCGGAGATGGGAACCCCCGCGGCGCGCCCGGGGCCTTCGACGACAGCGTGATGGCGTACATGATCGCGATTACCGTTGCCAAGGAGCGGTTGCTCGACTATGACGAGTGAAAGGAGCACGTGGTGGTACTTGGTGGAAGCAACGTAGACAGGTATCGGGACAGATTGAAGGAGAACACGACATGAACGAACATCCGGACCTCGCCAAGATACGACTGATGCTGGAAGTCGAGAAGAAATTCGACTTCGGCGACATACAACGGAAACTCATGGGGCAGAAGATGGCGATTTTGGACGGCCTCGTCGCAGCGTATGGAGTGGGAACTCCGGCAACCCTTCGCTTGGGGGAGAAATTGATAGGAGTGGAATACGGACAATGAAGGAAGACATGCTGTTCGTTGTAGTCGAGGGGGAATACTCGGATTACCGGATCGTTGGCATCTACAACGACAAGGAATTGGCGAAGAGGCTAACGACGTTCCTCAAAGACACAGAAATCGAAGAGTATCCATTGAACCCTCACGAGAAAGAACTCAAGTCCGGGTTGTGGTGGTATCGTGTCACCCTGGAGCAAGACGGTTCCGTCCGGTATGTCGACTCAAATCCGCTAGAGGCCGATCACAAAGAGTTGTGGCATTGGGAAGCCGACTCGTTAAACGCCGTGATTGGAACCTGCGGTGTTCTGGCCAAGAATCGGGAGGACGCCATCAAGATCGCCGACGAGAGGCGCCGCCAGAGCCTTGTCAAGTTAGGAGTTCCCGAATTAGCAATCAAGGAGAACACGACATGAACCTGAGTATGAGCGGACGTCCACCTGTTTCAACCCAACAACAACTCAAACGCAATAGGCAAACAAAGAAGCGTGCCGAGGCATTGGCAAAACGATTCGGCACACAGATTCTGAAAGACGACTGGGCGCACCTGTGGTGTGTTGACATCCTGTGGGAGATGGCCAATAGGTTGGATGAGCTTGCCTCATTAGTGCAGAAGGAGCCTTTGAATGAGAGCGCCAGCCGAGATGCAGGTCATCCAGATCGAAGTCACCAATGCAAAGGACGGGTGAGCGAACGTGTCTGAGGAAGTCTGCTGTTGGACAAACAAGCGAGTGCTCGTGACCGGCGGGGCAGGTTTCATCGGCTCCGCGATTGTGCGGCGACTGGAGCGTGAAAGGGCAATCGTGACCGTGTTAGACGATGGGAGTACAAAGACTTCTTCGTCCATTCTATATCGCCCTGCTGGTGCTGTCACAGGGTCAATCACCGATCACAAGATGGTGGAGAGGCTGATTTGCGGAGACTCTCGATTCCATGCTCAAGAGTACGTGATTCATTGCGCGGCCCGAAACATCATTCAATCCAACGCCAACCCGCGACGGGACCTCAACGTGAACGCCGGGGGCACCTTGAATGTGCTCCTCGCCGCGAAGAGGTCGGATATCAAGCGTCTCGTCTACACGTCTTCCGCGTCCGTCTACGGCAACCAATCTCGCCTGCCCATTCACGAAGACGCGCCCCTGGAATGCCTGAGCGCTTACGCCGCCAGCAAGGCGGCCGCTGAGCACTACTGCGAGTCGTTCCACAAGGTCCACCACGTGCCCGTCGCCGTCCTGCGGTACTCCAACGTCTACGGAGCCGGCCAGCGCCCGGAGAACCCCTACTGTGGCGTCATCGGCAAATTCATGGAGGCGTCTGCTTCCGGTCAACCGCTGAAAATCCATGGAGACGGCGAGCAGACGCGCGACTACACCTACATCGACGACGTGGTGGAGGCGACGTTGTTGGCCCTTGGTTCACCTGCTGCCGAGGGGCGCATTTACAACGTCGGGACCGGTATTGAGACCTCGGTCAACGAACTCGCGGCATTGATTGATCGGTTGCCGAACCGCAGAGGCTCGGCCACGGAACACGTGGACAACCGCGACATCGATAACATCCGCCGTCGGGCGGTGGACTGCTCCCGGATCCGTGACGAACTTGGATGGACGCCAGAGATGAAGTTGGAGAAGGGACTGCAAAATACTTCGCTCATTAATGCTGTCGAAGAACTCTCCGAACAGATCCTACAGGAGCAGCGTAGGCCGTGCCGAGGAAAGGACGGTGATCCTCAATGTGGACCGTAACCCATCCTGTTGACGAAGACTGCCGCTGGGTGATCTCGGTTGACGGGCAGGAGCCGTTCCGCGCCCTTCTGGTGGCCGCCGGCGTCGAGTACCCGACCATGATCGCCGGCAGGTTCCGGCAGGGATGCGGCGTCCTGGTGGCGGCAGAACTGGATGAGACGCTTCCTGGCAAGCTCGCCCGGTACCACGTCCTGGATTGGACCGGGGCGCCGGGAACGCTCACCCTTGGTCGCGAGGTCGCGCGCTGGGCGCGTCTTCTGAACACGGGAGAGTCGCCCTGGGATCAGGTCAGTGTGATCGCCCCGCGAGAGCCAAACCATGAACGCCGGGAACTTCTACAAGCTCACCCGAAGTTCATGTGTCGCGCCTGGCGGAAGGAATGGGAGAGTCACGACTTCTGCCTGGAGGTGGTGAAGGACCGCGCCAACCGGCCGGCGTGCGTCCTTGGCTCCCTGGCGTATGAGTCCGAACTGCCCGGCGCACGCGCGGCGCTGGGCCGCGCGCTGTGCGACCTGGACGAAGCCTACGTCTACTTCGAGAGCCTTGCGCGACCGAAGCCCGCCAAGACACGGCTGCGCGACGACCTGGGTATCGCAGGATACTGACAGAAGCCTGCTTGCGACTACTTGCGTCGCTTTCGCGCTTGTCAACTGACCCGGTTGCACGATTCTTGAAATTGTGCTACGATTGACGGCAAGGAGCACAGCCTGTGGAAAAGCTAAAGACAGACCTACCCCTGACTGCTGGAATCGCTGGCCGCACCGCCGAGGCCACCGAACGGCTGGCGACCATCCTGTGCAGCGGCGAAGTGGACGTGAGCGGCGAGGTTGCCGTTCAACTCGCCGACCGAATGCTGGCACTCGCCACTACGACCGCAAACCTGGAGATCATCGTCGCCCGAGCCCTGAACGGAATGGAGTTCACGAGTGGCAAGGCTGACACTGACAAGTCGTCAACGTGAGGAAGTCCTGAAGCGCCTCTGCAAAGCCGTCCGGGAAGCAGAGGACCGCCGGGCCGTCAAGTTGCGGCATTTGCAAACCTGGCGGCACGCCTACGAGCAGGACATGCCGAAGGCGAAACCGGATCACCCCTTCAATGCCGCCTGCAAGGTCGTCATCCCCTTCATTCGGCCGGCGACGGATGCCATCGCCGATAGGTTGGGCCGGACGACATTTGGAGTTGACCCGTTCTTCGTGGTCACGGGTCAGAACGACAGGCGGGACGACCTCACCGCTGCCATGATCCAGCACGGGTTGCAATGGTTCATGCAGCGGATGCGGCTGCCCGCCCGGATGGACCGGGGGAACGCGCTGGTGGCGAAGGACGGCGTGACCTGGGCGCACGTGCGCTACGTCCATCACCAGGGTTGGGTCAAGCAGACCGTGCAGCAGCAGACTCAGCAGATGCTCCTCGGTGCGGACGGAATGCCGATGCTGAACGCGCTGACTGGGGAGCCCTACTCAGAATCGATTGACGAAGAACGCAAGGAGTGGGTCAAGGTCACCATCTACAAGGGTCCCGAAGTCCGGGCGCTTGCTGCTGAAGACGCCGGCGTGTATCCCGCCTCTGCGACCTCTGCGGACGAGGTGGAGGGCTACTACCGCATGGTAACGCGCAGCCTCGCCGAGTGGCGTCGGTTGGAGAAGACAGGCTTGTACCAGCACATAGCCGATCTCGAGCGCAGTGTCGAGACTCGGCCCCAGCGCGACCAGATGCAACGCAAGGAAGGAATCGAACCTTCATTGCTGAACACCGACGACGCCGCCCCCAAGACCGCATACGAATGTATCTGGCGGTGGAAGTCCAAGAACGGGCCTGATGCGTGGTACGTGTTCACCCTCAGCATTGACCCCCCGGCGCTCCTGCGTGCAGAGGACTACTGGTATGACCACGGCCGCCCCAACCTGGTCCCCCTGCGGATTCTGCCACGACAGGACAGCATGTATGGGTACTCGATTCCAGAGCTGTGCCTGAACCTGCAGGAAGAGATGAATGCCCTTGTCAGGCAGCATACTGACGCCGGCACCACCTCCAACACCGTGACCACCATCGGGCCGCGGATGCACGGACTCGAAGAACAGATCATCGAGGTTGGGCGCCACAACTACGTGGACGACCCCACCAGCACGCAGATCGTCAGGTTCCCCGGCCCGGACGGGACCCTCGTGCAGGTGTTCGGGATGCTGGACAAGTTGGGGCAGCGGCTGACCGGCTCCACCGAAATATCTTACGGCAGTTTCCCTGGGGGGGAAGTGAAAGCTACCGAGGTGAATGCAGTCCAGGCCGAGGCGGATGTGAAGTTCACCCAGCACCTAGCGCGGTACCAGTTCGGGTCTGGGTCGTTGCTGTACGGTGAGGGTCTCAACGAGGTCGCTCTGCAAGTGGTGGCCCTGATGCACCAATACTGCGGCGACCAATTGGCGCGGGTCCTCGGCGCGAACCCCTTTGAGATCGTCCCGTTGGCTGACCTGCTCTCGGAGTTCGACGTGAGCGCGAAGGCCGTCACGCCGAAGACTGGCATGGACATGGAGAAGCAGACGCGGTTGGCGTTTGCCTCCGTCCTGACTGGAAATCCATTGTTCGCGCAGTTCCTGATGGCATCGCCGAAGCGGGCGCACGCACTGCTCGAATGGGTGGCTGAACCGCACGACATTCACGGTATCGACCGGTTCATTGGCAGCGCACAGGAAGCCGAGCAACAGGGGCAGGGTGGCGGTATGGGGATACCAGGTCAGGAAGGACAACCTGGGATGCCCGGGCAGCAGGAAATGCCCCCGGAACTCGCTGCCATGATGCAGGGGGTGCCCGGTGCTGGCTGAGAACCAGAAAGCAGAACTACTGAGCCTGCTGAACCATCCCGGGTATCGCTGGTTGGAGTCGCAGCTCGAAGCGCGGGTGGCAGACATTCACGAACGGATGGAGAAATGCACTCCGGAGGAATTGCCAATGTGGCAAGGTGCCGTTCAAGAAGTACGAATTACCGCCGCATTGGTGCCGTCGATGGTACAAAGGAGCAATTGAGATGGCAGAGTCCGAACAGGAAATCCAAGCGAGCGTCCGGAGTGTGCTCGGTGCCGCCGCCGAGCAGGCGGACGGTGCTGGTGAGACCGGAACAGATGATCCGTGGAAGAAGCGGGCGCAGGACGCTCAACGTGAAATGAGTCGGGCCCAAGAAGCGGAGAAGGCAGCGCGCCAACAAGCGGAGGCCCTGCAACAGGCGGCCAACGAACGGCTTGAGTCCATCGAACGCCAGATGCAGGCGCTCTTCCAGCGCCAAGAGCAGGCCGCGCCTTTCTCCGGGCCAGCGCCTGGCACAGATCTGTGGACAGAGGTGACTGACGAGTACGGAAACATGAATCCCACCGCGTTGGCGAAGGCAATCGCTTTCGACCGCGACCGCGACCGGCAGGAACTCCTTACCGCTGTGCAGGGGATGCTCAAGCCGGTTGTGGCGAGCATGGGCAGCAACGCCAAGGACCAGTATCTGAGCAACGTCCCCAACGGCCCACACAAACAAGACTTCGAGCGTCGCCTTCAGAACCAGATCGACATCATTGCCGCTCAGCAGGGGGTGGACCCGGCCGTCGTCAACAACCCGAAGTCGATTCGGTTCTTGGCGCGGAGCATCGCCGGGAAGATGCTGGAGGAAGGCAAGTTGGTGTTCGCCGTGAGTGGCGGCGCCAATGACTCGCCGACTCGTTCGTCTGGTCCGGAGCCTGACTTCGGCCCGGACTTCGGGGTACCGGGCACACCTGGGTCTGAGGAAGAGTGGGAGACCCGACTGGACCTCAGCAACATCAAGGAAATGCGCGAGTACACCTCCCTCGAACCTGCCCTTGCGGAGCACGGGATCAAGCTCAACGACCTGTTGAAGGACATGGCGCGAGCCGAGAAGGCAAAGAAAGCAAGGAGCAAGTAGCATGGCAGAGAGAGCAGCAACAACGCGAGAGCGCTTGGAGCCTGCAGAACCAATGACCGTCCCGGAGGCCCTTCGCCGCCGCTTGGGAAAGGATGGACTGTCGGTGTCGTTTCAGCCGCGAAGCCCCTCCATGCGCGCGCAGACCGTCGCTGGCACCCGGATTGTGCCCGCCACGTTGACGGACTCCGAGAAGAAGGAGCTTGCCGACCAGGTGGAAGACGGCCGCCTCGTGTTTTCCGACCAGGTGCTCTGCACGGAGCGCATTGCGGAACGCGAAGCGCGGATCAAGCGAGAAGGAATGCGCGGTTCCGGCTACCTGACTCCTGACGAGTTCAACAACAAGCGTGAAGAGATCGTTGACCAGGCAAACTCGAAGATCGGGAGGCGCGGCGGAGTTGCCCGCAACCTGACGGACTCCGAGATCGAAGTAGCCGGCGCCACGCCCGGCAACGAAGTGAGTACACTGGAAGACATGCACCAGGAACGCGAAGCCCAACGGGCGCGCGGCTGAGCCTCCTGCGAATAGAAGCCCTCACGGCACACCGGTACCCGATATGCGTCCCTCGGCAAGTCCTGCCCCGCCGACACGACGCGAACACCTCGGCCCCGGCAAGCGACGTTGAGCACCTTCAGCGATTGGGCCGCTTGCCCTTCTACCACTCCAACCGAGGTGAATTCCCATGCCTGCCCTCCCACCGGGCGGCATTCTCCCCATCAAGGGGAATCCGCTCTGTACCCGGGTGTACATGACGCCCGGCGAAAGCTATACGGCGGGCCAGCTCCTGGTCCAAGTAGGGGATGGTCCGTCCGTGGCACTGATGACCCCGGCGACGCTTGCGGTCACCCCGACCGCTGTGTTCGTCAGTCCGGGTGTCGTTGAAGGTCACGCAAGCAAGAGCCTGGATGTCGCCGTCTACCGGACGGATAACCCCCAGATTATCTGGGCTGCGCAGATCGTTTCCACTGCCCTGACCGCCACCGACGTTCAGGCGCTTACCAACTCCGTCTGCGACCTGATCCCTGCCCCTACGGGTCAGGCGCTTCTGGACACTTCCGTGTCCACCAATGGCCACTGTCGCCTGATAGAGTTGAATGCCGACTACCTGGGCAACCAGGGGACGCCCGCCGTCTGGCAGACGGGCACTGCTCAGTGGATCGTGAACTTCAAGTTCACGCCCACCGTGACCAAGAACTGAAAGGAGTGAAATCGCAATGCCCATCCTCAGGACGACCGTTCCGCAGGTACTGCAGCGTGGACTTGACGAGATCACTCTCAACAAGTACCCGCTCATGAAGGCTGCCGTCGGCCGATTTCTCGTTCAGAAGTCCACCGATGACGGCGTGTTCAAGTCCCGACTACTCTGGGGTGCCGGATTGCCTCAGCCCATCGAAGAAAACGAAGAGATCACCTTCGGAACCATTCACCAGGAGCCGGAGTACGAGATCGCCGTGCAGACCGTTGGCGGTGGCCTCGAAGTCGGCATGACCATGCTTCAGGATGCCAAATACAGAATCATCCTGGACGCCGTGGACGAGCTGACGAATCTCATGGCCTACAAGCGCGCACAGGACGCGGCGGCGCCCTGGAACAACGGCTTCAACTCGGCCTATACCGGCCGCGACGGACAGCCGCTGTTCTCCGATTCGCACCCGATCTCGTTTGCCAGCGGAGGCGCCACCACGTTCAGCAATGTGGCCGCCACCCCCTCGGCAATCAGCTCCGCCAGTCTCATCGCCGCGTACATCAACCTGATGACGCAGGTGAACGGGCAGAACCTGATGATCGACGCGAACGCGGAGTTCTTCCTGAAGACCTCGGTGAACCAGAGGTTCGTCGCCAAGACGGTCCTCGGTTCTACTCAGTTGCCGGGTAGCGCCAACAACGACATCAACCCCATTGGCAACGAAGACATCGTGCTGGAGATCGACCGGTTCCAGACCAGCACGACTGCCTGGGTGTTAGGCATCCGTGGTAGGCACTCGGTGATCTGGCTCAACCGCATGGATCCGTGGCGGGTGAAGGGTGGCAACTTCGCCACCCAGAACTCGCAGTACGGGATCCTGTCGCGGCACAGCACCGGTCACACAGACTGGCGCGGCGTAACCGGCAATGCCGGCGCGTAAGGAGTAGTCGTTTGCCGGCGGTGCGTGGAGGCGCTCCTTCCTCCCCGTGTACACCGCACCGCCGGCCCTTTCCCGTACAAGGAGCAGGTGCGTTGCCATGTTGACAGCCTACTGGATGGTCAAAGACGATGCCGAAGGACTTCGGCATAGCATCGCCAGCGTGCGTGAGAATCTCGACGCTGACGAGTACGTCGTTCTGGACACGGGTTCGCAGGACGGCACGGTTGCGGTAGCGGAGGAAGCGCTTTCCGGAATGAACGGCAAGCCCGTATCCATCCGCCAGCAGACTTTCCCGGACCCTATGCACTTCGGCGACGCCCGGAACGTTGCCCTTCAGGAATGCCATGGTGATTGGGTATTCCAGATCGACAGTGACGAGTTCATCACACAGTGCGACGCCAAGGCGCTGAAGAAGTTGCTGGCCGAGACGCCGCCCGAGGTCAAGCTCTACAAGGTCCCGACGCTGTTGTGTGGCATGGACCCGAATGTGCCGGCTGGCCACACCATGCTCCCGCGTCTCTTCCGGCAGGGCGTGCAGTACACCTTCGGGTACCACGAAGTCCCGGCGCTCGCCCTCGAAGAGGGTCGGGACTGTCACCTCTTGACTCTGCGGCATTCCAAGGAACATCGCGCCCCTGAACGGGAGGCAATCCGTGACCTGCAACGGACGGAGTGCTCCGAGAAGTGGTTCACAGACCTGGAGGGGAAAGAGCCAGATGAGAAGTGGCGCTCGCTCATGTACCTGGGAGTCAACCGCATGGGCCACGGTGAATTGGAGTCCGCTGTGGACCCCTTCCGCGAGGCGTTGGCGATGCTGCAAGGCTCCCCCAATCCATTCGCCTACCAGCTCGCGCACTACCTGGCCAACACGCTGAACGTGCTGGGGAAGCCCGAAGAGGCGATTCCCGTGGCGCAACAGTTCGTCGGGTGGGACCTGACCCGCTGTGAATTAGCGCTCGACCTGGGGGATGCACTCTGCGCGATGGCCTTGCGCAAGAACATGCCGAATCTGCTTGAGCTCGGGCGACATTGGTACGAATTGGCGGCGGCGCACCGGGGACCACCGATCTCGCCAATGTTCGTAGAGATCCCCTCGCACACCTATCTGCCCGCCCTCAAGCTCATGGACTGGTACACGCGGTTCGCGGTCCCCGAGGTGGCCCCGTCCATGCGGCGCAAGTGGTGGAAGGAAGCCGTCGCGCGCGGTTGTCCGCCGACTGCCTTCGGGAGTGGTCTCTTTGAGAGCGTGCTGTGGATCGGTCAGACCGATGACGACACGAAGACCTACCTACGGCGCAAGGGCGTCCGGGTAGACGAGGAGGATACCGGGGACGCCGACGTGCGGATCGTCTCCGGACTGGAGACGGCCAACACCGGAGAGCGAGTCATCCGACTATCCGGGATCTCCCTGCTCCCCCAGAACGCCACCAACTACGCGGACGCCGACCAGATCGTGGTCGAGAGCTTCGCCGAAGGGCAACAGTTGCGGGCGAACGTCCACGACACGGCCGGCAAACCAATTCACATCATCCCCCGCGATGCCAAGCGTGGCCAGCGGTTCTACCGGATCCTGAAGCGTCCGAAGGTGCACGTCTGGCACGAGGGCCAGGACTGGCAGATAGAAGCGCGCCTGCGCGAAGTGTTGCCGACGCTGGGTTGCTTGCACGTCCCTCGCGAACAGGCCGAACTTGTCATTGCCTGCCAGCCGAACTACCCGCGCGAGAAGGCGGTTCCTTGGCAGAAAGTCGTGTTCTGGAATACGGAGTACCTGGGAGGCGCAAACGACCGCCAGGAGGCGCGCAGGGCGCTGTGGGGAGAAGCAGCGGCAGCGGCTGACGTGCACATCCACGCAAGCGAGGAGGACGCGCCCTATCCGGGCGGGGCGTGCTATCCGTATCTTCCGGACGGTGTGGAACCGGACCTCGCGGTGCTGCACTATGGCACGATGAACGACCGCCGGCGCGGGATGCTGGAGGCGCTTCGAGCGCGGGACATCCCCATCACTGAAGTGCACGACCTCGACGCCGAGGCAATCGCTCGCTGGATCAACCGGTCGAAGGTCGTTCTGAACCTGCACTACTACGACGAGGGGCACGAGTTTCGGTTGTGGGAGTGCCTATCGTGCGCAACCTACTGCCTGAGCGAACCAGTTCCTGAGTGGTCTCCGATGTCGAAGCACGTCGACCAGATTCCTTGGGAGGCTGACAATTGGGCAGAACGGCTTCACGCCGCCCTCTCTGATGTCCAGTATCGCCAGAAGCGCGCCCTCGCCGGCGCAGAGTGGTGCTGGCAGAACTTCCGTCTCGACCAGAATCTGGAACTTGTCCTTGAAAGGGTAGGCCTCTGATGCTACCAAACCTGGGACACGAACAGACCTATCAACCCCGCGGCTACCAAGTGCAGAAGCACCGTTGCGGCCGCTGCGGCGCCGAGTTTTTGAAGGCGGACCTCGTGGAGCAGGACAACTTGCTGGTATGCCAACGGTGCATTGATCGGCACGTGTTGGCGCAGCATCCCCACGAGTTTGAGAAGCACACCTTTGATGACATGCCGGGAACCGTGTTCCCGTAGGAGGAGACCATGCTACTTCACACCCACGATGGGAACGCAGTCACTACCGCCAATCCGTTGCCCGTTCAACTGACCGGTGCTGAGGCTCTCGTCTTTGCGCCGGTGGCGTCGGCGACAGTTAGCACCGTCATTCTGGAGC
>Ga0210022_1001529_pt1 | contig 15288 bp, 10 predicted proteins | sample CryGeymeta201520_FD_183984 | JGI IMG/M metagenome (GOLD analysis project Ga0210022, IMG submission 183984) | Groundwater microbial communities from Crystal Geyser aquifers in Utah, USA - Crystal Geyser metaG 2015-20 (SPAdes) (version 2) | ecosystem: Environmental > Aquatic > Deep subsurface >... | reverse complement strand
GCGCGCTACGAGCAGTGGGACCCGAGCAAGGCCGTCGTCAACGACCGCGAGCGCGACTATCTCTTGGGCGCCACCTACTTCCTCAAAGGAAAGAACGCCAAGCTGCAGCTCAACCCGAAGGCGCGCACAGGTCGCCGGGTCCTGGACCCCTTGCCAGAAGTGGAACAGATCGGGAAACAGGTCGTTGATCCAGTAGCGCTCCGCCACCCCAAGGCTCCGGGCCGCGAAAAACACCGATCCGCCGCCGACCATCGGTTCCCGGTACTCCCGCACCCTTTTCGGCAGGAGCGGCACGATCTGCTTCAGGGCCTTCTGCTTCCCGCTGGGGTAGCGGAGCGGCGACTTGTAGCGGAACTGTGCCTCAGCCATACGTGAACGAGTCGACCACACGGCCCCGCGCCTGATCCGAGGAGGCGCCCGGGACCTCAATCTGAGATCTGGAATCTGCAATCCCCACCAGCCCCTCGAGATACGCCTTCCCGCTCCTCAACGCCCGCTCCACCTCCGGCTCCTCCAACTCCAACGTCAGCGGCCCGTCGTAGCCGATCTCGGTCAGGGTCCCCATGAACCGCGGGTAGTCCAGGCAGCCGGTGCCGCAGAGGCGGTGGTCTCGCCAATCGTGTTGGCGCACGTCGTGCAGGTGGGTGTGGAACAGCTTCGGGCCGAGCATTCGGCAGAGCGCCTCGAGGTTGTCGTTGTACAGCCGGACACCGTCGGCCGTGCCGCGCAGTTCATTGGGCACCGTCCAGGCGACGTGACCGACGTCGAGGCACGCGCCGAAGTATGGGTGGGCTACCTCGTGGACAAGTTGGGCAAACTGCTCGACCGTCGGAGGGTACATCGTCTCGACGCACACCCGCACGCCGTGGGAGGCGCCGACGGCGGCAAGCTCGCGGAAGGTGGTGACCATCTCGCCCCAGGTCTCCTCTAACGAGCAGAACGGCTTCGCGTTGGCGTGGACGGCCGTCATCGTCCCCCCGCTGGCCGCCGTGCCGCGGATACAGCCCTCGATCTGCCGCCGGGTCTCCGCGCAGATGCCGGGGTTAGTGGCGAACAGCGGAGTCTCGATGAACGGGGCATGGGTGGTGACGAAGGAAAACGCTGACAGCTTCTCGCGAAGAGCGTCCAGGTCATCGGCCGTGGCGTCGTGCAGCCACTTGCCCGGCAAGTCGCCCTGACTGTGCCGGGCTCCCTCGAAGGCGAGCAGTTCGAGGCCCGCAAAGCCAATCTCAATCAGGAGCGCAAGGGCGTCGTCGAGCGAGCGCTTGGGCGCGCAGGCAGTGCTGGCGGAGAGCTGGGAGGTGGTCATAGTTGAGGGGTGCGGCCCAATCTCGGGCGCTCCGTGCCTGCGCGTCCCTCCCTTAGCGACCACAGGACTGCAACCAACTCGGCATGAGGCACTCGGAAGTCGTGATCCAGGCGCGACAGGTTGCCTTCCAGCACCGCCTGAGCGCGTTGCATGGTCTCGCGAGCCGCCTCGAAGTCTCCGGGAGCGCACACCGAATGCCGCAGCACGTCCTTGCGAAGCGGCAGAGCGTTCAGCCGCTGAAGCAACTGCCAGTCCAGCAGGCCCGTCGCTGAAGCACCGTCCATTTCCACGCCGGCCACGATAGTCCTTCCACCCTCATATCGGTCACCCGATGCTGGACCCGGAAGATGAATAGCGGACGAGGGAGGCGGTCGGCGGGCAACGCTGTGATTGCCACGACTCGCGACCTCGAATTCGCATATGGGAATGGGAGACAGCGGACTACCACCGCGCACTGCCGGGTGAGTTGACACTTGGTGGCAGGGGGCCTACAATGCCGCCAGCTTGGCGACTCGCCGTCGGAATCGGTGCGATGACTCCGATATTGGTAAGGAGCGGGTAACCTGTGCCTTTGACCGTTGGACTGGACTTCGGGACGGCGAAGTGCGTCGTGACGCGGGTCAACCGGCGCACGGGGCAACCCGAACCGCTCGACATCGACGGATCCGCGAGCGGGATCGTCCCCAGCGCCCTCCTCTACCAAGACGGGTCGAATCGCCCGCTTGTTGGCGTCCGTGCGGAGAACACGGACCCGGCGCGCGCCATCTACTCCGTCAAGCCGTTTCTTGGCCGTGACCTCGATGCCATGGCAGGTGCCGCTGCCGACGCACTGCGGGCGATCCAGGCTGAACGCGGGTTGTCGCCGGAGCAAGTAGCCGGTGACCTCTTCCGCTTCCTCCGCGACAAGACCATCGAGGAGTTGGGCGAACTGCCATCGGCCGCGGTTCTCACCGTGCCTGTCTATGCAAACAGAGCAGCTCGCGAGGCGACTCGGCGCGCGGCCGAGTCTGCTGGGTGGAAGGTGTCGCAACTTCTCGCTGAACCCGTTGCGGCCGGTGTCGCCTACCTGACCATGGGGGGGCTGGACGCCTCTCGAAACCAGCGCTTGGTCGTCTATGACCTCGGCGGCGGCACCTTCGACTTCGCTGCCATGGACTATGCGCCTCCCGCCACCTTCCGCGTGTACGCGAAGCTGGGTGATCCGTCCTTGGGCGGCGACAAGCTGGACGAAGTCATCTTCCAGCATGCCATGGAGCCCGGTCTCGCCCCACAACTGGAACGGGCGCGGTCTCGGGGCGCCACGGATCTCCTTGACTTGAAGCGCATGGCGTTGATTAAGGCCCAGGCTACCAAGCACGCGCTGTCTGACGATGACGTCGCGCCCCTGCTGTTTGCGCCGGGCGGCGATGAACCGCTCGTCCACCTGCCTTCGTTGCAGCGCCACCAGTTCAATGAATGGATCAGCCCCATTGTCGCCGCTTCGCTTGAGCGCGTCGACCGCGAGTTGGCGCGCCTCGGCTGGAGAGCTGAAGACACCACTGCAGTGATCCTCGCCGGGGGCGGTGCAAGGGTCCCCCTTGTGCGAGCCCTGCTTGAGGCGCGGTTCGGCAAAGCGAAGGTGTTCTCTTCGCCGCGGCTCGACATGATGGTTGCCTTCGGCGCGGCGCTGGTGGCCGATGAACAGGTGACTCCCAAGGTGGAGGAGGTATTGGGTCGGTCCGTGTCTGTACGGGTTCCTGGAACGGGCGACCAATGCAGGTTCCTGATGCGGCGTGGGTTGCCGCTCTGCGAGGCGCGACGGACCTTCCAATGCATCTGGCAGTCCGGGGGAGGCACGTCTATCGCCCTGGACCTATGTGCCGGCGAGTCGGAGCGGTGGTCTGAGAACGAGTTCCTGTGTCGCGTTGTCCTCACATCGCCCAGCGCCTTGCGGCAGGGAACCCGTGTGGCGGTCAGCGTTGGGCTGTCTGAAGGTGGCGACGCGGTGGACGTGTCGGCGAAAGTGGCGGAAAGCGATCAGCCGATTCGCGCGACCACTGAGCTGCAGCCCTCCCAAGGGACACTGCCGACGGGCTCAGTACGCCTGGATGATCGCCCCGCGGCAGACATTGCCCTCTTGGTGGACGGCACCGGAAGCATGAGGTACCGGGGGCGATCATTGGTTCCAGAGGTGGCTGCCGCCGCCGAGTTGCTGTCCATTCCGCTGCAGAAGGCGGGCGTTGACGCCTCGTATGCAGTCATCAGCTTCGGCGCGCCGAGCAACGGTTCGTGCGTTCAGTCACTGCCATTTGGCGCGGGCCCGGACATGCTGGCTCGGCGACTCCGAGGGTTGAGGGAATGGGAAAGCGGTCCAGAACCGGAACCGACCTTCCGCGCGATCCGAGAGGCACTCCCCTGTCTGGCAACGGCTCGTCCAGAAGCCGCCAAGTGGCTTGTCCTGGTGACAGACGCACCTGCAATTGCCTTCGACGCGGAGGTCCTGAATTGGTTGACCTCTTGGGGCTACCGCGCCGTCGTCGTCGGCCCGCAGGGGCGCCTCTACGACGAGTCGTATGACCGGCTGGCTGTCGTCACCGGTGGCAAGTACTTCGACATCAGTCGGGAACTCTCGTCGGCGTTCGCCTGGGTTGCCGCGAAGGTGACAGGAAAGGAGGGAGTGCAGTGACAACCGTCCGGGCGGCGCTCGGCGTAGACTGCGGCGATTACTCCCTGCGCGCGGCGGCATGGCGCGACGGCCGGACCGAGACGGTCGAGGACGCCGACGGCCAGGACTTGGCGCCGGCTGCGCTCGCCCTCGACGGGGTCTGGATGTTCGGCAGGAGGGCTGCCGACAATCCGAAGGCGGTCTACGAGATGAAGTCCAACCTATCTGATCCACAGTGGACCGCGGGGCGCTCGCTCAACCTAACTGCCGCCGAGGCCCTTCGGCGTGTCCTGCAACGAGCGGTTGGTGCGTGGAGGGACCGGATCCGGCCTGCTGCGGTCGAGGTCACGGGGGTGGTGTGTCCTGCCAGCTACGGCATGCGGCAACGCAATATTCTGGAATCGGTGATCCAGCAGTCTGGACTGGCCGAGATGGTGTGGATCAACGAGCCGGAGGCGGCGGTGTTGGGAGCGCAAGAGACAGAGGGGGAATGGCTGACCTCCGTCCTCGGTGAGGAGGAAGAAGCGGTCCTGGTCATGGACGTGGGCGGCAGACGGAGCACGGCCAGCGTGGTATCGGCCGTCAAGAGACGCGAACACCTGCGGCTGACGCTCGTCGCTCAGAGATCCGCTCAGGTCGGCGCTGAGGATGTTCTCTCCCGTCTGGCCGAACTGCTGTGCGACCAGGTCGGCGGGCACAGAGAAGACCCGGGGTGGCGCTGCCTGGCTCGCCAGGAACGACGGGCGATTTCGGCGGGCGAAGAGCCCGTTGCCGTGCGCGTTCCTACCGAACTGGGCGGTGGGGAGGTTCCCGCGTCCTTGCAGGAGTGGGAACAGCGAGCGGCGGCCGAGCTGGAGTCCATTGCTCAGGTGGCCGCAGAGTGCGGGGAGGCCGCAGAGACCATCCTGCAGACGGTCAGCCCCTCTCGCCGCGAACGGCGGCGGGCGGGCCGTCGGCAACGGTGTATCGCTGGGGGTGGCGGCTGGTTGCTTGCGCCTGTGGCGCGAAGATTGAGCTTCCTGTCTCCAGTCGGCGGGGAGGACGCCATCAGGGGAGCGCCTTTCGTGTTGTCCGTCGGCGCAGCCCGGTACGCGGCTGTCTGCTCCGGTCTCAGCACGGAGTTTGACTTCGCGTCCCCGGATCGTCCGGGGATTGGGGTGGAACTGGCGAATGGCTGCCTGGATCCGGTACTCCCGCCAGACTGGCAGGCTGGCGACATCGGTGACCGGATATACACGAACTCCGAGGACCTCTCCGGCGCTGTGATCCTCCGCTTCCTGGAGGGATTCGCCCGCGAAGCCGCCTCCAACGCACTGATTCACGAACACCATATCCCTGTGGCGTCAACCGAGCTACGTCAGCTCAGGCTCGCACTGAATCTGAGCGCGTATGACGAGTCCAAGGTTGGGGTGACGGCGGGGCCGGTCTTCGGCACAGGGCAGCCAATCGAACAGTTCATCCTTCACGTGGGGACGAGGTGATTCAAGATGCCTTCTGGCGCGTTACGTACCGTTGGCGGTGCGAGGATGGGACTACTGGTCGTGCTGGTGTGGTTCGCCGCGGCCAGTACTGGACCGGTACCCACAGTCGCTGCTCAGGGAGGGGCGGGAAACCCACGGTCCTCATCCAAAGCCCCCAATCCGGCATCCGCGGCACCCTCCGATGCTGGGAAGCCTGAGACCACTCAGTCGCCTCAGCCGGATGGTCGTAAGGACGACACCCGGCGGCAACTTCTCCTGGTGTGCGCGGTCGCGCTGTCCGTTCTCCTGAGTTTCCTGTTCTTCCTCTGGGTCGCTACCAAGTGGCGCGACCTCGAGGACAGAGTCACCGACCTGGACGGCGAGATGCGCAAGGCGAACTACCTGGCGAAAAGCGCCGCGCAGAACGTCGAGACGCTCAAGAATGAGCTGGAGGGCACGCGGGGGATGTTCAGCGCGCAGCTCCGGGAAGCCCAGGCCAAGTACGACCGGTTGAGGGAGAACCTGGGCACCACGATGAAGGACTTGGTGCGAGACCAGGGCCAGAGGACCGACGAAGTCAAGGCGTCTTGCCAGCAGGCCGTTAGCCAAGCTGTCGACAGCCTGTGGGGATTCCTCAGGGAGCAGGTCCGTGGCGACCAGGAAGGTCTGGTGAAGGCAAGGGCGGCCCTGCTGCGGGGTGTGACGCACTCGTTGACCATAGCACTCGGGGATGGCGCCCTCTCAGAGAATGAGCGGGAGGAGTGGCAACGGAGGCTGTCCGCGCTAAGGACGGATCTCCTGGCGACTTGGCCGTCGGAGGGGGAGGGCAGTTTCGCGGCGTGGGCAGACGATGCGCCGCGCCCGGACGACCCCAGCAAAGAGCTGGAGTGGTCGCTCGGGAGGCTGGAGAAACTCCAAGGGCTTACGCAGGACCTCAACGCACGACGGGCTTCACTCAGGGACTGGTTTCGGGCAGCACTCCCTCTGTGGCAGGAGGTCGAGGCACTCGTGTCAGCGCCCGGCGACAGCCCTTCCCAACTCAACATGATCGCGCCCGAACTGGACCGAATTGTCATCAACTGGCAGTACCAGACAAACCTGCGGCTGCTGCATCCGCAGGTGGGCGACAAGTTCAACACTGACGAAATGCGCAAGGTGGGGGAGGCTTTGGTCGGGCCCGGCGAAGAGCAGGGGCACGTCGTGGCACTTCGGAGGAGGGGTTACGCTTGGGGGGGCCGAGTCCTGGAGCCGGCGGCCGTGGTCGTGGGCGTGAAGACTCTTGCGGGAGGGCGCGCTGATGCCTGAGAGCAAGGGCTGCCTGCCGGAGGTGGCGCCAGTCCCGGTGCTCGCGGCCTTCCCGCGCAGCGTGGACTTGGGGCGGGTCACACGCGGCGCCGAAACGAACCACCGCGGAGGGCTGCTGATGGTCGCTAATGTCGGTGGGCAGAGGGCGGAAGTGGTGGTGGACGTCACCTGTGCCGACAGCGGCCCTGCGTGGGTGCGGTGCGACCCGGCCAATCCCTTCGCCCTTGATCCGCAGGAGGAACGGGAGGTTTTCCTCTATCCTGAGTCGGTGGAGGCAGTTGGCGATCTCGCCGCGAGAGTGCTGCTTTCCTGCCCCAACGGTTCACCCTCGGGTACGCCGGATCCGGAAGTCGCGGTATACGGAATCTACGTCGAGCCAGTGCATCTCGAATGGGTGGATGGCGGGGACTGCACGCTGGACTTTGGCGCACTGATCCAGGGCGAGGAGCGCTCGCAAGTTCTGACCCTACGCCGTACGCCCGGCAATAACCTGCCCACGGTTCTTGCGGCAGCGGGCGCGCCAGCGGAGGGACCACGACCGGAGTCCCTTCCGCCGTGGCTGGTGGTGTCAGAACCCACAGCCCGAGGCAAAGACGTTCAGGTGACGGTGACACTGCATACCGCCAACCTCCCGCACGGACCCCTGAGCCAGTCCATTCAGTTCCACGAAGAGGACCCCTCGGTGGAGCCGCTGGTGGTGAGGCTGCACGCGGAGGTCCTCCCCGCGCCAGACCTGGAGGTCGATCCGGAGCAGGTAAGCGTGGCAGTAACCGCTGGCGCCACAGTCCCGGTTGAGCTACGCCTGCGAAACATTGGCGCCGGCGAGCTGCCTGTTAGCTTGGTCGCTTCCGCTCCCTGGCTGACGGTGAACGGTGGAGCCACCGGGCTGCGTCTGACAGAACAGGCAAGCACGGTCACACTGCTGGTGGCGGACCCCGGGGGCACAGTCCCCAAGACCGCACACGTTACCGTCACACCGTCGTCGCATCCCCGCGCGCTCCCGGTGACCGTCTCCGTGACCGCCGAACCTCTAGCCCCAAAGCTGGTCACCACCAACGAGCTGCGCCTGGAGGGTCTGACCCGTGGAGCGTGGGCTGCCTTGCCTGTGGGAAACGAAGGAAATGCTGCCCTGGAACTCGAGGTGACTGGCTGTCCGGCGTGGCTCCGCGTGCGTCCGCGTCGCCTCGTCGTTCCTCCCAGCGCGGTACTGGAGCTTCTCTATCTCCGCGATGGCAGGCGGGGCGCGGCGCCCGCAGTAACGGATGCATTGACCCTGACTACCAACCAGCGCGGAGCGGAAACGGTGCGAGTCGCGGTGCACGCACCGGCCAAGACGACGCCGTGGGTTGTGCCGAAGATCGCCAAAGAGGTAGCGGCAGTCGTAGCCGTGTGTGTTCTCATTCTCCTCGGCCCCGCCGCGGCAGTCTGGCAATGGAGAGGCAGCCACGACCGGCCACCCCTGACCCAGCCGAACCAACCAGTTAGCGAATCGCAGAAGCAGCGCGCGCAGGGCTTGGCGTCGGAGGGAGAGCAACTCGTGCAGAGCAACGAGTTGCCGGCAGCCGAGGCGAAGCTCCTCGAGGCTCTGAAGTTGGACGCGCGCTGCCTGTTGGCTCATCATGTTCTCGCCTGGCTGTACGCTCGCACGAAACGACAGCCCAAAGCCATTGAGCATTTCCGAGCGGTTGCGAGCTTGGACGCGGCTGGCGCCAAGGGACGTTTGGCTAAGGAAGCCCTGGACCGCCTTGGCGCCGTCCGCAGCGAACCCGGTGCCCCAGCCGCCAAGTCCCCTTGACGCTGAGTCGGTAGCAGGGGATAATGGCAAAGCCACGCCAGTGGTGGATGTGGCCCGGCGCGCTCAGGAGGACGGCTCTCGGGGCTTCCGCCAGTGTAGAAGTGCCCCGCCGTCTCCGAGTCCGGTCCAGGAGACTCTTGCGTTGATCAGGTTCCGACGAGCCACTTGGCTGATCCCTTTCTTTGTGGCGATGGGCGGGAGCGAGACCCCGGCTGCCCGTCTGGCGGTCCTTGCCGTGGACACCTCCCAGACCATGCGAGAGAAAGAGCGGTGGGTGGTGGCCAGAGAGCTTGCTGACACGGTAGTGAAGCAGGACCTGGGCGAGGGGGACACGTGCTTCCTCCTCACCTTTCAGGACCGCGCCGACGAGGTGGCCACTTACCGTTTGCAGCAGCAATCCGCCGCGCTCCGGGCGGCCCTTGAGCTTTCAGTCGCCAAGCCGCCGCGGGGCCGAAGCCAGGCCAGCTTTACCTGCGTCCGGGACTTCGCGCTGAAGTTCTTCTCCGAGCACCCCGAGAGCGCAGAACGGCTGCTGTTCCTGATTACTGATGGCGCGCCAACGCTCAAGTCCGAGCTGTTCCGACCAGACAAGCCTCGCGGCGGCGGTCCCGTGAGGCTCTACCTCTATCGATATCGATCCACCGGCCCACCGTCCGAGCCCCCCTCTTCGCGAGTCGGGCTTCGCCTTCAGCCACTGAACCTGTCCCTGCGGGACGGTCGCTGGGACCTCGGCGCTGCGGAGGCGGGCGAGGGCTGGCGGCCGGAGTTCCGACTTGAGGCGACTCCCGCCAGCGCCACGACTGTCCAGCTCACGGTGGAACTGTCCGACCTGTCGGGGCCCAAAGGTCCTTTGCCTGGGCAGCAAGCGGACGTCAAGATCGAAGCCAGTGGGCAGGCGGGACGGAACGTGACCGTTGACCTTCCTGCCGAAGGCATGACGGTTCCAGTGGCATTGAGTGCGCCTCCCTCCGGCTGGTCGTGGCGCAGCACCGAGGAACTTACCGGCAAGCTAAGGTTGGTAGCAACAGCGGCAAGTCAGTCAGCGCCGAAGGAGTGGAGCGGCGAGTTCGTAGCGACCCGACGGACCGACGTGACCACTGCTGCCATCGTGGCAGCGGTGGTTGGGGCGGCGACGCTCTTGGCGATTGCTCTTCTGTGTCTCCTCCTGATGCCAAAGACAGTGACGCTCAGCCTGGCTGCACAACCACTCACCGCAAAGCAGTTTTCGGTTCCCGGCCGAGGCGAAGTGACTTTGGGGGGTGATCCCGAGGGCTTTCCACTGCCCGGAACGGATCGCCAGACTGGCGTCCTGAAGCGTAAGGGCTTCGGATGGCAGGTATGCCCGATACCGGAGGTGCGGGTCGGTGAAGGGACTCCAGGTGCCGCCTGCGCTGTGCGATCGGGAGTGCCCTTCGCGCTCTACGTTTCGGCCAAGCGGGTGGACCTGGAGTTTCGGTTGGGCCCCGCTCAGGTGGACGAACTGGCGGAGAGTCCAAGGTGGAGATGAAGGAATCAGCCGAGGGGAAAAGACCGTCAAGGCGCAGTCTCTCGCCTGGCGCCCAAGGCTACGACGATAAAGGAGTGAGCCGATGGAAAGGACCGTCAAACCCTCGGTTGTGATCGGATTGGGCGGCACCGGTCTCAAAGTGATCATGAGACTCCGCCGACTCTTGGAGGAGACCTATGGCACGCCGGAGCAATCAGCGCTGAGCCAACTGCCCGTCTTCCAGTTCCTCTACGTGGATACCGATGAGGGAGACTCCGAGGATTTCGAAGTGTCGGAGGAGCTTGGCGACCGGATCGCCCTGACCCCGGCAGAACGGTATCTTGCCACGGTACGCGACGTGTATCGGTTGTGGGACCGCTTTGACGACGCGCCCGGCGTGAAAGAGTGGCTGCCCGAGGTGCTGCGCGGAATGCCCGACCTCACGAGGGGCGCCCGGCAGATCCGGGCGCTGGGACGGCTTGCCCTGCATCAGCATTTCAACGACCTCCGCACCCGGCTTTCGCAGGCTGCCAGTCGCGCTATCAGCGAGCACAACCACGAAGTCCTCCGGGCGCGAAGTTCCTTCCGCATGGACTCCCATCAGAACCTTAAGTTCTACCTGGTAAGCTCGGTCTGTGGTGGGACCGGCAGCGGCATGTTCCTGGACATCGGCTACCTCACCCGGGAGGTGTTCGATACGCTCTCCGGCCGCGGTCAGCCCTCGCGCACGACGGCGTACCTGACGCTCCCCGACGTATACCGATCCTTCGACGCCGAGGAGCGCATCGGTCCCAACGGCATCGCGGCCCTTCGGGAGTTGGACTACCACAACCGCCGCGCCACCCGGTTCAAGGCGACCTATGCCGGCGACCACGAAGTGGAGTTTGGCGGGCCGCCGTTCGACCTGTGCTACCTGGTGGGAATCTCCAATGAGCACGTCAACTTCGCCGACGCCTTGGGCGATTTCTACCAGATGCTGGCCCACCAGCTTTTCCTGAATCTCACGTCCGTAGACGAAGACCTCACCAGCCATCGCATCAACACCACCGCGCTTGAGGAGCCGGACAAGCACGACTTCCCCCGTCGCTACCTGGCCTTCGGGCTTTCGTCCGCGGTGCTACCAGCGGAGCACATCCGCACGGCGTGTACTGACAGGTTGGCTGTTGCCGTCCTGGATGTGTGGCTTGGCGCCAGTCGCGCTGCCGCTGCGAACGACCGGCGACTGCGCGAAGCCGTTGACCAATTCCTAGATGAGAAGGCGCGCATGGTCGAAAGCGACACGCGGCACGACCTCATCGAGCGACTGGCCGCCGAGGGCGAGCAGAAGCTGGACGAGTGGGGTGAGTCCATTGCGAAGCGCGCGACAGGCGCGAACTGGGGCACATTCGCAGGCAGCCTGTCCTCGACGTACCAAGACCAGGTTGCCTCCCTTTCCGACGGCGCGGCCCGGGCCAGCAGGGGCAAGCACGTGAACGAGATGCACGATCGAATGGCCGCGGTGGTGGATGACCTGACGGACCTCCTCCGCGCGGAAGCCTCACGGCTCCTGAACACAGGAGAGGGGCCGGGATACGTGAGCCAGTTCCTGGCGATGGTGGACGCGCGGCTGGCAGAGGCTCAGGAGGTCTTCCGGGCCGTCTGCAAGGACGACAGTCAACCCCGCAAAGAGACTCTGCAGCGGCAAGAGCGTGTCGAGGCAGGCATCGGCCGGCTCGCCGAATACGCGCGGACGTTCACGTTTGCCAAAACACAGGTCATGGCCCAGGAGACGCGGAGGTGGGTGAACAGCGCCACCATCGCGCAGAAGGACGCCTTGCACCTGGCCGCTCGCCGTGTTGCCGTGGACTTGGTCGGCGAACTGCAGACCAAGATCGCCGACTTGGCCAATCGGGTGGAGATCGTCCGGCGTCTTCTGCAAGACCGCCGCGACTACTTTGACCGGTCGCGCCGCGACGCAGAGGAGCGGGCTGCGCATCGCGACGTGGTGAATGGCGCATTGCTTTACGCTCCGGGCGAGCAGATGAACAAGTACTATCGGGCGGTATTGGGAGGAGGCGGCGAGCCGGAGGTGGCTGGCGGCCTGACACAGAAGGTGCTCGGTTCGGACTCGGTGCTGGACCTGGCCCTGCCGGCGGTCCGGCCGCGCATCGAAGGTACCGGCGAGCTTTGGCGCCTGTGTCGAGAGCGTGTCGAGGAAGCTCTTCAGCCTGAGCTTCGGGCGGCAACCGTGATCGCGGCGATGGCACCCTCCGAGCAGACCGTGCTCCTTACCAACGTTCAGCAGATGTCGCAGGCCATGCTCCCCAGCAGTCTAACCGAGCCAGACCTCGGCGACCATGCGTTCCAGTCTAACCGCTTGGTGCGCTTGCAGGGAGGGAGCGCGCCGGAGGACGAGGCCTCGCGCCAGGTGGTGGCCCAACTCGCCAAGCTGAGCTACGGCGCGAACGACCTGCGGCCGCTGGACAACCCAAGCGTGATCTTGTTCAGCGACGAGAAGGCCGTGTTCCCGCTTCGCGCCCTCTCCCAACTCGACCAATGGAACCGGGGATACCAGCGGCACCTGCGCAACAGCCCCATCCCGCTTCACACCCGCAAGCAATACCTGGAGGGGCTACCGCCGTTGACCTTTGAGGAAGCGCAGGAGGTTCGCGGGCAGCTTTTGGTGGAGCAAGCAGCACGCGCCGAGGCCCGCGAACTGTGCGTGCTGGCTGGAGCCTTTGGCGTGTGGGCTGCATTCTCTGCCGAACGAGTGGTCTACGACTACGAGGACGAAGCGGGCCTTGCTGCTCAGGCAGACTTGGGTCCGGCAGATCCGCCGGACGCGATGGTCGACGCCCTTGTTCGGCTCCCCCGTGTTCGTGAGCGACTTGCCGCCGATCTCAAACGGCGCCGGGAGGCGGTGGGGACCGACGTGTCCGCGCTCCAGACTCAAGCTGCAAGTCACCTCGAAGTCCTCGCCGCAAGGCTCAAAGGGGACAGAACCAGTGAGGAGTACGAGTCCCGACGCAAGCTGTTGGGACAGTATGTGAAGGGAGAGTGGCGGGGAAGATGAACAGAAGCGCCGGTCTGCTGTTGTGCGGTCTGGTCTGTATTGGACTCTCACCGGTCTGTGCGAAGGAGCTGAAGCTCGAATGCACCTTCGCTGACGGTCACACGAAAGGCTCCTTGCCCACCACAGTGGTGAAGGCAGCGCTCGACCCGAAGGCGGACTTCGTCGCCCTGGACAAGCCCGGCGAGAGCGCCCTCCTCTCCACCGTCAAACTGACGCGCGTGCCGAACCGCGTCTTCCTGTCCTTTGAGGGCCGCGTTGCTTCAGGGCTTTCGGGCGCATCGGGGTCAGTTTACTCCGTGCGCGTCAATGAAGAGACGGTGGTCGGGCCCATTGACTTCAATATCGACACCTATACCTCCATAGGTCACGACATCGCCAAGGCGTGCAGAAAAGGCGAGAACCGCATTTCCGTCCTTTCCGAGAAAGGGTCTCCCGCGCCCTTGCAGATCCGAAAGGTCAGTCTCGCCGTTGGGGAGGGCATCGGAACCAACGACTGGGTCATCTTCGGTCTACTCGCACTGGCGATCCTCTTGGGTTGCCGCTGGATCTGGTTTGGGCTGTTCTGGAAAGTGATGGGGGCAAACCCCATCACTGCCACCCGCGTCTCGATCATCCTCACGGCGCTGCTCCTGTTCTTGGCCTATCTCTATTCCTTTGGATCGCTGGCATCCCTCACTGTCTCGGTTGTAGTCGGTGCGGGACTCCTTATTGTGGCGCTAATCTTTGTTCTGCGCTGACGCAGCAGAGTTCCCTCTCTCTGGTGGAGCCGCAACGTGGCGACTCCGCGCTGCTACACGTCCACCGGAGTGCCCGTTAGTTGGTCCCGGAGCTCTGGTCCACCAGACCCAACTGCCGGAGAGGTCGCACATGTGTCAGTGGCGCAAGCTCCCGACGCGCCCGGGCCGGGACGCTACAACACGATGGCTCAGATTCGCTGGCACCATCCTGTGCTGCGTGTGGCTGAGTGGGTGCGTCCCAGAGCAGCGGGACGTGGAACTGAGTCTCATCATCGTCGACGAGCTGGCGGATAGCGCGGACTCCCTTCTGCGAGAGGTCATCCTGCTCCTGCCAGACGGGCCCGAGTCCGAGGAAGTGGCCCGCCGCGTGCTTGTCCAGGCTGAGTACGAGGGTTGGCAAACGATTGGTGGTCAAGGAAGTGCGTACAGCATTGCCCAGCGCCACCCGGACAACGAACGGCTCGCCGCCGAGGTTCGTGCACGTTCGGGTATAGGCGTGATGCTGTCGGCTTCGAAGACGTTCTCTACTCAGACGCGGTCTAACAGCGGCATCTTCACGGCGATATTCGGGCCTGACTGCCAGGTGACCCGGACCGACCGACACGTCGAGGTTGTCGCCAAAGTACACGCCCGTTCCATCGGTCGTGCCCTCCTGAATGAGGCAGTTCGCTACGCCAGAAGCCGGGGCTACGATAGCAGCGGCATGACTGCCCATTTCGCGTCCCCCGTCATCTGGCAGGTGGTGTGCCCTACCAAGAAGGTCCAGGCCAGCCGCGGAACGGTGGCGAGGGCTTCCGGACATGCATTGATTGAGACCAGGATGTCCGGCTCCGAATTCATGGCTGAAGAACCCATCAAGGTTGCCTGGGAGATACCCCGCAAACTGCCGGCCCATATCGTCTTCCTCCTCTGCTGCACCGCCTGCGCTGCCGGGCTGTTTCACCTGTGGTACCGGAGCAGCCGTTCTTCACCTCGCCCCAAACGGCCGCCCAAGGTCCGGGTGGGTATATCGGCGAATCCAGGGGGCGTTGGGCGGGAGGGTGGCGCTCCAAAGGCTGAGACGGGAAGTACGAACGTGGCCTGCCGGCGCGGCAGGAACGTCTTCGTGCCGAGTCAGTACGCCGGGCAGATGGTGAAGTGCGCGTGCGGGAATGTCGTGGTCGTCCCGGTGCGCCCTGGCTGACAGGAGTTGTCCGCCCGTCCAACCGAACCGCTTGGACCTCCGCCGGAGGGTCCGGCGCCGACAAGCGACCTGACCTACCGGGTGCATCCGGGTGAAGGAGTGGAGAGAGCAATGGTTTGCCCAGAGTGCGGCTACATGATGACTGCGTTTGACAAGGAGTGTGCGCGCTGTCATGGGCAGGGACTGGCAAAGCAGTTGACTGATCTGGAGATCAAACAACCCAGACGGAGGTCAAGGCCTGTCCGCGTCGGTATTGTATCATGGCTTCGGGGTGCGAGGGTACGAGGATGTGCGCACGGCGTGCGGTGGGGGGCGGC
>Ga0210022_1001512_pt1 | contig 15365 bp, 15 predicted proteins | sample CryGeymeta201520_FD_183984 | JGI IMG/M metagenome (GOLD analysis project Ga0210022, IMG submission 183984) | Groundwater microbial communities from Crystal Geyser aquifers in Utah, USA - Crystal Geyser metaG 2015-20 (SPAdes) (version 2) | ecosystem: Environmental > Aquatic > Deep subsurface >... | reverse complement strand
GGCAAACGAACGTGACGTGCCGTATCAATCCCTGATCAAGATATTCCTGCAAGAGCGAATTGAGATGGATTTCAAATCGCGCCACATGCCGACGGGAGGATAAGTTTTGGAAGGAGTTGTTGGGAGGGAAGAAGTCCGAGGCGCAGAATTTGAAGGAGTTGGGATTCTAGGTTTTTGGGACGCTGGTTAGGAGAACCAGCGTCGAGGAGTATAGTTTTAGCTTTTCCTGATTATGAGTTATCAATCATTAGAAGATTAAGAAACTATACTCCATAGCTAACTTCTGTGTATGTAAACATTATTTCTGTAATCGAAAGCTGGCCAAGTTCCTTCAAGTACATCAACCATTATTTTATTAATCTCTGGATTCTCAATTGCTCCTGATAAATACTTTAATCTATGATTGTCTTTGATGTTAAGTGAAGCATATATTATCTGATCAGAATTACACACAACGGCTAGATTTGGATTATGAGTAACGATAATTACTTGGCGTCTAGCTTTGGCTTTCTTTATGGCAGGAACGAGCACACCATAAACCGTTTGATTGTCTAAATTGTGTTCTGGCTGATCAATTACAAGCGGGATGTCATCTTTATCAACTAACAAATAGAATATTAACAGCAGCGTACCTCTCTCGCCTGGAGACAATTCACTGAGTTCTTTTTCTCCCATTTTCAATACGTACCTAGGTTTCAGATATTCAAGAGAAAATATATAATCATAAAGTGAGACCATAGATTTTCCTTTCTTCAACTGACTCTTAATACTAATTTCTTCTTTCTTCTCACCTTTTTGATCAAATGACAAGTGGTGAAGTATGTCTTCAATAAAATCTACAGATTGCCCAGGTATATTAAAATCATATTTTGCTACTATGTCGGAAGCAACCTTTGCCCCTTCACTTACTCCATAAAACGATCCTGTAGTACCACGGCTCACCCAATCAAAGAAATTATCTTGAAATCCAAAGTTTATTATTGAAACATCGAAGGACAAGGCTGTTTTGTCTTTTATGTCGGGGTTACTCACGATAAAATCTTGGACAGGCTTATACAACGATTTGTATATTTCGCAAACTGCAGTTAAGCTTCTATAAATACTTTTCGCATGCCCTATTCTTTTAGCATGAAGTTTTTTTAATCTATCTGGAATGAGATCAAGTTCGCTTAACTCGTTTTTTAAATTCTCAACTGACCCTAGAATTTTTTTATTCCCAATTATTTCTTTTTTGCCCCTCTCCCATTCTTTTAGGTCTTTGAGATAAGCTTGGTGATCTCGTTGTGGCTTATCCAGTTTTTGTTCCAAGTCCTTTAACTTCTTATCTATCCCTTTAACTTTTTTAGATATGCTCTTATCGCTATCGGTTCCAAGTTCCGATTCAGAATCGATTCTCTCCTTATTAAGATGAGAAATCTTTTCTTCAATTGGCTGTTTGTTTATGGAATACTTAAATAGCTTTTCAAACTTTATATCAACCTCGTCACCAACATCGTTGAATTCTTCCGCAAAAACCTCTATGGATTTTTCGAGGTTCTCAAGCATTTTCATAAGTCTGTCATAGGTTGAAATACCTAAAGTAACCTCAGACAATTTCTCATCAGCAGCTTTTTGGTCGGAAATTAATTTATCTTTTTCGGCATGAAGCTTGTCAATTTGCTCGCTTAGCTTCACATCCTTTTGAGCGGGCTTAGCAACTTCTTTTGGTTTACTTTTATTAAAGGCTGTCAGCTCTCTATTTTTCTCCTTAAGCTGATTCTGCAGGTACTTGCGATTATCTTCAGTAAATTTCTCCTCAAGTTGATCATACTCTCTGTTAATTTTCTGAATTTGCTCCCTTAATGTTTCTATGGACTGATATGTCTCACGTGTTTTAATATCAATAATTTGATCAAGTGTTGATAATCTCAATCTCTCCGATTTGGGGACATGGGAATAAATTACCTTTTTAATTTCCTTGTCAAACTGACTTTCATCTATTTTACTTAATTCATTACATATTTCCTCAAAAAAGTTCTGGGGAATATACTTTAATGATTCGATTCCTGTTTCGTTTCTTGTTTGGCCTAAATTTACTGCAACAGTATCTTCACTAACCCACAAGAGATTGGCTTCAAAGTGGTCTGCTTTTCCGTCAATAGGTTTCCTAAATTTCTTCTCGTTGAGGAAGGAAAACCATTCTTCATTTCGAGAATTACCCAATAACCCAACAACATCTGCGAGAGCGCTCTTCCCCCCACCCTTATTTCCAATAATAGATACTAATATTACAACGCAAAGTTACGAGTGAAAAGTTCTAATTGAGCCATCTTTTTTTTGCGGTGTGAAAGATAAGCAGCGAAATTGCGTTTCTGATAATAGCGCACACGCTCTAAAGCAGATTGAATATCGGAAACAAATGATGGCAAAACGCTACAAAGCAAAATGCGAACTTGATAAATGGTGAGCGCAGGAGCCTGTTCCTGAAAACGGATTCTCAAGCGAACCAGGAAATGATGTGCCAGAGAAACTAACAGCATATGATGATGCCATCCCAGCCAACTCCGCATCTCGTAATGATCCATCCCAACTTCACCTTTCGCTTCTTCAAAGATGGTCTCAATTGGCCATCTCATGCCGCTGATCCTGACAAACTCATCCAGCGGAGTGCTGACAGGAGCATTGCTGAAAAAGTATTTGATTTCCGAAGGATCATCCAGATTACGGCGAATGATCAACCAGAGTTCACCAGCAGGCAAGCCGCCGCGCGATTCGGTCACGCGCAGAAATGCGAAATCACAAACGATGGGTCCCCGGCTACCTTCTTTGATAACAGCTCGAACCCAATCTTGTTTTTGAATCCGCTTCACCAGTTGTTTGACTGTCATGGGATGTTTCCTAGTATCGCTCAGGCGCAAGCGAGAGGGACGACGCCCATGACCGCTCCATTGTGGAACATGAACTTTAGGTGGATTACACCAGATCAGGGTGTTCTCCTTGATCGCTGTGAAATACCACTTTCCCGTAGCCGCCACACCGTCTCGAAAGGCAGGGCTGTCTCCATACAAGGCATCTGCTGCCAGCCAGGAAAAGTCCAAATTATCGCGTTTTATCGCATTTTCCAGCAATTTCAGCCCGATTTCCGGCTTCGTTTTGAAAACCAGATCTTCCGGCATACCACACTCTTCTCGTTGTTCAGCATGTCCTTCTTCAAACCACTTTTCGGGCATGAACAATTGCCCTTCGATCAAACTATATCCTTTGCGGCTGGCATATCCCAAATACACACCCACTTGCCCGTTCGCCGTCTTACCCACCGATCCACAATATTGTGCCGCCACCCCCACAGATTTAGTACCTTGTTTGACTGCACTCGATTCGTCAATCAATACTACACCATCCTCTTCCCCCAAGGCCTCCCCGATCAATCCTTGATGGATCGCAATCACCGGCACCGTGTCCCACTGGCTCTGTCCCACAAAATACTGCAGACTCCGTACTTTCTCTTTCTGTCCAAGCGCCATCTGTTCAACGTTCTTGCGTGTGGTATTCCCCAGCAAGCCTTGCAGATAGGTCAGGCTTTTCTTTGTTTGCTCCACTCGCTGAAAGGCAGGTTTGAACAGTTTCATATATTTCTTCAATTCGTTCAAAAACAATCTGACATCTTCCTTGCCCAGATTGCATTCGGGCGCCGGACAGGTTTCAATTGCAATTCGACAAGGTTGCGACTCGGTTTTAGCACTCAACTTTTGGGCTTGACCCGAAGCCTTATCTCGACTCATTTCGGTTACAATTTCTTTCGGCATGTTATCTTCTCCTTTTCACTCGTTAGTGATTGGAAAAGGATACCATGCCTTTTTTATCTCAAGTTACCCTGGTTTTTTACTGCCAACCTTGCGTTGTAATATTAACCCAGATCTCTTAATATAACCAATAATTTGGAATACTGTTACGGGTATTGTCCTGCAAAAGCAAAATTACCACAGGCAAGAACAGCATAATAACGATTCTCGTATAGCGCAGTTCTCTGTTGATATAGGAACGGCAGGCTATTCCACAAAGGATCTAGGTCGTTTACAACGAGCACATCAATAAAATACTCCCGACAAAGCGCATCAATCTTATCCCACGTTTCTGCATTCTCAAGAATGAAAATTCTTGAGATTTGATCCATGTTCCTGTCCAACAGGGACAACGGAACATTATAAGGTGCATTGGCAGAAATCGCGATTTGCCTGGTACCATACAACCCACTTGGCCGGTCAATCCCAGTCAATGGGTTCTGCTGAACAACTACAAGGAATGGTAATTCATCACGAATAAATTCATGGGCAAGGCGAGCGGCGAAAGTTCTCTGTCCAAGTTGCGTATCTGGGCTTAAACCATTAGGAAATCCAGCGATTTCCATGTCAACAAGAATTGGCCAAAATCTTAATAATGCGACATCTACAACGCTGGTTGAGAAACCGATAAGCATCAAAATCGTTAAAAACCTTTTAATTTTTGTTTTCTGTGGATTTAAGTTTGCATTAATAAAACCCTGATAGCCAGGCAAAAAAGGATTCAAACCGTGAATATCAACAGCCCACATCAACAAAATAAATTGCCCGAATAACCAACCTCGCCAACCGAGATCGTTGGCGGCAATTGCGGAACGTACGAACGAACAAATAAAAACCACCACGCAAAGCAATATTATCTCGGGAATAAAAAAAGGATTATTAAACATTTTTTTGTTCCGATAGTGCCGAAGCCATAATAACCCAATAAAAAGGAAAAAACCAAGCTCCATCAGATAATTAACAGGCAACAATACAAAGTAAATGATATTCTCTGGAATAGCTGAGAGCCAGTTAACATATGGAACCACAGGGTGAAATCTACGAACCTCTACAACAAACGGTAAGCCACTCGCGCCAGTTCCTCCTCTAATTATTCCAATAAGGAAAGGGCTGGCAACTATCAAAGCGACAAATCCAGCAAACATCATTAATACAACCAACCTGCTCTCTTTTTTTTGTATGAGTAAAATTAAGATCCAGGCTCCCCAGAATATTGAAAAAGTAATTGCAACCCAGGTTGAAAGACCGACTGCAGACGCGAAAGCCAAGCCCGCAATAATCGCTACCAGTATTTTTTTGTAGTAAGTTTTTTGATGAGTGTATTGAAAAAGCATAAGGCCTGCCTGGCAGGCAATCATTGCGGCAACATGATGAGGCACCCAAAACAACGAGCCAACCCATGCTGTTATTTGTTCATTCCAATGCTCAATATCGCCAGCCGGCCACATGAAGCCATATGACAATCGGGTTACAAGCATATTAATTGAAACTGGTATGACATCCAAACCGCTAATTGCCAGTAAGCCAATTCCAATTATCGCCGTCTTCCAGGCTTTATCACCCGCTATATGGTTTCGAAGCCTGAGATACAAGGCAATTAGTGCCATTAATGCCAATCCGCACCAAGCATCTCCAGCAATCAAAGCCATGCGCGAATCTACTAAATTTCCACCAAATTGATCAATAAGGCTGCAAAGAATGTACCAAAAATAATATAAAGAAGTAATATATTCTGGGTGGCCGGGAAAAAAACTTGGATTAACTGGAGGAACACCGGTGCGGGTTATGGCATTAACTAAAGTTACACGCGTCGCAAAATCCAATGAGATAACATTGTTGTATAAACGATTCCCCCATTGAAGATCCACCAATGAGACTATCGAAAAGGACACCCATCCTGCTGCCACAAAAAATGCCCACTTTTGATATCGGCTTAATACACCCAGAGACATGCCGTCTTTAATCCATTTTTTAAGTTCGTCAACAATAATAAACACATACAGGATGAAGAAAACGGCTTGAATCAATTTCGTCACATCAAACGAAGCTAGCAAGGAGGGTAAATAAACAAGAATCGGAACGACTGCCACAGAAACAACAATTGCAATTATGTATCTAGTTAATATTCGTCGCTGCTTAAAATTGAATAAATCGAATGTCCAACTGACAACATACCCCGGAAATAAAAATACAGAAGGAAAAATAAAAAAAGCCAGGCATGTACCAAGTATGTCTTGTAGAGTAAAGTTCATGCTTCGGTATGTTTATTGAATCGCCACAAACTCAGCAATCCCCAAAAGCCAACGATGAGGTAGCCGAGTATCTGACTGATGAGAATAAAGGCGAGCGCATCTGCTTTTGAAATTCCAAAGGGCGCAAGTGTGCTGACTGCCACAAATTGATAAACGCCCACATAGCCCGGCGTAGATGGGATGGCGCTGGAAAGCCCTAATGCAGCCAGGAGAACGAAGGCCTGCTGAAGCAGAAGTGGTATCTTAAGAATGTAAGCCAGTAGTACAGCGCCAACGGCGTCCATCAGCCAGATCAGACCGGTAAGACCCGCGAATTGCAAAACGCGTTTAAAACTATGGAGCGACTTTAGACCGCCAAGAAATTGCTGAAGAAAATAGTCCAGTTTGATCTTGTGCGCTTCTTTCAGCACAGGGATAGTCATAATCAAATGTCCGGCAAGCTTTTCAAAGTGTGGAAATACAAAAATAGTGATCAAGCCAATCAGTCCCAAGACAGAAACACCTTTCAATGCGTTTTGAAAAACGGGCGAGACAACCCCAATGGATGATAATGCAAACGAGCCAAGCATGATCAAAGCAATCAAGTCCATCAATCGTTCCACCAGCCCAACCGCCAAAGCATAGGACGCGCTGATATTATTTTGCCGCGCAAAGTATGCAGTACGGACAAGTTCACCCGCGCGTGCGGGGAGAAGGCTGTTTCCCAAGTAGCCCGCCATGTTTGCCCAAAAAACATTAAAAACTGGTAAAGGCTTTTCACTGGTCAACAGGACACGCAAGCGCAAGGTGCGCATAAGGAAGCTCACGCTACTCCAAAGAAGCACGATTGGCAAATAGATGTATTGAGCATTTTTGAGCGTAACGAAAAATATCCGCCAGTCCAGATTGCGAAGAGCAAAATAGAGGAACAACGCCGCCAGTATGGCGGAAAGTATTATCATCATGCGGCTAAAATGCTTTGATGATTTTCCATCTTGCGATTCAGGAAGAATGGCAAACAAGCCTTTTGGTTTCAAAAGTTAATCCGTTCTTTTTCAATCACGAGAGGGTGCCGCATGACTCGAGCACAGATCGCGCCGATGTGTTCCACAACGATCTCTAAAAAAAGCACTTACACAGAACCGAGGAAAAACAAACCGATAATAATAGGCGCAGAGCCAAGCGAGAATTGAATCTACGATATAAAATATCTTCCTTTTTCGCACATCAAGAAAATGCTCGAACACAGATCAGGATATTGCTGTCCTAATTGATAACAACCATCCAGATATTCAGGTGAAATAATGTCTGTGTTTAACAGTTTGTCCCATTGGAAATTCGCCAGTGCCTTAAAGAAAATACCAGAACGATGCACCACATGTAACCCTGCGGCCTTTGCATCTCTTTCCAGGGTATCCAGCGTATAAGTGATCCTATGACCATGCTCTTTTTCCGCAGGAGTTATTGCCGAGTTATGACTTATCAAGCCCATTTTCACAGCAATCTGCCTGGAAGGCGCATTGGCGTTGGGGCAAACGAGGAACAGCCTGCCCCGATCTGACAGCCATTCATCGTTGATTCTTTTCAACAACGCGACCGGGTCATCCAAATGTTCCAGCACATGTGTCAACACGATGTTGTCATATTTTGATGACAGGACCGCTGTTTCAAAAAGGGAGTTGACGAATTTAACCCTGTCATCCAATTCCTTTTTGGCAATGGAGATTGCCTCTCCCGATGCTTCCACGCAGGTGATGTCTTCAAAGTAGGAGCAAAGCCTTCGTGTAAAATCCCCTTTGAAGCTTCCTAACTCCAGGAGATTCCCTTTTACGAAAAAGGGAACAAAAGACTTGAGCATAAAAGGGTGCATGACATCGAAGTCGAAACCGTACGCGTATTTATGGTCTTTGGTATCTTTCAATTCCCTGTTGTAGTCTCTTTTATTTTGCATCATATTCGCCTTTTCATCACTCGCATATCGTCCTTGATTTCATGATCTTTGAAACCGAATTTGTTATAGAAACAAATTGCAGGGTTGTTATCTTTATGGACTTCCAATGCCAATTCCTGGATATTGTGTTGCCTCGCGTATTCAATGCACATATCCAGCAATTTCGACGCAATCCCCAGTCCGGCTAAACGGCCTGTCATGCTCACACTGGTAATAAAGGCGGAGCCGTTCGCGGTATCGTTGAAATATGCCGCTATCAATCCGACCAAAAGCCTGTCATCCCACGCTTCGAACGTCACCGATTTCTCGTGTATTTTTCCTGCATATTCACCGATGTCAACCCTCCCAGCCAATGGCGGGATAAAGGCATCACTGCATTCCGCCAAATGCAAAAAGATTTCCTGTTCTGTTGCTGTTTTTATTTTGCAGATGATCTGATGCGCCTGCATGTTCAAGGGTTGGGATCCTCCAAGATGGCAAGTCCGAACCCGAACCGTCCGAATTCATTGCCATTATATAACATGTACACTTTGTTCTTGCATTCAAAAACGTGTGGATAGCACATCATATCCGAATCCCAGCCGTCGTCCGAGACGGCAATGCCGACATTATCGTCATCCCTAGTCCAGTTTGCGAGATCGTCTGAAAAAGCATAGCCGATCCTATAGCCTCTGTCCTTTTCTTTTCTAAACCCGGTTGCCTGCCGGTAGCAAAAAAACATGTGATATTTATCGTTGAATCGAATCACAGTGGGAAGAGCCTGGCACTCATCAGAATTTAGCCTGTCGCAGACCAGTTGTTTGCCATCTTTATTCCACACAATACCGTCGCCGGATATTGCATGCCCGATTTTATAAATGCGTTCTTTCACGTTCTTTGTCGGGCCATCCATCCATGTGGTACCGTAGATGTACCACATGTGATGGATGCCGCCAAATTCGGCGACAAACGGATCTCCGACCAAAAACGGTTCGGTCAGGGATGAAGTTAATATGGGGCCGTCCCCGATTCTTTCAAATGTCAAGCCGTTGTCATTGCTGATTGCCAAGCCGATTGCCGTTTCTACCGACACCGACACCCTCCTGCTCCAACCGCCGATATACCCATATATTTGGTTCTTGTTCCTCACGACATTCAACGGAAAAATTCCATGTTCATCAAAACAACCCAAGCCGCCGAGTTTAATCACCGTATTTGTGGAAATGTTGATTGTTTTCCCAAGGTCCCTGTCCATTTCGACGAATGAAATATGACTTAAGTATTTTCCCGTTCCATCCTTTTCCCTGGTCGAAAAATAAATCCGTATGAAGTCGTCGAAGACCAGTGCCTGCGGAGACTGGGCGAACTCAACGCAATTATTCGATAATTTGTGATGGGTCGGATCAAAAATTTTTCCAAGTTTTTTCCATTTCATGACAGCCTCTTATCCAGATTGATGCTCTTCCAATTCCGCCAAACCAAAGCCGAATCTGCCCACCTGATTCCCCAGATAAAGCATGTAGACTTTGCCGTCCAGTTCGAAAACATGCGGGTAACTGATCATTTCGGAATCCCATCCATCCTGCGAAACGTCAATGCCAGCCTTCGCGTCATCCCTGTCCCAATTCAACAGGTCGCGGGAATATGCGTATCCAATGCGGTATCCGTGCTCCCGGCTTCTAAAGTTCTCACTATATCTATAGGAGAAAAACATGTGATAGACCCCGTCTCGAAAAAAGACATCCGGACTTGCCTGGGCTTCATTTTCCTCCACCTTGTTCTCTATAATGTCCCTGTCGATTTTTTTCCAATGACTCCCGTCTTCTGAAGTCGCCATACGGATTTTATACACCGGCTCTGGCTTTCCGCCCGCTATAATCCATTTTTTTCCCGCGATATACCACAAGTACCAGCAATGATTGAAACGTCTAATCTTTGGACCGCTTAAAATAAATGGCTCATTAACACTATGGGATAATACCGGACCGGAACCGATTCTGTTAAATGTTACGCCATGGTCACGACTTGTTGCAAGCCCAATCGCTACGTTAAATGGGACGGATTCGCATCTTGTCCAGCCACCGTAGTATGCCCAAACTTCATCCCCGTTTCGTATCACCGATGTCGGATAAACGCCGAATTCATCGAATGTTCCAGGTTCCCCCAATTCCAGGATCGGTTTTTCGGCTATGTTCACGATGTCGAACAGGTTGTTCCTGTTCAGGTCCACGAACGCGGAATAACTGACATATTGTCCATTTTCATCCGGCAAGGGCCTGCAGGAAAAATAGACCCGGACAAAATCATCGAAAACTAGAACGGAAGGAGCCTGGGCAAATTCCTTCAACCAGTTTCTTCCTTGCACTTCCTGAGGGTTGAAAACCCTCCCCAATTTTTTCCATTTAAACATTTTTCATTCCACATACGCTCATTTCTTTTGCAGGACAGCGGTAAGACTTAACCCGAGTGGGGACCGAATGAATTTCTCGACAAATTTTTCCACCGGAATCACATATTTATCGTAAATATTTCCCTGGTTTTTCACCAACTGAACACCATCATTACTTGCAAGTTTTGTCTTCCTGATCTTGAAGAAATAGAGCGAACCGAGAACACCCACTATATCCTGGTACCAAATATCCTTGATTATATATTTGTCGGCATCCACAATATCCCTGATCATCTTTTTATTGTACCTCCTGTAATGCCCCAACATCTTATCATTGAATGGAGAATAAGAACGGCAGGGCGGGCACTTCGATCAGAACCTTCCCGCCCGGCAACAGCAATTCGTGGACTTTATCCAAAGCATCCCTATCCTTTTCGATGTGCTCCAAAACATGCACAAACAGGGCGGTATCGAACAATCCAAAGGTGTCCCCGGCCATATCAAACAGATCCATCATATGGAACGAAACATGATCTGGAAATTTGTATTTATTCTCGTGCAGTTTAAACAACGTGACTGACGGTTCGATGGAAATCACCCTGTCAATTTGCCCGGCATGTCTCACGATCTGATTGGTAAAAGACCTATCCCCGCTGCCTACCTCCAAAATATTTCTACCCATATGTCCGGCAACAAGGGCGTATTGATATTTTCTGTAATTGCTCAACTCAAGCTCTTCCAACTCACCTGACAACCAATCCATTCCATGTACATATTGGTCGCTTTCTGTATCGCGCATGGTCTTGTTCATGGCTTGCACCTTTCACAGTAATGTATAATAGGATGTCAAATATTCCTTTATTTCCTCTTTTGAATTAAACATCATTACATCTATTATTGACAAAAAGGGGATGAATTCGTTGTTGAATTGCTTATACTTGAAATCATTTGTCTTCAGAAAGTACAATTCCACGCCCTTACTCTTAAAATTATCTTTACTGTAAAGTTCAACTCCGCCAATGGGATTGATGTATGCATCTGCCTCTCTCGCATTACATATCTCCACAACCTTTTTTCCCGACTTCAACTCGCGGTCAACCGAAATTGTTGACGAAACAACAAAAGGAGTTTGAATTTCCAGATATTCACTGACCATGAGCAGGGAATTCAAAATGAAATTGAATAAATTGTCATCCTCAAATAAAATGCTTTTTTTTACCGGGGGATAAACAGCCGTAAAATACGGCGCTTTTCCATAAGCGCCGATTATTCTGTTCAGCATTTTATTCCTTTCGGCTACCCAGGTTTTAGCCAGATACCTGTCCCTGATATCCAAATAATCCGAATCCATTTTCAGCGGAAGAGTAATGTAAGAATCCTTTCCATCAACAAGAATTCTGTTCCTATTAATCCATCCCTTTTTTGTATATTTAATATCATCGTAAACCACAAATTCGTCCACCGCATTTATTAACTGAAAATACCCAATGTAGGGGAAGAAATACGGCTGCATGATTGCAATTTTCACAGCGAACAACTCCACGTTTCAAAAAGTTTCCACTCGATCAAAGAATTTTTGCGAAAATCATTGTATATAAACATCCCCGCAATCAGTGTTTTTCAAGAGGCCGGGAATCAAACTCACCGAAATAGGATTCGATGACAAACAGATCGCGGTTCCTGGCCTGGGAAAGGATCCTCCAGATATATTCGCCAATGACGCCCAGCATCAGGATTTGAATCCCCCCTATGACAAGCAAAACCACCATGATCGGCGCCCATCCTTCAATAGGGATACCGTAAAAAATCTTTGTCAGGACAATGTTGATGGCATACAAAAAACCCAGTAAGGAGAATATGATTCCAGTAACCGACATCACCCGTATTGGAAAATAGGAATATGCCAAAATTGCATCAATCAAATTAAATAACAGTTTTGAAAACGAATAGCCCGATTTGCCGGTTATCCTCTCCCTTCGATGGTATTGAATGAATTTTATTTTAAAACCCGACCAAAGAATCAAACCCTGAAAAAAGGAGTTGCTGTCTATATTTCGCAAATAGACCTCCAACGCACGGTCTCCCATCAACACATAATCAAATCCTCCCATGGGCATGTTGGGAAAAGTCAGTTTTTTAATGATGGCATAGGCAATTTTTGAGACAAGCGCCCGGACAATTGACCCGTCGCGGCTTTTTCGGGTGCAGACTGCAATTTCAACACCTTCATCAAAATAAGCCGAAAGCATGTCATCCATTAACTCCGGCGGGTCCTGCCCATCGGCGGAGGTTACAATGACGCATTTCCCGCTGGCATGACTTAAGCCGGCGATGATCGCACTATTTTGACCGAAATTCCGGGAAAACTTGATGATTTTTATTATCTCGGGATACAAGGCGCGAAGTTCCAACAGTTCATCCAGTGATTTATCCTGCGATCCATCATCTATAAAAATGATCTCGCATGTCCGATTCGGATTCTTCAAGACCACATCCTGCATGATGGAAGTCGTTAATGGGATCAAACAACCAGCATTAAAATAGACAGGTATGATCAGGGAATAATCACAAGGAATCTTATGAACAATTTTGGTGAACACGCTGCGCCTTTTCGATCTTTATGTTGACATATTTAACTGAAAACTCTGGAAAAGTCTAAAATGGTTACTCATACCCCCCGTATACACGGGGACAGGCGAGCAAAACCCCTGTATATGGAGGAAAAATATGGCTCAAAAAAGATTTCCAGAGTTTTCAGTATTTAACTTGGAGGAAATGGTTTTTGCTTTATTTCATGGCTGTGTTCCACAATAAACCGTATGAGCTTGCAAATATCCATGATATTCTGGCTGGACACCGCGGTTCCTGTAGGAAGAGAAAGGACTCTTGTCGCAAGTTTTTCGGTTTGGGGCAAAAGCAAATACGCATGAGGGAAGTACGAACGGTATGGTTCCATTTTATGACAACCCGGGTAGAAGTATCTTCTCGCCAGGATATTTTCCGCCCGAAGAATTTGGATGATCTGATCGCGGGTGATTTCGGTTGTGAGTTCATCTATTTCAAGAACAATATATTGAAAATTGCATTTCTCCCTCTCATCATACGTAACCATCTTAATCCCTGGAACATCACGAAACTCGTTTTTATACTGCAAATAATTCTGACGATTTACCGAAATAAACTCATCAAGACTCTCCAATCCAGTAAGTCCCATCGCCGCTGAGACTTCGCTCATTTTTCCATTTGTGCCAATGTAGGTTACATAGTCATAATCTACAAAGCCGAAGTTCTTCATTAAGCGGATCTTTTTTGCCAATTCGTCATTATTGGTTAGAACAGCCCCGCCTTCAAAGGAATTGAAAAATTTTGTTGCGTGAAAACTTAACACCTCTGCATCGCCAAAATTACCGATCATTTTTCCACGATGCGAACACGCGAAGGCGTGAGCCGCATCGTACAAAAGCATCAAATTTCTCCTTTTGGCAATTTCCGCCAGTGCGTCCACTGCACACGCGCGTCCCCATAAATGAACCCCAATGATGCCTGTTGTACGCGGGGTAATTAATTCCTCCACTCGTTTCGGATCAATGGTATGGGTTATTGGATCAATATCGCAAAATACCGGGGTAATTTCCTGCCATTGAAGAGCGTGGGCGGTAGCGATAAAGGTAAATGAAGGAATAATAACCTCTCCCTTTAAATCCAGAGCCCTGGTCGCAATCTCCATGGCTACCGTTGCGTTACACATCGCAATACAATGCTTAACACCGGTTATCTGGGAAATTTTATTCTCAAACTCGCTGACAAATGGACCATTGTTTGTCAACCACCTGCGATCCAATAGATCATTAATTCGTGTTATCAAAGCTTTTCTATCCCCGATGTTAGGACGCCCTACGTGAAGTTTTTCTTTAAATTCAGGAGAGCCGCCATAAACTGACAAATCTGCTATTTTTAATTTATTCATTGTCACTCTCCATACATTTTTGAGAGGTTATCCATGGTAGGCTTAACTGCAAAAACGAGCGGACTGAATGCTTGCCCAAACAATACTCTCTTCAAGGATGAGAAGTCTCTTTCATTGAGGTTTTCAAAAACCAATAGCAATATGTGTTTAAGGAGACGTAAAGTTTCTCAACGAGCGATGGATACCGTCACTTAGCCGATCAACGCTCGTAGGTTTAGCTCTCTTTTTCCTCTTTGAATATCTGGCACGTATCGCTTCAATGCGTTCTTTGAAATGGCGGCCTCACGAATTTCAACTACGATTTTAGTTAGGAAGCGCCCGCCACTCGTCCGGCGATTTCTGCGATGGAGAGTGACTCGTCACTACCGACATTATATGGGCGAAGAGATTGGACACTTTGATTATCAGGTTAGTGTGGGAGCCGCGGTATCCTACGGCGGGTCACCGAGAATAATGCAGATTATCTTACATCAAATTTTCCTTCGCTCGCGCAGGAGATGTTCGGCTCTCGGTCCAATTCTCACAGGTTTCACCTGTTTCGCTTGCACAGCAGTTCCTCTTTCCAAGTTGGTTGGCCTATCTGTGTTCATCACACAAACTGCTCGCCCTACTCATCTTTTTGATTTTCAGCTCTTCCCAATCTTCCGACTGGTACTACGCCAACTTTCCTTGCCTTACACCCTCTTACCAGGTTCCCGTCCCTCAAACCACAAAATTGCTTCTGGCCTCCCCCAGACCCCACTGACATCCTTGCCTTCTACGAACGATCGTTTCTTCTGATAAACGCGTCCCCAATCCGCCCGCGAGAATGGCTACCTTCATAAGGATAAATCCTCTCAATAGTAGATGGCCTGATTATACTCAACTTTTTCGATGCAATGGTTGAAAGCGTGCGCACCGCGCCAAAAAACCTACCCCGGCCTGCCGAACATTTCCCGGTTTGCCTCTTCGATCTCCTCGTAAATCTTTTTCACTTCCTCTTTCATGGTTGCGGACACGCCCGCGGTCTGCGGGATGAACTTGACCA
>Ga0210022_1001458_pt1 | contig 15675 bp, 21 predicted proteins | sample CryGeymeta201520_FD_183984 | JGI IMG/M metagenome (GOLD analysis project Ga0210022, IMG submission 183984) | Groundwater microbial communities from Crystal Geyser aquifers in Utah, USA - Crystal Geyser metaG 2015-20 (SPAdes) (version 2) | ecosystem: Environmental > Aquatic > Deep subsurface >... | reverse complement strand
GACGACGAGACGGTTGACGTTGTCTTCGAGTCGGTTGGTAATAAACGGCTGGCAGCCTCGCTGGCAAATCTCAAAGTAATCAGTAATCAGTGACCAGTGATCAGCCCCACTGTTGACTGATGACTGAACACTGATCACTTTACTGAAGAGGAGGACTATGGAAGGCATCACCACGTTTGTCAACACCATAATAATCTGTGTGCTTCTGTTCTTCCTCATACCCAGCCTGGCTATTGGACTTCACCTCTGGCGCAGACGGCCGGAGCAAAAGGTGGCCTGGCTTGCCTTGTTGGGTCTGTCTGCTCTCCTGTTGATTGGCGCGGTATGGCTGCTGGTCACGCTGCCTCGGTTTGACTTCGTTGACCGCTGCCGGCCGCCCGGCACAGGAATGTGTTTAGATGGAAGAACCCATAGGGCCGTGCGCCTGGAGCTTCTTGGCGAGTTTTTACTGGCGGCGTTGCTCTATATTGCGCTGCCCATCGGCCTCGGCGCGGGCGGAATTCTGCTCATTCTGCACCGCATAACTGGCAAGATTGCCGTAAAATAGAGCTATGAACCTCAAAATTGTTATTCCGACCGCGGGCTGGGGCACGCGCATGAGGCCCCAAACCTGGAGCAAGCCTAAGCCGCTGATCGGCGTGGCCGGCAAGACTGTCCTCGACCACCTTCTGGATACCTTCAAGACCGTCCCAGAGTCGTACAACCTCGAATATGTGATCATCCTCGGGCCATACCTGGGCGAACAGCAAATCCCGGTTTTCGTGCAGGCGAACTATCCGACCCTGAAAGCACTTTACGTTGTCCAGAGGGTGATGAAGGGCCAATCGGACGCTCTGTGGCTGGCGCGCCAGTACTTGGGCGGCCCAATGCTGATGGTCTTCTCCGATACGCTGATCGAGACCGACTTCTCCTTCCTGGCAAACGAAACCCTCGACGGCGTGGCCTGGGTCAAGGCCGTGCCCGACCCGCGCCGCTTCGGCGTTGCGGAAGTGGACAAGGAAGGCCGGGTGACCCATCTCACCGAAAAGCCGGAAACGTGTGACAATAATCTCGCCGTAGTGGGTTGTTACTATTTCAAAAGTGGCGAGGCGTTGATCTCGGCCATCGAGGAACAGTTCCGCCGCAAGGTGGAGCGCAAGGGCGAGTATTTCCTGGCGGATGCCATCAACATCCTGCTCGAACGCGGGGCGCAATTCCGCACGCAGAAAGTTTCCGTCTGGCTGGATACCGGCACGATAGAAGCCACGCTGGAGACGAATCGTTACTTGCTGGAGCATGGACGGGAGAGTAATCCGCAAAACGTAAAACGTAATGACGTAAAGGTTGTACCGCCGGTTTTCATCCACGAGACTGCCGTGATCGCCAATTCAACCATCGGACCGCACGTCTCCATCGGCGCAAACTGCGTTATCACAGACAGCCAAATCGAGAACAGCATCCTCGAGGATGGGGTAACGGTAAATGCGGCAGCCTTGAGCGGCTCGTTTATCGGCCGGCAGGCCAAAGTCGAGGGACGCGGCGCAGAAGGCCAGCCGATGACGTTGAATATCGGGGATGATTCTGTCATCAAATTGTAGAGCGGATTTCCAATCCGCTCATCCTGGCGGGTAAGATACCCGCCCTACGATCATGAGTGAAATCGTCGAGTGCCATTCCGAGTACGAGTACGCCGAAAAACCCATCGCCCTGACTTGGGATGGGATGCGGCTGGAAATTGTGGAGATTCTGGCGCGCTGGCGAATTCCGGCCGCGAAGTGCTTCCGCGTCAAAACAGTGGATGGACAAATCTTCGAGCTATTCTACGGCGAGCTGTACGATGAGTGGCGCATCAACCAACCGTGAGGAGGAGAAATGTGCGCAGCACCTAATCGGCAGCAAGTCTCTGACGTGCGTTACCTTGCGAAGCGGGTGGCCGGACTGAAACCCTCGGGCATCCGCAAGTTTTTCGACATCGCCGCCACCATGAAGGACGTCATCTCGCTGGGCATCGGCGAGCCGGATTTCACCACGCCCAAGCCGATCATGGACGCGGGCCGGCGCGCCCTGGAGGCGGGCGAGACGCACTACACCTCGAACGCGGGAATTCTCGAACTTCGACAGGCGTTGGCGAATCACCTGCTGAAGCTCTATGGTGTGAAGTACGACCCCATGAGCGAGATCATCATCACGGTCGGCGTCTCGGAGGCGCTCTACCTGACGATGACCGCCCTGCTCGACCCGGGCGACGAGGTCATCATCCCCACGCCGTGCTTCGTCTCGTACCAGGCGGAGGTGATCCTGGCGGGCGGCGTGCCGGTCGAGATCCCCAGCCGGATGGAGGACAACTTCCAGCTCGACCCCGAGCGCGTGCGCGCCGCCATTACGCTGCGCACCAAAGTGATCTTCGTCGGCTATCCGAGCAACCCGACCGGCGCGGTCGCGGCGCGCGCGACCCTGAGCGAGGTCGCCAAAATCGCCGAGCAGCGCAACCTGATCCTGGTCTCGGACGAGATCTACGACCGGCTGGTCTACGATTTCCAGCACGTCTGCGTCCCCTCGTTGGGCGAGAGCATCCAGAAGCGCACCGTGCTGCTGGGTGGCTTCTCGAAGGATTACGCCATGACCGGCTGGCGCATCGGCTACGCGGCCGGGCCGGTCGAGATCATCAAAGGGCTGGTGCGTATCCACCAGTACACCATCATGTCCGCGCCGACCATCGCACAGAGAGCGGCCATCCAGGCTTTGGCGAGCGGCGAGCAATACGTTCAGGAGATGGTGGCGGAGTACGACCGGCGGCGCAGGCTGATCGTGGCCGGTCTCAACCGCCTGGGCCTGACCACATTCGAGCCGCGCGGCGCGTTCTACGCCTTCCCCAAGATCGCCGCCTCGGGCATGGATGACGAGGCTTTTGCCCAAAAGCTGCTGGAAGAGGAGCACGTCGCTGTAGTGCCGGGCAACGCCTTCGGCGCAGGCGGAGAGGGCTTCGTGCGCTGCTCGTACGCCACGGCCTATGAGAAGATCGAGGAAGCCCTGCACCGCATGGAAAGGTTCATGAATCGGTATGGGTGAGGCAGTCATCAGTCATCAGTCATCAGTCATCAGTATTCAGTATCAGTAGATCACGAAAAGGTTGTCATGCTGAGCGGAGCGAAGCATCTCTGACCGGAAAAGCGAGATTCTTCGGGTGCTACGCACCCTCAGAATGACATTTCGTGAAGTACTGAGTATTCAGTGTTCAGTGAGCAGTAGGCAGTCAGGGCGGCGCAATCTGAACCTCAGATTTTTCCTCTTGACAATCCCGAAGAAATGTTATAGAATACTCTGTAATATAGAGTACTCTTAATCTGCGACAACTCTGAAGGAGCTTCCCATGAACGTCTCCCCTACCGAAGCCGAAGAAGCCCTGGCCGCCATCCAGACCATGATGACCAAGACCCGCCGGGCCATTTCCAGCAGCGGAGCCTATGTTTTCTTTATCATCTGGGGCTTTGTCTGGTTGCTGGGGTTCTTGGGTTCGCAGTTCCTGCCGCAGGACATTGGCGGTTATGCCTGGATGGGACTGGACACCTTGGGCGGAATTCTGTCAGCCATCGTCGGTGTCCGCATGAACCGCGGCGTGCGCAGTCCTTCCTCCAACATCTCTGGCAAGCGCATCGGCATCTTCTGGATACTGTTGTTCATGTACTGCATCGCCACAATCGCCGTTGTCTGGCCTGCCAGCGGCAAGCAACTATCCATGCTCATCATCCTGTTTGTAATAGTCGGCTGGATGGCCATGGGCCTGTTACTCTCCTTTGCATCCATCCGATGGGGGCTGGCCCTGACCGCCCTGGCGTTGATCGGTTACTTCCTCCTGCCGGGCATTTTCTACCTTTGGATGGCGGTTTTGGGCGGCGGCGGGATGATCGTCCTCGGCCTCTACATCCGCTCCAGGTGGTAGACCCATGGCTGATCTGAATGAAACCATCCACCAGCCCGTGCGGCTGCGCATCATGGCTGCCCTGGTGACCCTGGGTGCGAGTGAGGAGGTGGATTTCTCCTACCTGCGCGACCTGCTGGACGTTACCGATGGCAACCTGGGCGCCCACCTGCGCAAACTGGAAGAGGCCGGTTACATCGCCGTCAATAAGGTTTTCGTCGAGCGCAAGCCGCGCACCTTCATCTCTGCCACCGCCGGGGGACGCAAGGTTTTCCAGGAGCATGTGGCGGCGTTGGAATTGATTTTGAAAAGCAAGTGAGGAAAGATATGGACACCATCGTACAAGTCGAAGGACTGTGCAAGACCTACGGCGCGACCGTCGCCGTGGACGAGATCTCCTTCGAGGTCCAGGAGGGCGAGATCTTCGGGATGGTCGGCCCCAATGGCGCGGGCAAAACGACGACCATCGAATGTATAGAGGGCCTGCGCCGACCGGAGGGCGGCTCGCTCCGTGTGCTTGGTTTGGATCCGCAGGCTGATGGCTATGACTTGCGAGCACGCATCGGCGTCCAACTACAAGAGTCCAGTCTGCCTGACCGCCTCAAGGTGTGGGAGGCGCTCGATCTCTTCGCCTCTTTTTACCGGCGCTCGGTGGATTGGCGAAGTTTGCTTGACCAGTTGGGATTGGCCGACAAGTGCAGTGCGCCATTCGGTAAACTCTCAGGCGGCCAAAAGCAACGCCTCTTTATCGCACTGGCCCTGCTGAATGACCCAGAACTGATTTTCTTCGATGAGTTGACCACCGGTCTCGACCCCCAGGCCCGCCGGGCCATGTGGGATCTGGTGCGGGATACGCGTGCGCGGGGTAAGACAGTTTTCCTCACCACTCACTTCATGGAAGAAGCAGAACGCCTGTGTGATCGTGTGGCAATCATGGATCACGGCCATATCGTTGCCCTGGACACGCCGGAGCAATTGATCCGCAGCCTGGGAGCGGAAAGTCGGGTGGTGTTCAGCATCGAGGGTGACTTCGCATCAGAATCGCTGTCAGAATCGCTGCAGGTATTGGCGACTGTCAGCCGTGTCGAACATGCCGGTGAACGGGTTATCGTTTACGGCAAAGGGGATACGCTGGTGGGCGAGGTGGTCAACGCTCTAACGTCCAGGGGCACCCGCTTTCGCGACTTGCGAACCGAGCAGCCAACACTCGAAGATGTCTTCTTGACCCTCACCGGCCGGGAGATGCGAGATTAGGAGAAACCAATGCGCGCTCTATGGAAACTCACCCTGATCGGGGCAAAACTGTATCTTCGAGAACCTGTGGCCGCCTTTTTCACCATCGTTTACGCGCCGATGATGCTCATCCTCTTTGGCTCGATCTATGGCAATACTCCGTCTCCGCTGTTTGGCGGACGAGGCACGATAGACATTTCTGTACCGGCCTATATTGGTTTGATCATCGTGACGGTTGGTTTAATGAGCGTTCCCATCGCCGTGGCTACTCGCCGCGAGGCAGGGGTGTTGCGCCGGTATCATGCCACTCCGTTGCGCCCGGTCATTTATCTGACTGCTGATGTGCTCGTGTACTTCGGAATGACTCTGCTGGGCGTAGTGTTCTTGATCCTGACCGGGAGAATCGGCTACAACGTACACTTCGATGGGAATTGGGTAAGTGTGCTGGTCGGCTTCAGCCTGGGAACGCTGTCCTTCTTTGCCTTCGGTTTCCTGATCGCCGGTTTGGCGCCGACAGCCCGCATCGCCCAGACAGTGGGGATGGTCATTGCCTTTCCGATGATGTTCCTCTCTGGCGCGACGATTCCGCTTGAGGTCTTACCGGCAACCGTGCGCGAGCTTGCCCGTTTAATTCCCCTGACCTATGTTGTAACGTTGCTACGCGGGTTGTGGGCCGGTGAAGCATGGAGCGAGCATCTGACAGAAGTAGTTGTACTTGTCGGCTTACTGGTGGTGGGGACTGCCATATCTGCAAAGACATTCCGTTGGGAGTAAATACTTCTCGAACACTCGAAAGGAGGAGAGCCTGGCGCGATCCCTTTCGGACTCTACCTCTGGGGGGAGATACTTTCCGCCCCTTTTGCATTGGTGTAAAATACACCCATGCAAGGAGGCGCGAGATGATATTCCGTGTGGGTATCGAAAACAATAACGAGGGGCGTTCCGTCGCGTATGCGCTCGAACATCCCGGCTGTTTCGCCTATGGCAAGGACGCAAACGCGGCGGCCTTGAACATGGAAACTGCTCTCCAGGCCTACGCAACTTGGATCCTCAAACACGAGCCGCGCACCTGGCTGAATTTCGAGGAGGTCGAAATCCAGGTCGAGGAAGCCTGGGATGTCTATCTCATCAACGATGAGTTCGACAGAGTCGAGAAAGATGGCTACAGCGTGGATGCCTTCTTCCGCTACGACTGGAAACCATTGACTGCCGTCGAGATCCAGCGCGCGTTGAAACTGCTTGCCTGGAGCCGTTCCGACCTCTTGATAACCGTCGAGGGCTTGAGTGACGAGAAACTCAACCAGACCTACCTGGGCGAACGATGGAGCATCAGCGGGATTCTCGGCCACATCGGCGGTGCGGAGTCGTGGTACCTGGATCGGCTTGGGTTGGCCTTCCCGCGCCAGGAAGTGCCCGAAGAACCGTTTGCACGGCTCGAGAAAGTCCGCGCGCTGCTCAAAACGACCCTGCCGAAACTGGCAGGCTCCAAGCAGGTAGTTGGCATAGATGGGGAATTCTGGAGCCCGCGCAAGATCTTACGCCGCGCCCTGTGGCACGAACGGGATCATATCGAACACATTCGCAAGCTGCTCTGAGAATGGGCCTCGTTTTCGACATAAGGAAATACTCAATTCATGACGGCCCCGGCATCCGCACGACCGTCTTTCTGAAAGGCTGTCCGCTACGGTGCTTATGGTGCCACAATCCCGAAGGGCGGGCGGCCGGGATGGAAGTGATCTTCCACCACAACCGCTGCATCCGCTGCGGGGCATGCCTGGCCGAATGTGAGCATGGTGCCATTTCCTGGAACGGCCAAGTCCCGCTCACCGATCGGGAGAAATGCGAACAATGCGGCGCCTGCGCGGAGGTTTGCTACGCCGAGGCGCGTCAGGTCGTCGGCCGCGAGATGACCGTTGCCCAGGTGGTGGCCGAGATCGAGCGCGATATTCCCTTTTATGATGAGACAGGAGGCGGTGTGACTTTATCCGGCGGCGAGCCTCTCGCGCAGCGCGATTTTGCGCTTGCGCTGCTTAAGGCCTGCAAGGAAAGGGAAATCCACACTGCGCTGGATACCTGCGGCTTCGCGAGCTGGGATACCTTCGAGCGCGTGCGCGGCTGCGTGGACTTGTTCCTGTACGACCTCAAAGTGATTAACGATGACCGTCACCGCGAATTTACGGGGGCATCCAACACCTTGATCCTGAACAATCTACAGAAACTTTCAGAACGAGACCACCTTATCCTCTTACGAATGCCAGTCATCCCAGGGGTCAATGACGATGAGGAGAACATCCGCCAGACGGGCGAATTCGTGGCCTCGCTGCCCCGTGCGCACAGCCTCGAGCTCCTGCCTTACCATCACGCCGCCGCGAGCAAATACGCCGGATTGGGGCAAGAGTATCCATTGCCCGATACCCGTCCGCCGTCCGAGGAGAGGCTGGGGCAGATCGCGGAAATATTGCGAGCGTATGGCGTGCGGGTAATATCGCCGTAACGAACCCGTTTCCTTGCCCCCTTCGGGGGTGCTTCGCGAAGGAAACGAGTTCGTTATCACATTCTGAGCCGTCGGTCGGGCCGCGGCAGGGGCGGGCGACTACCTCAAGGAACGAAACGAGCGGTATATATTTCAGGTGAGACAATTTGGATTTTCTGATACCCGCCGAGTTCAAGAAGATGATGGTCGCTGGAGACGACGCATGCGGCTTTACCAACCAGGGCGCACTCGATGAATTTGTCGTCGGTTGGGTCTGCCAGGATGACCGCCAGTGTGCCGGGAATTTCGACACGCTCCGCGTATCTCCGTACATCGGTGACAACCGCATGAATTCGGCTCTCCGAAAACTTGAACTTCTTGCGTAGTTTTTCTGAAAGTTCCGCCAGCATGGGCGGACAATACACGGCTTGGACTATTTTCGCACGCGCCAACAGCAAGCACTGATAGGGCTTCCCACGCCACAAAAGCCCAGAGATGAGAACGTTTGTGTCAAAGACGACGCGTTCAAGCACGGTTACGCCTCGTGCAGAATGTCGTCAATGAGTTTCTGACGCTCTTGCTCGGTCAGGCTGTCCCAATCTATGCCGCGCCTGGCACAAATGGCTCGAATGCGCTTGTCGCCGTAATTCATCAACTGCTCAAGTTCGTCCAGTTCGGGGATGAGAGCTTTGAGAGCAGATTGTTTGGCGGCGGGAGATAACCTGCGCAGTAATTCAACCAGTTGTGTTTCTGGAATTTCAAGGGTAATCGTGTCCATTGCGCTTACTCCTATATTGATTATACAACGGAAAGAAAGCGCATTGTGCCATGGCCGGAAGACCCGAGCTCAAAACCGACCGGCGGCCTCAACCTATTTGCAGGCCGTCGGCTAGCATGCGGCAAGGATCAGGAGATCCCTGCTGAGTAAGGTTTTGGGGCTGCCAGTCATTCACCCCTGAAACGACAGGCTTCCAGATTGAAGACCTGCGGTCGTGTTTATGGCTGGGAAGCCTCTCCTGAGCGCTGGAAATGTGTATCAGTGATATAATATATACACATTGCAAGGAATAACCCATGCGCACCAATATTATGATTGATGATGATCTCATCACCCAAGCGCTAACCGTCAGCGGCTTGCGAACGAAGCGCGCCGCGGTCGAAGCCGGGCTGCGGCTGCTGATCCAAATCCACGCACAGGGAGAAATAAGGAAGTTGCGCGGCAAAGTGCCTTGGGAAGGTGACCTGGATTCCTTACGCGCCGGGCGCATCGGAGAAGAGCAAACCCCCTATCGCCCGTAAAGACGCTATGGTCATCATTGATACGACGGTCTGGATTGATTACCTGCGGGGAATTTCCACGCCCCAGGTCGAATGGCTGGAGACGGAAATGACCGTCCAACGCCTGGGCATTACCGACTTGATCCTGTGTGAAGTGCTTCAAGGGATTCGGGATGAACGGAAATTCATCCAAACGCGCGAGGTTCTGCTTCAGTATGAAGTTTTTTCCACCGGTGGGACAGACTTGGCGCTATCCGCCGCCGGAAATTATCGAATGCTGCGGGCGCGGGATCACACGATCCGAAAGACGATAGACTGCCTGATCGCCACTTTTTGCCTGCTCAACGGCCATGCGCTCTTACATAACGACAAGGGTTTCGAGCCGTTCGAGCAGGAATTGGGGCTGGCAGTCATTCACCCCTAGAACCGGGCAAAAGAAACCGCAGGCTCCCAGATTGGAGGCCTGCGGTCGTGTTTTCGGCGGGGTCGGGAGAGCGACAAATCAGGCGCGTTCTTGTGCCGCTGTTTGCGTTGGCGATTTGTGGTTCATACGGGGTTTCCTGACTTTAGGCATGGTGTTTATCAGCGCGCGCAAGACAGTGTTTACCGATTCCGGCGTGGTGAACACTTCCGCGATGTCGGGATCAAGAACGACTACGAGGCGGTTCTTATCAATTCTGCCAGCAAAACGATTGGGACGCGCCTGGCGATAATCAAAGTTGTATTCCGAGCGCATCTCGGCAATTTCAGTTTGACCGGATTTAGCAGTTGAGGTTTTCTTCATAATCATTACGTTCCTTCCTGTTTGCCAAACGTGCACTGATGATACGGATTGCATCCTCGACACGTTCGGTAAAACATACGATCAGCAAGCGGTCGTTTATCGAATGACCAATGATGATTTCGCGCACTTCGTCTATTGAATGATCCTCATCGTCAAAAATGGCCGCCAAAAGGTCGTCGAAAACAGTGCTGGCCTCATCAAAACTGACACCGTGCTTGCGGAGATTGGCCTCCGCTTTGCGTTTGTCCCATTCAAAGTGTACGCTCATCTGACCTGCCTGATAAAATAAAGTATAGCATATTAAGACATGCTGCGCGCTTCCCGATTGTGTTATTCGCGGTCTCCCGACCGTGATACAAAAACTGACCGCAGGCTCCCAGATTGGAGGCCGGCGGTCGTGTTTTTCGGATCGGGTGACCACCGCCGAGCAGGGTTATTTGGCATAACGTTTCTTTCGGCAAATCATTGACAATTGGCAACTATGATGTACAATAAATTCAACCCCCCCGGAGATAGCATCTCCGGGCCGACGCCCACCGCAAGGTGGGCTGTCCCTTAGATTCAGGGGAGTAGCTTATGGAACGCGTCACAGCATATGTGGATGGTTATAACCTTTATTACGGCTTACGTGACAAGAACTGGCAGCGTTTCTATTGGCTGAATATCCAGTTGCTCGCCAAGCAATTCCTGAGGCCGAATCAGGTTTTGACAACCACGAAGTATTTTACGACTGTCATCAAGTATCCAGAAGACAAACGCTTACGACAGAATGTGTTCCTGGATGCTTTGAAAACTTTACCTGACTTCCACATTTATTACGGTCAATTTCTTGCGGAGACCATTGTTTGTCATCAGTGTGGTCATACTTATACCGCTTACCATGAAAAGATGACTGATGTGAATATCTCGGTCGAAATGATGACGGATGCGCTACAAGACAAGTTTGATATCGCCCTTCTCATATCTGCTGACAGCGATTTGGTCGGCCCTGTCAAAGCAGTGTGGAAGCTATTTCACAAACGCATCATTGCAGCGTTTCCTCCGGTGCGTTCTTCGTTTGCGTTGAAACAGGCAGCCAATGGCGTACTTCATATCGGTCATGTTGAATTAGCCAAGAGCGTATTCCCTGCCGAGATTGTCAAGCCGGATGGTGTAATCTTACGCCGCCCGGCCAAGTGGCGATAACGGCTTTTACCCCAACTCCTCCTCCAGCCCCCACAACCGCGCGGCGGGAGGGTCTATCTCGGTTTCTATAACGCAACGACCGCAGGCTCCCGGATTGGAGGCCTGCGGTCGTGGTTTGGGGGGCCGGACGGGTGTCCCGAAGGAGTAGACCCGCGCCGAGCATGGATTTGGAAAAACTCCCGCTTGTCAGAGTGGGGAAGGTGTTGTATGATTTGTGCAGAAGCGGAAAGGCTGAATATGGTAGAAGCCCTGAAAAACAAACGCGAAGAAATCCTGCGCATTGCCGCCAAACACGGCGTGAAGAACGTGCGCATTTTCGGCTCGGCGGCGCGCGGCGAAAGCAGACCGCAAAGCGACATTGACCTGCTCGTGGAAGTCGGGCCAGTACATTCGCCCTGGTTTCCGGCTGGCTTGGTCGCTGACCTCGAAGAGTTGCTCGGCTGCAAGGTGGATGTGGTTGCACAGAATGCCCTGCACTGGTACATCCGCGAGCGGGTTCTGGCGGAGGCTGTGCCGCTATGAAAGAAATTTGAAGGATCGGAATTTGAAAGTGTGGGAGGGACAACGCGATGGAAGCTTATTTTGAAGGAGATTTGGTTCGAAATGAGGAACTAAGCAAAGTTGCTAGGCAAAGGCGAAAGAAGTATCACGAAATCGCCGTGCCAAAAACCGACACAGATTCCTACTTGACGCAAGGCTGGAAAATAAAGACCGAACACAAGACCTCGGTGAAATTGCGCAAGGACAAGGCCATTGATGAATTGTTGGAGGATAGGGTTTGGTTGCTCTTTAAGAGCATGGACTTCTTGGAGATGAATAGGGACAGGAATTTCAAAATACAGGCAGGTCCAGTTAAGAAGCAAATCGACGTGTTTGCCAGGGACCAAAATAGGGCATTTGTTGTAGAATGCAAGGCTAGCGCAGAAGCTACGCCAGTCTCACGTGAGGAGATCAGTGATATTTGTAATCTCAGTGATGGTATTCGCGATTCAATCAGAGCGGAACACAATAATAGAAGTATCGCTGTTTCTTTCTTAATGGCGACTCAAGGTATACACTGGCCTGAAAGTAATGAGCTTCTCGCTAAAGAAGGTAGAGTCATTATCTGGAAGGAGGCAGAGCTTGAGTATTTTGAGAAGCTCGTGAAACATTTGGGAAGTGCAGCGAAATTTCAAATCTATTCAGTCCTGTTTCCAAAAGACGAGATCCCTGAGCCCCTTAAGGTGCCCGCTATTTGCGGCGGCAAAGGCAATGCCAAGTATTATTGCTTCGTCATACAACCTGAAAAGTTGCTCCAGGTCGCGTATGTACATCACAGAAGAAGCACTCCGGAAGAGCTTCAGGGGTCTTATCAGAGGATGGTCGATAAATCTCGGCTGAAAAAGATCAACACTTTCATCACTCAGGGTGGTTACTTTGCGAACAACATTATTCTTAATTTCACGGCAAAACCAACCTTTCGGCGGTTCGAGAAGGAAATGCAGGTTGGAGATGTGATTTGCGGGATCCTTGAGTTTCCTCGCCAATACGCAAGCGCTTGGATAATTGATGGTCAGCACAGACTATATGGATATGCAGATAATCCAAGAAAGTCGGATGCTACCGTGCCTGTATTGGCCTTTCAGTTCTTGAATGTGAGGGACCAAGCAAGACTATTCGTGGAGATAAACAAGGAGCAAAAGGCAGTGAGCCCCAATTTGCTGTGGGACTTATTTCCGGACATTTACCATGACGCAAAGGAGGATGAGCTTCAACGCTTACGAGCGATTTCATTGGTGGTTCGGAAGCTGAATTCAGACAGTGATTCCCCCCTGCGTGACCACATTAGCATACCGAGCGTTACATCGAAGGGCCGTGGCATAACTAGCCTGACTATGGCAACAGTCTGTGAGGCACTCAAGGAAAGCAAACTGTTAGATGCCAAAGAAGGCCTCCTATACAACGAGGATTATGACTCGACGGTAGACTTTGCAGTCCAAAGGATTAAAGCATATTTCGATGTGATTTCCGAGTCTTTCCCTCAAGACTGGGGGAAGGGAAATCGAGGGCTGTTGCGCACAAACATCGGTATACGCATCCTTATCGCAGTTTTCAGGCAAGTTATCTTATATTTTAGAAACCTCGGTCAAGAGCAAATCTTCAGGAAAAAGAACTTGAGCGAGTTTCGACTCAGAACTGACGAAGTGCTCAATCCTATGTTGACTAAGCTGAAAAGTATGCCTGAAGAAGAGAGAAGTGCAATTAGACGACAAACTGCTAAAGGACTTGTGCTCGACAACACTCGAAGGATGGTATGGCAGATTAAAGAACAGTTTGACGAACTTTTTGGTCGTGAGTCATTGAGCAACTGGGCACCTTCCATTCCAGCCGAAGTGACAGATGCTGACATCAAGGCTTTGCTACAGGATACAGAAACAGCGCTGAGAACCTTTATAGCCCTAAAGTTAAAAGAGCTCTACGGAGAACCATGGTGGAGGCAAGGCATTCCCGCCGGGGTCAAGAAAGCAGTCGATGAAAAAATCCAAGAAACGACTAAAAAGGCAACATGGAGAGCAGAAGAATTGAAGTGCTTGACTGCAGATAGGAAGATGAACTACACTGACACTCCGCATCTAAGAGAAACAATCGAATATAGCCTCAACTGGAAGCACTTCCAGCAATTCTTTGTCACGGATAAGGAATACACGTTGACACAATTTAAATCTTTTGAAAACGTAAGGCACAAATATCAGCATTTCGCCGAACAGGAATTAGACGAAATTAGTAAGAACTTAGGCTATTGGGGCATGAGATGGATAGGAAAATGCATTGGGCTGGGCAAGGATACTGAGGTGAAAAAGTGACAGACCGCGAACAATTAACTCGTGATTCACTTGCTGCGCTCAATGTTCAAATTAATAAGCCCAAAAGGGTACTGCTCATAGAACCGGCTTACAAGGTTAAGTACCCACCACTGGGCTTGATGAAAATCTCGACCTTCCATAAGCAGCATGGGGATGACGTTGTATTTTATAAGGGCACAAACGTGGAGCTCAGGAATCAACGCTGGGACGTTATCTACATTGCTACCATGTTCACTTACCAATGGAATATCACCGTAGAGACAATTAAATTCTATCAGCGGAACAGAGCCAATAAATACATTAAGGTTGGGGGGATTCTTGCCTCTCTCCTGCCCGACGATCTTGAGGAGGAAACGGGGATCAAACCACATGTGGGGTTATGGGAGGAGGTAGATAGACTACCACCTGACTACCGACTCTTTGACGGCGTGTATAGCTATCCTATAAACGATGCCAGCATAGGATATACCACAAGAGGATGCATTCGCCATTGTCCGTTCTGTGCGGTGCCTAGTTTGGAACCCGAATTCGTCTCATTCATACCTCTCAAGGATCAAATCCATCCTCGGAAGAAGGACTTGCTTTTGCTTGATAACAACGTCTTAGCATCACCTGAATTTCCCCACATAGTAGATGAAATTAAGAAGTGCGGTTTTCAAAGAGGTGCCAGGTTTAATGGTAAGCTTCGACATGTTGACTTCAACCAAGGAGTAGACGCCAGGTTACTGACAGAGGAAAAGATGAAGTTTTTGAGTGAGATAGCAATTTATCCCCTAAGAATAGCCTTCGACAACATCAGGATGAAGAAGGTATACATAGAGAAGATGCGTCTGGCTTATAAATATGGTATTCGACGCCTATCAAATTTCATACTGTATAACTTTAATGACACTCCAGAGGATTTCTACGAACGTCTGAGAATAAATATCGAATTGAATGAAGAACTGGGATTGAGCATTTTTTCTTTCCCGATGAGATACATTCCCCTTGATGCTAAACGGAGAGGGTACGTTAGCAATCCCCATTGGACCAAGCAACAGCTAAGAGGAATTCAATGTATTCTACATGCCACACATGGAGTTGTAGGGACCCGTATTGAATTCTTTGAGAAGGCCTTTGGGAAAAATGCGGAGGAGTTCAAGTACATTATAGAGCAATCAGAGGAACATATCTTTTATCGAGATAGGATGAAACCATACAAATAACAGCAAACTGGGCCAGCAAGTTCGCGCCCAAGCAAAGCTGAGACTTGCGGTCACGTTCTGGGCAGAGTCAAAGACCTGCGCGCAACCAATTCGTGCCTGTCTGTGAAATCCGTGTCCAAAAACGTTGGGGCGACAGTCCAACTGTCACCCCAGCGCTATTCTTACTCACTGGTCACTGTTCATTCCTCCCCGTAATCCTCCGGCAGCCAGCACCTACGGCAGCACCAACTTGCGCGCCGCCTTGTATGGCATTAGTCTTTCATGCTGCCACCGGCTCAAATGCCACGCGCAAATCGGCGGATTGCCGCGTCTATTCTTCTTAGCCTCCGCCATCCAGCCTCTTCGCCGCTACTTGCCCTCCTCTCCGGCTAATGTTATACTTTTACTCGAGGTGACGTATGTCTTCCCAAATTATGATTGGTGTTGACCAATTGGAATCCATCATCCGTCGCGTTGTGCGCGAGGAACTGGCTCAGATCCTTGTAAAGGAACCCGATACCTTCTACATTGCTCCTGACTCTCCTCTTTACGAAGATATGCAGGAAATTCTCCATCGCAGGGCGCAGGGGATGGTCAAATTGCATTCTCATGCTGAGGTCTGGGGTGAGTGATTATCAGGCCGTCTATGAGGAGAGATTCACTGAGAATCTTCTTGGAACTCTATGAAAGCCTCTGAGTTTGACAGTAAGTTCGACGAAAAAGAGAATATCATCGAGGAACTGGACCTTTCCCAGGCTCGCCGCCCGGGACTGGAACAGAAACGCGTCAATGTGGAT
>Ga0210022_1001454_pt1 | contig 15700 bp, 13 predicted proteins | sample CryGeymeta201520_FD_183984 | JGI IMG/M metagenome (GOLD analysis project Ga0210022, IMG submission 183984) | Groundwater microbial communities from Crystal Geyser aquifers in Utah, USA - Crystal Geyser metaG 2015-20 (SPAdes) (version 2) | ecosystem: Environmental > Aquatic > Deep subsurface >... | reverse complement strand
CGCCTCACCGAAAATGCCCTATCGCTTGCCACCCTCGCGAAACCCGGCCGGACCTCGCCTCCCCTCCCTTTCGTGGGGAGGGGATGGGGGTGGGGGGCCTTGCCTGAAGACCGCAGCCGATGACCCGCATCGCCCGCCATACCCGCGCCCACGCCCGCGCGCTGAGGGCCGCCATGACGCCGCAGGAACGGCGGCTCTGGGAGAAGCTCCGCGCGGTGAACCGGATGATTGCGGCGCATTTCCGCAGGCAGGCACCGATCGGCCCCTACATCGCCGATTTCGCGGCACTCAGCCACCGCCTGGTGATCGAAGTCGATGGTGGCGGGCATGGCGGGCCGGAGGATCGGGTGCGGGATGCCTGGCTCGAAGCCGAGGGTTTCACGGTGTTGCGGTTCTGGAATTCCGAGGTGGACGGCAATCTTGAAGGCGTGATGCGCGTGGTGCTCGATGTCCTGGAAAGCCCCCCTCCCCCGTCCCCTCCCCACGCGGGAAAGGGGAAGCGCGTGACGGTTGGCGGTTTTTCCAACGAAAAGGCAGGACGGCGATGAAACGCCTGATCGAAAAGGGCCTGATGTTCGGCAACCTGATCGAGGTCTCCAGCCCCGCACTGGTCGAACGCTACAACCGCGCGCTGAAAGCGCTGACCGGCAAGCAGACCGCGCTGCCCGATTTTCACATCGACATTTCCGGCTACTCGCCCGAGATCGGCGACGAGCTGGGGGACGATCTTTACCTCAACCCCAAGGGCTGCAACCGTCAGTTCATCCTGCTGACCACGGCGCAGAAGGCGGCCCCCCTGCTGAATGTCAAGTTTTCCACCTCGCGCGGCATCCTGCGCCAGTTCATCACCGCCAACGAGGCGCAACTGTTCGCCCTGACGGCGCGCGACGCGGTGGCGGGTGAATTGGCCAATTCGGTTTACGAAGTCACCACCCCGGCCCGGCTGCTGGACATGCGCAAGGTCACGATCGAGGCCGATACCATCGGCGGCCATGTCCGCGATGCGTTCATGCTGGCCGAGATGATCGAGCGTTTCCGCAGCCAGCCCGACGGCTGGCGCGATGATGTGCTGATCGCGATGATGATCGAGCTGGCGCAGAAGACCGGCGATGTCACCAGGGTGCCGATCACCCTGCCGAAGATGAGTTTCGAGCAGGCCAATTTCTGGACCGCCCATTTCGGCGGGGCTTACGTGTTTCAGAACACCAGGCGGGGGGTGGTCATCTCGGCGGGCCAGCCCGGCATTGCCGCCGATCCTTCCCTGCCGCTGCCGGTCTGGCATCTGAGCGAGCGCAACGCGATTGCCGGGTGGCTCGAGGCGGGCGAGCTGGTCGAGCCGATCGTCAAGGCGCGCGGCATGGATGCGGCGGCGGTGCTGCGCCAGAAGATGGACTTCATCCTGGTCGAGGCGGCGGATGCGCTGAACCTTGATCTGGGCCAGGCCACCCGCGCCGATCTGCGCAAGATCGCGCGGCAATTGGGCGCGGCCCTGCCGGTCGAGTTCCAGGGGCTGGCGGCACTGTTGCGCTGGGTCGAGGGGGCGGGCGCGTGGCCGCAGATCAGTTCGGAGCACCCGGCCTATTTCTACACCCTGCGCGCCCGGGCCGGTGCTGACCGCGATCTGATCAACATGCTGCTCTGCGAGTTGGCCCCGCTGGACGTGCGCCAGATGTATATCGTCCACAAGGAGCGGTTCTACGCCAGCTACGCCAACTGGTCGGATCGCAAGCGCGGCTATGTCGCCGATTTTCTGGCGCGCGAATATGCGGTGGACAAGGACGGGGCGCGCGCCGCACTGTTCGGGCCCGAGCCGGGGATGGACGAGGCGCACCGCCCCGACCCCAAGCCCGCGCCCGATCTGGCGGGTCTGGTCGGCCCGTGGGGCGCGGTGCGACGGAGGCAGAGATGATCGGGTTGGTCTATCTGGTGGTGTTCGGCCTGCTTGGCCTGTCGCTGGTCTATCTGCTGGTCTCGGTCTATTCACGCTCGGTGCGGCGCGAAAAGCTGGAAAAACGCTTTGACGCGGGGGATGGCGAAGGCGACCGCGATGCCTATATCGAGGCCGGGATGAAGGCCTATCAGCACGGGCTGCGCAGGCGGCTGATCTGGCTGGTCTATATCATTCCGATCGTGGTGGTGGGCGTGACCATCTATTTGGTGAACTACTGACAGGAGAGCGGCGATGTGGCGCAAGGTGAAATGGGGTCTGCGGATTGCCGTGCTGCTGATGGTGGCGGCGTTTCTGCACTACACCCTGCCGCAGCGCGACATCGTGCTGGTCACCGGCACCTACAACCGGCTGACCACGGTCGGGGCGAACTGGCTGTTCTATGCCACCCCCGATGTCGGCACTGCTGAATCCACCACGACCCGTGACATCCGCTTCATCGAGGCGGTGCGCCCGAACGACAAGGTCAGCGTCTATCGCAACGAGGATACCGGCTGGATCTGGCCGCCCTATTTCAAATACGACAGCTCGAACCTGCAAGCCGAGGCCGGGAACCTGAAATCGACCAAGGCGGCGCCACAATGGGTGGCGGTCACCCATTACGGCTGGCGGCTGCCGTTTTTGTCGATCTATCCCAATGCGGTCAAGGTCAAGGCGGTAGCGGGGCCGGATGTGACCCTGATCCCCTGGGTCAGCATCATCGTGCTGCTGGCGCTGGCCTTCGGGTTGTTCATGCTGCGCCGGATGTGGCTGCAACTGCGCGAGCGCATGCTCGACCCGGCGCTGGATGACGTGAACAACGCGCTGGATGCGGCCGACGCGCGCGCCGATGCCGCCCGCGCCCAGGCGCGCGGGGTCTGGCGGCGGCTGATCGACTGGCTGGGCACATGGCGCAGCACGCCACGGCGCTGACACGGTTTGCGAAAAATCCGAACCAACCGCTCGTCACTCCCTCGCGGTCTTTGCACGCTGGCGCAAGCGAAGAAAGACCGCAAGGGAGTGATGAGCGGGCATCAAAGTGACTACCCGGCCTTCGGCACACAGCAGCCGCCGGTCTGGTGGGCGAGGTCGGCCAGGATCGGGCAGTCGGGGCGGTGATCACCGGCACAGGCTTTGATCAGGGTCGAAAGGGTTGCGTGCATTTCCTGCAAGGCGGCGATCTTGGCCTCGATTTCGGCCAGGTGCTGGCTGGCGATGGCCTTGACGTCGGCGCTGGCGCGACCGCTATCTTCGTAAAGCGCCAGCAGGGCGCGGCAGTCCCCGATACTGAAGCCAAGCGAGCGGGCGCGACCCAGAAACGCCAGCTTGTTGAGATCGCTGGCGCGGAAGGCGCGGTAGCCATTGCCCCCGCGCAGGGGCTTGATCAGGCCGATATCCTCGTAATAGCGGATGGTCTTGGCGGGCAGGCCCGCGCGCAACGCGACTTCACCGATGTTCATGGCGCGCTCGTGGCGGTGGTGGCGGGGCGAAAGCGGCGCAGGCGCAGGGCGTTGCTCAGCACCGTGACGCTGGAGATCGCCATTGCCCCGGCGGCGAGCATCGGCGACAGCAGGGTGCCGTTCAGCGGGTAAAGCGCCCCGGCGGCGACCGGGATCAGGATCACGTTGTAGCCGAAGGCCCAGAACAGGTTCTGGCGGATGTTGGCCATCACCGCGCGGCTGAGTGCCATGGCGCGCACCACGCCGCCCAGATCGCCCGACATCAGCACCACGTCGGCAGACTCGATCGCGACATCGGTGCCGGTGCCGATCGCGATGCCGATATCGGCGGCCGCCAGCGCCGGGGCGTCGTTGATGCCGTCGCCGACAAAGGCCAGTTTGCCGCCCGCCCGCCGCAACCCCTGCAGCGCCGCCACCTTGCCCTCGGGCAGCACCTCGGCCACCACCTCGTCGATCCCCAGTTGCCGCGCCACCGCAGCCGCGGTGCGGGCGTTGTCGCCGGTGATCATCACCACCCGCAGGCCAAGCGCGTGCAGCGCCGCAATCGCCGCCGGGGTTTCGGGGCGGATCGGGTCGGCCACCGCCAGCACCGCAACCGCGCGGCCATCCACGGCCGCATAAAGCGGGGTGCGGGCCTCGGCGGCAAGGGCGGCCCCCTTGGGTGCAAGGGCGGCAATGTCGATGCCAAGCCGCGCCATGAAGCGGTCGGCCCCCACGGCCACCGCCTGCCCGCCGACCTGCGCCTGCACTCCGAACCCCGGCACCGCCGCGAACCCGGTCAGTTCGGGCAGGGCAAGGCCGCGCGCCCTGGCCTCGGCCACGATTGCCGCCGCGATGGGGTGCTCCGAGCGCGCCTCGACCGCCGCCACCTGCGCCAGCACCTGCGCCGCGTCAAAGCCGTCGGCCAGCACAAGGTCGGTCAGCTTTGGTGCGCCGGCGGTCAGCGTGCCGGTCTTGTCGAGTGCGACAACCGTCGCTTCGTGCAGGCTTTGCAGCGCGTCGCCCTTGCGAAACAGCACCCCCAGCTCGGCCCCGCGCCCGGTGCCGACCATGATCGAGGTCGGGGTGGCAAGCCCCATGGCGCAGGGGCAGGCGATGATCAGCACCGCCACCCCCGCCACCAGCGCGTGGGTCAGCGCCGGGGCCGGGCCGAAGATCAGCCAGACCGCCACCGTCAGCCCCGCCGCCGCGATCACGGCAGGCACGAACCACAGCGTGATGCGGTCCACCAGCGCCTGGATCGGCAGCTTGGCCCCTTGCGCATCCTCGACCATGCGGATGATCTGGCCCAGCACGGTGTCGGCGCCGATCCTGGTGGCGCGATAGGTGAAAGCGCCGGTCTGGTTGATGGTGCCACCGATCACCGCCGCCCCGGCCGCCTTGGCCACCGGCACCGGCTCGCCGCTGATCATCGCTTCGTCGATATACGAGGCCCCTTCGGTGATCTCGCCATCGGTCGCCAGACGCTCGCCGGGGCGCACCTGCAAAAGATCGCCAACCCGGATCGCATCGACCGCAAGCTCGACCGCCTCGCCACCCCGCAGCACCCGCGCGGTTGTCGGGCGCAGCCCCGCCAGGTGGCGGATCGCGGCCCCGGTGCGGCCCTTGGCCCCCGCTTCCAGCCAGCGCCCCAGCAGGATCAGGGTCACGATCACCGCCGCCGCCTCGAAATAGACCCCACGCGCCGCCGCGGGCAACAGCCCCGGTGCAAAGGTGGCAACCACCGAAAACGCCCAGGCCGCCGAGGTGCCCAGCGCCACCAGCGAATTCATGTCGGGCGCGCCACGCAGCAGCGCCGGCACGCCCTTGATCAGGAAGCGCCGCCCCGGCACGGCCATGACCAGCGTCGTCAGCACGAACTGGATGATCCAGCTTGCGGTGATGCCGATGCTGGCGGCAATCAGGTGGTGCAGCGCTTGGATCACATGCGGCCCCATCGCCAGCACCAGGACCGGCAGCGTCAGCGCCGCCGCCAGCACCAGGTCGCGGCGCAGCAAGGCGATCTCGGCGTCGCGCGCCGCATCGCGCCGGGCGGCGCTGTCGTCGCCCGCAAGGTGCGCGGTGTAGCCTGCCTTGGCGACCGCCGCAATCAGCGCCGCAAGCTCGGTCTGTCCGGCGTCATAACGCACCCGCGCCGCTTCGGTAGCCAGGTTGACCGCCGCCTCGGTCACCCCCGGCACCGCCCGCAGCGCCCGCTCCACCCGGCCCACGCACGAGGCGCAGGTCATGCCTTCGACCCCAAGGGTGATCTCTTCGGGGGCCACCGTGTAACCCGCGCCGGTGATTGCCGTCACCACCGCCCCCGGTGTCGCCGATCCGCCAAGCCGCACCTCGGCGGTCTCGGTGGCAAGGTTGACGGCGGCGTTTGCCACCCCCGGCACGGCCCGGATCGCCCGTTCCACCCGACCCACGCACGAGGCGCAGGTCATGCCCTCGACCCGCAGCCGCAGCGTTTCCGATCTCTCTGCCCGTGCCATGCTTGCGCCCTTTCGCCGACGATGCCCCTTTGCCTGGACCTTCCAGCCGATGGAGGGTCAAGCGTAATCGCCAATTCCCGGCGGCGCAAGATTCTGCTTGACCTTGCACCACGGGAGGGCTGCAAATCACACCAGACCTTGATGACGGAGATCCGGCATGACGACCCTCAAAGTTCCCGACATGACCTGTGGCCATTGCAAGGCCGCAGTCGAGAATGCCATTCACGGCCTTGACGCAGCGGCGGCGGTTGCGGTCGATCTGGCCACGCATACCGTCAGGATCGAGACCGCCAAGGTGCCGACTGCGGCGATCCTTGCGGCGCTGGACGAGGCGGGCTATCCGGCCACCCAGGGCTGAGGGCGACGCCTCAGTTGATGCCGTTCTCGCGCTGCAACGCCCGCACGTAGGCCACGATGTTGCCAATATCGGCCTTGGTCAGTCCGGTAACCGGGGCCATGTCACCGAATTTCCAGTGGTGCGCCTGCACCCCGTTTTGCGCCGCCGAGTAGAATGCCGCATCGCCATGGTGGGTTGATTCGTAAAAGATGTGCACCAGCGGCGGGGCGGTGCCGTTGATGCCGGCAGCATTGGCGCCATGACACACCGCACAGACCGCGTTGAAGGCGCGCTCGCCCATCTGGGCCTCGGACGAAAATGCCGCCGGAACCAGCACCTCGGCGATCGGAGCGCCATCCGCAATGCCAGTCAGGTCAGGCGTGAACATCGCGTGCCCTGATGCCTGCCGCGCCGCCATTCCCGACGACATCGACCAGGCTATGAGCGCCGCAACGGCCGCAATGGCGATGCCCCCGATTGCGAGGTAATGCCGTTTTTCCATTTTCAAAGTCTCTTGCTGTTCGTTACGACCGTTTTCCACCGCACGGTCTTGCGTCAGTCCGATGCCGGGTTCCCGTGCGGGAAGGTCAAGCGGTTTGTTTGACCCGACACTTGGTCGTGATGGCAGCGCCGGGCCGATCCGACCGACCCCATGGCAAGACCTTGATTTCCGCCCCCTCAGCCCAGCACGTCGGTGCAGCGCTGGCAGGTGCCGGGGTGGGCATGGCTGCCGACATCGGGCAGGATCTGCCAGCAGCGCAGGCACTTCTGCCCTTCCGCCAGTTCGAACACCACCCCCACGCCGGGCACATCGGGCAGGCGGAAGGCCTCGCCCGGCATCGGGTCGGCGGTCAACTGCAGGCCCGACGTGATGCACAATTCGGCAAAATCGACCGAGCGCAGCGCCGCCATCACTTCGGCGTCGCGCACATGCACCACCGGGGCGGCCTCGAGACTGGCGCCGATCACCTTGGCCGTGCGCTGCACCTCAAGCGCCGCCGTCACCACCCGGCGCACCTGCCGCAAGCTGGCCCATTTTGCCGCCAGCGGCTCGTCAAGCCAATCCGCCGGGGTGTCGGGCATGTCTTGCAGGTGGACCGACGATCCGGCCTCGGGATAGCGCGACAGCCAGACCTCCTCCATGGTAAACACCAAGACCGGCGCCAGCCAGGTGGTCAGGCGGTGGAACACCAGATCCAGCACGGTTCGCGCGGCGCGGCGGCGCAGGCTGGTGGCGGCATCGCAATAAAGCGCATCCTTGCGGATATCAAAATAAAGCGCCGAAAGATCGACCGTGCAAAAGCTGAACAGCTTTTGGAACACGCCCTGAAAATCATAAGCGGCGTAGCCGTGGCGCACCTCGGTATCGAGTTCGGCCAGCCGGTGCAGAATCCAGCGTTCCAGTTCGGGCATCTCGGTCGCGGCCACCTTTTCGGCGTCGGTAAACCCGGCCAGATTGCCCAGCAGGAAGCGCAGCGTGTTGCGCAGGCGGCGATAGCTGTCGGCCACCCCTTTCAGGATTTCCTTGCCGATGCGCAGATCGGCGGTGTAGTCGGCCTGCGCCACCCACAGCCGCAGGATATCAGCGCCGGAGTCGCGGATAACCTCCTCGGGCGCGGTGGTGTTACCCAGCGATTTGGACATCTTCATGCCCTTCTCGTCGAGCGTGAAGCCATGCGTCAGCACCCCGCGGTAGGGCGCGCGGCCCAGGGTGGCGCAGGCTTGCAGCAAGCTGGAATGGAACCAGCCGCGGTGCTGATCGGTGCCTTCAAGGTAAAGGTCGGCGATGCCGTCGGGGCTGCCATCGGCGCGGTCGCGCAAGACAAACGCATGGGTCGAGCCCGAATCGAACCACACGTCGAGCACGTCGAACACCTGGGCATAGACCGCCGGATCAGCCCGCCCGGCCAGCACCCGTTCCTTGAAGCCTTGCACATACCAGACATCAGCGCCTTTTGCCTCGAATTCGGCGGTGATCCGGGCGTTGACCACGGCGTCACGCAAAAGGAATTCAGGATCAGTTGGTTGCGCGCCGATCTTGACAAAACAGGTGAGCGGCACGCCCCAGGCGCGCTGGCGCGACAGCACCCAGTCCGGGCGATTTTCGATCATTGCGTGCAAACGGTTGCGCCCCGAGGGCGGGGTCCACTGCACCAGCTCGTCGATCGATTTCAGCGCGCGCGCGCGGATGGTGTCGCCATGCTGGCCCATGCCATCATCAAGCGGGGCGTCGATCGCGGCAAACCACTGCGGCGTGTTGAGATAGATCAGCGGCGCTTTCGAGCGCCAGCTATGCGGGTAGCTGTGCTTGATCTTGCCCTTGGCGAACAGCTTGCCGGAATACGCCAGTTGCTTGATCACACTGACGTTCGCCGGGCCTTCCTTGCCATCGGGCGTGATGATGCTCTGGCCGCCGAAGATGGGAAGATCCTTGCGGAAAGTGCCGTCCGGCTCGACGTTATAGGTCATCGGCAGCTTGAACCGCACCCCCATCTGATAGTCGTCGTCGCCATGCGAGGGGGCGGTGTGCACGAAACCAGTGCCCGCGTCGTCGGTGACGTGATCGCCGGGGAGGAGTGGAACGTCGTAATCCCACTCGCCGTTGCCGCCTTCGACGCCGCGGAAGGGATGGGCGAGGGTCAGGCCCTCAAGTGTTTCTGCCGAAACTGAAGCGAGCCTGCGGACCATCGACATTTCGAGCTTCGCCGCAGAAAAAACATCAGCGGCGAGCTTATCCGCAAGGATCAGATACTCGCCGATCATTGCATTGCTTACCTCCGGTTTTCCGGTCACCTCGTAGAGTCCGTGAGGCACCTCGCGGTTAAACGCGACCGCGCGGTTCTGCGGGATTGTCCAAGGCGTCGTCGTCCAGATGACGACACGAACACTCGACTTCCCTGCAAGGCGATCCGCGGGCTCCAAGGCGGAAAGGAAATTTCGGACAAGCGTTGCATCCTGATCGAATCCGCCGCCGTCAAATGCGCCTTCGGACTGCCATTTCGGCATACACTCAACCACCGGAAACCGCACCCAGACCGTGTGGCTGGTGTGGTCGTGATATTCCACCTCGGCCTCGGCAAGCGCGGTCTTTTCCACCGGGCTCCACATCACCGGCTTGCTGCCTTGATACAGCGTGCCGTTCATCAGGAATTTCATGAATTCCTCGGCAATCACCGCTTCCGAGTGGAAATCCATCGTGCGGTAGGGGTCGGCCCAGTTGCCGGTGACCCCCAGCCGCTTGAATTCCGCGCGCTGGATATCGACCCAGCCCTCGGCGAAACGGCGGCATTCCTGACGAAAGGCCACCACATCCACATCATCCTTGTTCAGCCCCTTGGCGCGGTATTGTTCCTCGATCTTCCATTCGATCGGCAGGCCGTGGCAATCCCAGCCCGGCACGTAGCGCGCGTCACGCCCCATCATCTGCTGGCTGCGCACCACCATGTCTTTCAAGACCTTGTTCAGCGCGTGGCCGATGTGCAGATGGCCGTTGGCGTAGGGCGGGCCGTCGTGCAGGATGAAGGGCTGTCGATCTTTCGAATTGGCGGCCTTTTCGCGCAGCCGATCATAAATCCCGATCGCGTCCCAGCGTGCCAGCCATTCCGGCTCGCGCGCCGGAAGGCCGGCGCGCATCGGAAAATCGGTTTCGGGCAGGAACACGGTAGCGCGGTAGTCGGGCATGTCGGCGCACATCGGATGCGGACCTTTCGGCGGGGTTGGATGGGGCGTGGCGGGCTTATAGCGACGGCGGCTGGCGGGGTCCAGCAGATGCGCCTCGGTCAGCCTCGCCCCCCCTGCCGCCAAACAGCCCCGCCAGCGCCCGGCTGACCAGATTTGCGACCCGCGGGCGCGGGGCGGCGCGGAACGGCAGCGGGCGGCAGACCTCCATCGCCGCGACGCCGACCCGGGCGGTCAGCGCGCCGTTGACCACGCCCTCGCCAAAGCGGCGCGACAGTTTCGAGATCACCCCGCCGCCCGCGACCGAGCTGATCAGATCATCGGTCAGCGCCACCGCGCCGGTGGCGATCAGGTGGCCGAACACCCGCCGCAGCAGCCGCCAACTGCCCAAGGCCCCGGCCCGCCCGCCGTAAATCTCGGCGATGCGGCGGATCATCCGCAGGTTGGCATAAAGTGCCATCGCAACATCGGCCAGCGCCAGCGGCACCAGCGCCGTCACCGTGGCGACCTGCCGCGCCGCACCTTCAATCTCGCGCCGCACGGCCTGATCGAGCGGGGCCAGCAGTTCGGTCTCGGCCCGCACCAGCAGCGCGTCGGCGTCAAGAATATCGGCCTGATGCGCGGCCAGCCGGGCCAGCCCGGCGCGCTGCTCGGGGCGGCCCGTGTAAAGCCGTGCGATCCCCGCCACCACCCGGCGCGCTCCGGCCAGATCGGCGGCCGCGGCGGCCAGCTCGGCCGCGCGGTGCAGACGGTCCAGCCGCCCCAGCCGCAAAAACGCCGCCGCTTCGCGCGTCGCCAGCGCCAGCGCCGCCACCACCGCCAGCCCCAGCAGCCCGAAAGCGATGCTGCCCAGCACCGAGTTGCGCGCCAGAAGGCCGGTCACATAATCCCACGCCGCCAGCGACAGGACAAAGGTGAAAAGCGCGCCAAACACCCAGCCCGCCAGCCGGCCAAGGGTTGAGCGGCGCGCGGTGGCGGCGCGCCCAAGCGCCTGCATCGCCGCACCCTCGGCCAGCAGATCGGGCACCGGCGGGGCGGCGCCCGGATCGGCGGCGGCGCTGTCAAGCTCGACCAGCAGGGGTTTGCGCGGGGGCGGGGCGTTGCTCACAACTGGTCTCCGATCAGGAATTCCGCCGCCCGGTCCAGCCGGATATGGGGCGGACCAAAGCCCGGTTGCAGGGCGATCCGGGCGGGGGCAAAGCTCATCAGCGCGAATTCGGCATCAAGCCAGCGCGTCGCCCCTTCGCGCGCGGGCGACAGCAGCCGCGCCGGGTCGGCAGGCAGTTCGCCGGGATACATCGCCGCCTGCTTGCCGCTGCCGAGCAGCCGCCCGCGCACGCAATCGACGCTTTCGCCGCCGCGCTGCACCGTTTCCTCGACCGTGGCACGCAAGCTCGCCAGCGCCATCGCGTTCACCTCGGCCCCGGAATACGCGGCGCGGTCGCGCGCCTCGCGGGTCATCGCCTGCATGATCGCGGCCAGCGCCGGGTGCTGGCGGTGGTGCAGATGGTCGGCCTTGGTGGCGGCAAACAGGATGCGCTCGACCCGCTTGCCGCGCAGCAACTCACGCAGCAATCCGTTGCGGCCGGGGCGGAAGGCGGCCAAGACCCCGGCCATGGTGCGGCGCAGATCGTCAAGCGCCTGCGGCCCGGCATGAATGGCGCCAAGGGCATCAACCAGCACTACCTGACGGTCGATGCGGGCAAAGTGGTCGCGAAAGAACGGCTGCACCACGCGGGATTTGTAGGCCTCAAAGCGCCGCTCCATCTCGCGCCACAGGCAATGGCGCGGGGTGGTGGCGGGGGTGGGCAGCGGCGCAAACGTCAGCACCGGCGAGCCCGCCAGATCGCCCGGCAACAGAAACCGCCCCGGCGTGAGGTCCGACCAGCCCGCCGCCCGCGCCGCCGCAAGATAGGCGGTAAAGCTGGCGGCCAGCGCCCCTGCCCGCGCCTCGTCCTCGGCCCGCGCCCCATCCTCGGCCCGCGCGGTGGCGATGAAATCGGCCGCTTCGGGGCGGGAGGCCAGCCGCGACAGGGTTTCTTCCGACCAGTCGGCATAGCTTTTGTCGAGCAGCGCCAGATCCAGCAGCCACTCGCCGGGATAATCGACGATATCAAGGTGCAGGGTGCGCAAGCCGCGCCAGCCCGCCAGCCAGCCCTTGGGGCGCACCCGGAACGACAGCCGCAGCTCGGAAATCGCCCTTGTCGATTCCGGCCAACGCGGATCGTCGCCGGTCAGCGCCGCAAGGTGAGCCTCGTAATCGAAGCGCGGCACGGTGTCGTCGGGCTGCGGTTGCAGGAAAACCGCCGCAATCCGGCCCTCGGCCTCGGCGCGCAACTGCGGCATCCGGCCCCGGTCCAAGAGGTTGGCGACCAGCCCGGTGATGAACACGGTCTTGCCCGCGCGCGAAAGACCGGTGACCCCCAGCCGGATCACCGGCTCGCGCAGCGGCTCGGCCACGGCGGCAACGCTATCCTGGATGCGCCGGGCCAACCCGCCGGTCAAACTGCCAAAACCCAACGTCTCGCCCCTTGTGCCCCGCCCTGTTGATCGCCCCAAGATAGGCACCCGGCAGCGCGATGGGTAGGGGCAAGGCGGCGCTTGGGTGACTTGCCAGCCACGCCGCGCTGCGCTACCCCCCTGCCATGCCCCGATATGCCCTGATGATCGAGTATGACGGCAGCCCGTTTCAAGGCTGGCAACGCCAGGCCGCAGGGCAGCCGTCGGTGCAGGCCGCGATCGAGGCGGCGCTGGCGCGGCTGCAACCGGGGCCGCACACCATCGCCGCCGCCGGGCGCACCGATGCCGGGGTTCATGCCACCGGCCAGGTCGCGCATTGCGATCTGGATCGCGACTGGCAGCCGTATCGCTTGGCCGAGGCGCTGAATGCGCATCTGCGCCCCTTGCCGGTGGCGGTGGTGGCCTGCGCGCGGGTGGGAAGCGATTTTCACGCCCGGTTCTCGGCGCGCGAGCGGCGCTATCTGTTCCGCCTCGTGGTGCGGCGCGCGCCGGTCACGCATGACCGGGGGCGGGTCTGGCAGGTGCGCCACCGGCTCGACGCAGGGGCCATGCGGCAGGCGGCGGGGTATCTGATCGGGCAGCACGATTTCACCACCTTCCGCTCGGTGCAGTGCCAGGCCGCCTCGCCGGTCAAGACGCTGGACCAGATCGTGATCGAGGAACTGGCCTATCCCGCCGGGGTCGAGCTGCGCTTTGATCTGCGGGCGCGCAGCTTTCTGCACAATCAGGTGCGCTCGATCGTCGGCACGCTGGAGCGGGTCGGGGCCGGGGCGTGGCCGCCCGAGGCGGTGCAGGCGGCGCTGGCCGCGCGCAGCCGCGCCGCCTGTGGCCCGGTGTGCCCGCCGCAGGGGCTGTATCTGGCCGGGGTGGGCTATCCGCGCGATCCCTTCGCCTGAGCGCCGGGGGGCCAGCCCCCCAGCCCGGTCACGGGCCGGGCGCTCATCACCCCCCGGAGTATTTGGGCAAAGGTGAAGGCGCTTCTTCTTTGCCTAAATACTCGTCTTTTCTACCCGCCCGCCCGCTCGGGGCACAAGGTGCAGATGGGCGGCTAGTTGAGGTCGCGGAGCAGGCGGCCGTGGCGGCGAACTTCGCTTAGCACCGCGCCAAAAGTGGCAAGGCCACGCCCTTGCAGCATCGGCAGCAGTTTGAGAAACGCGTCGGCGGTGGCGATGGTATCGCCAAGCGCGGTATGGCGCGCCTCTTCCGGGATGGTGATGCCAAGGCGGCGGGTCAGGGCGTCAAGGCTGTGGGATTCGGACTGGCCGAACACCACCGCCGACAGCAGCACGGTATCGAGGATCGGCATGTCGAAGGCCAGCCCGAGGGTCGGCTCAATGCGGCGCAGGAAGGCCATGTCGAACGGCGCGTTATGGGCGATCAGCACCGCCCCTTCGGCGAATTTGTGGAAAGCGCGGCCAACCTCGATGATCTTCGGCGCGTCGGCCACCATCGCTTCGGTGATGCCATGGACCTCGGTCGATGTGGCCGGGATCGGGCGCTGCGGGTTGACCAGGGTCTCGAACACCTCGCCCGCGACGCGGCGGCCGTTGACGATGCGCACCGCCGCGATCTGCACGATCTCGTCGCCCGCGTCGGGCAGCAGGCCGGTGGTCTCGGTGTCGAACACCACATAGGTCAGGGCTTCCAGCCGCGCCTCGACCACAGGCGCGGTGCGTGCCCGCGCCAGCAGATCGAAGTCATAGACCACGGCGCGAGGGATCGGCGCGGGGCGGCGGGTGGCGCGCCGGACGGCATGGATCGGCAGGCACAGCGCGGACGCACCCCCAGCCGCCTCGGGCCAGATATCGGTGGCGTGGGTGGCCAGAACGCTGCGCCCGGTGATGGCGGGCACCCCGGCCTCCAGCGGCTCGGCCAGCCAGCCCTCGAGTGCGCCGATGGCAAGGGGTGCGCCCTGCCAGCGCAGGCGGATCATCGCGTCGCTGCCGTCCTCGACCAGCGACAGATGAAAGCGCCGGGCCAGGCCAAGCTGGGCGATCCGGCTGGCCATCGCCGCCAGCAGGGCGATCAGCTCGAAGCCGTTGCAGCGCAGCAAAAGATCAGCCGCATCGACCTCGGCCACCAGGCCCTCGGCCTCAAGCCTGGCGCGCAAGCCGTCGAGCAGATCAGAGGCGCGGGTCAGCGCCAGCGGCCAGTCGTCGCTGCGGGCCGCGTCATGGCGCGCCGACAGATCAGTTACTGCGGTGGCCAGCGCCGCCACTTCCTGGCGCAGCGCCGCGTCCAGCGCCGGGGGGGCGGCAACGCCCGCCGGCATCACCCCCACCAGGGTCTGCAGGTTGGCGGCGGGGCGGCGGACGCGGTCGAAGACCTCGGCCAGCAGCGCCTCGCGCCGGGCGTGGGCGGCCAGATCGGCGGTCACGTCGCGCAGCGTCAGCACATAGCCGTGGCGGCTGCCGCTCGCCCCCGCCAGCAGCCGCATCCGGGCCGCCAGCACCCGTGCCGCACCCACCGTGGCGCACAAAAGGTCTGACGCGGCCTCGGGATCGCCAACCTCGACCAGCCGTTGGTAGGCGTGTCGGATCGGGCCTTCGCGCAGGTAATCGAACAGCTTGCGGTCAAGGCCGGGTGCCCCCGCGCCAAGGGTGGCCGCACCGATCAGATCAACCGCCTGGCCGTTGTAGAACACCAGTTGGTGGTCATCCGAGCATAGCAGCACCCCCACCGGCACATCCGACAGCAGCGCCTCGAGCCGGGTTTTTTCCGCCGACAGGCGGCTGGTTTCGCGGGCCACCGCTGCGGCCAGGGCGTTGCGGGTGTCAGACAGGCTTTGCGCCACGGCCGAGGTGGCGGCGGGCAGATCGCCGAGATAGCGCGCTGCGGGAACCTCCAGCCCGCCCGCCACATCGGCATGGGCGTGCGCCCGCATTCCGCCCGCCAGCGCCTCGATCGGCTTGGCGACATTGAGATCGAACAGATACCACACCCAGGCCACCAGCCCGAGGATCACGAAACCCGCGATGGTGCCGACCTGGATGAAGGCGGGCAGCATCGCGCTTTGATCAAGGCGCAGATAGCCAAGGGTCAGACCCGCCGCCAGCGCCGCCAGCGCCCCCAGCGCCAGCGCCGCAAAGAACAGCAACACCCGCACCCTGAGGCTGAGGCGCGTCAGCATGATCAGTCAGCACCCGTCAGCAGGCGGCGGACCTCGTCGCGCAGCTCTTTCAGCTCGAACGGTTTGGTGATGAAACCGTCGGCCCCCAGTGCCAGCCCCTTGCGGCGCTCGATCGCCGAACCGCGCGCCGTCATCATCAGAATCTTGACAGCGCTCAGGTCGGCGTCGAGC